>ENA-OQKO01001482-OQKO01001482.1-human-gut-metagenome-genome-assembly--contig:-NODE-1482-length-13537-cov-3.194855_pt1 | contig 13537 bp, 15 predicted proteins | sample MGYA00242777_ERZ504796 | MGnify/ENA primary metagenome ERZ504796 (study PRJEB26092, sample SAMD00036404) | human gut metagenome | host: Homo sapiens | study: EMG produced TPA metagenomics assembly of... | reverse complement strand
GGCTGGCCATTTTTCTGTACGCGCGTCATCAATATGCATATTTTTCCGGCGGTATTGATATGGTTTTGGGTGTTTCGCAGCTATTCGGCATTGAGATGATGCCCAACTTCCGGCAGCCGTATTTTTCTACCTCGCTGGGGGATTTCTGGCGGCGCTGGCATATTTCGCTGGGTGCGTGGATGCGTGATTACCTGTTCTATCCCTTTGCACTGACCAAGCCGATGCAGCGCTTCGGCAAGTGGGCCACATCGCATTGGGGCAAGCATTTTGGCCGTGTGCTGCCTGCTGCAGTCGCCAACCTGCTTGTGTTTGCTGTGGTCGGCATCTGGCACGGCCCGCAGGCGCACTACCTTGCCTGGGGTCTGTATAACGGTCTTGTCATTGCGCTGGCTGACCTGCTGGAGCCCGCTTTCAAAAAGCTCAACACAGCGCTGCACATTCCTACCGAAAGCCGCGGCTGGCACGTTTTTCGCATCGTGCGGACCTTTATCATCGTCAACATTGGCTGGTACTTTGACCGCAATGAGTTTGTGCAGGGGTGCATCTACCTGCGCAACACCTTTACGGATTTCAATTTGTCCGCATTGGCCGCGAATGCCCCCGGCGCTTTCGCGGCAGTCTCCGGACCGGCCTGGGGGCTTGTCATCATCAGTACCCTTCTGGTCTTTGCCCATAGTGTGCTGAAGGAACAAGGCCGCGACCCTTACGCAGAGGTACAGCGGCTGCCGCTTGCGCTGCGCTGGGGTTTATACTATCTTGTTATTTTCATGGTACTCCTCAGCTTTATCTGCGTCAATGAAACCGTTGGTTTCCTCTATGCCAACTTCTAAGAAAAGAGCTTTCTATGCAAACAAACATTCTGGACTGGCCTGAAGCCACGTCCGCCCGCTGCCCGGATGCCCCCGCTGTGGGGGATGACCAGACAGACTGTACCTGGGCACAGCTGGCCGACACGGCCCGCCGCGCCGGCAGCTTTCTGGCATCCCGCACGATGCCGCGCCGCCCGGTGGCATTTTACCTGGAAAAATCCGTTTCCGCCTTTGCTGCCATGCTTGGCACAGTCTACGCGGGCTGTTGCTACTCGGTGCTTGACACACGCCAGCCCGCTGCCCGCACTTTGCAGGTATTGGATACTTTGACCCCTGCATTTCTTGTTACGGACGAGGCCCACGCTGCCGCAGCCGCCGCGCTGGGGTACAGCGGGCAAATTTTCCGGCTTGACGATCTGCTGGCTGCGCCTGCGGACGCTGCCCTGCTGGCCGCCCGCCGCCGTCAGGCTGTGGACGTTGACCCTCTGTATATCAACTTCACAAGCGGAAGCACCGGTGTGCCAAAAGGCGTCACCGTCAGCCACCGCTCGGTGCTGGATTTTATCCCGCAGTTTGCCGAAATTTTCGGCATCACACAAAACGATATTCTGGGCAATCAGGCTCCCTTTGACTTTGACGTTTCGGTCAAAGACCTGTACACGGCACTGTACACGGGGGCTAAGGTGCAGATCATCCCGCGCGCTTATTTCAGTCAGCCCACAAAACTCATGGACTATCTGGCAGACCATGAGGTCACCATACTTGTCTGGGCCGTCAGTGCCATGTGCTTTGTCTCCATCATGAACGGCTTCAGCTACCGTATACCTTCCCGCGTGCGGCAGGTATTGTTCAGCGGCGAAGTCATGCCCATCAAGCACCTGATGAAGTGGAAGTCCGCTCTGCCGCATGCCCGGTTCGTGAACCTCTACGGCCCGACAGAAATTACCTGCAACTGCACCTACGCCATTTTGCCGGACCGCGATTTTGCCCCGGATGAGGCGCTGCCCATCGGACGCGCGTTTCCCAACGAGAAGGTCTTTCTGCTGGACGAGAACGACGCCCTTGTCACCGTGCCCGGGCAGGCAGGGGAGATCTGCGTTTCCGGTACGGCGCTTGCCCTCGGCTATTATGCTGACCCTGTGCGCACAGCGCAGGCCTTTACCCAGAATCCGCTGAATACCAACTGGTATGAGCGTATTTACCGCACCGGCGATCTGGCCCGCTACGACGAAAGCGGCAGCCTGTATTATATTGGCCGCCGGGATTTCCAGATCAAGCACATGGGACACCGCGTAGAGCTTGGCGAAATTGAAGCTGCCGCTATGCGCTGCGACGCTGTGACCCGTGCCTGCTGCACGTTTGATGCTGAACGCCAGCGGCTCCACCTGTTTTACACGGGCAGCTGTGAGAAAGCCGCCCTGCTGGCTGCGCTGAAAGAAAGTCTGCCGCCTTTTATGCAGCCGAATACTGCTGTGCAGCTGGACGAGATGCCGCTGAATAAAAACGGCAAAATTGACCGCACGGCACTGGCTGCCCTGACGAAAAAAGGAGCCCATAAATGACCGACGCTTCTTTACAAAAAATTGCTGCCACCTACGGCACACCGACGTTTGTCTTTGACACTGACGCTTTGCAGGCCCGCGTGCGTGCTATTCAGACGATCTGGGGCAGGGAAATCGACCTTTGCTATTCCATCAAAGCCAACCCATTTCTGCTGCCTGCCATGATGCAGGTCACTGCGCGGCTGGAAGTATGCAGTCCCGGAGAGCTTTCGCTCTGCGAGAGCCTGCATGCTGCGGATGCACGTGTTATCTATTCGGGTGTTAATAAGACGCCCGTGGATATTGCCCGCGCCGTGGCCGACGGCGTCGGCACCTGCACAGCGGAATCTCTGCTGCAGGTCCGCTATCTGCAGGATGCTGCACGCAAGGCCGCCAAACGGCTGCCTGTGCTGCTGCGGCTGAACGCGGGCAGTCAGTTCGGTATGTCAAAGGAGGATCTTTTCACCGCATTGGCGCATCGCAGAGAAACACCTGATCTGGAGTTTATCGGCATTCACTACTTTGTCGGGACCCAGCGCAAAAAGCTGGTCAATCAGCAAAAAGAGCTGGCCATGCTGCGGGAACTGTACGCTGAAATTGAGCATACCTTCGGCCTGCGTCTGCCGGAACTGGAATACGGCCCAGGGCTGGCGGTGCCGTATTTTGACGGCGACGATTTTGCCGACACACTGTCCCCGGCCAAAGACCTTGCGCCAGCACTGCGCGAAGTCAGCAGCTGGGTCCATCTGACCGTTGAGATGGGCCGCTTTTACACCGCCGAATGCGGTTATTACCTGACCACCGCCATGGACTGCAAGGACCACGGCGGGCAGCACTACTGCATTGTGGACGGTGGAATGAACCACCTGAATTATCTTGGCCAGATCATGGGTATGAAACGCCCGCATCTGCGCCATTTTGCTGCCCGGGCAGCTTCCGTACAGGACTGGACACTTTGCGGCAGCCTTTGTACTACGAACGATGTTCTTGTGCGCAGTATGCCGCTGGCCGGACTATGCCCCGGCGACCTGCTTGTTTTTGAAAACACCGGTGCCTACTCTGTTACGGAAGGACTTGGTCTGTTTTTGAGCCGCGACCTGCCGCAGGTCATTCTGTGGCAGAACGGCACGCCGCACCCGGTACGCAGCGAAACGCCGACCTATCCCATCAATACACCCGCTGTGTAAGCATTAATTTGAAAAGGAGAAATACCAATGGAACGTTTACTGGAAATTTTAAGCGAAATCAAAGAGGACGTGGACTTTTCCACCTGTACAACGCTGATCGATGACGGCATCCTGGACTCTTTCGACATTCTGCAGATCATCTCGGCCCTGAATGAGGAATACGACATTTCGATCCCCGCATCCGAAATCATGCCGCAGAACTTCAACAGCGCCGAGGCCCTTTACAAGATGGTCCAGCGCCTGCAGGAAGATTGATGTCCGAGATGCCCGAAATATAAGATAACGCTTGCATTTATTCCAAACTTATTGTATAATACTAAAAGCGGACAGGGCTGAATTGCGCTGTTTCGCGTACAGATGCAGGTCCCGCGCATGGGCAGCCTGTGAACCATGTCAGGCGGGGAACCGAGCAGCATTAAGCGGCGCTTGCCCAGTGCCGCGGTCAAGCCTGCATCTGTACGCAAAGCAGCGCAGCCGCGTGCTCTGCCCGCTGTTTTTTGTAGATTTGCAGGAGGTGAGCCGATGTACCGTGCCCTGTATCGAAAATGGCGTCCCCAGCGCTTTGCGGACGTGGTTGGCCAGACGGCCATCGTCACGGCCCTGCAGAACCAGATTTCTGCCGGGCGCATCGGCCATGCGTACCTGTTCACCGGCACCCGCGGCACCGGCAAGACGACCTGCGCCACGATCTTTGCCAAGGCGGTCAACTGTCTGGACACCTCCAGCCCCGACCCCTGCGGCGAGTGTGAAATTTGTAAGGGCATTGACTCCGGCTCCGTCATGGACATCATCGAGATGGATGCCGCGTCGAACAACGGCGTTGACGACATCCGCGACCTGCGCGACGAGGTGGCCTATCTGCCGTCAGTCTGCAAGTACAAGGTCTACATCATCGACGAGGTGCACATGCTCTCCACCGCGGCGTTCAACGCGCTGCTCAAAACGATGGAGGAACCGCCCGAGCACGTCATCTTTATCTTAGCCACCACCGAGGTGCAGAAGGTTCCCGTCACGATTTTGAGCCGCTGCCAGCGGTATGACTTCACCCGCATCACGGCGGATGACATTGCCGGGCGGCTGCTCTACGTGGCCGGGCAGGAGAAGATCGAGCTGGACGAGAACGCCGCACAGTTGATTGGCCGTCTGGCCGACGGTGCCATGCGTGACGCGCTGTCCATTCTGGACACCTGCGCCGGTGTCGACAACCACGTGGACGAGGCGCTCGTCCGCCGTATGGCCGGTGTCACGGACAGGGGCTACCTGTTTGAGATCAGCGACGCCATCGCGGCAGGGGACTCCGTTACTGCACTGGAAAAAATTGCCGAGCTGCGCCAGCAGAGCGTCGATATGCGCCGCCTCTGCATGGAGTTGGCCGGACATTACCGCAATCTGATGCTTTGCGCGCTGCCGGGCGGCACGTCACTTCTGACCGGCATCTCGCCGGAGGAGGAGGCCGCCTACACCCAGCGCAGGGACTTCCCGCAGCGGGAGGCCATCCGTGCGGTCAATGCGTTCGGCTCGGCGCTTGAGAAAATGAGCCGCGGCACTGACCAGCGCATTGAGCTGGAGCTGGCGATTTTCTCGCTGACCCAGCCCGAGACTGCCGCCGCACCTGTTATCATCCAGCAGCCCGCCCCGGCAGCACCCGCCGCGCCTCAGGCATTCGCCAGCGCGCCGCGCGCCTACACAGCAGCGCCGCCGGTACAGGCTGCACCCTCTGTAGTGCCGCCCGTGGTACAGCCACAGAGCGTTCCCGCCGCTGCACCGGATGATGTACCGCCGCCTATTGACGATGACCCGCCGTTCCTGCAGCCGGAGCTGAAGCCCGCCCCGCAGCAAACTCCCGCGCCGGTACCGCCAGCACCCGCTGCCCCGGCCCCGCGTAAGGCCGAGCCGCCGCGGCAGGCAGGCCCGCTGGAGCCGTTCGCCTTCTGGCCCGCCGTGCTGGCCGATTTGGAGGAGAATGATGCGATGCTCATCTCCTTTTTGCGCGGCACCCGGGCCTATTGCGACGGCAAGCGCGTGCTGTTTGAGTGCAGCGACGCCTTCCGCGATTATATCCGCAATAACCGGGAGGTCAGCAAGCGTCTTAAGGAAACTATCTACCGTGTATCGCGCACCAAGTACAGTATCGGCCCCTATGAGGAGCCAAAGACCGACGACACCACCGCTGCCGTCAGCCTGGATGAGACCCTGCACACGATGCAGGCGCTTGGTGTCGATTTGAAAATCGTTGATAAATAATTATTTTTGGAGGATACAACCATGAAAGCAAGACTGCCCAAGGGCTATGGCCGACCCGATCCCAACGCCATGATGCGTCAGGTACAGAAGATGCAGGACGACATCCGCGCCAAGCAGGAGGAGCTCGAAGCCAAGGAGTACACCGGCACCGCCAGCGGTGAGATGGTCACTGTCACGATGAACGGCAAGCATGAGATCACCGCCGTCAAGATCAAGCCCGAGGCCGTCGACCCCGATGATATTGAAATGCTTGAGGATCTGATTGCCGCCGCCGTCAACAGCGCTGCCGCTGCCGTTGACAAGGACTCCGAGGAGGAGATGTCCAAGATGACCGGCGGTCTGAACATCCCCGGTCTGGGCTAAGAGGCTGCCTATGTTCAACAACAATGTTGAGCCGCTGGAAAATCTGATCGACCAGTTTGCCCAGTTTCCCGGCATTGGCCGCAAAAGTGCGGTGCGTATGGCCTATCAGGTCATGTCGATGCCGCCCAAGCAGGCCATGGAGCTGGCCAAGGCGATTGAGCACGCCAAAAGTGACCTGCACCGCTGCCGCATCTGCCAGGACTACACCACCGGCGATGTCTGCAAGATCTGCGCCTCCCAGAAGCGGGACCGCAGCATCATCTGCGTGGTCGAGGGCCCGCGCGACATCAAATCGATTGAGCGCACCCACGAGTACAACGGCCTGTACCATGTGCTGCACGGCCTGATTTCGCCGATGGATGGCATCGGTGCAGATCAGCTCTGCATCAAGGAGCTGCTGGCCCGTCTGAATGACACCGTCAAGGAGGTCATCATGGCCACCAGCCCGACGGTGGAGGGCGAGGCCACGGCGATGTATATCGCCAAACTCATCAAACCTCTGGGCATCAAAACGACCCGCCTGGCCTATGGCCTGCCCGTCGGCTCAAGTCTGGAATACGCCGATGAGACGACGCTGTACCGTGCCATGGCCGGACGCGGCGAGATGTAAAAAAATTCCTGTACCGCTTTTGCCGGTACAGGTTTTTTATTGCAGCTTTATTTCAGCAGACCGTAATCCCGCAGACAGCGCTGTACACCTGTCAGGGTATCGTCAAAGCCGACGCCCGCTGCCGCACGGAACCTGCCGCCGTCCATCAGCAGGCTGCGCGGCCAGTCTGCCGTCTCTATGACAGGGTGGATGTCCAGCAGCGCACAGGCGCGCCGGGCCGTCGTGACCATGTCGCAGTCGTTCTCGCTGCCAAAGTTGTACACACCGCCCGGCAGTTCCATGGCCTGGGTCAGCCGCTCCACGGCCTCCCGCCCATAGGTGATGCCGCGGTAGTCCCGCGCCGAAAACCGCAGCGTCTCCTGCCGCATAGCGGCGGTCAGCAGGTTCAGCAGGAAGTTACCGCGGATCGGCAGGCCGTACCCGGGCAGGTCGTACATCCAGGCCGCCCGCAGCAGCACGGCATCTGGCAAAATATCCAGCACGCGCTGCTCCATCTCCTGCTTGTGGCGGCCATAGACGTTGGCGGGGGAGAGCGGTGTATCCTCGTCAAACGGCCCGTTCTCAGTACGGCCCGTGTAGACCTGGTCAGAGCTGAACGCAACCAGCTTTGCGCCGCTTTTTTGCGCTGCAGCCGCCATCCAGCACGGCAGCAGAACGTTGGCGCGGTAGGACTCGTCCGGGTGCTTTTCGCTGTAGCCCGTGTCGGAGAGCGCCGCCGTGTGTACGATCACGTCCGGCTGCTTGTGCCGCACCCAGTCGGCCACGGTCTGCTCATCCGCTGCGGCCAGCATTCCTTGGGGGAAGGCGCACAGCTCGTACCGCCCCGCCAGCTGGGTCATGATGCGCGCCCCCACAAAGCCGCCCGCGCCGGAGACCAATAGCTTTTTCATGTCTTTTCCCTCGCAATACGATTTTTGTCTTTATTGTACCGTTTTTGCGCAGCTGTTGCAAGCGGCTTGACAAATTCCGCGCCGGTTTGTATAATAGGAACACCTAAAACAAGGTGTGGATTTTTACAGTTCTGATACTACTTTTCGCCACACAACGCTTTCTTTCCGGGAAAGCGTTGTGTGGTTTTTGTTGTGTCAAAAGGAGGAGCCTATGAACGATACCTTCATGAAAGAAAAGGCGATTTTTCCGCTGCTGACCTCAATGGCCCTGCCTATGGTCGTCTCGATGCTGGTCAATGCACTGTACAACATCGTGGACAGCCTCTTTGTCGCCCGCATCAGTGAGGAAGCCATGACTGCGCTTTCCCTCGTCTACCCGGTGCAGAACCTCATCAACGCGATTGCCATCGGCTTCAGCATCGGCATTGCCGCGCTGATCTCGCTGCATCTCGGGGCAGGCAACAAAGAAAAGGCTGACATGGCCGCCACCCACGGCATGGTGCTTTCGCTGATCCACGGCGTCGTGATTTCCATCGTCTGCACCGCCATCATGCCGCGGTTCCTGCGCTCCTTCACCAGCGACGAGACCGTCATTGCCATGGGCGTGACCTACTCCCGCGTTGCCTTTATGTTCGCCGTCGTCATCATGGCCGCCATGTCGTTTGAGAAGATCTTTCAGGCGGTGGGCCGGATGAACATCACGATGATCGGCCTGATGGGCGGCTCGGTCTGCAACATCATTCTGGATCCGCTGCTGATTTTCGGCATCGGCCCGTTCCCCAAAATGGGCATTGCCGGTGCGGCGCTGGCTACCGGCATCGGCCAGATGGTCCCTGTCATCTTCTATCTGATTGTCTACTTCGTCAGCCCTATCCCGGTCAGGCTGCGCTCCGGCTGCCTAAAGCCGGACGCCAAAATGGCCCTGCAGCTCTATTCCATCGGCGTACCGGCCACCCTGAATCTGGCGCTGCCCTCGGTGCTCATCACCTTTCTGAACTCGCTGCTGGCCGTCTACTCTCAAAGCTATGTCGTCGTGCTGGGTATCTACTATAAATTGCAGACCTTCCTGTACCTGCCCGCCAACGGCATTGTGCAGGGTCTGCGCCCCATCATTGGCTACAACTACGGCGCGGGGGAGTATGACCGCGTCAAAAAGCTCTACCGCACGTCCATGGGCATGTGCGCCGCCATCATGGCCGCGGGCACGGTGCTCTGTCTGGCGCTGTCCGGCCAGCTGATAGGGCTTTTCAGCTCGAACGCCGAGACCATCGCCATCGGCACGTCGGCCCTGCGCATCATCTGCGTCGGCTTCATCGTCTCGACGATTTCCGTCGTCGCCTCCGGCTCGCTGGAGGGTCTCGGCATGGGCGTGCAGTCACTGGTCATCTCGCTGTGCCGTTACATTGTCGTCATCATGCCGCTGGCCTGGCTGTTCTGCCGCCTGCTGGGTGCCGACGGCATCTGGAACGCCTTCTGGGTGACCGAGGTCATCACGGCGGGCATTTCAATGGTCGTATACCACAAGAGCGTGAAGCTGAAATAAACCAACAGGAGCCTGACCACAGCCGGTCAGGCTCCTGTTTTATATAAGTAAAAGGCTTCCCCCGAGGGGGAAGCTGTCGCCGAAGGCGACTGATGAGGGGGGAGCCCTGCCACGGCCTCTCGTTCACGGGCAGCCACGGACGCTTCGCCCCTCATCCGGCCCTTCGGGCCACCTTCCCCCGAGGGGGAAGGCTTTTCGTTACGCCTGCTCCTGCACGTACCGGATGAACGCATCGCGCTCCGCGGTGGAGCGCACAACGGCTGTGTACATCCAGTCGCCCATGTCCAGGCGCAGCGCCTGGGGAATGCGCTCACACATCCGCATACGGGAGCCGTACTTGGCCATGATCTGCGCATGGGTGTGCTTGTACTCATGGCAGTCACGGCGGCCTGCGTAGACGCAGAAATACTTCGGGCCGTCCAGCTCGGCGTTGCGTACCTCGTCGTAGCAGACCATGTCCGCCCAGATCTGGTAGCAGTCCACCGAGTTCGCATAGTTGATCATATCGGGCGTGTAGCCGCCTGCGGGGCGCATGTTGACCTCCAGCGCAACGTAGTCGCCCTTTTTGCCAAGACCCGGCTTGTCTTCATTCAACCGGAAGAACTCGCAGTGGAAGAAGCGGCTCTTTGCGCCGAACGCCTTGATGGTGCGGAAGCCTACATCCTTCAGCGCAGCGGGCACGGATTTCTGCGTCCAGTAGGAGAGGTCGCCTTTCTGACTGACGATGTCCAGCATCGGGGTGGGGAACACGTTGGAGGTGTAGAACAGCGGCACGCAATGGCTGTCGGCCACACCGTCAAAGCTGACGATGGTGCCGTTGATGTACTCCTCCATAATGTACCGGACGTTATGCGGCTCGTCGTAGAATTCTTTCAGCTCGGTGAAATTGCGCAGCTTGTAGGTTGCCTCGGCACCACAGCCGTTGTCCGGCTTGACGATGACCGGATAGCCGACCTCCTTGATAAAGGCGCGGGCCTCGGCCAGTGTGCTGACAATATGGTAGCGCGCCACCGGTACACCCGCAGCGATGTAGCTATCCTTCATTTTGCTCTTGTACTTGATGCGCTCGATGAAGTCATTCTTTGCACCGGTATTGATGTTGAAATCCGTGCGCAGCTGGGCGTCCATCTCCAGCCAATACTCGTTGTTGGACTCGATCCAGTCGATCTTGCCATAGTGGAAGGTAAAGTACGCGACAGCGCGGAGCATCTCGTCGTAATTGCCAAGATCATTCACGCGGTAATACTCAGTCAGGCACTGCTTCAATTCCCAGGGAATCTCGTCAAACGGAGCATCACCGATGCCCAGCACAGTGACGCCGTTGCGGTGCAGACGGTCACAGAAATTCCAGTAGGTCTTGGGAAAATGCGGGCTGACAAAGATAAAATTCATCGGGTACTTCAACTTCCTCTCTCAAACTTCACACAAACCGGCGTCACACAAAGCGATTCTGTGCAGCGTCATACTCATAGCCGATCTCGCGCAGGGCCGCACACAGCGCGTCACGGTCAGTCTCCTCACGGTCACACAGCGCGTCCAAACTGGCGTCGCGATCCCGCAGTTGGGTGTTTACATAGCTCAACAGCATTACAGGGTCACGGGGGAGCATAGACCCACCTCCTAAAAAGCAAGCGTAAAAGAGAAAAAGCCGGTCACACGATGTGACCGGCATTTTTTCCTTCCAATCAGACCGCGCGGGTAACTTTACCAGAGCGCAGGCAGCGGGTGCAGGCGTAGATATACTTCGGGGAACCGTCCACGATCGCCTTCACGCGCTTGACATTGGGGTTCCAGGTACGGTTGCTCCGACGATGAGAGTGAGAAACCTTGATACCGAACGTGACACCCTTGCCACAGCAAGAACATTTGGCCATAATTGCTTGCACCTCCTTTTCAATAGCTTTAATAGTATAGCGTATACTGCGCGAAAATGCAAGTGTTTTGACAGAAAAAATTTTGATTTTTTTCATAATTTTGCGTTTTTGTTTGATTCAGGCGCTAAATATTGTGTTTTCGGTGCCTACAGGGCTTGTCTTGCCGCCATTTCTACGATATAATAGACTAAGCTTTTAATGGGGTGGTGTTACCTTTTGAACGGATTGTTGTCTCCCGCGGTGATCGTGCAGTATCTGCTGCGCGCTGTTGTCGTGCTCATCACCATCCCGTTTCATGAGTCGGCCCACGCGCTGGCCAGCCACCTGCTGGGTGATGATACTGCCGTGCGCGCCGGGCGTCTCTCGATGAATCCGCTGCGCCACTTCGACCCGCTGGGTGCCCTGTGCATGCTGGTGGGCGGCGTCGGCTGGGCCAAGCCCGTCTCGATCAACCCGTACAACTATAAGAACCCCACGGTCGGCCTGGCCCCATCCGCTGCCGCACGGCCTGCCCGCAATCTGCTGCTGCCGTGGGGGTCGATGATGCTGTACAAGCTGTGCTGGTACAGCGGGCTGGGGGACGCCGTGCCCGTGCTGACGATGTTCCTATATTATATGGTAGCCATGAATCTGAGCCTGGCGGTTTTCAATCTGCTGCCGGTGCCGCCGTTTGACGGCAGCCGCATTGCGCTTTTGTTTTTGCCGCAGCGGCTCTATTTCAGGGCGATGAAATATGAGCGATATATTATGCTGGCCGTGCTGGCACTGGTGTTTTTGGGTCTGCTGGACGCGCCGTTGTCCTGGCTTGTCAACGGTATGTGGCGGCTGATGCTGCACCTGACAGGCTTTGTGGAACTGCTTTGGGGGTATTGAGTTTTTGCCGGAAGTTCTGACATTTAAAATAGAAGATTTTGAGGGCCCGCTGGATTTGCTGCTGTACCTGGTGGGCAAAAATAAAATGAACCTCTATGATGTCAACATCATGGAGCTGATCGAGCAGTACACCGCTGCCATCCGGGAGATGCAGCAGGACCGGATGGAGATTTCCAGCGAGTTCATCGACATGGCGGCGCATCTGGTGCAGATGAAAAGCGCGCTGCTGCTGCCGCGCAGCCCCGAGGCCGAGCGCATGAAGGCCGAGCTGACCGGGCGTTTGATCGAGTACAGCGCCTGCAAGGAGGTGGCCGCCCAGCTGGGCAGCCGTGCCCGTGACCTGTACACCGTGGCCCGTGAGCCGATGCCGCTGGTCGGCGCTGCCGAATACACCCGCCGCCATGACCCGAACTGGCTCGTGCAGGCGTGGTTCAATCTGATGGGCCGCAGCACCCGCAAGAAAAAGCCCACGCAGGAAAAGTTTGAGCCACTCGTCACCGCGCCGTTTGTCTCCGTCGCCAGCCGCGTCTCCCACATGCTGCGCGGCTTGCTCAAGGGCAGCCTGCAAAAAATGGGCCAGCTGTTCAGCCACGAGGAAAGCCGCAGCACAAACGTAGCGACCTTCCTGGCGCTGCTCGAGCTCATCCGCGCAGGACGTGTCAAGGTCGACGACAGCGGCACCTTGCAGCTGGACCGCACACACCGCAGAAGAAAGGACAAAACGCCATGACAGAACGACAGGAGCTCGGCTCTCTTGAAGCCATGCTGTTTGCCCACGCCGAGCCTGTGGAGACCGCCCGCCTGGCCGACGCCCTGCGGCTGGACGCCGACGAGGTCACCACGCTTTTGCAAAAGCTGCAAAAGCGCTACGATGAGCAGGAGAGCGGCATGGTCATCCTGTACTTCGAGCCTGACCGCTGGCAGATGACGACCCGCCCGTACTACGGCGAGATGGTCAAGCGCATTCTGGACACCCGCCGCAATGCGCCGCTTTCGCCCGCCGCACTGGAGGTACTGGCCGTCATTGCCTACAAGCAGCCCGTCTCCCGCAGCTTTATCGAGCAGGTACGCGGCGTTGACTCGTCGTCCACCGTCACCTAGCTGTTGGACAAGGGACTGATCGAGGAGGCGGGCCGCCTGGACCTGCCCGGCAAGCCGGTAGCTTTCCAGGTCACGGACACATTTCTGCGCGTCTTTGGCCTCGGCAGTCTGGCCGACCTGCCGCCGCTTCACGGCGAGGCTGCCGAGAGCGCCGAGCCGGAGGAGACGGAAGGCGACGACGGTCAGCTGGAATGGAAGTGATTGCTTATGGCCATTCTGTTGTTCCTTCTCCGACTGATCGGCTGGGTGCTGCTGGCGGTGCTCTTGCTGCTGCTCGTCGCCCTGCTGATACCGCTGGGCGTTCGGTTTGCGTACCGCCCGGGCAGCGTACGGGCCACGGTCTGCTACGGACCGCTGCACTTCACGCTCTGGCCGCGCAAGGGCCAGCCGGAAGCACTGAAAAAGCCCGCCCCCGCCGCCCCGCCCCGGCAGACCGTGCGCAAGCCGGCGGTCGGGCAACAGGCACCCGTCACCGTGGCAGTCCACACGGCACCGCCCCCCG
>ENA-OQKO01001462-OQKO01001462.1-human-gut-metagenome-genome-assembly--contig:-NODE-1462-length-13741-cov-2.504774_pt1 | contig 13741 bp, 10 predicted proteins | sample MGYA00242777_ERZ504796 | MGnify/ENA primary metagenome ERZ504796 (study PRJEB26092, sample SAMD00036404) | human gut metagenome | host: Homo sapiens | study: EMG produced TPA metagenomics assembly of... | reverse complement strand
TTCCTGTACCGGCGCGTCGCGTGGACCTGCATGGGTGGCGAATACTACCTGGGTACTGGTCTTGCCGAACTTCTGTAGCTGGCCGAGGAAGCTATCGAGCTGCATTGTGCTCTCGAAGGCAACCTTCATGATCACGGAGTATTCTCCGGTAACGCTGCTGCACTCTAAGATGTTCGGGATTCCTTCCGCGTAGTTATAGAATTTCTGCTTGTCCTCCGGAAGCACGTTGAGGTTGATGAAGGCGAGGATGTGATATCCAAGCTTCATCGGATCGATCTGTGCCTGGTAGGATGTGATGATTCCATCTTTTTCCAGTTTTTCAATTCTTGCTGAAACCGCCGGGGAAGAAAGGAATGTCTTCTCCGCGATCATTTTCAAGGACGCTCTCGCGTTATGCTGCAGGATCTGCAGAATCTCCCTGTCAATATGATCCATAATTATCTCCTTTGTTCCGGTTTTCAAGTATATTTAACTGTGTCATATGCCCGGAACTCCTTATCTATATACAGATAACCGTTCAGCCGCGCCGCATCCCTACGGCAGACATCTGTGATATCCAGACCACCAAACGATTCCTGCGTTCATGTTTTATCTATGCTGCCCGACCGTATTTTCACGGATCCAGCACTGTTTTAAAGGCACCCGGCTGCTGTCAGTCTGGTATTTCAGATCTCCCCGTGGAACACTTCCGCCGCCGGACCTGTCATAAATACAGTGTCCTTTTCTCTGTCCCAACGGATCAGAAGGTCGCCGCCGAGCAGTGTCACGCGGACTTCATCGTCAGTAAGACCGTTTAAGATGCAGGCGACCGCCGTCGCGCAGGCACCTGTTCCGCAGGCAAGAGTCTCTCCGGAACCGCGCTCCCAGACACGCATATTTACATGTCCGCGGTCTACGATCTCCACGAATTCCGTGTTGGTGCGGTCCGGGAATTTTTCGTGGACTTCAAAGGACGGGCCGATCTTTTCGATCTCCATATCCTTGATTCCATCCATAAATACCACCGCGTGGGGATTTCCCATGGACACGCCGGTAAAACGGTACTCTTTTCCATCCACCGTGATCGGCTCCCCGATCTCGGAGGTCTGCACCGGACGCCCCATATCCACCGTCACAAGCTCTACCTTGCCGTCTTTTAATTTCATAGACAGATGCTTGATTCCGGATGCAGTCTCCACGTCGATCTCCGTCTTATCCACGATTCCGTGGTCATAGGCGTATTTTCCGACACAGCGAATCCCATTTCCGCACATGGCACCCCGGGATCCATCCAGATTGTACATGTCCATCTGGCAGTCCGCAACCCTTGACGGCTTAATTAAAATCAATCCGTCCGAGCCGATTCCGAAATGGCGGTCGCTGACCATCTTTGCCGTCCCGCAGGGATCTTCCACAGTCTCTTCAAGACAGTTTACATAAACATAATCATTTCCGATGCCCTGCATCTTCGTGAATTTCATATTTTCTCTCCTATATGCTCCATCCCCTGTGCGAGGATCGTCTGGATGTGACCGTCCGCAAGAGAGTAGAGAACGCTCTTTCCTTCCCTGCGGAACTTGACAAGGCGCATCTGCTTCAGGATCCGAAGCTGGTGGGAGATCGCAGACTGTCCCATTCCGAGAAGACTTGCAATATCGCACACACATAACTCCGACTGGCTGAGTGCATACAGAATACGGATCCTTGTGGAATCGCCGAATACCCGGAAGAATTCCGCAAGATTCTGGAGCTCCTCGCCTTCCGGCATCACGTCCATCACCCGTTTTACCACCTTGTCGTGGACATGAATAAGCTCACAGTGCGTGTCTATCTTTTCGTACTCTCTGATACCCATGTTCCTGCTCCTTTACTGCTGCTGCCGCAGGTCATACGGACAGCAGTTCTTTCCACGCAGTTAGCGCACGAGAAGTTTGCTTACTTCGTACTGCTCCTCCGGGATGTCTTTCTTCATATTCAGTGCCTCCTGGATATCGAAATCCACGAACTTGCCGTCCTTGTAGGCTACGATACGGTTGCTCTTTCCTCCGCCAGAAGTTCTGCAGCTCTCGCACCCATGATGGACGCGTAAACACGGTCCTTACAGGTCGGTGTACCGCCTCGCTGGATGTGGCCAATGATGGTGGCACGGGTCTCGATACCTGTCGCCGCCTCGATCCTTCTTGCCATGGAAGTGGAGTGTCCGATTCCTTCAGCGTTGATGATGATGTGATGCTTTTTGCCGCGCTTTCTGTTCTCAATGATCCGGTTGATCAGGTACTGCTCATTGCCGTCGTAGCGCTCCGGAAGGAGAATATCCTCCGCGCCGTTGGCAATACCGCACCAGAGAGCGATATATCCGGCATTTCTTCCCATAACCTCGATGATACTGCAGCGCTCATGGGAGGTGGAAGTATCTCTTACCTTATCGATCGCCTCCATCGCCGTGTTGATCGCGGTATCAAACCCGATTGTATAATCGGTGCAGGCAATATCCAGATCGATCGTGCCCGGAAGACCTACCGTATTGATTCCCAGCGCGGATAACTTTCCGGCGCCGCGGTAGGAACCATCGCCGCCGATGACGACCAGACCGTCAATGTTGTGCTTGCGGCAGATTTCTGCGCCGCGCTTCTGACCTTCCTCGGTCATAAATTCCGGACAGCGGGCTGTGTATAAGATCGTACCGCCACGGCCAATCGTATCTGCCACGCTGGTTCCGTCCATGTCCACAATCTCTTCCTGCAAAAGTCCAGCGTAACCACGCATGATACCTTTTACCTTCATGCCCTTGTTGATCGCAGTCCGGACCACTGCACGGATCGCTGCATTCATACCCGGCGCATCGCCGCCGCTTGTCAGTACACCAATCGTTTTAACCTCTTTTGCCATCGCTTATTCCTCCGTCCTAAGGCTTTCCGCTTCACATCCCCAACCGTGAACCAGCCGTTTTATTTTCGAATCTTTTGACCCTTCTGATACCAAATTGTTCTGCACTGCGTGCTACCACAATTTTCAAACAATTTTATTGTAATTCATTTTATAGGTCATTTCAAGATTTTTTATGATATTTTTTTAACATGTCGCCAAAGCGTGTTACTGTTCACGCATACGTGCCCAGTTACCAAAGCTTTCAATGTCCAATGCAAATTTTAACACTTATGAAGAAATCTTCCCCAGCGGCTTCTCCACCACCTTGACGTTCTTCTCGCCCAGCATCTCGCTGAGCGTCGTCACCAGCGCCTCGCCTGCCCGCACATTCCAGTTGCGCGGCAGAACCTTTTTCGCGCGCTCACGTCCCAGGTAAATGATCACGGTGTCATTTCCATCCCTTGTTTTCAGGAGGTCGAGAAGTTCTTTCTCTCCCGCCAGATACGCGTCCTTGTCCGCATACTGAATCCACAGCTCGCGCGGCACCTGCGAAAATGGGATAATCTGCTCGCAGATCAGTTTTCCGACCGGCTCATCGCCGACCGATGCGCGCCCGCGGATAAAGACTTTTTCATCCTTGATCAGCATATCGCGCCGTTTTTCATAATCCTTCGGGAATACCAGCACTTCCACACTTCCCGCCAGATCTTCCACCGTCAGGAACGCCATCATCTTGTTATTCCGGGTCGTCTTAACCGTTTTCTCGGTGATCATTCCGCCGATCGTCACATACGCGCCGTCGTGAATCACCGCCGAACCGGTCTCCTCATCCACAACAAAATCGGAGCTCTTCGCCGTCACATTTTTCTCCCAGGTGCCGATATATTCCTCCAGCGGATGCCCGCTGACGTAGACGCCCAGCATTTCTTTCTCGTATGCCAGATATTCTTCCCTCGAATACTCTCCGACATTCGGAAATGTGATCTGAAAACTCTTCTTGTCCTCTTCCGCCGCAAAATCAAAGAGCGACATCTGCCCTTCCATCGTATTTTTCTTCTCTTTATTCTTCTGATCGACCATCGAGCCGCAGACCATACATTTCTGCTTGCGGGTTCCCGGCAGCCCGTCCATCGCACCGGATTTGATAAAGCTTTCCAATGTGCGCTTATTGACCTCCCTGCCCGACATCCGGTCAATGAAATCTTCCAGCGATCGGAATTTTCCATGTTCGGTCCGCTCCCGCACGATCTCATCCACCACCGACTGACCGATACTCTTGATCGCCGATAAACCATAGCGGATCGCGCCGTCCGAAACAGAGAAGCCGCCCTCGCCCTCATTGATATCCGGCGGCATGATCTTCATACCCATCTGACGGCAGCTCATGATATATTCCGATACCTTCGTAACATTATCCTTGACCGAGGTCATCAGCGCCGCCATGAATTCGACCGGATGGTAATATTTCAGATATGCCGTCTGGTAGGAGACAACCGCATACGCCGCCGCGTGCGACTTGTTGAAGGCGTATTTCGCAAAATCGATCATCTCATCGTAAATATGGTTCGCCGTCTTCTCGTCGATCCCATTCGCAATACAGCCCTTTACGCCCTCTTGTGCATTGCCGTAGACGAAATTCTGGCGTTCTTTCTCCATGACTGCCGCTTTTTTCTTCGCCATCGCACGGCGCACCAGGTCGCTTCGTCCCCAGGTATAGCCAGCCAGATCGCGCACGATCTGCATAACCTGCTCCTGATAGACGATACAGCCATAGGTCGGCGCCAGAATCGGTTCTAACTGCTGGCACTCATAGACAATCGAAGCCTTGTCATTTTTGCCTTTCAGATAACGTGGAATGAAATCCATCGGACCCGGACGATACAGGGAAATACCGGCGATCAGATCCTCCAGGTTTTCCGGCTTTAACTCTTTCATGAATCCTTTCATGCCGGAACTCTCCAGCTGGAACACACCGTCATTTTTGCCAGTTCCAATCGAATCCAGCACCTTTTTATCGTTGTAATCGATCTTATCTATATCAAGCGGTTTTCCGGTCGTTTTCTCCACCAGGCGAACCGCATTCTGGATAACCGTCAGGGTTCTAAGACCCAGGAAATCCATTTTCAGAAGTCCCAGCTCTTCCAGCGTCGTCATCGTAAACTGGGTCGTGATCGAACCGTCAGATGCCCTGGACAACGGCACATACTCATCGACCGCCGCACGGCTGATGACAACGCCCGCCGCATGCATGGAGGTATGTCTCGGCAGCCCCTCCAGACGTTTACTCATGTCGATCAGATATTTGACCGAATCATCCGACTCATACGCCTCACGCAGATCCGGACTGGCTTTGAGCGCCTTGTCTAGCGTCATGCCGAGATCACCCGGAATCATTTTTGCGATCGCATCACACTGTGCATACGGCATATCGAGCGCGCGCCCCACGTCGCGGACGACACCCTTTGCCGCCAGCGTACCGAAGGTAACAATCTGCACGACGCGGTCTTTTCCGTATTTCCGCACGACATAGTCGATCACCTCCTGACGCCGTTCAAAACAGAAATCGACGTCGATATCGGGCATGGAAACTCGTTCCGGGTTCAGGAAACGCTCGAAAATCAGCTGATAGCGGATCGGATCGATGTCCGTGATCTCCAGACTGTACGCGACGATACTGCCCGCCGCCGAACCACGTCCCGGACCGACCATGATACCGTTTGATTTTGCAAAATGGATAAAATCCCACACAATCAGGAAATAATCGACATATCCCATCGAATGGATAACGTCCAGCTCATACCTCAGGCGCGCCTGCAGCGTCCCATCGTCGTTCGGGTAGCGCTTGTGAAAGCCCTCCCCGCAGAGCTTCTGCAGATATTCCCAGGACGTATATCCGTCCGGGACATCATACTGCGGCAGCTTCGTCACGCCAAACTCGATCTCGACATTGCACCTCTCGGCGATCTTGTGCGTGTTGTCAAGTGCTTCCTGGGCATACGGAAACAGCGCACGCATCTCCTCCTCGGATTTGACATAGAACTGCCCGCCCTCATAGCGCATCCGATTCTCGTCCGTGACTTTTTTGCCCGTCTGGATACAGAGCAAAATATCGTGCGATTCCACATCTTCTTTATAAATATAGTGGCAGTCGTTCGTCGCCACCAGCGGAATCTGCAGTTCCTGGCTCATCCGCATCAAGCCCTGGTTGACCGTCCGCTGCGCCGGGATGCCGTGATCCTGCAATTCCAGAAAGAAATTGTCCGGTCCAAAGATATCGCGGTATTTCTGCGCCGACTTGCACGCTTCCTCATACATGCCTCTCGACAAATACCTCGGGATCTCGCCCGCCAGACACGCGCTGAGTGCAATAATGCCTTCATGGTAGGTTCTCAGCACCTCGTCATCCACACGCGGTTTATAATAAAATCCCTCGACAAAGCCCTTGGAGACGATCTTCATCAGATTCTGATAGCCGGTATTATTTTCCGCCAGCAGAATCATATGATAATAGCGATCCTCGCCGCTTCCCGCCTCCCGGTCAAAACGCGATCCGGGCGCCACATAGATCTCACAGCCGATGATCGGCTTGATCCCATTTTCTCTGGCTGCCCGGTAAAAATCGATCACGCCGTACATGACGCCGTGGTCGGTAATCGCCAGACTGTCCATCCCCAGTTCCTTCGCCCGGGCGGTCAGTTCTTTTATTTTACTCGATGCGTCAAGCAGACTGTACTCTGTATGCACATGCAGATGTGTAAATGCCACCTTTTTCCTCCCATTCAGATCTTTTAAGGGACTGCCATTTCCCGCGAAACGACACCCCCTCGTCTATCAAAGCTCTTGTTTTGTGTAACTGTTACGTCCCCTGTCTCTTTCCGAAAAGCGGTCAGAAATCTGGATTTCTACTGATTGCTCAGATATTTCTCAATTCCCTCGATCGCACTCTCCTCGTCGCTGCCATCAGCCGTTACCTTTACGTGCGCGCCCTCTGCCAGTCCCAGCGTCATCATGCCCATGATGCTCTTTGCATTGACGCGTTTTTCTTCACTTTCCACATAGATGCTGCTCTCATACTGGCTTGCCACCTGCACCAGCATCGCCGCAGGACGTGCCTCCAGACCTGAACTCAAACCAATTCTGATTTCCTTACTTGTCATAATATCCTCCTCATCGAGCCCCGCTCGAAAAAAACGGCAAAATCCGCTGCCACTACTGTATCGCACGGAATTTTCCATCCGGGAAATTCCTGCCTGTGAACAATAACCTAACTTTACTCGCCCCGCTCTTCGCGGAGACCTTCAGCCACTGCACTTATCTTTCTGAGCCTGTGATTGACTCCCGATTTTCCAACTGGATGGCTCAGATTCTCCCCCAATTCCTTCAAGGTTGCATCCGGCATCTCCAGACGAACCTGTGCTACCTCTGAAAGAAGCTCCGGCAAGTAATCCAGCCCGACCGTATCACGGATGTATGTGATATCCGCAAGCTGCTTGACTGCCGCCGAAACAGTCTTATTGATATTGGCAGTCTCGCAGTTGACCTGACGGTTGACGCTGTTTCGCATTTCTTTCAGGATCCGGATATTTTCCAGCTCCATCAATGCCACATGCGCTTCCATCAGCCCCAGAAGTTCCACAATCTGACTGCCTTCTTTTATATATACCACATAATACTTCTTTCTGACAACTATTTTCGCATCGATGTCGAATGTCAGAATCACATTCTGAAGCTGCACCGCCTTTTCAAGCGACGCGCATACGATCTCAAAATGATAAAATTTCTCCGGATCGCTTAAGGATCCGGCTGCCAGAAAAGCGCCCCGGATAAATGCCTTCTTGCAGCACGCATTCTGAATCACCAGATTCCGCACCACCGAAAGATTTTCCCCGACATTTCCCTGCGCGTCCACCATCTTGACCGCCTCCAGCACCCGGAGTGCATTTTCGTGATCGCGCACCAGAAGCGTATAAGAACGGCTCTTTTTTAAAAATGCATTGCGCCGGATCGAAATGTCCGCCTTAATATTAAATGTATTTTTCAATAATGTAAAGTATTTTCGTGCAACCGCTACGTTTTCCGTGTGGATCCGTATACTGAAATGATCCTCTTCATCGATATGAATCTTACCGCAAAGGCTCAAAATCGCCGCCAGCTCTGCAATCTGGCAGTGCCTCGCCTTGCTCAGCTGATGCGACAGCTCTTCCTTTACCCGGGCTGAAAATGACAAAGTTCTCTACCTCCGTTTACCCTTTTGTCCGGTTATCCATCTCTATGTCCCGATGTTCCAGTTTAAGCCCTATTTCCGAGTGCTCCTTGAGGCGCTCATAGAGCCGGTTCGCCACCGTAACTGAACGGTGCTTTCCACCGGTACATCCGACGGCTATGACAAGCTGATTCTTTCCTTCTTTTACATAGTACGGAAACAGGAAGTCAATCATGTCATAGAGTTTATCCAAAAATACGTCTGCCGTCCCGCCGCGGCGCACAAAATCCTGCACCGCCTTCTCATTGCCGGTATGGCTTCTTAAATTCTCATCATAATAAGGATTCGGCAGAAAACGGACGTCAAACACGAGATCCGCGTCCGACGGAATCCCATATTTAAAGCCAAAGCTTAAGATCGTCACAAAGAGGCTGGAAAAGCGCTCGCGCCCCATGAAAATCCGTTCCAGTTCCGCCTTGAGCTCCCGCGTCAGAAGCGTGCTGGTGTCCAGAATATAGTCCGCCCGCTTTTTCAGGAAATCGAGTTTCAGGCGCTCTTTCGCAATACCGCGGTCCAGCCGCTCTTTTCCTGCCAGCGGATGGGAACGGCGCGTGTCCTTATATCGCTTGATCAGCACCTCATCGCTGGCATCCAGAAACAGGATCTCATACGGGAACTGGATGTTATTCCAATCATTCAGCGTTCCCTCCAGCTGTGCCAGCTCGTCGCCGCTGCGGACATCGATTCCCAACGCTGCACAGCTTACCTCCCCGCTGCTGCTCTGCACCAGCTCCGCAAATTTTCCTACCAGCGGGATCGGGAGATTGTCAACACAGTAAAATCCCATGTCCTCCAGCATTTTCAGTGCCGCCGTCTTTCCGGCTCCCGACATACCGGTTACGATCACAAGCCGCATATTGTTCCTCCCTTTTCCATACTCTATATATCTTAATATCTTAAAAGCCCAGCATCTTTACTTCCGTCTCCAGTTTCACCCCAAACTGCTCATACACGCGCTTCTGCACCGTCCCGCACAGCCCCGCGATGTCCGAAGCCGTCGCATGGTCGCGGTTGATAACGAAACCACAGTGTTTCTCCGACACCTGTGCGCCGCCCTCCTGATAGCCGCGAAGTCCGGCATCTTCGATCAATTTTCCGGCGAAATAGCCCTCAGGGCGCTTAAAGGTGCTTCCGGCACTCGGATATTCCAGCGGCTGTTTTTCCCGCCGTTTGGCTGCCAGTTCATCCATCCGCACCCGGATCGCTTCCGGATCACCTTTCTCCAGACGGATCCGCGCCGATAAAACGATATATCCGCGCTCCGGAATGCAGCTGTGGCGGTAACCCAGATCCAGTTCTTCCGTTTTAAGCTCTTTTACCTCGCCGTCCGGCGTCATCACGCGCACAGCTTCCAGCACATCCTTTAATTCTCCGCCGTAAGCGCCCGCATTCATGACCGCCGCGCCGCCCAAGGTTCCAGGAATCCCGGCTGCAAACTCAAATCCGGTCATTCCATCCTTCTGCGCCTCCCTGGCGGCACGCGAAAGAAGCACACCGGCGCCCAGCTCATAGACGCCCGGTTCGCCCTCCGGACGGACCACCTCTGTAAACTGGCTTCCCAGAAGGATCATCACGCCCGGATAGCCCGCATCACTGACAAGCAGATTGCTTCCATTTCCTAATATGTAATACGCTTTCTCTGCCTCCCGGCACACCGCCAGCACTGCCGCCAGTTCTTTTTCGCCCTCCGGGATCACAAAATAGCGGGCTGGTCCACCAGCCCGAAAGGTCGTATGTGCGCTCATCGGCTCCCGCTCCCGCACGGAAGCAGCGCCGATGGCATCACAAAGTTTCTGATAAAAATTAGACATATCTATTTTCCTTTATTCATTTCATAACAGCTCCATCCCTTGCAAGTCGGGATTTCCGCACTAAAACACACGAATCAGACTGCGTGAAGCGTTCCATTAATCTCTTCTTGCCAGGTTCGCCTGTACCCGCTTGTACAGTTCTTTCGCCGCATTATATCCCATCTTCTTGGTACGATAGTTAACTGCCGCCGACTCTACGATGATTGCCAGGTTACGTCCCGGACGGATCGGGATCGAATGGCAGACAATCTTGTTGCCAAGGAACTCGGTATACTGATCTTCCATGCCAAGGCGGTCATACTCCTTGTCCTTATCCCACTCTTCCAGCTTGATTACCATGTCAATCGACTGTGTATCCTTTACGCTCTCTACACCGAACAGCGTCTTGACATCAATAATGCCGATACCGCGAAGCTCGATGAAATGACGGGTAATATCCGGAGCCGAACCGATCAGAGTTTCGTCGCTGACGCGGCGGATCTCGACCACATCATCGCTGACAAGACGGTGACCGCGCTTAATCAGTTCCAGCGCCGCCTCACGCTGGCCGGTACCGCTCTCGCCCATAATCAGGACGCCCTCGCCAAATACATCGACCAGTACGCCGTGAATGCTGATCATCGGCGCCATCTTGACGTTCAGCCAGCGGATGATCTCCGCCATCAGATCCGAAGTCGTCTTCTCCGATACCATGCACGGAACCCCATAATGGTTACACAGCTCCAGCACTTCCTCCTCCGGTGCCATGCCGCGGCTATATACCAGACATGGTATACCCGAAGACAGCAGTTTGTCAAACATTTCCCGGCGGCGCTGCGGAGTCAGGGTCGAGATGTACGCATTTTCCACATAACCGATGATCTGCACACGGTCCTTGTCAAAATGGTCGAAAAATCCAGTCAGCTGCAATGCCGGACGGTTCACATCCGCATGCACCAGCATAACATTGTCCGTCTCCAGCTCCGGCGTCATATTGCGAAGCCCCATCTTATCGATCAGTTCTGTTATCGTCACTCCACCCATACTTTTGTCTCCTTTTATTTTTACTATTGTCTACATCCTATCACATCTTCCCCTGCTTGTCATCACGGAAAAATATATAGACTGCCTCGGCGGCTGCCCGGTTCATCTGTGGCGCAGCTTCCAGCTCCTCCACGCTCGCCTCCCGGACTGCTTCGATCGTCTTGAACGTCCGCATCAGAGACTTACGGCGCGCTGGTCCGATGCCCTTGATATCATCCAGCACGGAGCGCACCTGCTCCTTGCCCCTAAGACTCCGGTGGTACTCGATCGCAAACCGGTGCGCCTCGTCCTGAATCCGGGTGATCAGCTGAAATCCTTCCGAATGGCGATCGATTGGAATTTCCACATTCTGATAATACAATCCCCTCGTCCGGTGGTTATCATCCTTTACCATGCCACAGACCGGGATTTCCAGCTGAAGCTCTCTTAATACCTCCAGCGCGATATTAACCTGTCCGCGTCCGCCATCCATCATCAGCAGATCTGGAAAACGCGTAAAACTTCCCATCGCCAGATCGCCGCCCTCGGCTTGCAGTTTCTTCGTCTCCTCCAGGCCATGTGAAAACCGCCGCAGCAGCACCTCGCGCATCGAAGCGTAGTCGTTCGGTCCCTGCACCGTCCGGATGCGGAATTTGCGGTAATCATTGCGTTTCGGACGTCCATTTTCGTAGACAATCATCGAACCGACCGACTCAAAACCGCTGATATTGGAAATATCGTAGGCTTCTACCCGCTTGATTCCCGAAAGTCCGATCCACGATCCCATCTGGTTCATCGCCCCGATCGTCCGCAGTTCCTCGCGCTTGATCTTCTCCTTATCCTGGGAGAGCCCCATCTTCGCATTCTTCTCCGCCAGCTCGACCAGCCGCTCTTTCTCGCCCATCTTTGGCACGACAAAGCGCACCTTCTGTCCCCGGCGCGCCGTCAGGAAGCTGGCGATAACCTCCGCGTCCTCTAACTCCTCCTGCACCCAGATCTCATGCGGCACAAACGGCGTTCCCGCGTAAAACTGTTTGACGAAGCTGTTTAAAATTTCTGCCTTGCTCTCCGAGCCGGTCAGATTCATATGGAAATGTTCCCGCCCAATAAGCTTGCCATCGCGCACGAAGAACACCTGCACAACCGCATCGCGCTCATCCTTCGCCATCGCGATAATATCCCGATCTTCCATGCTCTGGCTCGTAATCTTCTGCTTCTGCGCCACCTTTCTGACACTGTCAAGCAGATCCCGGTACTCAATCGCCTTCTCAAACTCCATCGTCTCGGACGCCGTCCTCATCTTTTCTTCCAGATATTTCATGACCGGCTCATACTGTCCATTTAAAAACCCGACCGCCTGCTTCACCGATTTCTGATAATCTGCCTGTGAAATATACCCCTGACATGGCGCGTCGCACTGGTGAATATGGTAATAGAGGCACGGACGGTCCTTTCCCATATCCTGCGGCAGCTTCCGGCTGCACGCCCGGATCCGGTATATCTTCCGAATCAGCTCGATTGTGTCTTTGACTGCTCCCGCGCTCGTAAAAGGACCAAAATACTTATTTTTATCCTTTTTCATCTGGCGTGAAAACAAGATCCGCGGGTACTCCTCCGAAGCCGTCACCTTGATGTACGGGTACGTCTTGTCATCCTTGAGCATCGTATTGTAGCGTGGGCGGTGCTCTTTGATCAGGTTGCACTCCAGCACCAGCGCTTCCAGCTCCGAATCCGTCACGATATACTCAAAACGTGCTATCTTCGAGACCATCTGCTTGAGCTTCGCCGTCTTATCCCGGCTGCTCTGGAAATATTGACGGACTCGGTTTTTCAGGCTGATCGCCTTGCCGACATAGATGATCGCGTCCTTCGCATCGTGCATAATATAAACACCCGGCTGCCCCGGCAGTTTTTTCAGCTCTTCTTCTATTTGAAACATCTCAAACCATCCTGTTTTCTAATCTGCTGCCACCACGTTTTCTTACGGCACTTTCGGTTCCAAAAGTGCCTACCCGTGAACAGTTACCCAGACTCTTCTGCCAGACAGCCGCTCACTTTCCATACCGCAGGCGCGGTGCATCGTACCTCTGCTGCATCCGGATGCACTGACGGATCGCGTCCAGCTCTTCCTCCACGCTTCCACCGACCGGATTCATATCCAGACAGAAGCAGAGACTGTCGAGATCCCGCTTGTCCACCTTGCCGCTCATTCTCTGGAGCACTTCCAGCCTGCCCTCGGTCGTTTCCTGATCCAGAAATTCTGCCACAAGCGGATGCAGCTCCGGTTCCTCCTGCGGTATGTCCCAGGAATGAGTGGCTGCGTCAGACATTTTCGAACGGCGTACACCTTCATTTACGACATGAGTCGTTCTGGTTGTCCTTATTTCCTGCTGTTTCGAATTTTCCCACGGACCCGCCGCAATCCGCTCAAACCGGTATCTCTGCGCCGTCTCCGGATATTTTACCCGATCTACCTCTTCCATAAACATAGAAAGCGGTCTAACCCAGACGCCATATTCTCCATAAAGCGCCTGATAGACAACCATCTTTTCCCCCGTTTCCGAGTGGGTTGCCACCGCCAGAATCTGATATTCTTTATTTTTAAAATGCCGGTACCGCTCGCCCGGCTTTGGAATTTCCCGCATGAATGCTGATACCTCCTTAAAACATCTCGCTAAGTATTCACATTATATCATAAGAACGTATTCTCACCCGTCCACTCACGAACCCGCGCTATCGCGCTCTACCGCCCTGCTTCGCATGGCTGTTCGTTCGTTAATGGCGCAAGAAAAGAATATGTCTGCTTCGCAGCCGCATT
>ENA-OQKO01001459-OQKO01001459.1-human-gut-metagenome-genome-assembly--contig:-NODE-1459-length-13765-cov-6.894266_pt1 | contig 13765 bp, 9 predicted proteins | sample MGYA00242777_ERZ504796 | MGnify/ENA primary metagenome ERZ504796 (study PRJEB26092, sample SAMD00036404) | human gut metagenome | host: Homo sapiens | study: EMG produced TPA metagenomics assembly of... | reverse complement strand
CCCTGTTCTCATCCGCACCATCTAGCCGCAAAAAAGGCACCAGCCTGAGCTGATGCCTTTTGTTGGCGGAGATGGTGGATATTCTCCCGCGGGCTAAGCAACAGCCCGCAGGGCTGATTGCTTGCGGCCTGCGGGCCGCCGCCCTGTTCTCATCCGCACCATCTAGCCGCAAAAAAGGCACCAGCCTGAGCTGATGCCTTTTGTTGGCGGAGATGGTGGATATTCTCCCGCGGGCTAAGCAACAGCCCGCAGGGCTGATTGCTTGCGGTCTGCGGACCGCCGCCCTGTTCTCATCCGCACCATCTAGCCGCAAAAAAGGCACCAGCCTGAGCTGATGCCTTTTGTTGGCGGAGATGGTGGGATTCGAACCCACGTGCCCGATTAAGGACAAAACGATTTCGAGTCTTTGAAATTGTTGGATGAAGCTGGTCCCTTGCGGCTGTCATTGGCAGCTGAGGGCATTCTTGTAACCTCCAAAAAGGCACGTCACACCGCAATTTGCAGGCAAAAATCAGCCGCTTTTTGCGAAATGACGTTAGAAAAATCCTTTTTCACACGGGGCGTCAGCGGCTGCATTTCAGGTGTAGTTGTGTTAGATGTCCGTTAGAATTATGCAGTGCTGCCGTTGCTGTGCCAGCTCACAGCAGGCTTCCCTGTCTGAACGCAGCGTTTCCCGAAAGCCGGGAGATGCTGCGTTTTCTCTTGCCCGCATTGGGCTGAAAGGGAAGCCGCCATGTCAACATTCCGCGTCAATAAAAATGTCAACTACACCGTTATGAGCAACCACCACCTGCAGGATAAGAGACTGTCCCTGAAAGCCAAGGGACTGCTGTCCTATATGCTCTCCCTGCCGGACGATTGGGATTACAGCCTGAAAGGGCTGACCGTTGGTTGCAAGGATGGTCTGGACAGTGTACGCACCGCTGTTCTGGAACTGGAAGAACACGGCTACGTCCGCCGTCAGAAAGTCCGCAATGCCAAAGGGCAGATCATCGACTACGATTATCAGGTCTATGAATCGCCTGTTGAGGACGCTCCTGCCGTTCCCGGCAAGGAAGGCGAGCCGTCGGACCCGTCCGCATCCAAAAGTCTGAAAAGCCGCATGAAACCTTGTTCTTCACCATTTTTGGATTTTCCAAATTTGGCTGAGCCCAATTTGGAAAAGGCAACGCAACAAAATACTAATAAACAAAATACTAAAAGACAAAGTACTAATCTATCAGGGCCGACAGGCGAATCCGCAGATTTTGACCAGATGGAAGCACAGGTACGGGAGGAGTTCCGGGAACGGCTGGAGATCGACACCCTTGCCCAGCGATACGATTCCGACAAGCTGGAGGAGTTGCTGGACAACATTGTGGAGATGTACTGTTGTCCACGGCAGACCCAGTATATCGGCAAGCAGCCGCAGACCACCAAAGCCATCCGGCTGCGGCTGGACAAGCTGACCAGCCAGCACGTTGAGTACATCTTCGATGTGATGTCCAACACGACCCAGCCCATCAAGAACATCATGGCCTATCTGCGCACCACCATCCTGAACGCGCCCACCACGATGGAGCACTACTATCAGGCGCAGGGCAACTGGCTGACCGCACAGAGCCGGAAGAAGTGAGCGTCGTTTTCCACAAAGACCGCAAAACGCGTTGAAAATGCAAAGGAGAATTTCCATGAAGAACACAAACACCGTCCGCACCGAGATCCATTACGCACAGGTTGAGGAGTATCAGCTTCCCCTGCTCACCCTGCCGCAGACCGATGATTCCGAACCGCTGGGCAAATATGGCCGGATGCGGCTGGTCTATCTCAAGAATCAGCGCCCTGTGCTGTACAACCAGATGCTGCTGAACGGTACGCTCTGGCCACATTTGCAGGATGTCCAGAAAACGGCCTGCGAGTGGCTGGAACGCACGATGACCACTCTGTTAGACAAGTACCCCGCGCCGGACAAAGAACGCTCACAGCTTCTCTGGGTGGCGCACATGAATGGGCTGAAAGCACAGACGGAAGAAGTGGTGGTGAGGGAAGTCCTGTATGCAGAATGAAACCACGATTCATCTTGTCTATCCATCCAAACATGATATAATGGAACAAAGGAGCGTGATACCATGAGCCCAATTGAAGTCCCCGCAAAAATCCAGTTGGTTGAAAAGCGTGAAACACGGACGAGCCGTGGAATGCTCTCAAAGGGCTGGTATCATGTAGATGGTCAGCTTGTTATGGTCAAAGGAAACTCCATCACAGAGGCCGGAACGGCTGGATATGAGCCATATTCTGAGGTGATGGCATCGCTGATTGCGCAGGTTCTGGGTCTGCCTCATGTGGAATACGCCCTAATGCCTGCCAAACTCTTTCCCGACATTCAGACCTATTCCTGCGATGTGGTCAGTGTTTGCCCTTTATTTGTAAAACCGGGAGATCAGCTTTACCATTTTGCAGACTTGGCTGATGCCCATTTTCTTGCCAATGGGCAAACACCTTCGCCGGAAGCACTGTTCCAGTATGCTGTTGAACTCTACGGAAAAAAGTGGCTTTATCAGATGCTGGCCTTCGATGCCTTTATCGGGAATGAGGATCGTCACGAAAATAATATCGACATCATTGTCAGACACTATAAACATGTTCTTCCTCCGCTTTATGATAACGGCGGAAGTCTGCTTGCATGGGCAACCGATGAAGAATTGACTGACACGAAGCTCCGTTATCAGTTCGACAAAGCCAAGCCATTCCGCAGCCGTCACGCCCAGCAGATCAAACTGCTCGACGAGCCTGTGCTGCCAACGCGTGACTTGGACGAGTTGTATAGTGAAATCATTCAGTCCATCTCGCCTATTCTTGCATTGTTGAGCGAAAAAAGAGCATCTGCGATCCGTCAATACCTGAAATACCGTCTGCACTACCTGAAAGCCGCCATGGGGTGATAAAATGGCCTATCTGAAATTGATGATGGATGAAAAAGAAATTGCACACCTAAGCGAAGATGGGCAGTCTCTTTGCGCAAATGAGGACGTGCCGCAGTACAGCCTCCCACTGAACCTTTTCATCGGTGACAAACGTGAAGTTCCATTGGTTGATGTGGTGGTTTGGGCAAAGAAACGAATCTTTCCGAAAAATCGGATGGACTGCAAGGAAATCCTGAAAATGATGGGCCTGCCTGATTACAATGCTTGGGAAATCGTCAAACGCACCAACGCCTGCCTAATGGAAGACCCCTATTGGCTGCGATTCAGCGAGGATGAAACCTTTGAGGATACCACGCGCGGACGAGCCAGAAGAATTATGAACGAAAATCAAAAGAGCAGCTGATACCAAAAAGCCAAACCTCACCGTACATCCTGTACAGCTTGAGGTTTGGCTTTTCTCTTATCATCCTTCACCAGCGCGAGCGATGGTTGATTATTTTATCAGCTTAATCCAGAGAGTGACCGCATTACAAGGTCGATGTCCTGATTTTCAAGTTCCTGAATGATATGCAGGTAGGTTTTCTGCGTGGTTGTCATGCTGGAATGCCCCAGCCTCCTTGCTACGCTTGCAATGGATACCCCTGCAAACAAAAGCACCGAAGCGTGGGTATGCCGCAGACCATGTACCGAGATGACCGGGATCTTGGCCCGGTCGCAGTGCCGTTCCAGAACATCGTTAACAGTGGAATTGTAGGCGTGTTCCTTGAACACGAAAATCGGCTTATCTTCAGGAACGTCTTTTACCAGTGCTGCGAACTGAATCACCGTCTGCCAGTCAATTTGAATTTTACGTACAGACGATTTATTTTTTGTTGGCAGAAATCCGCCGTTTCCTTTATAATCCCACGTTTTGTTGATGGACAGCATCTGATGGGCAAAATCAAAATCCGCAGGAGTGATCGCCAATGCTTCGGAAAAGCGGATGCCGGTTTTGGCAATCAGCAAAATCATCCAGTCCCAGTTGAGTTTTCCCTGTAGATCCAAGTCGCTCAACAAAAGATGCAGTTCAAACTGGTTCAGGTATTTCACCTTTTTAGGCACCGGGGGCTTGCCTTTGATGATCGCTTTTCGGGTTGGGTCTTTCACGATCAGTCCATCATCCACAGCATCCATGATGGCGCCTTTCAGTTGATGGTGGAAGTCCATCGTGGTCTGACGCTCGTGGCCTACGGCATAATCGTTCAAAAGCTGCTGATAGGTCACTCTGGAAACCTCACAGAGTTTCAAAGTAGGAGCGAGTTTTTTTACCCAAGAAAGGGTCATTTTGTACTTATCCAATGTAACCGGGCGAACTGCACCCTCTTTGTATACAGCAACCCACTGCTCATAATAATCGCAGAACAGGTTGTTTTCATTCATTTCGTTTAACACGTTTTACCTCCAAAATCGGTTTTATATGCTCACGCTGATGAAGGGTGATAAGGGTGTCGAGATGCTTAAAAAATTTCGCGATCCAGTCTTGCTCTTCTTTTTTGGGGAGCTGAACGGTCACTTCTGTATACTCGCTGTAAGCAATATTAAGAAGTCCGTCCATTCGAGCACCAGAAGATACTATTTTTCGCAATTGATTTTCAACATTTGCACCGTTCAGCTCAATAGATAAAAATTCAGGATTGCTTTTCTCTACTGAGAAGCAATGATAAACAAAGGGAATACGCGCTTTTTCAACTGTTGTCAATGCAAAGCAGGAACCATACGGACGCAACTTGGATGCTCCGTGGTTATATGCCAGCTCGCCACGTTCCAAAAGAATATACTTCTTTAGGCTCTCGCCGGCATTATTAAAGGCATACCTATCAGACTGCTCTATAAATCCGTTGCCCGCCGTTATCATCATAATTGGTGCATCAGATGCAGGGTCATTTCTGACTACCTCTTTTGCAATTTCACCCAGCTTACGCTGTTCCCAAGTAGGTGTGTTTTGGGATTTTGGCGCGAAAAAAGAGCCGAGGACACGCCTCGGCTCTTGGTCAGCAGGGTGATTTTGCACCCATTTTATGATTCTTTTGGCATTTTCAAATCAAATCCGCCACTTACGATGAACTCGCGCAAGAGTTTATCATACTTGACAGGCACCTTGGGCGGAATAAGCTTTGTACCCTCGATTGCTTCAAAATATGCCTTTGCTTTTGCCTTATCTACGGTGGCTTTCAGGTCATCAAAACGGCCAAACTCGTTAATGTTGGCTTCGGTGATGTTTGCACGCATGAATGCCCGCAGCTTCTTTTCGTCCAAGCCGAAAACTTCAGCTACTTTGTGGATCTGGTCGTTCTGCTTTTGGGCGATGTACTCGGCAATATACTCCCGCAAGGTCTTTCCCGGCTGCGGGACAACTGCCCCGCTCTGAATGTCGTGCAGGAAAATATTCGCATATTTCTGTTCTTCCTGCGAGAGGGTGGCAAAGGTCTTGTGCAGCTCCGTTTCGGCCTGATGAATGGCTTCTGCTTCTGCACCCTCCTGATAGAAAATTTTCAGGTACTTTTCAAAGCGGGAGTTCATATAGTCCGTGTCGATGTCAGCAGTATCAATGGTGGTCAGATAGCTGTTCACCGCATAGGGAACGTCATCGTCCGGGTCATTTTCACCGCCATCTGGATTCGGCGTGAACAACTCTTTATAGCGGAGTGCCAAAACTTTGAACGCTCTCTCGTCAAAGTCTGCATGAAGTTCTGTTTTCTCATCTGTATCCTCATTGACGATCACAATAGGCTTATCCCACTTGAAGCCCTGCACCTTGGCTGCTTCCAGATTTTCGTTGAAGGACTGGAACAGGTCGGCAAACTTTTTGCGCTCTGCCATATCCGCAGGGATCTGCGAAAACTCTTCAATGCCCGCCGACACAAACAGATCTTTGATCTCCGCATAGAGGGCATTCAGTTTTTCCACGTTCTTGTCTAGTTTATCTACAAACAGGCCAAACGGTTTATCGCCGGAATACTCTTTTACCGCATCTGCGATGTTTTTCTCCATCGTGTGCGGACGGCGGTAATACTTGATGGTGCCAAACTGTTTGTCATCGCCAAACAGTCGGTTGGTGCGGGAGAACGCCTGAATCAGATTTTCGTATTGCAGCACCTTATCCAGATACAGCGTATTGATCCACTTGGAGTCAAAGCCTGTCAGCATCTGATCCACCACGATCAGCAGATCAAGCTGTTTTTCCGGGGTGCGCTCGATGCGCTGGTAGGGCAATTTGTGCGCCAGCCGTGCTGCAACGTCCTTTTTCATCTTGGCAAAGGTCGGAATGCTGAAGTCCTGTCCATAGCGGGCGTTATAGTCTTCTACGATCTCTTTTAGCCCTTCTTCTTTGGTGATACCTTTGCCATTGTTGTCAATGTTGGGGTCAAATAGTGCGGTGACTTTCAGCCATGGTGCAGCTTCTCTGAATCTCTTGTAATATTGGATGGCTTCCGGGATGCTGGAGGTTGCAAAAATGGCATGAAATTTGCTGTTGCGGCTCTGGGTCTGCCAGTTCTCGCAAATGTCCTCCACCACGGCTTTCTGGTGTTCTTCACCCTCATACTGGGTGTTGGGAATATAATCCTCGATGCCCTTTATCTCCTCACCGAGCGCATCTTTTCCGCCTGCCATCGGCAGATTCAGATACTTATAAAACACCTTGCTCTTCTGCAGGTCTGCCAAAGCCTCGCCCACAGAAGTGGCCTTAGCTTTTTCCAGCGCGACCGCTTTCCGCAAGTCACTGTCCTTGAAGGTCAGCACCTTGTATGGGTCAAAGCCCAGCACGTTGTGATCCCGGATGCCGTCTGCAATGCTGTACCGATGCAGTTCGTTGCCGAAAACGGTGGCGGTGGTGCTCATTTTCTTCTGGTTTTCGCCTTGGATCGGCGTACCGGTAAAACCAAAGAACAGTGCTTTCGGGAATGTATGCTTGATGGTCTGCATCATATCGCCAAAGGTGGAGCGGTGGCACTCGTCCACGATAAAAACCAACCGCTTTGCGTTGATCAGCGCAATGTCGTTGGGGTTCAGCTTGTTTTGTGCATCATCCTTGATGTTGCTCATCTTCTGGATGGAGGTGACGATCAGCGTATCGGACGGCGAAATGCTTTTCAGCTTGTCCACAAGAATATCCGTGTTCTCGGTAGCCTGCACCTCCTCGTTTTCCCCTGCAAAGTTGCGGTATTCTTTCAGGCTCTGAGTGCCCAACTCGATTCGGTCCATCAGAAAAATCACTTTGTCCGCATCCTTGGAAGATGCAATCAGTTGAGCGGACTTGAAAGAAGTCATGGTCTTGCCAGAACCTGTGGTGTGCCAGATGTAGCCGCCGCGCTGCTGGTCATTCTCCCATTTCGCCTTGGAAACGGCATCCGAAATTTTGCTGGCAGCGTAGTACTGATAGCTGCGCATCACCTTCAAAATGCCATCGGAACCATCGGCAACGGTATAAAAACCCACCAACATATGCGCCATCGGGATAGACAAAAGTGCCGTTGTAACGTCTTTCCAGTCGTTCATCGGCTCGTTGTAGAAGTCCGCCCAATGGAAATAGTAGCTGGGGTTGAATTGTCCTTCCGGGCCGGGATTGGCAAAGTAGACCGTTTCTTCCGGGTTCATGGCCACAAAAATCTGCACCAGCGAGAACAGTCCCATAAAAATGCCCTCTGCCGCGTATTTTTCAATCTGGTTGCAAGCCTGTTTGATGGAAACACCGCTCTTTTTCAGTTCCATGTGAATGACCGGCATACCATTGATGAGCAGCATCAAATCGCCGCGGCGGTCATTCAAAATTTTGGACTTGGTGGGGAACTTTGGCTGCTCTGCGATCTGGTAGCGGCTGAGTCCAGCTGCAATTTCCAGTCGGTCATAGATTTTCAGGGACACTTCTTTGCCGAAATTCAGCTTATCGTCAGGATTGTCACGCTTGATAAGCACACTTTTGCCGTTGATAAATTTATTCAGCTTCATCGGCGTTTTCGCGTTCATGACCTGTTCCATGATCTGCTGCATCTCGCCATCCGTCAGCGGATAATCGTTCAGCCGGTCAATGCCGCGGTTGTTCTCAAAAAGGATGTTCGCCCAGTTCTGGATCAGTTGCTGTTCGGTGTAGTTTTTCAGCACACCATCTTTCCAGCCGCGTTCTATCAGGAGTTTTACCACCGCCTCTTCAAAATCGGCTTCTTTTGTAAACGCCATAACGAGCTCCTTTCGACTTTGCAAAAAGCACCTCTCTGCGAAGGCTTTTCTAATTTGTACAAGCTTTTCCAGCTTACGCTGATGAAGGGTGATAAGGGTGTCAAGATTGTGGAAAAACTCAGAGATTGTTCTTTGCTCCTTGATGTCAGGAAAAACGATTTGTCCCTTGAGCGCATTTTCTGCGGATACCTTCATGTCGTTTTTTGCACCTTTGTTGACGAGTGGGTGCATATAATTATTCATTCTGGCATCCTGCTCAAAATAAATCTGGACAAATTCTGGATTGGCACTTTGTTTTGGCTTGTAAACGGCATATAACGTTGACACGATGCCATTTTTTCCTTTATTAGCTTTAATGATGCCATAAGGATTAGATTTCAGGGGTGATTTAGTGTAAACAATATCGCCGGTTTCAACCACACCATAATTGGCAACGGATGCTCCTGCAAATGAACGTCCCTGAAATTCAATCTGATTCACAATTCCAAAATCGCCCGAAACGGACAAGACATCTTCTTTGGTATATATTCCTTCAAAGTTCTTTTGACCTGAAACTTCGAGATATTCTTCCAGCTTACGCTGTTCCCAAGGGTCAGTAAAACCCTTGAAGCGAATTTCCGGTACAGATGCCCCATTTTTTGGGAACATCTTGTCCAGCATGGACTTTTTGATATTCACTAGCTTCTCATACTTACGCTGATGAAGGGTGATAAGGGAGTCAATCTTTTTCAAAATCCTCCCAAGCTGTTTTTGTTCATCGATTTTAGCGGGAATCACTAGCTGCAAATTCAGAAACGTTTCCTTCGGAATATTGTACATAGAGCCACTTGTCCCGGAAGCCATCGAAGTTATTTTCTCTTTATAAGCACTGGACACCAGCATCATATACACAAAATATGTGTCCACCGTATCTTGAAATTTTAGTTTCCAGAGTCTGTCTGGAAGGAACAAATTTGGAAAATCCGTCGATACATAGCCACAAGCTCCGACACGTTCCGGTGTATTCATTCTGCTGACAATGACACTGTCTTTCTCAACAGCACATTTAACAAGCTGTTGTTCACTTTTTACAACAGGCTTACTTTCGGATGGGTTAAATCGATCATACGAAACACAACTTGTTTTTAGTACGCCTATATCTCCATCGCTAACTTCGCCTTCATCAGAGTTTACACTCTTGCCCGTCGTTATTGTTTTTGTCAGCTCAGCTAACTTACGCTGTTCCCAAGTAGGAGCAAATGCACACTTTCAGCAGCTATTTTCCACCGCCTACCGAATGTTCGCTGAAAATTTCACTTTCGGTTTTGCGTATTCGGCTCAAATTTTGGTTTTTGACTCCCGATAGCTTTAAAACACAGCAGTTCCAAGCGTTTGACATTGCCTTGATTTTTATTCATCAGCCTGTTTTGCATATTCTGAACGGGCAAGAGAAATTGCGTTGCTCCTTAGCCAAACAACAAACGACGATACGTCCATCTTCTGATTATGGGCAAATTGCACCACTTATTTTTATACAAACATCTTTTCAAGACAGGATTTCTTGATGTTTTGCAGCTTTTCCAACTTACGTTGATGAAGGGTGATAAGGGTATCAAGCTGAGTGAAGAAAGAACCGATTTGTTTTTGCTCTGAATATACAGGCACCGATATTGTCTTTGCTAAAAGTTCATCTTTGGTTATGCCTTTAATTGATGTGCCTTGTACCGTGTTAAGTTCCGACTGCAATTTCTTATAACAAGCATAAACTGTAAAAAACGGCTCCGTATTCAACTTGCTCAACGACAAGAAATCCTGACTTGTGGAATAGGAAAACGGCATATATGCGAGTTTTCCAACACCGACGCGCGTGATAATTGCGATTGAATCTTTTGGTACAAGTTGTGTTGCAGAACTATTCAAACCGGTCTGTGTTATATACTTTCGTGGCTCCACACCCATCAGCTTGCCGTCAACGATATCCGAAGATTGTATCCACGGAATATTACCGTTCCAGAATGCTTCATTGGATGTTGTAGGCGTTCCCCCACCATAGGTTTTCTCAGCCAATTCAGAAATCTTACGCTGTTCCCAAGGGTCAGTAAAACCCTTAAACCGGAGGGCAGGTTTCTTCTCGTTATCCTGCATAATCATTCACCTCCCAGCAACTTTTTGAGTTCTGCAATGCCCTTCATGTCAAATTCATTTCCCTGCAAATCGTCCAGCAGCCCCAGCAATTCGTGCTCGGTATCGGCAATCTGGCTCTCTACGTCCTCAAAGGTGGTTTCATATTTCTTGCAGACGGCATCCACCTGCTTCACAAAATCGTCCAGAACGGCATCCGGCAGGCTGTTCAGATTTTCCATCAGGGGCAGGATCCACTTGCGATGCAGCAGGTCACGCACTTCTTCATCGGTCAGGCGTTCAATCACGCCTTTGGTACGCTGGTGGAGGGCGGCACTGTCGTCCTTGACCTGCTTTTTCAGGGTCTTTTCCTCGGCGAACAGCGCGTCCACATCTTTCAGGATGCTCAAGGTAGCTGGCTCTACCTCCCGCGCCTTGATGGCCTTTTTGACCTCAGCCGCAACAAAGGCACCATCGTTGACAAAATCCTGTTCCTTGTCCTCCTCGCTCAGTTCGTCCAGATAGCTTTCATACTCGCCTGCAATTTCGGCAAAGCGAGTCTCTTTTGCCCGCAGTGCTGCCACTTCCTCATGCATTTTAACGCTCTGCACCAGCTCAAAGGGCAGCACATGACCCACCCAGCCGTCCTGTACCTCGGCATCCTTTTTCAGCACCATGTTGGGGTCTACCTGCTTGGTTGCGGCAAAACCCTCGGTCTGGATGATTTCAAGGTCGATGGCAATTTTCTTCCAGTCGTCGTCCAAAAGCTGGTATGCTGCATAGCGGTCAACCAGTGGAATTCCTGCCAGCCGGGCAAAGATCTCCCGGCTCAGGCGTTCTTCCTCGCCGGCAGCATTCAGCTGCGTCATGCCGTCGATGAGTGCGGACTTCAAGTAGGCATCAAAGTCACCGAAAGCATTCTGGAAAGCGGTCTTGAACGCCACCACATCCGGGTGGGACAGAACAGCGTTCTTCAAATTGGCCACATTCAGACGGCAATAGGCTTCGTTGTCCGGGCTGAACAGAGCCGCTTTCAGGTGCGGGAATGCTGTCCAGTAGGCAGACAGGTCTTGCAGTTCGGCCTCGGGAATGCCGCCAAACATCGAAGCGTAAATATCCCAGCTCTCAGCCTTTTCCGAGGAATCCACATACCGGGGGATGTTCAGGTTGTAATCATTCTGGATAATCTCTGCGCGGGATACTCTGCGTGCGAACTTTTCGATTTTCTCCGGGCGTTCCTTGTAAGCATCCACAATGCGTTTGATGTCGCAGGCACGCAGCTTATTGTTTTTGCCGTCCTTCTCAAAGCCCTTAGACGCATCAATAATCAGAACGTCCGAATCCTTTTTATTCTTCCGCAGCACCATGATGATGGTGGGAATGCCTGTGCCGAAGAAAATATTGGCGGGCAGACCGATGATTGCATCAATGTTGTTGTGGTCAATCAGATTTTTGCGAATCGTACCTTCTTCACCACCACGGAACAGAACGCCGTGGGGCAGAACGATGGTCACAATACCATCATTACGGATGTGGTACAGGTCGTGCAGCAAAAAAGCATAGTCCGCCTTGCCCTTGGGCGCAAGACCGTAATCCGAAAAGCGCGGATTATTATCTTTGTCGGTCGGATTCCACGCCTGCGAATATGGGGGATTTGATACCACCGCATCCACAAACAGCGGGTCGTAGGTGTTGACCGGGTCGTTTTCTTCAAAGTACGGCCAATCTTCCTCCAGCGTATCACCGTTGCGCGTTACAATGTTGTCGGGCAGAATGCCGCGCATGACAAGGTTCATGCGGGTCAGGTTGTAGGTGTTTTCCTTCAACTCCTGTGCGTAGTATTTGATGTTGTTGCCATTGCCCATATACCGTGCGGCACACTGACCAATGTTGATCAGCAGCGAACCGGAACCGCTGGTGGGGTCGTAAATTTTGATCTCTTCCCGGTCTTTCAGGTGGTACGCCACGATTTCAGACATGAGCAGCGAAACTTCGTGCGGCGTGTAGAACTCGCCGGCCTTCTTGCCTGCGTTTGCTGCAAAGTTGCTGATCAGATATTCGTAGATAAAGCCGAGAACATCGTAATCCTGCTTGCCGTCCATGGGAATATCTTTGATGAGATAGATCAGGTCGCGAATGGCCTTTGTCCGCGCACCGGAGCTTTCACCCAGTTTAGACAGGCCGGTTTGCAGCGTAGCAAAGACACCGTCAAACACCTTTTTGTGGTGCGGGTCAATCAAACGGCTGAATGCTTGCAGTGCTACCGTCACATCATCGGCCTTGAAGTCACTGCCTTTACTGATCCATGTGGAAAACAGATTTTCATAGGCGATAAAATAGCCGACATTCTTCCGAACGGTATCCAGCGTTTCGACATCGTCTTCGGTCAAATCCGGCAGATATTCGTCTGTCCAGTCATTCTCTTTCAGCCATTTGACTTCTTTGTCCGACAGAAATTTATAAAACATGAAGCCCAGAATGTAATCCTTGTACTCGTTGGCTTCGATTTTAGAGCGCATCTTGTTGGCAGATTCCCAGATTTTCGATGCGAGTTGCTGCTTGTTCATGCTATTCCTCCCAGTGGCCTGCAATAGCGCATTTTTAGATTTTTTAATCGGACAGCCCCTCCGATTTTATGCGTGTGTTCATTGAACCAATTATACAAAAGTGCCACCCGGTTTGCAATGCGAATGAAAAGTTTCTCAATCGCATTCGCAGAACCATAACCGTGGCGAGCAGAGCCTTTGTGCGCACAAAGGCTAAATTCGCACGCAGAATTAAAATTCTGCTGTGTTCATTCGCTTGTTGGGATGCAATCCCAATCCCTGTAATCATCACAATTCCGTGATGGCTGCGCATTCCTGCGGTGTGCTGAAAGAGCGTTTTGCAAAAAGCGCGTAGCCTGCATCCATCGGATGTAGTTCAAGGGTTTGGGATTTCCCAACAAGCATTTTGCAACGCAAAATGGTCTTTGTATATACGAAGACACTGCTTGCTACGGCTATGAACGCCTTTTGAATTGCAAAATGATTTTTCAGTTGCTATACTGGGCTTATCAAAGTTTTTTCGGGAGGACGTCGCAGTGACCGCACAGACAATGCAAATCGGGAGCCGACCTTGCCGCATTTACGGCGAAGCCCATGCAGAATACCTACTGCTCCAAATGACCGGCGAACACGAGCTGCAAAGCATGGACAGCGAGGTTGCCGCTATTGCACAGAGTGCGCACCACTTTCTGTTTGCGGCTATTCCAGTGGAAAGCTGGAACGATGCACTTTCTCCGTGGGAAGCCCCTGCTGTGTGGGGAACGCAAGGGTTTGGCGGCAATGCTATGGACACCCTGCGCTTTCTGACAGAGCGGGGCATCCCCACACTGAAGCAGCAGTTTCGTCTCCCGGAAAACGTCAAAATCATTCTGGGCGGCTACTCGCTGGCCGGGTTGTTTGCACTGTGGGCATCCACTCAGACAAAGCTGTTCTACGGTGTCGCCGCCGCCTCGCCCTCTGTTTGGTTTCCGGGCTGGATGGAGTTTGAACAGCAGTACCCGA
>ENA-OQKO01001450-OQKO01001450.1-human-gut-metagenome-genome-assembly--contig:-NODE-1450-length-13842-cov-3.650310_pt1 | contig 13842 bp, 14 predicted proteins | sample MGYA00242777_ERZ504796 | MGnify/ENA primary metagenome ERZ504796 (study PRJEB26092, sample SAMD00036404) | human gut metagenome | host: Homo sapiens | study: EMG produced TPA metagenomics assembly of... | reverse complement strand
TATGAGACCATCGAACAGGATATCCTGGATCTGGAGGAAAAGCTGGAAAGTCTGGATGCAGAGATGGCGGCGAATGCGACAAACTCCAAACGTCTGTCGGAGCTGGCAGCAGAACGGGAACAGACGGAAGCAGATCTGGAACATAAGATGGAGCGCTGGGAATATCTGGAAGAACTTGCGGAGAAGATTCACGCGCAAGGCTGATGAACCAGCCGGGTTTTATGTCCGGGTGAAATGTTCCGGAAATGTGGTTACAGGTGTTATTTAAGTAAGTAGAACGCGGGTGCACGTTATGAAACAGCAAGTAAAGTATAAAGGAATCTTATTTATTGTATTATCGGCGCTTTGCTTTGCATTTATGAATATGTTTGTACGAATGGCAGGAGACCTGCCGGCGGTACAGAAGAGTTTTTTCCGAAATCTGGTGGCGTTTATCATTGCTCTGGCAACAATGGTGCGGCACAAAGAAGTTTTTCAGGTGGAAAAAGGAAACTGGAAGTATATGATTTTGCGGGCTGCCTTCGGAACACTGGGGATCCTGTGTAATTTCTATGCGGTGGATCATCTGGTGCTGTCCGATGCATCCATGCTCAATAAAATGTCACCATTTTTTGTTATTTTATTCTCTTTCCTTATTTGAAAAGAGAAGCTGACACCAATTCAGGTAACTGCGGTGTGCGGGGCTTTCATCGGAAGCCTGTTTATCATCAAACCGACGTTTCTGAATATGAATATCGTACCGTCTCTCATCGGATTGTGCGGTGGTTTATGCGCCGGAATCGCGTACACGATGGTGCGGGTGCTGGGACAGCGGGGGCAGAAAGGGGTATCTGTGGTGCTGTTTTTCTCCGGATTTTCCTGTCTGGTGACGCTGCCGTATCTGCTGTTAAACTATCATACCATGAGCATGTGGCAGGGCATCGTTCTGTTGGGAGCCGGAGTGGCCGCCGCAGGCGGACAGTTTGCCATCACAGCGGCATATTACCATGCACCGGCCAGAGAGATTTCGGTCTATGACTATTCTCAGATTATTTTTTCGGCGATCATCGGTTTTGCACTGTTTCATCAGATCCCGGACCGTTACAGTGTGCTGGGGTATGTCATCATCATCGGCATGGCAGTATGGATGTTCTTCTATAACCAGCGTCGGGATGCATCGGACGTGAAGTAGGATGTTTGCTGTGCAGATTACGGGACAGAGGCTTGGAAATGACGGATAAGGAAAGCTCGCGGGAGGTTATATGCTTACATTTGGAATTGACTGGGATGATGTAATATCACCCTTAAACGACTGTGCCATTGAGCTGGCAAATGAGGAATATCACTTTGAACCTCCATTGACACTGGAGGATATTGATTCCTGGGAAAATACAGGGCGTGCATCGGTGATCAAAAAATATTATTCGGATCCGCGGTTGTATGAGATGCAGCAGGTTTCTGACCAGGCGAAGGCTTTTATCAGAACGCTTCAGACGAAGGGAATCGTCTATATCGTGACTGCCGTGCAGCCACAGTTTATGTCAAAACGTGTGGAGCAGATCAAGACGGCATTTCCGGATTTCCCGGATGAAAATATCATTATGGGATTTCAGAAATCCGTGGTTCAGGTGGACATTACGCTGGATGACGGACCGCATAATATATTAAAAAGCAGTGCGCGGTTTCCGGTGCTGATGCGCCGCCCATGGAACCGGGAGCTGACAGGATTGCTGGCAGTCCATAATTATGAAGAATTTTTTCAGTTGCTGGATCAGATCAAATCTGCCATGATCGAGGACCGGGTGGAGCCAGCTCCGCCCTGTATCGTGGCACTGGTGGGACCGAGCGGTTCCGGGAAAAATGAGATCACACGGAAGTTGTGTGAGACCGGCAGATTCACGGTACCGAGAGCCTATACGACAAAAAGCGTATCTGACCGTATCCATACTACGATCACGGAAGAAGAATTTATCCGTTGCCGGGATACATTTATTGAGACGACCCGGTATGCGGGTTACGCTTATGGCACAAAGTGGAAAGATATCACGGAGCTGATGAATGGCGGACAGTATGTAGTGATGCCGATGGATCTGAGCGGTGCCATTGCCATGAAACGGCATTATCCGACTGTGATCATTTTCTGTAAGTGCAAGCGGGAGCAGATGATCAGGAGTATTCTGGAAAAAGAGATGGACAATCATGAGAAAATGCTGCGGCTGGTATCCCTGGAAAATGAGCTGAAAAATGCGGCCCTGTGTGATTATGTCATTCACACGGACCGCGAAGATGCAGTGGAACGGATTTTAAAAATCTGCGGTCTGGAAATCCGTATAGAACAGCCACAGTGCGAAAATAGTCAGCATGATACCAAGACCGGCAAACAACGGATAGCTCAGCGTCAGGGAAATCTGGATGAGCCCTGAGAAGAAGCAGCCGATGATGTTGAATACAATATGAACCGGAATGGAGTATTTGATGCCATGTCCCCGTCGGCATACCCAGCCAAGGAACAGTCCCATCGCAAAGGCGTAGATGCCCTGCACGAGATTCATGTGTACAAATCCGAACAGTGCAGCCTGCAGAATGTTTGCAAACCAGAATGGCATGGCATGCCGTGCATAGCGGAAGACCAGTCCGCGGAATACCGTTTCTTCAATAACCGGTGCGAGAATGACGGAGTATACCAAGAGCAGCAGTGACAGATCATCGTATCCCTGGGAACTCATCTGTGCATTGTAAGCGGTAATGAGATCCGGGCGAAGCACACCGATGGCATCAGTCAGCATGGTTGTGACATATTGCAGTCCAATGCCGAGAAAAAACATGGATGTAATGGTATGAAAACTGTATCCTGACGGATGTTTTTTTCTGCGGTGACGGAATGGTTTTACAAATATTTTATAGTACCAGGTACCGAATACAAGAAGCGCCAGAATCGCATAGACAAGATTCAGTGTCTGCAGATATTCCATATCGGAGGTAAGACCTGACAGGGAAGCCAGTAATTCGTTCAGTGCCGGTTTTGCATCACCGGAGGCGCGGAACAGAAAAAAAAGCATCGTGGGAATTGCTGCCACGATCTGCAGGATAAAAACCATGACCACGGGGAACAAACTTTTTATAAAATAGCGAAATCTTTTCATAATCTCATAAATCCTCTCTGTGCAAGAATGCTCCCGGTATTCTTCCGGCTTCCTGCATCTGTTCAGGAATGCCCTCGGCATTCTTGTCGCGAGATGCACGTCATGCATTGCATGATATACATCTTCTGACTATCTTATAAAACCATTTTCGGTTTGTCCAGAGGTTCTTTCCAATATTAATAAAATCGTAACAATAAAATGAATTGTGGGAGTACGAAGTACGGAACAATTCGTATGGCATCTTTTGACCTCAACATCATAAAATGTATCTTTTCCAGGTAGGGAGAATGTGGTAAGATGTTAGATAGATGAGAGAACAAATGTTTTGTAACAGATTAGACAACGTAATAGAAAGAGGAAATATATGGCATTTGCACATTTACATGTCCATACAGAGTACAGTCTGTTGGACGGTTCCAATAAGATTACAGAGTATGTCAACCGGATCAGGGAACTGGGGATGACAGCCGGGGCGATCACGGATCATGGTGTGATGTATGGTGTGATCGATTTTTACCGTGCAGCGAAGAAAGCGGGGATTAATCCGATCCTTGGCTGTGAGGTGTATGTGGCACCGGGCTCCCGTTTTGACCGGGAGCAGGTCAAAGGAGAAGACCGTTATTATCATCTGGTGCTGCTGGCGGAAAATAATGTCGGATATGCGAATCTGATGAAGATCGTCTCCAAAGGTTTTGTGGATGGTTACTACTATCGTCCCCGTGTGGATATGGAAGTTCTGGAGACCTATCATGAAGGTATTATTGCACTGTCTGCGTGTCTGGCCGGTGAGGTGCAGCGTTATCTGACCAGAGGGATGTATGAGGAAGCGAAAGCGATTGCTTTAAAATATGAGACCTGTTTTGGAAAAGGAAATTTTTTCCTGGAACTGCAGGATCATGGCATTCCGGAGCAGGCGCAGGTCAATCAGCAGTTGCTGCGGATGCATCAGGAGCTGGGCATCGATCTGGTGGCTACCAATGACGTGCATTACACTTATGAAAAAGATGCGGAGGCGCATGACATTCTGCTTTGTCTGCAGACCGGCAAAAAGCTTTCGGATGAAAATCGTATGCGCTATGAGGGCGGTCAGTATTTTGTGAAATCAGAAGAAGAGATGAAGGCACTGTTCCCCTATGCGCTGGATGCGATTGAAAACACGCAGAAAATTGCAGACCGCTGCCATGTGGAGATTGAATTCGGTGTGACGAAGCTGCCGAAATTCGATGTGCCGGATGGCTATACATCCTGGGAATATCTGAACAAACTGTGCTATGAGGGACTTGATGAGCGGTATTCACCCAAACGGGTGCAGGAGTTAAGGCCACGTCTGGAATATGAGCTTTCGGTTATTCAGAAAATGGGGTATGTGGATTACTTTCTGATCGTCTGGGATTTTATTCATTTTGCCAGAGAAAATGATATCATGGTCGGTCCGGGACGAGGCAGTGCGGCAGGTAGTCTGGTTTCCTATACGCTGGGAATCACCAAGCTGGATCCAATCCGTTACAGTCTGCTCTTTGAACGATTTCTGAATCCGGAACGAGTTTCCATGCCGGATATTGATGTGGATTTCTGCTACGAGAGACGTCAGGAAGTCATTGATTATGTTGTAAGAAAATATGGCAAGGACCGCGTGGTGCAGATCGTAACCTTCGGTACCATGGCTGCGAAGGGCGTTATCCGGGATGTGGGGCGTGTTATGGATCTGCCGTATGCCATGTGTGACAGCATTGCAAAAATGATTCCGAATGAGCTTGGAATCACCATCAGTAAGGCATTGAAAATGAATCCGGAACTGCGCGGACTCTATGAGTCCAATCCGGAAGTGACGAAGCTGATCGACATGTCACTGCGTCTGGAGGGACTGCCGCGGCATACGTCCATGCATGCAGCCGGTGTGGTGATCAGTCAGAAATCGGTGGACGAGTATGTGCCGCTCTCGAGAGCCTCCGATGGTTCCGTGACGACACAGTTTACCATGACGACACTGGAGGAGCTGGGGCTTCTGAAGATGGATTTCCTCGGACTCAGGACACTGACTGTAATCCAGGATGCCGTGAAAAATGTGGCACGTTCCACCGGAAAAGAACTGGATATGGATCAGATCGACTATAACGATCCGGATGTACTGGCCTCGATCGGTACCGGTCGCACCGATGGTGTATTCCAGCTGGAGAGTGCCGGTATGAAAAACTTCATGAAGGAGTTAAAACCACAGAGCCTGGAAGATATCATTGCCGGAATTTCCCTGTATCGTCCGGGACCGATGGATTTTATCCCATCCTATATCCGTGGTAAAAATAATCCGTCTTCCATTGTGTATGACTGTCCGCAGCTGGAACCGATCCTGGCTCCGACGTATGGATGTATCGTTTATCAGGAGCAGGTCATGCAGATCGTGCGGGATCTGGCAGGTTATACACTGGGACGAAGTGATCTGGTACGTCGTGCCATGTCCAAGAAAAAAGGCGATGTCATGGCCAGAGAGCGTCAGAATTTTGTGTACGGCAATGAAGAAGAGGGTGTGCCGGGCTGTATGGCAAACGGTATTTCCGAGGAAGTTGCCAACAAGATTTTCGATGAGATGACAGATTTTGCAAAATATGCTTTTAACAAGTCCCATGCAGCAGCGTATGCGGTAGTGTCTTACCAGACTGCATATCTGAAATATTACTATCCGGTGGAATTTATGGCTGCTCTGATGACATCTGTGATTGATAACTCTACAAAAGTGGCAGAATATATCCAGGTGTGCCGTCAGATGGGGATTGCCGTGCTGCCGCCAAATGTCAATGACGGATATGCGGGATTTTCTGTGTCCGGCAAAGATATCCGCTATGGACTGTCTGCCATCAAGAGTATCGGCCGTCCGGTGATCGATGCACTGGTACAGGAGCGCACGGAGAATGGGCGTTTTAAATCCCTGAAGGATTTTATTGATCGTATGAGCGGCAGGGAGATGAACCGTCGAGCCGTGGAAAACTTCATCAAAGGCGGAGCATTTGACGATCTGGGTGGCACGCGCAAGCAGTTTATGCAGGTGTACGGAAAGCTGATGGATCAGATCACCAATGACCGCAAGACCACGATGGCAGGACAAATGTCCCTCTTTGACATGGTGGCACCGGAGGAGAAGAAGCAGTTCGAGATCCGTCTGCCGGACTGCGGCGAATTTTCCAGGGAAGAGGTGCTTGCCATGGAGAAAGAAGTGCTTGGTATCTATGTCAGCGGTCACCCACTGCAGGAATATGAAGCAAAATGGCGGAAAAATATTACAAAGACCACCGGAGATTTTGTGCTGGATGAAGAAAGTGGAACTGCCAGAGGTATCACAGATGATGAGAAAGCCATGATCGGCGGTATCATTACGGCAAAAAACGTGAAGTATACAAAACAGAACAAAGCGATGGCATTTCTGACGGTCGAGGATCTGTACGGAAGTGTCGAAGTCATTGTATTTCCGCGGGAGTATGAACGGTATCATCTGCTGATGCAGGAAGAGCAGAAAGTGTTTATCCGTGGCCGGGTGTCTGCGGAAGAGGATAAAAACGGCAAACTGATCTGTGAAAAAATCTATTCTTTTGATGATGCGAGACGGGAATTGTGGATCCAGTTTGCAGACCGGGAGACTTTTGAACAGCAGGAAAACGAAACCCTGGCATTGTTATCCGGGTCAGATGGACAGGATCAGGTAGTGATTTATCTGGCTAAAGAGCATGCGATGAAACGGCTCGGGGCAAACATGACCGTTTTTGCAAATAATAAGCTTGTAAATGAATTAAATAAAAAACTTGGTGAAAAAAATATCAAAGTTTTGGAAAAGTCCATTGAAAAAATGTAAAAAAAAGATTAGAATAGTAGCAACATGAGGAAAAAATGAAAATGATACAGGTATAGGAGGTTTTGTCATGGCTAAGGAAATACAGACAATTGGTGTGTTAACAAGCGGTGGAGATGCACCGGGTATGAATGCAGCTATCCGTGCGGTAGTGCGTCAGGCAATCTCAAAGGGAAAAAAAGTAAAGGGTATAAGAAGAGGTTATACAGGATTAATTGCTGAAGATATCGTAGATATGGAAGCAAAAGATGTATCCGATATCATCCAGAGAGGTGGTACAATACTTCAGACAGCAAGATGTCCGGAATTCCGTACAGAAGAAGGACAGAAGCTTGGTGCGGAAATGTGCAGAAAGCACGGGATCGAAGGAATCATCGTAATTGGTGGTGACGGTTCTTTCCGTGGAGCTCAGAAACTGGCTGCACAGGGAATCAACACGATCGGTATTCCGGGAACGATCGATCTGGATATTTCCTGTACTGATTATACTATTGGTTTTGATACAGCTGTTAATACAGCAATGGAAGCCATTGACAAAATCCGTGATACAGCGTCTTCCCATGAACGCTGCAGTATTATCGAGGTAATGGGACGTGATGCAGGATATATCGCATTATGGTGTGGTCTTGCAAACGGTGCTGAGCAGGTACTGATTCCGGAGAAATATGATTTTGACGAGCAGAAAATCGTAAACAATATCATTGCAAACCGGAAACGTGGCAAGAGACATTATATCATCATTAATGCTGAGGGTATCGGACATTCCACATCTCTGGCAAGACGTATTGAGGCTGCAACCGGAATGGAGACAAGAGCAACCATCCTTGGTCACATGCAGCGTGGTGGAAGCCCGACATGTAAAGACCGTGTCTATGCATCTACTATGGGTGCTTATGCCGTAGATCTGCTCTGCGAAGGCAAAAGCAACCGTATTGTTGCCTACAAAGATGGCAAATTCGTAGATTATGATGTGGATGAAGCACTGGCTATGGAGAAACATATCTCTGATTATCAGTTTAACGTAGGAAAGAACCTGTCAATCTAAGGTTCGCTTGTGAATGGCAGGGGTGAACGGTAAATAAGAACAGAAAAAAAGCAGTTTGCACGGAAAGGTGTAAATTGCTTTTTTTGTGCATAGCAAGTATAATAAAAAAGATGTTGGGGTAAAAAGATGCCATACGAATTGTTCCGTACTTCGTACTCCCACAATTCTAAAAAATAAAAGATATCATTTAAGAAAAGGAACTTCATATGATAACAAGTACAGCAAATGCACAGGTGAAAGCCCTGAGCAAACTGATAAAAAATGCAAGAGCAAGACGACAGCAGCAACTGTATGTGGTGGAAGGAATCCGGATGTTCCGGGAGACACCGAAAGAGCGGATCGGGAAAGTGTACGTTTCCGAATCTTTTGCAAAAGATCCGGCACATGAAGGTGTTTTTGAAGGAACCGACTGGGAGATGTTGTCAGATTCCGTATTTGCTGCGGTGTCTGATACAAAAACGCCTCAGGGAGTGCTCTGTCTTGTGAAAATGAAAGAAAACCGGCTGGAAGATATGCTGGAGGATACAGACGGTGTCTGGCTGGTGCTGGAAAATGTTCAGGATCCTGGCAATCTCGGAACGATGTTCCGGACCGGGGAGGGTGCCGGAATTTCCGGTGTGATCATGGACAAGTGTACCGTGGATATTTACAATCCTAAGACGATCCGTTCCACCATGGGGAGCATTTTCCGGGTACCGTTTTATATTACTGAGGATCTGCATGGGACGCTTGGTCAGCTGCAGAAAAAGGGCATCCGTGTCTATGCGGCACATCTGGAGGGCAGTGTATGCTATGATGAACCGGATTACACGGGAGGAACCGCATTCCTGATCGGAAATGAAGGAAACGGGCTGACAGCGGAGACTGCAAAACTGGCGGATACCTATATCCGGATTCCGATGGGTGGACAGCTGGAGTCACTGAATGCAGCCATGGCAGCAGGTATTCTGATGTATGAAGCCAGCAGACAGAGAAGAGGGTAAGAATATGTTTCGTTTATGGGCAAAGGAATTTAAAGACAACCGGATGCTGCGGGATACGACGATCTGTGATGACAGCGATGAGACCCGCACGCACAAAGTATTTCATGCACTGGAAGAAGTATGTTACGTGTTTGATCTGGGAAAACCGATCTGGCTGGAACACAATATTGATGAGTTTAAACGTCATGCAAAAGCTCGTTTTTACCAGGATAGTTTTATTGAACAGATTGATTTTGATTTTTTGGAGATTCAGGTGATTGAGGAGGATTGATATGACGGATGGAGCAACACGCAGAATAGAACTGATGAATCGTTTAAAACAGGAAAACCGTCCATTGTCCGGTGCGGAACTGGCAAAGGCGTTTGGCGTGAGCCGCCAGGTGATCGTGCAGGACATCGCACTGTTGCGTGCGACCAACCGCAATATCCTGAGCACAAATAAAGGATATGTGCTGTATGATCCGGAGCACGGTCAGAATCTGTGCCGGAGAATTTTTGCAGTGAACCATACCGACGCACAGATGCAGGAGGAACTGTATCTGATGGTTGATTGCGGCGGTTATGTCTGTGACGTGATCGTAGAGCATGAGATCTACGGACAGCTCAGTGCGGATCTGATTCTGAAAAACCGCCGGGATGTGGATGAGTTTATCCGGAAAATGGGTGAGACAGCGGATCTGCCATTAAAGGTCCTCACCGGCAACAGTCATCTCCATACGGTGGAAGCTGATTCTGAAAAAATACTGGATGAGATCGAGACCCGGCTGGAAGAAAAAGGATTTCTTAAAAATAAATAAAGAAAGCGCGCAAACAGACAAAAATCATAGAAAAATATGATACAATGGATAAGACGGCCAACCGATGTACTTTATTTGAGGGACAGAAAGAAGGTCTGCCAAGTGAAATTCAGGAGGTTTTTTAGGATAGATGGCAGAAGAGACAGCGGAACGAGGGGAAAATGCCTATGACTGGCAAAGTTTGATGTTTTTATATAATGCGGCGATCAAGGAAGTCCGGACAAAGCTGGATATCATGAATGATGAATTTCAATACATTCACCAGTACAATCCAATTGAATATATCAAATCCCGCATTAAAACGCCGAACAGCATTGCAAAAAAATTAAGCCGGCACGGGCTGGAAAATACCATGGAAAACATGGTGGAGCATATCAATGATATTGCAGGTGTGCGTATCGTGTGCTCCTTTACATCCGATATCTATCGTCTGGCAGAGATGATTGGAAAGCAGAAAGAATTTACGATTCTTTATATCAAAGATTATATGAAGCATCCAAAGGAGAGCGGATACCGCAGCTATCACATGCTGATCACGGTTCCGATACAGACCACCAATGGGATCAATCCGACGAAAGTAGAGATTCAGATCCGGACCATTGCCATGGATTTCTGGGCAAGCCTGGAGCATAAGATTTATTACAAATTTGAGGGAAATGCTCCGGAGTATATCAGCCGGGAACTGCGGGATTGTGCGGCAATCACGTCCAAGCTGGATGCGAAAATGCTGTCACTGAATGAAGCAATCATTGCGGAAAAGGAACGGCAGCAGAATGAAGAACAATCGTGAGTGATAAAAGCTATTTTTGATACTCACATCACAGTACACAGGTAACTTCGATAATTACACAGGTAACTTCGATAAATGAGAGTATAGTTTACAAGATACAGGAGGAAATGAATGAGCGCGATCAAAGATATCAATCTTGCTCCATCCGGAGCACACAAAATAGACTGGGTTCGGAAAAACTGTCCGCTGCTTCGCAGTCTGGAAGATGATTTTTCCAAAGAAAGACCTTTTGAGGGCATCCGTATTGCTCTTTCCATTCATCTGGAGGCAAAGACCGCATATCTGTGCAAGGTACTGGCAGCAGGCGGTGCGGAAATGTATATCACAGGAAGTAACCCGCTTTCCACGCAGGATGATGTGGCGGCAGCACTGGTGGCTGACGGTTTAAATGTATATGCATGGTATGACTGTACACCGGAAGAATATGATCAGCATATCACAAGTGTTCTGGAGAACAACTGCAATATCATCATTGATGACGGCGGTGATCTGGTGCATATGCTTCATACAAAGATGCAGGATAAACTGCAGTATGTCATCGGAGGTTGTGAGGAGACGACAACCGGTATCATCCGCCTGATCGCCATGGCAAAAAATGATGAACTGAAATTCCCGATGGTACTGGTAAATAATGCAGACTGCAAACATCTGTTTGACAACCGTTACGGAACCGGACAGTCTGTATTTGACGGTATCAACCGTACCACAAACCTGATCGTGGCAGGCAAATATGTGGTTGTTGCAGGATATGGCTGGTGTGGAAAAGGCGTGGCTATGCGTGCTAAAGGTCTGGGTGCAAAAGTTATTGTGACTGAAGTAGACCCGATCAAGGCGATTGAGGCAGTGATGGACGGATTTGATGTAATGCCGATGAACGAGGCAGCAAAGATCGGTGATTTCTTTATCACAGTAACCGGTTGTGCCGGCGTCATCAGCGAGGACGATTTCAAAGTGATGAAAAATGGCGCAATCCTGTGCAACGCAGGACATTTTGATGTAGAGATCGACATGAAACGTCTTCGTGAGATCGCACTGGATACCATTGATCAGCGTAAAAATATCGTAGGTTATCAGATTTCTGAGGATAAATGGATCTATGTACTGGCAGAAGGCCGTCTGGTCAATCTGGCAGCAGGTGATGGTCATCCGGCAGAAATTATGGATATGAGTTTCGCAATTCAGGCACTGAGTGCAAAATATCTGGTAGAAAATGCGAACAATCTGACAGAGAAACTGATCAGTGTTCCGCGTAACGTGGATCTGGAAGTTGCCAACAGAAAACTTCGTTTCCTTGGCAAATCCATTGATACATTGACACCGGAGCAGGAGAAATATCTGAATTCTTCCAATATTGACTTATAGGATAGAGCAGGATGCAAGAAAGGTCTGTTACATGCAGAAAAACATGTGGCAGGCCTTTTGTGGGAAATATGTGAAAGTGGGAGTATTCTCGACTGAAATTTTCTTGCAGAGCGTCTTTATTCATGGCATACTATAAGGAAGTGCAGTGTACCGTGGTTTCTGAAACAAATAGGTCAGATTCCGGGGGTACATGGGTGGAATATGGAGGAATGAGAAGCGATATGAAGAAAAAAGGAATGGTACTTTTTCTGACCGGTCTGCTGGGCATGTCCCTTTTCCTGGGCGGCTGTACCAGCAAATCAGAGAAGAAGGCACTGGAATATAAGCAGCTTGGTATCAGTCAGATGAAAGAAGCCAAATATGAGGATGCGGTCAGCAGTTTTCAGAAGGCCCTGGATCAGTCTCTGGGAAGGATCCGTGCACAGGAATTGGATGTGTGCTACTACAAGGCACTGGCACAGTACAAATCCGGAGATACTAAGGCAGCCATCAAGACTTATGACGGACTGGTGGATTATGATAAGAAAAACTGGGAAGTATACTATCTCAGAGGAAGTGTATTGCTGGCAGACGGACAGCCGGATGCCTGCCTGAAGGATTATGATAAGGCAGTGTCCCTGAATGATTCGGATGCGGAATTGTATGGACATATCAGCGAGAATCTGCAGAATGCAGGCAGGACGCAGGAAGCACAGAAATATCTGGAGCAGGGGTTGAAACTGAAACCATCTTCTGCATCTGATTATGAAAATATCGGGAAACTGTATGTCATCAAAGGTGATACGGAAAATGCGGTCAAAATGCTGACACAGGCGGCAGATAAGGGTGCGGACAGAGCATATCTGGCGCTTGGCAAACTGTATACTTCAGAGAAAAAGACGGAGGATGCAAAGGCTGCATTCCAGAAATATATGGAAAAACATCCAAAAGATGCGGATGCGCTGGAACAGCTGGCGTCCATTGCTGCAGATGCAGGGGATTATGCGGATGCGGCAACATACTATAAAGATGCCATGGAAGCAGCCGGCGGTGATCAGGTGAAAGAGCTGCAGAAAGCTCTGGTGGCTGTATATGAGAAAAACGGTGATTTTGCATCTGCACTGGAAGAGGCAAAAGACTATGTGGCAGATTATCCGGAAGATAAGACGATGCAGAAAGAGTATGAATTTCTGCAGACCAGGGTACTTACCGGACTGGAGAATACCGGAACTGACAATACACAGCAGGTGGATGATACAGCGGCAGATACAACAACGGAAGGAAACGGACAGTAAGTGGGAATCGTATACGAAAATGAACAGCCGGTGGAGCGCGTGATCCTGGTGGGAATCAGTGAGCGAAACGGTGATGATACAGAGAGTTCCCTGGCGGAGCTGGCAGAACTGGCAGCCACGGCAGGAGCTGAAGTAGTAGGCACGGTGATCCAGAATCTGGAACACATGCATCCGGGAACTTATGTAGGAACCGGTAAACTGGAAGAAATCCGGGATATGATCTGGGAAAAGGAGGCAACCGGAATCATCTGTGATGATGAACTTTCCCCGATCCAGATGAGAAATATGGAGCAGGTACTGGACAGCAAGGTCATGGATCGTACATTGCTGATTCTTGATATATTTGCGGCACGGGCACGGACCAGTGAAGGAAAGATCCAGGTAGAGCTGGCGCAGCTGAAGTATCGTGCCAGCAGACTGGCGGGCTTCGGACGATCCATGTCCCGTCTGGGCGGCGGTATCGGAACCCGAGGACCGGGGGAGAAAAAGCTGGAGAACGACAGGCGTGCCAACGGATAACGGAAGGCACAGAACAACAGGGAATTAAAGGAAGAAGTGCGACACAAGGGCCAGAACAGGAGCACGAGGGAAGAGAGTCAAACAAAAGTAGCAAGAATCGATGGATTTCACA
>ENA-OQKO01001448-OQKO01001448.1-human-gut-metagenome-genome-assembly--contig:-NODE-1448-length-13859-cov-3.923172_pt1 | contig 13859 bp, 16 predicted proteins | sample MGYA00242777_ERZ504796 | MGnify/ENA primary metagenome ERZ504796 (study PRJEB26092, sample SAMD00036404) | human gut metagenome | host: Homo sapiens | study: EMG produced TPA metagenomics assembly of... | reverse complement strand
TTTTAAGTTCAAACACTTGTGGTCAAAATTCGTCAAAATCTATGTTAAAATAGTAGGGATTAAACATACATTTTAAAATAGAAATTGGGGCAACTATGAATCAGACAGAATTAAAATCAATTGAAACAGCGATGCGTGAAACATCATCTAAACAACTTTATACTCGTTATCAAGTGATCTATTTACACTTACAAGGATACAAAAATGTAGAAATCGCTAAGATGGTTCCCTTCACTGCTCAGACCATCGGAACACATGTTAGAAATTATAAAAAGTATGGACTTGAGGGATTAAACCCACGCCCAAAATCAGGCTGTCCGAAGAAACTTTCACCTTCACAGGAAGCTTCTTTAATATAAACAATAGTTGAGAAAACACCTTCAGGTGTTGGGCTTGAACCTTATATGACTTGGAATTGTAAGCTTCTATGTCTTTGGGTAAAAAGAGAATTTGGCATCTCATTTACTAAAGGAGGAATGCGTGACATGTTGTTACGCTTAGGTTTTAGCTACACACGTCCGACTTACTCATTAGCGAGAGCTAGTCAAGAAAAACAAGAGGGATTTAGACAGGAATTTGAACAATTAAAAAATTTTGATTCGTGGAGAGAGTGATCATTTATTGTTTCAAGATCATTCCTGTAATCCAGAAAAAATTTGTCCAAAAAGCAGAACCGGCAGCAGAAGCACCAAAGACAGCACCAGTTGTTGCAGCTCCTGTGCAGGAAACGGATGATCTGGAGCTGGTCGCTGTTATCGCAGCCGCAATCGCAGCAAGTGAGAATGTACCGGTAGACAGTTTCAGAGTCCGTACGATCAAGAGACGCTAATCACACCATTTTGTTTAAGGAGAATAGAAAAATGAAAAATTATACAATTACCGTAAACGGAAACGTATATGATGTAACCGTAGAAGAAAATACAAATGGCGCTCCGGCAGCAGCACCGGCTCCGAGAGCAGCAGCACCTGCACCGGCTCCGGTAGCAAAACCGGCAGCTGCAGGCGCAGCAGGAAGCATTTCCATCACAGCAGGCGCAGCAGGTAAAGTAGTTGACGTTGTAGCAGCACCGGGTGCAGCTGTAAAGAAAGGTGATCCTGTTGTTGTACTTGAGATCATGAAAATGGAAACACCGGTTGTTGCACCACAGGACGGCACTGTTGCCAGCGTGGATGTAGCAAAAGGTGAGACAGTAGAATCAGGAGCAGTACTTGCTACCATGAACGCATAAGACAGGAGGTAGACATGTCAGGTAATATAGCAGAGACATTGGGCAATCTCGTGCATCAGACCGCGTTCTTCAATCTGACCTGGGGAAACTATCTGATGATCGCCGTTGCCTGTGTGTTCTTATATTTAGCAATTAAAAAGGGATATGAACCGTTACTGCTGGTACCGATCGCGTTTGGTATGCTTCTGGTAAATATTTATCCGGATATCATGATTTCTCCGGAAAATGCAAGCAACGGTGTCGGAGGTCTGTTGCACTACTTCTTCAAACTGGATGAGTGGTCCATTCTTCCGTCCCTGATTTTCCTTGGTGTCGGCGCACTGACGGATTTCCGTCCGTTGATCGCAAACCCGATCAGTTTTCTCTTGGGAGCAGCCGCACAGTTCGGTATTTTTGCCGCATATCTGCTGGCTATTGTATTCGGTTTTTCCGATGCAGCAGCTGCAGCAGTATCCATCATCGGTGGAGCAGATGGACCGACTTCCATCTTCCTGGCCGGAAAATTACATCAAAATGACTTGATGGGTCCGATTGCCGTGGCGGCGTATTCCTATATGTCATTAGTACCGATCATCCAGCCGCCGATCATGAAACTTTTAACAACTAAAAAAGAGCGTTCCATCCGTATGGGACAGCTTCGTGAAGTTTCCAAACTGGAAGCAATCCTTTTCCCAATCGTTGTTACCATTATTGTGTGTCTGGTGCTTCCGACCACAGCTCCATTGGTAGGTATGCTGATGCTTGGTAACTTGTTCCGTGAGAGTGGCGTAGTAAAACAGCTGTCCGAGACAGCCTCCAACGCCCTGATGTACATTGTCGTTATCCTGCTTGGTACCTCCGTCGGAGCATCCACAAGTGCAGAAGCATTCCTGAAAGTGACAACACTTCAGATTGTAGTACTTGGTCTGGTAGCCTTTGCATTTGGTACCGCAGCAGGTGTTATCTTTGGTAAGATTCTGTGCGTTATCACAAAAGGAAAGATTAACCCGCTGATCGGTTCTGCCGGTGTATCCGCAGTACCGATGGCAGCCCGTGTATCCCAGAAAGTTGGTGCAGAAGAAGATCCGACCAATTTCCTGCTGATGCACGCCATGGGACCAAATGTTGCCGGAGTTATCGGAACTGCGATCGCAGCCGGAGTATTCATGGCAATATTCGGTGTATAACTTTGTTTACAGTGTCGAAATCCTAAAAGCATGTCATGCTTGCATGTAAATGCTTTATAGGATTAGCGACACGACCCTCCAATGAGAAAAAAAGCAGGACAGAGTCATGCGATTTTCGAATGGAGGGAGGATTGTGGGAGCTGAAACAGCGGAACAATCCGTGAACAAAGGCAATGATTATAAAAAAGGAGAAAATTTATCATGGAGAAAAAACCATTGAAAATAACAGAAACTGTTCTGCGTGATGCGCATCAGTCTCTGATGGCCACCAGACTGACCACAGAGCAGATGCTTCCGATCATCGATAAAATGGATAAAGTCGGCTATCATGCAGTCGAATGCTGGGGCGGTGCAACTTTCGATGCATCCCTGCGTTTCCTGAAAGAAGATCCGTGGGAGCGTCTCAGAAAATTCCGTGATGGTTTCAAAAATACAAAACTGCAGATGCTGTTCCGTGGACAGAATATTTTGGGATACCGTCATTATGCAGACGATGTAGTAGAATATTTTGTACAGAAATCTATTGCAAACGGAATCGATATCATTCGTATTTTTGACTGTTTAAATGATCTGAGAAACTTAAAGACAGCCGTAGATGCCTGCAAAAAGGAAAAAGGTCATTCCCAGATCGCACTTTCCTATACCTTAGGTGAGGCATATACGCTGGATTATTGGGTAGATACTGCAAAACGTATCGAGGATATGGGTGCAGATTCCATCTGTATCAAAGATATGGCAGGTCTTCTGGTTCCATATGAGGCAGAGCGTCTTGTAAAAGCATTAAAAGAAAATGTAAGCCTTCCGATCGAGCTTCATACTCACTATACAAGTGGTGTGGCTTCCATGAGTTGTCTGAAAGCAGTAGAAGCCGGATGCGATATCATTGATACTGCAATTTCTCCACTGGCACTGGGCACATCCCAGCCGGCAACAGAAGTTATGGTTGAAACCTTCAAAGGTACACCGTATGATACCGGTCTGAATCAGGATATTCTTGCTGAAATCAATGAGTACTTTGGCAAGATCCGTGAGGAGGCAATGGCAAGCGGCCTGTTAAATCCGAAGGTACTTGGCGTAAATATCAATACGTTACGTTATCAGGTTCCGGGCGGAATGCTTTCAAACATGATTTCTCAGCTGAAAGAGCAGAACGCAGAGGACAAATATGAGGAAGTATTAAAAGAAATCCCGCGTGTAAGAAAAGACCTTGGTGAGCCGCCTCTCGTAACACCTTCCAGCCAGATTGTAGGTACACAGGCTGTATTAAATGTTCTGATGGGTGAGCGTTATAAAGTTGCTACCAAAGAAACCAAGAGCATTTTACTTGGTGAGTATGGTCAGACAGTAAAACCATTCAATCCTGAAGTAGTGGAAAAAGTTCTCGGCGCGGATAAAGATAAGGCAATTACTTGTCGTCCGGCAGATCTGATCGAACCGGAACTTGATAAAATCGAGAAAGAAATGTCACGCTGGAAACAGCAGGATGAGGATGTGCTTTCTTATGCACTCTTCCCGCAGCAGGCACTGGATTTCTTCAAATATCGTGAGGCACAGCAGACAAAGGTAGATCCGGAAGCAGCTGACCACAAAAATGGAGCTTATCCGGTTTAAAAAATAATGCTTCTTTGGCTTTAAAAATTTAATGTTTTGAAAGAAAACGCAGAATCCTGTCCTGACAGGATTCTGCGTTTTCTGCATCACTTCTGTATATTTGTTGAAATATATGAGTGTCAATGATATAATAAAAGATACGCCGATAAAAAATCGGAACAGAAGAAATAATGAGAGAAAGAGGATTTAATATGGAACATAACAAAAAGGAGCGCAGCAGTTTCTCTGGCGGAATCGGTTTTGTGCTTGCAGCAGCAGGAAGCGCAGTGGGACTTGGTAATCTGTGGCGTTTTCCTTACCTTGCCGCGCAGTATGGCGGAGGTATTTTTATTCTGGTATATATCATTCTGGCACTGACCTTCGGTTTCACATTGATGACTACCGAGATTGCAATCGGACGCAAGACAAAGCAGAGTCCGGGTACTGCATACAAAGCCATCAATAAAAAATATGGATTTTTAGGCGTGCTGGCACCGATTGTTCCGGTGATCATTCTGCCGTATTATTGTGTGATCGGCGGCTGGGTTGTTAAATATATGGTGACATTTGTGTCTGGTCATGGACTGGATGCAGCAGCAGATAGTTTTTTTGGAAATTTTGTCGGAAATTCGATCTCACCGATGATTTATTTTGCTGTTTATCTGGGACTGACTGCGGCAGTTATCCTGCTTGGCGTCAACAAAGGAATTGAAAAAATCAGTAAATTCCTGATGCCGTTATTGCTGATTATTTCTGTGATCATTTCCATTTATATTTTTACATTACCGGGAGCAAGTGCCGGTATTAAGTACTATCTCCTGCCTGATTTTACGAAGTTTTCACTGAAAACAGTGTGTGCAGCCATGGGACAGATGTTCTATTCTATGAGTCTGGCTATGGGAATCATGGTTACTTATGGCTCTTATACAAAAAACGAGACAAGCCTGACAAAATCTGTAAATCAGATTGAGATTTTTGATACAGTGGTTGCTCTGCTGGCCGGATTTATGGTCGTTCCGGCAGTTTATGTATTCAGCGGTGAAGCAGGAACAAAAGCAAGCGGAGCAGGATTGATGTTTGTAACACTTCCGAAAGTATTTGAGCAGATGAGAGGTGGCACGATCATCGGAATTTTGTTTTTTGTGCTTGTATTCTTGGCTGCATTGACCAGCTCCATTTCGATTATGGAAGCTATCGTATCTTCCTTTATGGATCGATTCGGTATCAGCCGTAAGAAAAGCGTTGCGATCTGCATCATTATCAGTATTATAATGGGAATCCCATCCTCTCTGGGCAATGGTGCATGGGCACATATCAAGATTCTTGGGATGGACTTTTTGACTTTCTTTGATTATATCAGTAATAGTGTACTAATGCCAATCGTAGCACTGTGCACCTGTATTCTGATCGGATGGGCAGCAGGAGCAAAGACTGTTACAGATGAAGTAAAACGAAATGGTGAAAAAATGAATCGTGAAAAACTGTACAATGTGATGATAAAATACATTGCACCGGTAATGTTGGTGATCATCCTGATCACTTATTCAATGGCACAGTTCGGATTCTTCACTATGTAATACACAAAATGAGAGAAAATGACATTCCTTTTGTTATCTTTATTTTTGGAAAGAAGGTATCGATATTATGCATGATGAAGTGACAGAAAAAGACATTGAACGAATGAAAGAGGAAATCGAATATCGGAAACTGGTAGTTCGTAAAGAAGCATTGGAAGCCGTAAAAGAGGCAAGAGCGCATGGCGATCTCAGTGAAAATTTTGAGTACCACGCAGCAAAAAAAGATAAAAATGCCAACGAAAGCCGTATCCGTTATCTGGAGCGCATGATCAAAACAGCGGTAGTTGTATCCGATGAGTCAAACTCCGATGAAGTTGGAATCAACAATAAAGTTACTTTATATTTTGAAGATGATGACGAAGAAGAAGTGTATACACTGGTGACAACCGTGCGTGGAAACTCCCTGAAAGGCTGGATTTCTACGGAATCTCCAATCGGAAAAGCAATTCTCGGTCACAAAGTCGGAGACCGTGTCTATGTGGAGATCAATGCAAATGCCGGTTATTATGTAGAAATCCGTGCCATTGAAAACACCGAAGATGACGGAAGTATTGGACTCAGAAAATTTTAATGGCAATATAATGGAGATGCCAGGGTCAAAAGCCTGAAATCACGATGTGCTTGCACAGGAGTGGTTTTATGGCTTAATGACCCGCCCCGATATGAGCATAAAAGTGGAGCGTCAGCTTCACGATATGCGAATATTGGGTAGAATTGTGGGAGTACGAAGTACGGAACAATTCGTAAGGCATCTTTTGCCCACAACATCTAATGGAGCATTTATGAATATATATAATATTGACCAGTTTCAAAAAAATGAATACTCCTGGAATCCTGTGTCAAAAAGGCGGGCAAGGAATTATTATATAAAACTTGGCGTTGGTGTGGCACTTATATTTGCTCTGTATGGATTATTAGGGTATTTTCTGTTCGTCACACATGCTTTTGTTACGCAGACATTGTGGGGCTATGGAGCGGCAATGGTTATTTTGGCATTCGGGCTTCGCCTTGCATTGAATGCAGGTAGCAGAAAACAGACGCGAAAAATGTCATTGGATGAAAAGCACGATTATGCGCTGTATTTTTATCACAGACATGGAAGAAAGAATGCTGTGCTCGGTAACTTCTATCTGGTGATATGCGCGCAGGCAGATGTTTGTCAGCGAAAATACGAATTGGCGGAACAGGCTCTGGAACAAATCGTGATGGAAAAATGTAAGGCAGATCAGCTGAAACAGATCTGGCTGCTGCGATTGATTATTGCACTTGCCATTGATGATGAGGAGAAAATACAGGAAACATTCATTTGTTACAATGGCATTGAAGTCAGATCAAAAGGATTTCCAGCTACTGATATTGTCAGAGAGTGTTTGGATCACAGAGATGCAGAAACTTTAACAGAAGTCATGAAGCAGAGTGTTGTGGTGAAAAAGGAGCATCCGCTTCGTATTGGATGTATCAGCATTTTCCTTGCGTACTGCATTTTGTTTTATGCGGCAGCACTTGGAATCAATACAGACAGCGGATATGTGCTTCGTTATATGTTTGCAACGATTTCCATCCTGGTGACATTCCTTGGACTGCTGGTTCTGGTCATCTGGCTGAATATCCGGCTGTTTGGCAATGAAACATTCACGAGAAGAAGTTCCGTTAACAAGGTCTGCTTTGTTATTATATGTGCAATCTTTCTGCTTTGCATGGCGGGAAACAGTGTCATAATCTATTTGGGACTGGAATGGAAGGAAGAAGTGATATCGCAGGATGAAAAGTATACCTATCTGAAGGTGTATTCTGATAGCGCATATAACGTGACAACGACACTGTATCGGACAAATAATCCGTTTGTTATGCAAAGAATAAATAACTGCCTGCCGTCAGCAGATTCAAACTGGTCAGAGGATAGTACTGATTCAGCCGATTCCAATCAGGATATAACAGACAATTCAACAAATGGCGCATCCAATAGCGCGTCAGATGAAACTGCCGGAGAATCCGTAACAGATAACGGCATTTCTGATTCTGACTCTTATTCGAGTGAACTCGAACAGTATCAGCAGCTTAAAAACGAGATAACAGCAGTGTTTGAGTATTTGCAAAACGAAGGACAGTTTACAGACGCAGAATTGAGCTTCGATGCAAATGCAAAGGGAGAAACCTACGGACTTATCAGTGCCGGTCAGGAGCAGGCAGGAACCCGCATGGTGGATGTGGAATATCGTCTGTACATTAATTTTAATGGGGAAAAAACAAACGATGAAGGAAAAACCTGTACAGAAATCGTGCTGGAAAAGTTTTATCCGGGTGGAAGCTACAGTACGGAACTGGTAGATTTTTACCTTGTTGATCCGGATACCCTGCAGGTTGTTGATGAACATAAAACTACCTGGTAAAGTGAACGCATAATAAGCATTCCCCCACTTCAAGTGCGTAGAGCATTAAGCGGTGGGTAGGGGGATGCTTATGTCAGTTTACTAAAGAAAAAACAAGTCGAACGCACAAATTTTCATGTGCGATCGACTTGTTTTTTTCCTGGGAAATATACTTGACAAATTGGTAGCAATATCGTATATTGATATCAATAAATGATATTGTTTATTTTTGATGCAGGAGATGAATTATGGCCAAAAAAGCTCTTGAAAATTTGACGGAATCCATGTTTTATATATTAATGGCTTTTTCGCAGGGAGAAAAATGCGGGGTGGATGTTACCGATTTTATTAACCAAATTACAGATGGACGTGTTCAAATTGGTCCGGCTACGCTGTATACAATTCTTGGAAAATTTGAAAAAGAACGATTGTTGCAAGAAATAGCAGTAGAGGGTCGAAAGAGAACATATGCTCTGACAGAAAAAGGCTTTCATGTTTATGAACATGAGATTTGTCGTCTGACATATTGTCTTGCGGATGCAGAGAAATTACTATCAAAGCAGGAACTTCAAAATTTATTAAGTAGGGATTTTTAAATGTGAAGGATAGGAGAGGGGGGATCAAATTATGAAAATCAAGTGGAAATATTGTCCATTTTCCATTCACGATACGGATTATTTACAGTTTTGGTTAGAAGATTGCTCAAAACAGGGCTTATTTTTAAGTGGTAGCGGATTTGTTGGGCCTTTTGCGAGATTTTATACCGCTTCCCCTAAAGCAATGAGATATCGTGTTATTTCTGCTTTACCAAAAACATCCGATGACAATCAAATGGTACAAATGATACATGATTCTGGTTGGAAATCTATCTGTTCGGTAGGAACAGCAGATATTTACGCAACAACAAATTCAACAGCGCCTGAACCACATTCGGATCCAGATATTGAGCGAATAGATTTAAAGCGCATGGCTGTACGCAAAATAATTGGGTTATTATTGCTATTTCTCATCGGACCAGGATCTCATATACTACAATTAAACAGTTCAATTATGACAGGTAGTGTGTCATCGTATTATTTGTTCGATATTAGTTGTTTTATTTTGCTATTATTGGCTTATATTATTCTTATAGCATTAACGGTTTATGGCTGGCATATACAGAATAAACATCTTACCGAATATGCGGAGCTTAATTACGAAGAAACAAAAAAATATGGTCGAAACAAGAATAGTTTTCGTTTTATGGTTTGTACTATAATTGTAATATTAATCGTTCAGAGCATTATTCGTGCTCTGTAGTGCAAGGAGGTATTTAATCAATTCTTTTAAAGTGATTAACACAGAATACAAAAATCTCACTTCAATCTTTTGAAGTGAGATTTTTGTATATATGAAAATAAATAATCGTAAAAGTATAGGAAATTTACCGACAGCCCCTTGTTTTTTTTACCGACAGCGTTTGCGTTCGGGATTATTTGATACAAAACGTACTTCCAATTTGTCTGGGCGGGAGTAACTTTCTGTATATTCTACAAGGTTACCGTGTCGGTCATAGCCAATCAGTTCCAGGTGATTGACGATCATTTCATCTTCCAGATGCAGATAGGAACGAATTTTATCTCCGGCTTCTACCATAGTCAGAGATTCCTGGAAAATAACTGGCAGGTGATCTCTGGTGGCCATGTAGTCATACAGAGAAATCTGCTCAAAGTTATAGTTATCGATATCCGGGAAAAATTTCAGTGGAACGTAAGTGTACTCAATAGCCAGTGGCTCTTTGTTACCCTGGCGGATACGGTGGATTCCATAAATTGGTTCTTCAAATGCAAGACCAAGTTTATCAGCATAATAATAACGTCCCTGGATGGTGCCTGTGCACAGTAATTTGTTGGATATCTCGATTCCAAAATTGCGGACAAGGGAAGTGAAACTGGCATTTTCGGATTCATTTAATACACCGAAAGCGACTTTGTTATATTCCGGTTTCTTGACAAAGGTACCTTTTCCCTGTCGACGCACGAGATAATGCTCATTTACAAGTTCATCGATGGCTGTGCGGATAGTAGGTCGGCTTACACCATACATTTCTGCAAGGACTCGTTCGCTAGGGATCATTTCTCCGGGAAGATATTCATGGCTTTCAATCCTGCTTACAATAATATCGCGCACCTGTGCTGCTACATGATTTAATTGTTCCATGATTCCTCCATTTCCGCATCTCTGATAAATGCAAAATCATCTATTTTCATAATGTCTTCAAAAAAGTGAATCAGTCTGCCGGTGTCGTCATATACCAGACCTTTGTATTTCATCATGGGACTGCCCGGTGCAGTTTGGAGCAGACTGGATTCTTCCTCATTTGTGTAAATGAGTGTGACACGCTGATTGGATTTCAGAATCGGTATCTGAAGATCAGTCTGCAATACATTCAAAATCGGGCGTGAACCCAGAATTTCAGCAGTCAGACCAGGATAGATATCGATTGGAGTATAAGAATAATCCAGGCACAGCGGGGTGTCGTTTTCATAATAAATGAAAAGGATTTTATAAACTGGTGTTTGTTCCGGGATCAGCATTTTGCCGGAGAGACGTTTATCTACTAAAATTTCTTCAAAAGAATAAGGCAGCCAGCGAATATTCGGACATCTTTCTCCGGGATCAAAATTACCAGTACAGGTGTGAGTAGATATTTTGATTCTATCCGGAGCAACAAAATATCCAAGTCTTTCCTGGGAAAAAAGGTAATGCTCACGCACAAGCTGTGCCAGGGCATTCCGGATAGTAGGCCGCTGCACATGAAAATGTTCCGCAAGAAAACGCTCAGAAGGAAGACGGTCTCCGGGGTGATAGCCCTCATTTTTTAACATATATATGATCTCTTTTGCAAGAATGACATCCATTGTCAGTAAATTTTTCCTCATAAATTCTAAAAATACGCTCCTTTTACCAAAATAACTAAATGAAAAGAATATTATAGAACATCTTTTACATTCATGCTATCGAATAATTGCTTGTTTCTATCATATAACAGATGCAATCTATTCGTCAAATACAATTGGTATAAAAAACGATGTCAGTGGTTAAAACCAGTTGACTGCACAAATATACCAGAAAAACAATGATAATGAGTAAGATCATGAGGTATAATTACGAAAAATATGCGATTATTAAAAATTATAGAATGATATTTTAAAAAACATGTTGACTATTTTAAAAATAGTGGTATAGTAAAATGCATAAGTGGTTACAAAAAGGGAAAGGAATTAAAGGAGGATATCAAAATAACATGTTGAAATTTGATGAGCAGAAACAGATTGACAGTGTAAAAGGTGCACTTGCATTGCGCGGGAAAATCGAAGAAATTGTAGAGCAGATCTGTAAAGATGGATTTAAAAATATCTGCTGGCTTGGCATAGGAGGCACTTATGCTTCCTGCTTACAGGCAGAAGTTCATATGAAAGAAAAATCAGGACTTGACTTTTTCGTGGAAAATGCAGCAGAATATCTGACAACTGGAAATAAAAAAGTTGGAGTAGGTACGATTGTTGTGGTTTCATCCGTAACCGGAAGTACCATCGAGATGGTGGAAGGTGTCAAAAAAGCTTCTGCAGCGGGAGCAAAGGTGCTTGGATTTATTGATGTGGATACTACAGAACTGGCACAGATCGTAGATTATGAAATTGCATATCCGGGCAATGAACAGCTGAAGTTTTTTATGGTTGCAGACCGTTTTATGTACAATGCAGGTGAATTCCCGGAATATGATCGTTATTACAAAGAACTGGATGAAAATCTGGCTGTAGATCTGGTAGAAGTTGAGAAAGCAGCGGATGCATTTGGAGAGGCATTTGCAAAGAAACATTGCAATGACAGTATCCATTATTTTGTAGGAGCAGGTAATCAGTATGGTTCCACATATTCTTATGCAATGTGCTACTGGGAAGAGCAGCATTGGATCCGTACAAAATCTATCCACAGTGCAGAATTTTTCCATGGAATGCTGGAAATTGTAGACCGCGATACACCGGTCACTGTATTTGTAGGTGAAGATGCACAGCGTTCTCTGAGTGAACGAGTAGTAAAATTCCTGCCGCGTGTTTGTGCAAATTACACAGTAATTGATTCCAAAGACTATGAGTTGAAAGGAATCAGCGAGGAATTCCGTGGAAATCTGTCTCATCTTGTGACCCATGCTGTAACACAGCGTATTGATGCACATTTGGAGCAGATCAATTGCCATCCAATGGAAATCAGAAGATATTATCGTCAGTTTGATTATTAATGAATTTGGAAGAAAAGATGATTCTGCGTACTGAAAGATAAACAAGGATGAAGTGATGCGAGGAATGCTGAAAATGGAGAAAAAGATTAAAATTGCAGCTGTAGGAGACAATTGCGTGGATGTTTATGATCAGACAGGTGAGGCATTTCCGGGAGGAAATCCGGTGAATGTTGCCGTATATACAGTCCGTCTTGGCGGGGAAGCGTCTTATACCGGTGTCGTCGGAGACGATGCATATGGGAAATTAATGAAGGACTCAATTGCAAAAAAAGGGGTGGATGTTTCTCATTTGAAAGTGATGCCTGGCAGTACGGCTGTGACACACGTGGAAATCATAGACGGGGAGCGTATTCTCGGAGACTATGAGGAAGGCGTTATGGCAGAATTCAAGCTGAGTGAAGAAGATATTGAATTTCTTGGAAGCCATGATCTGGTTGTATCCGGAATCTGGGGGATGATAGAGAATGATCTTGAGAAAATCAAGGCTTGTGGCACCAGGATTGCTTTTGACTTTGCAACGAAATATGAAAGCCCGGTGATTGATATCGCGATTCCATTTGTGGATTATGCATTTTTTGCCTATGATGGAGAAGATGAAGAATGGATGCGAAACTTCATGGAAGAAATGCAGAAAAAAGGAGCAAAGACAGTCATCGTTACCAGAGGCACAAAAGGAAGTATTGCTTATGACGGCACAAGTTATACGGAGTTTGGGATTATTCCATGCGATGTCGTGGATACGATGGGAGCCGGTGACAGCTTCATTGCAGGCTTTTTATATGGTATCCTACAGGGAAAATCATTACAGGAAAGCATGGAGCAGGGAGCAAAAAACAGCAGCGTGACACTGGGATATAGCGGAGCCTGGTAAGATAGATGTGTAATGGGCTCTCACTTCTATAAGTGCGAAGTAATAAGAAAGAAAACATAAGACACATTCTACGGCAGTGAATGTGTCTTATGTTTTTGTGTTTGATAAGAAATTATAAAATTTCCGGTTTCAAGTGGAATGAGAACGTATAATGAGTATCGTCCAGACGATATTCTTTTGCCAGCTGAGGACCACAGCTTCCGGAACCGATACCACTCTGTCTGTAATCGATACAGAATACAGTGTATCCGGATTTTTCCAGTTCATAATTATGACCTTTCGTGGTCAGTTCCTCTTCTGTATACTCAGACAGATTAAAGGAAATCGGCTGCTCGTTATATACGGTCAGTTTCCGGCTGTCATCAGCAACACTGACATATTCGCAATGATAGTGGCTTCCGTTTTCCTGTGGACGTATGTAATCTTCATGCAGATCACAGACGCGGGAAGTAAATTTGCCAAGATAGCTTGCCCGGCGTTTATCAATATAGCTTTCATGAGGTCCGTATCCAAAGTATTCCGTCTGATTCATACGTTTTGACAGGAACAGGCGGATACCAAGTCGAGGGAGAAATGCCTCATTTGCCTGGAATGGATTATCATTGTCTGCCACATCCTCGAAGTATTCGCTGTACATGCCACGCATGATCGCATCCCGCTCAATCTCCATGCTGGATCTGACGATTCCATCCGGTGTGATGATCCATTCTGCACCAATATCCAGGATACGCTGACGGAAGACAGGGACCCTGGAAGAGGTATTGTGCCGTTTCAG
>ENA-OQKO01001441-OQKO01001441.1-human-gut-metagenome-genome-assembly--contig:-NODE-1441-length-13941-cov-5.183944_pt1 | contig 13941 bp, 10 predicted proteins | sample MGYA00242777_ERZ504796 | MGnify/ENA primary metagenome ERZ504796 (study PRJEB26092, sample SAMD00036404) | human gut metagenome | host: Homo sapiens | study: EMG produced TPA metagenomics assembly of... | reverse complement strand
TCTGAGGAGCAGCATGGGTGTTTGCTTGCATAACCTGCCGGCTGTGCTGTTCCGTTACTTGGGCGATCCCCAACATCAGAATGGCACAGACCGGGAGCATACCAAACATGGCAAGCCCCATACGCCAGTCATAGATGGAGATCCACACAACAGAAACCAACAGCAGCAACCCCACCCCGATGGGATAAGGAAGCCAGTAACAGAGCGTATACTCTACATTGGCAAAGTCATCGGCAAAGGAGCTGATGAGTTCGCCCGACTCCTTGGATGAGAAAAAGCCCAGTGGCTGCCTTCGCAGCTTTTGAATGTAGGCGATGCGTTTGTTTGCTGTATCCCGGTAAGCCCGGCCATAGGTAAAGTAATAGGAGATCATCTCCACGACGTACTGGAGCAGGATATACGCCAGTCCGGCAACCGCTAGTTTGATGAGCAAGGGCAAGTCTAAGGTATAAGGCGGTATGAACGCCTGTCCCAGCGTGTAGATTGCCATGTATGCCAGCACTGCGGGAATCATGCTGCAGGCCTGAGAGAGAAACAGCCAAAAGGTCGGCTGAAGAATCTCCTTCGGTTTATGAAAGGTGAACTGCCGTATCATTTTGAACATACATTTTTCCTCCTTTCATCTGCCATGCCTCCGTTTCGTTCTGTATGCTCCACAAATGAGCATACTGCCCGTTTTTCTCCAATAGCTCCTTGTGTATACCGCTTTCCACGAGATGTCCCTTATCCAGCACAAAAATGCAGTCTGCATCCTGGATCGAGTACAGACGGTGGGCAATCATCAAAACGGTCTTCCCCCGCAGCAACTCCGCCATGCCTTCTCGCAGGGCCAGTTCATTTTCAGCATCGGTAAAAGCCATAGCCTCATCCAGCACAACAATCGGAGCGTTCTTCAAAATAGCACGGGCTATGGCGATGCGCTGCGCTTCGCCGCCGGACAGCTTGTGCCCTCCGTCACCCAGCTTTGTGTTGTAGCCCTCCGGAAAACTCTGGATAAATTCGTGGCACCGGGCGGCCTTTGCGGCGCGCTCCACCGCTTCCTGGCTCACATTTCTGTGCATTGCGATGTTGTCATAGACACTTTCGGCGAATATGTAGGTATCCTGAAACACAAAGGATACGGTTTCCATCAGGGCCTTTGTCGTATAATCCCGGATGTCCTTCCCGCCGATGGTAATGCTACCGCTCTCCACATCCCAAAATCGGGCTAAAAGCTGTCCATCGGTTGATTTTCCTCCGCCGGAGGGTCCCACCAGTGCCGCAAAGCTGCCCGCTGGAACCTGCATGGTGACATGCTCCAAGGCCATACGGCGCAGAGGGTCCGCCGCTTTCTGATAGGAAAAACTTACATCGCGGAAGGCCAGGTCTGGAGAGGTTGGAACGGTCTCTTCAGTGCCTTCCGGTACGGGTTCCATTTTCATAATGTCGTCAATCTGGTCCATGCGCACCGACAGATTCCGCAGGTCGGCGCCAAGCTCCACCAGCTCCATCAGCGGACTGATAACGGCAGGGCCTACAATCAGGAACATGAGCAGCTGCATCATCAATTCATGGTTTCCTGGATCCAGATACAGCAGCACGCAACCGGTGGCAAGGATAAATGCCAAGACCGAGAGCGTGATGGTCTTGTATGCCCCGTAGATTGGTGTTACCCTCTTCAGATAAGCAAGCCAATGCTTACGATTTTTCTCCACCACTCCTGTGAGACGCTGGGCGGCAGCTTCCGGCCGGCCAAAGATTTTTTCCTCCTCCATACCGGATACATACTCCGAAAAGGAGGCGTCCAGTTCCGTGGAGGAACGGTTTAAATCTGCCCAGATTTTCTGTCCGCGTTTCCCGCCAAATGCGGAAAACTGAATGATAAAAGCAATCACGAGAGCAACAATAATGGTAAATGTCAGCGGTATGTTGATGGAGAACAGCAGCACGGCCAACACGACCAGTAAAAGGCCAGCTCCCACAAGATTTGAGACATCATGCGCGATGATGTTTTCCATCTTTTCAATATTGTCGTTCATGGTCTTCTGTACAGCGCCTGACCGTCCGCCAGTGAAAAAACCAAGGCCCAGCTTTCCCATATGGTTCAAAATCCGCATTCGCAGATCATACAGTGCGCGAAAAGCGCAGGCATGGCATACAAAACTCCCGATGACAGACAACGCAATGCCCAGGACGATACTCCCCAGCGTGATGCCCGCCCACAGCCAAGCATCCGAAGCATTCACTGCAGCACCATGTAAGGAAGCTTCCAGAAAGAGCCGCACAATCCGATAAACGGCGTAGAAGGGGACGGCTGAAAACAGAATGCTGACGACCGAGCACGTTACACCCAGAACATACCGGCCTGGGTTGCAATGTGCTGTGTGAAAGACCCGAAAGACCACATTTTTCTTTGTCTCTTTCATGACTCTCCTTTCTTCGCCTTTAGAGTAAGCTGTTATCCAATAAAGGCACAATTTTATTCGGTTAATGTTGACTAACCACCAGCTATTATGCAAAGTTTTCTTATTGCCGTCAACATATGAGAAAGTGCCTCAAATGGATGTAAGTGTGATTGGCTTTTAAAAAAACACCTTGATTTTACTTGGTTTTTCTGATATATTTTCATTTGCGGGTTAGCTTAAACTAATCAAAAATCGTGCCAAAATAGAAAGGTATGTGCCAAATTCGCACATGAAGTAGCTCATTATGATAAAGATACACAGCATAGATGAAACGCTCCGATTATATGGTTCGCTTGGCGCGCATCAGAGCGATACGGGAAATGGGGATTTGTTTACCTTTGGAAATCCAAACTCCTATGTCCGCTTTTGGGGAGACCTGCATGGGTTCTGCGTGGCCTCTGTAGACATGGTTTTCCCGGAAGACCAGATTACCAGATCTCAGTTTCATGAGAGGTACATCGGTATCAGCTTTATGGAAGAGGGCAGCGTTGTGACTTACAACCGCAAAACAGAAATTCGGGAATCCCGAACCGGTGTAGACTGCTATGTGTTTAATTCGCCCGTCCCTCTGTTTATGAAAATATCTGGCGGACAGCGGCTCCGATTTCGGGGCATGTATTTCCAGGAATCCTTTTTTCGAGAAAATGGGCTGCGGCTGTATGACAGTTTTTGGGAAGACGCAAAACACGCTCTTACTTCCAATGAAATTCATTCCCCTGAGCTTCTCTCCATTTTCCAGCGCATTGAAACATGCCCCCTGACAGGCGAGCCGTTCCAAATCTGGATGCGAGGGCAGGGGTTGGCCGCAACCGGATACCTTTTGGATTTGGTGCGGCGCTATGCTTCCGCACCCCCTGTTTATCTGGATGAAGGAGACAGGGCCGCAGTTGCAAAAGCAAAGCAAATCATTCAGGAGAATGTTGCCGATGTTCCCACAATTCTGGAACTTTGCAAAAAAGTTTCCCTGAACAAAAACAAGCTGCAAAAAGCGTTTCAGCTCACCGAAGGAAAAAGTATTGGGGAATATACCAGGACACTGAGAATGGAACTTGCATTGGATCTTCTGGAGAAAACCGATATGACAATGCAGGAAATTGCCAAGGCTGTTGGCTGCCAAAGCATATCCAATTTCTATCGCATTTTTAAGGAAAAGTTCGGTGAAACACCGCAGACTGTTCGAGATATGCTGCAAACAACACACTGAGAATCCTCAATTTATGTGGCCGCAGGGAACAATTCGTTTAAGCTGTTCTCTGCGGCCCTGTAAATATGAGAAACTCAATTGAACTTCTCCCGTTTATTTCCCTATTAAGCTCGCTCGACTAAAAGTTATTGTATTTTTCCTACAACAACGTACCGGGCATTGCTAAATTCATACGAACAGGTAGAAAGAGTAAGAAATTTATCAGTGGGAGAGACCGTTACATTGCTTTCAAAGGTTGACTTCTCCCTAACGGAATGAACCCATTCTTTAAATTCATTTTCATCGTAAAAGGAGATCTGCCATGCATTATCCTTGGTGGCAGCGATATATCCTGCAAACAGTTCAACAGTATAGCACTTGTCTGGGGTAATTAGGAGCATAGTAGGATGTTCCTCATAGAACGCTTGCTCTTTATACTCCATCAGAACCGAGAACATGGTCTTGTTTTTCATGTTGTGGCCGTAGATGATGCTGTTCTGATCTGCAAAGTTCCCTGTGTTTCGGTAATCCAGAAACAGGCAGCCGGCGCTGTTCCATGTTCCATCGAACAGATGATTGAGGTAGTAAGTATTGTCTTCTCCCTGCACAACAGGATAGTTAATTGGCGTATCTTCACAATACAGCCATGCGACGACATCCGGGTTCACTGCCCGTAGGGAGGAAAAATCCACTGCCGGTACTTCGAGGGACTTGGCCTCGGCCGATGCTGGCACTTCCTCTTCCGTATAGGGAATGTGGGCATATTGAATCAGAGCATCATATACCTCTTCTCCTTCGCGATATTCTGCGTCGACGGAGAGCAGCATATAGGCGCTAACGCCTATCATGGCAGCAAAACACACTATGAGAAATATAAGTAAATAGGAACGTTTTTGGGATTTCATAAAGGTTCTCCTTTTGTTTTGACAAGTTAGTTGCTATTCTTTATCTAAAGTTGTCAAAGTTACGCTTTAGTTGCCAAAGTTGTTGACAAACTACTTTTTACTTGCTATTCTATATTCATACATTCCTGAAAGGGGAGGTTCAGTATGCAAGCTGAAGAGTTAAAAAACTTGGTAACAGAAATCAAGAAGCATAAAACGGAAAAGCAAAACATCGAGTTAAAGGCTGCGGCGCAGGGATGTCCGACACGCCTATTTGATACGCTGTCGGCATTCTCTAACCAGGATCAAGGCGGAATCATTATTTTTGGTATTGACGAAGGCCAAGATTACAGCGTCGTTGGAGTATATGACCCACAGGATTTGCAGAAAAAAGTAACCGAGCAATGCAAACAGATGGAACCGCTGGTCCGTGCTTTGTTCACCGTGTGTGAAATCGAAAACAAGATAGTGGTTTCAGCTGAGATCCCCGGAGTGGATATTTCGGAACGCCCTGTCTTCTATAAGGGTGTGGGACGTATCAAGGGCTCTTACGTCCGCGTGGGGGAATCCGATGAACCCATGAGCGAATATGAAGTATACAGCTATGATGCTTTCCGCAAACGAACGCGTGATGATATGCGTATGGTAGAAAATGCAGGAATACACCTGTTTGACCAAGGCCGCCTTAATCAATACCTTGATGCAGTAAAGCGAGAGCGAAAAAATTTGTCTGGCAATGTTTCAGATGATGAAATCCTGGAGTTGATGGGGGTTACAAGTCATGGCGTACCTACTCTGGCCGGCCTAATGACCTTTGCTATTTATCCTCAGACCTATTTTCCGCAGCTCTGCATCACCGCAGTGGTGGTACCGGGTACGGAGATCGGTGTTACAGGAGAAGATGGTGAACGCTTTATTGACAATAAGCGAATCACGGGCCCCATCCCAGATATGCTGAAAGAGGCAGTAGATTTTGTCCGCACCAACAGCCGAACCAAATCGGTTGTAGGAGAAGACGGTATGCGTCATGACAAAGATGAATATCCCACTATTGCCATCCGCGAAGCAATTCTAAATGCCTTGGTACACCGGGATTACAGTATGCATACAGAAAATGTCCCCATCCGCATTGAGATGTACCGGGACCGTATGGAGATTGTCAACAGCGGTGGTCTATACGGGAAAATCACCATTGACTCACTGGGCAAGGTACGGCCGGAAACTCGAAATGCAGCATTGGCTAACATGCTGGAGCTGTTGAAAATCACCGAGAACCGCTATTCTGGAATCCCAACCATCCGAAGGGAATGCAAAGAAGCAGGGTTGCCAGCGCCGGTTTTTTCTGTCCTGCACGGAGAATTTAAGGTTGTCTTCAAAAACAATATCTTCAAAGAAGACGCCATTATTGATAAAACGAATATGTCGGAGGCCATTCTTACTTTTTGTGAGAAACCGCGTTCCCGTTCTGAACTAATAGAATTTACAGGCATGTCCCGTTTCTATACCATGTCTGCTCTTGTTCAGCCGCTGGTTGATGAGGGTAAGTTGCGTATGACGCTGCCCGAAAAGCCGAAAAGCCCTAAACAGAAGTTCGTGAGGGTGTTATGAAACAGTATGACCAGGTGGCATCTGCACAAAAACGAAAAAATAGGTATCGCCAGGTGAGGGAAGATCTTGGGTGGAGCCGGGCGCAGTTAGCAGCTAAAATGGGCGTAGACGCTACAACCTTAGGAAATTGGGAAACCGGTACCCGTCAGATGACGCTTGAGAAGCTGACATTACTTTCGGAAATCACCGGATTTTCTGTGGAGCATCTTTTAGGTTTTGATAATGAACAAGTGGATTGGCTCAAACCTATTTCCAGAAAAAATCTCCTGACTATGCACCGTTCACCGGTATGGTGCGCCTCCTATGGCTGGGGGCTTGTGAATATTGCTACGCACATGCTGGTGTTTGCTGATTTGAAATATGTTTCATTGGACGAAGTGCAGGAGCCCTTGTATGCTTTTCCTCCAGTTTTGGCCTATGCACTATTTGGCCAGGGAGAGCCTTTACTTCGCAGTCAGGTAGAAATGCGGCAGAAAATCTGGCTGGAGCTTATCACAACTGATCTGGAGCTAAGCCTTGCTTACCGGGGCTGGTACCATCTTTATGAAAAACGGATGGTCTTTAATGAATTTGGCCATCGTTTCTATCTTGATAACTATGGGGTCAAATGGCTGGCATTTGACGATTGTTTCGGCTTTTCGCAGGAATCCCATTTGGACGAAGAATGAATATCCTTTACAAAAGAACGGCGACAATATCATGATCTGTGACAAATGGATCTGCCCAGAATCTGCTGTCGACGGAAACTGCCCTGTTATCTCCCAGCACAAAGTAACTGTCTGCAGGGACCTTCAAAATCCGTGTTGCCTCATCAAGTGGTTTATTGATGGAAACAACATGGGTATTGTCGTCGAGATAGATCATATCTCCCGGCATTGCGGCAATTCTCTTCACCATATTTTTGCCGTCCTTCTCAAATATGATGATGTCGCCACATCGCAGTTCTCCATAGAAACGCATTCCAAGTATCAGACTTCCCTTTGAGATGGTTGGTTCCATTGAACTACTTGGTACATATCCGACCATGAGCACCACTTTGAAAATGAAAAGCAGGCACAGGACACAGGCTATGGGAATCCCCCAAAACCTCAGCATTCTTTTTATTTTCATCTCTTGTTCCCTATTTTCTATTGTCTGGTAAATCGGCATTGCTTCTGTTGGCTTATATAGCGGATTTCTCCAGCAGACATGCAAAGTCCTTATAAATGCAGAAAAGGGGCGCAAAGCCATTTGTTTGGCAATGCGCCCCTTTTTAGTTTACCTTCAGGCGGAATATTGTATCAGTCTCATCAGCTCCGGATTGGATTTGATGTGCCGGCGTGCTTTTGATATCCATGCAGTTACATGATGACAGGAAGCTCCGCCCATGATTTTGGCAATTTCAGAGGAAGTGTAGCCCTCTGCCATATAACGGATGGCCTGAAGCCCCTTAGCTGTCGTACCCGTCGCCGCTTTTTCGGCATCTGCCAACATCTGTTCCAACACGATTCGGAGTTCAGCACCGGCAATGCCTTTATCAAATCCCGCCTGCATCTCATGAGCCAGAATGTCTGCTTCATCCGGATCCACGGTATGTTCTGCCTTTGCCTTTGTGGCGCCAATCAACACGGTACAAATCTCATTCCAGATTACACGGTAGGCGAAGGTACAAAAACGTTTTTTGTCCTGCAAATGCGCATTTTGGTCCTTGTGCGCATAATCGAATTTGTCAGCGGCGACGGCCTTGCACAACCCAATACAACCAATCTGATATAGGTCTTCATAAGTGATACTTCCTATTTTCCCGGCGCCATGTACTTTGTCGGCGATGACCTTTCTAACTAACGCAAGGTTGTCTTCAACCAGCTGCCTTTGCATACTGTCCAGTTGCATAAAAATCACCTCCTGCATTGTCCGGCAGAAGCTCTGCAATAGAATAATTCATTCTTGCGAGTCGATCCCGGTTGTTCCACAAAAACTGCTTACTTTCTTCAATAACGACTCTGCAGTAGTACTCGCTCAGTTGGCCAATGTGTGCATGGGACATTGGCGCTGAAATTGCATTTGCCAGCCATGCATAGGCGTCACGTTTCGTAAGCAAACCGCTTTGATGAATACAGTCAAAATATCGATGTGCTTTAATACGCAATGCGCGCAGCTCACCGTTTGCCATACTGCCTATAGGAATGTTGTCGGTTCCTGGCTGAATGCGAACATAGGCATCACAGATGGGATATTTTGAACAAACATACAGTTTGGCGTCATTCTTGTTTTCCTTGTAAATGCCGTCAGCACTTCTGATAACGACAGGGCTTCCACAGTAGGGGCAACGTGTAATCATCATTCCGGGTGCCATACCCGACCTCTTTCTTTTATTTTTCTTATTGCTTCTCATCGTAGTTTCACCTCCATGGGTATAAAAAAAGCCGGAAAACTGCTAAAAAAGCAAAACAGAATCAAAGCTGCTGGATATTGGTGTCTCACCAGCAATTTGACTCTGTAATGATTTAGCAGCCTTCCGGCTACATATATTCAATTGGCCTGCACCGTATGGACCGCTTGACACGCTAAGTCCGTAACGGGATTTCGCATCCGCAGGATGCGTATGGCGGCGGGGTACCTTCCTCCGCACCCGAAAGCCTGGGTGCAAGCCTCTGCCACATCAATATAATACCATTTCTTCAGGTGCAGGTCAAGCGTTTTTGAAGTATATTTTTATAATAAATAAAAAACTACTTCAAAATGAAGAGTATCTGTTCTTCCGAATCAGTCTGACGAAGATCACTCTTCATAATCATCGTATTCCTCTGTATCATCCTGGTTAGCTCGACGCTGCTTTACGACCCGCATGGCAATCAATGCGCCAATGCAGATGATGAGTCCTCCGCCAAACAAGAAGAGGTGGGTGTTGGGAATCCCTTTAATAAGGCTCGCCTCTTCCTGTGAAGCAGGCTGAGTCTGCGCATCGCTTTCCTCCAGGACGGTAGATTCGTTTATATCATTGGCATTCTGTTCTTCCTGTGTGGCAGAGGCAGAAGGTACTGGAACGGACGAATACATGGCGCTCAAGGTATATGTTTGGCTTCCGCCCAATTCCATTTCCAGCACGCCGGCTTCATTAACGACGATAGGTTGCGGGTACAGGCCTGCATCTGTTTTTAGCTCAAATTCTACGCCGGCCCACTCCTGTCCAAGCTGAAGAATGAGTTGCTCCGGATGGTCCGTAACTTGGAGTTCAGTACCATCGGTATCGGCATAGGCTATCGTAGGTACAATCAGCAAGGCCATGCAGCAACATGCCATTAGTGCAAGAATGCGCTTGGGTATTCGTTTCATAGATTCAATCCTCCTTTTAAGTGAAGTGATAAAAGAAAAAAGAGGCACATCAAGCGATGCACCTCTTTCAAGCAAACAACTATTGGTCTGAAGAGGTTTTATTATCCGATGCAGCTTTGCGCTTTTTCATGGAGAGGAATACTGCTGATACACATCCAGCAGCACCTACACCCAATAGTACAAACCAAAGGGTGAGGTTATTTTTATCTCCAGTCTGAGGCACTTCAACAGTTACCTTGTCATTATGCACATGTACTTCTAAAACCTCCTCCGAAACAATTTCCACTTCAACAGGATCAGGGAGAATATAGCCTTCGGATTGTTCATTTTTCTCCTCAGATACCTTGTATTTTCCTATGCGGAGGCCCTCAATCAAGATTTCTCCATTTTGATCCGTCACAAAAGTTTCGGAATAGCCTAACTCTTCCGATTCTACACGGAAGGTAAAGCCCTCTTTTTTTCCATCAGAAGATGTCTTGATAATCTTGAGGGCGCCTCTCATGGCCTCGTTTTCAAAATAGCCGTTGTCTGCATTGGACACACGAACCATTTCGCCGTCGGTACGAATCTCAAAATAGTAGGGGGTGCTGTCGGTTTGGAACTGTGCAGGTCCCTGTTTTTCGACGACAAAGTAGCCGTTATAGGCAAGATCCCGCATTTCATATAAGCCTGTATCCACCTCTTCCATATTACCCATCAGCATGTCTTCTGCATCGAGCGTTTTGTTGGCGTTGGTATCCTCATACACTTCAAAGACTGCACCGCTTAGTTTGATTTCCGGATATTCTGCATCCACTTTAATGAGCTGCACGCCACCGCGGATTTTTTTATTCTCAATCTGGATTTCGATGGTCTCTTCATCTGTACCGATATAGACGTGGTGCAGTTCGTCATTTAAAACAAAGGCCTCTGGAGGTGCGATTTCACGCACAACCCAGTGCCCGGCAGGTACGCCCTCAAATGCAAAGGATCCATTATCGGCGGATTTTGTTACCATCAGAGCATTCTCTTCAGTAAACTCTGTGGTTTCCGGTTTGAACAGGCCAATGTTAGCACCGCCGAGTCCATTGCTGTCTTCGTCCACCTTGAGCCCTTGGATTTTCCCTCGGATTAATTCGTTCACAATGGGTTTTCCTTCGTTGGCGGTGATGGTAACCAGCTCCGTGTCCGGACCCTGATATTCAAACACCACAGGGAACTTCTCTTGGGAAACAACAAATTGACTGTCGCTGCTCCGTTCCTGAAGGTAATAGCTGCCTATGGGGAGGTCGCTGGCAAACTGGGCAGTAAAGCGCAGCATACCGGTTTCCTCGTCGGTTTGCATGGTCTCCGGATTTAGGTTTACCACTTCGATCAACCCATCGGCCGGAATCATGGTACCGTCGGCGGCGACCAAATCAGTTTGGGCGTATAGGCCGAATGATACCGCCTTGTACTCCTCTGCCTGGCCGATACCAAAGAGGGTGTCGGTTTCCATAGATTTGATGAGTTCTATCTGGAGCTTCTGCCGCTGGTTGTAAATGTTAACTTCTGTTGTGGTCAAGGAAATTTCCTGTCCTGCATAGGTCAGAGTAGCAAATTGGTCTTCGCACGCCACCATGCCAACAGGGCTTTCCTTCTCCACGATACGATAGCTGCCCAGATATAACGGCTTACTTTCAGCGCCCTGTGTGGTTGTTGTGATGGTATCAACTACATCCCCTTTATGGGCACGCACGGTACCATCGCCAGTGACAATATCGGCTTCTGCGATAATATCGAATGTAACGCCTTCCAAGCTTGCTTCTTCATACACCAGCTGGTAAACACCTTCGTTTTCCGTCACACTGGAGAAGATCTCGCCACTTTTCGTGATTTTGATAGTACCCATCTGGGGATAGTTTTCTTTGACAACCGTAATCACTTCGGTTTCCCCGGTCACCTCAAAAGGTACAGGGTCAGAATCCAGAACGTAACCGTAGGCAGTTTCCACCTCGACCAATTCGAAGCTGCCATATGGGAGCTCATCCGGCAGCCAGAGCACTCCGTCGGGGCCAGTATAAAACACTTCATAAGTGACAGGAGTTGGATAGTATACTGTCTGCTGGATAAACTCGCCAGTTGACATATCGCGTACTTTAAATCCAATGCCGCTGGCAGGAATGATTTCGCCGGTTTCTGCATCATGTTTTTCAATGCGGATCCGGCCGGTGATGGTCGAGTTGTTGAGGATATAGGAATAGGTCTGCATATCCTCTCGGATGAACACAGTGAAGTCAGGTACAAACGCCTGTCCTTCCATACCTGTGCTTTGGGTCACAAGATAGCGGCCGTATGGGAGAGACTTAGAGATGCAGAACCCATTTTCATCTGTGATAAGGATATCCCGTTCCGATTCTTTTGCATTTTCAAAGCTGCCGGCGCTTGCGAGATAGATTTTAAACTCAGCACCAGCTTCCGGTTGCTCCACCATACCGGTGTTGCCACCAGAGATTTGTTCGTCGGGGTCAACATCTTCATCCCATTTATCAATGTGTTTAATCAGCTGAATCTGGCCTTTTTTGATCTGTTCCGGAAGTTCGCTGCTGATGGTATTGAGTTCTACCGTGTAAAGCCCAGGTTCCGCGCCTATGGCATACTCAGTTTCGTCCAACAGGTACCCTTCGCTGGGTGTGATTTCTTTGAGTACCCATCCGGAATCACAGATATAGTACCCGGTCACAAAGGTTCCGTTGGAATCGGTGGTGAAGGTATCAATCAGCTCGCCGTTGTGGTATAGGCCATACTGGGCGCCTGAAAGCTGCCCGTCGCCACTGGGATCGCTGCCGCCTTCCGCATCCACTTTTGTCCCTTCAATGCGGAATTTCTTCAGGACGTTATGGAAACTGAAGGTCGTAGTCTGACCGCTTTCAATGACAATTGTTTGGGAAGCAGGGGTTACATAGCGGTCAATAGGGACTTCTGTTACCGTATATGTGCCCGGCATGAGCTTGAGGTCGACTGTGCCATTCGGGCCAGTGGTTACACGGGTAGTCTCACCGTTGCCGACAATATCAAACTCAATTCCTTCAACAATATCGTCTTCGGATGTCTTGATCAGCTGTGTTTGGCCCCACGTTTCAGTGTTAAAGCGAATGTAGAAATAAACGGGGTCTTCCGAGCCGGTCATCATCGACTGCCGCGTTTGGCCCGGATCACCCCAGATAAGCAAGGCGTCTCCTGTCGTGGGAATATCTTTCTGAAATTCGAGCAACACAGGAGACTCAATCATTTTGCTGCTTGTAAAAGTGTACTGGTTTCCAGAACGTGAAACGGTGAAACCGCTACTAGATACTGTATTTAAATCAAGGCCCAAATTATTGGTATCTGTCAGGGTAAGGGAATACAGTTTCGTGTCCGGATTGTACTCCAAAGTATGAGTAGGGGCGCTGGAGGAATTGGTGGAAGCAAAGCTGGGGGCCTTGATATGGTTTGCCATTTGCTCCAAAATCCAATTGTAGGCACGCTCTGCCGGCCGTCCCTTGATGATATCGTAGTAGTTGTCGGCCAATACTTTCCCACAATCTTTGCGTCCACTGGTGGGGCTGGTACGCAGCTGTTGCTGGAACTCCCATATGAGTATTTGTGAAGCAAAATAGAAATCGTCCTGGTTTAAACCGTTCAATTCAGCAGGGATTGATTTGCCCGGCTGCCATCCATAGAGGCTGACCAACATGATACCCCATTGCGCACTGTAGGGGAGCATCTGGAAGTAAGCATTATTCTTGTAGCTGGAGCTGACATAATCGACACCGCCAAAAAGAATACCGGCTTCTATACAGTATACCTGGCGGCTCTCGCCATTTTCTAACTGCAGCATATAACGTTTGTAGGAGTTATTGCCGGTGTGATAGCGATAGTCTGTGGTACCATCGTTTTTATAGGTCAATGTGTAGTAATCTTTTGGGGAACGGTAATTCTGTCCATCTGAACCGACGATATAATCCCCGTAAAATGTAGTACAGGGAACCCCTTCGCTTGAGGTCCAAGCGAATACGGTCGACGGGATAAGAGAGAACAGCATCATCAGGCACAGTACGAAAGCGGTAAACTTTTTGGCTGCACCTTTGCATCGTGTTAATCTCATAGTTTCCATCCTTTCATGACATAAAAAATCCCTTGCATTCCTGCAAGGGATTTCTTGTGTTTGTATTCTGTTAATAGTAGATTGTAAAAACATAGCGGCCGCTGCTGCCGGAATACCCGATTTTAAAATGGGTCGGCGTTTGACCCCCATATTCCTGAAATTCGTCACTCAGCAGAAAACTGATGGCGTTTTGCAGGCCTTTCTTGAGATTAGCCCCCTGAAAGCTTTGGGAGGCCGTTACCGTTTGACCATGGCTGGCACCCGTCCCATAGGTAAGCCCCAAGGATTCCCCATAGGAACGCATCTCCGCCACAATTTGTTCTGGGTTAAATGGATAGTCAAACGGACCGCTTGGTTGTGGAGATGGAGTTGGATCCGGTTCGGGTTCTGGTGTAGGAGTTG
>ENA-OQKO01001438-OQKO01001438.1-human-gut-metagenome-genome-assembly--contig:-NODE-1438-length-13989-cov-9.761073_pt1 | contig 13989 bp, 8 predicted proteins | sample MGYA00242777_ERZ504796 | MGnify/ENA primary metagenome ERZ504796 (study PRJEB26092, sample SAMD00036404) | human gut metagenome | host: Homo sapiens | study: EMG produced TPA metagenomics assembly of... | reverse complement strand
TGTTTTGATTCCGAAAATCTTAAAAGACTTATATGGATTATCTAAATGGGATGGCAAAAAAGTCGGGATTCACTCACAAGCGTTAAGAGATGAATACTTAGTATCTATTTTAACTAACTTTGGTGAATATCGAAAAAATTTAATATCTGCGTCTAAGATGTCTAAACAAAATAAAAAGGATTATCAAAATAATTTACATGGTAATAACCCTAAACATAAATCATGGTATCGTAAAGGGTCTTTGAATTATTTACGCCCCAATCAAAGTAAAAACTGTGTATCTCTCCCTTCAAACGGACAAGCTAAGATTATTTCAGCACATTTTATTAAAATTCAAGATTACGGCACTATTCAAGTTGTTGAGAACATTAAAAATATGAAAAATACCAAGATTGTCACAACTAAAATCAAACGCAAAGCTAACGGGCAGTTTGAGCTTCAGATTGTATTTAAAACTATTAATGAACGTAAAGAAATTGTTAATATGATTGGTGCCGATTGGAATATGAAGAATAATAAAATTTGGCATACATCTGATAATGATGAATTGTATCTTAGTAAGAACGTATCGGATAAAGCTGACAAATTAGAAGCTGAAATTAACAAGTTGAAATCTCAAAGAGATTTAATAACTTGGTTGCCTCAAAAATCCCAAAGGATAACTAAATTAAACGAAGATATACGATATTTAAGCAGCAAACGCAGTCACGTTTTAACTGCAGAATATAATCGGATGGCAAAAGAACTATTTACTAAAAATGATTTAGTTGCGATTGAAAATTTAAATGCAAAGGAAATGAGGAAGCGAAATCAAATTAACGTTAAGCAAAACAAAGCTAAGAATCGTAAATTAGCGAAGATAAAGCCGTATGAAATGGGACGATTACTAATTCAAATGGCTAATCGTTTAGGGAAAACGGTTATCTTAGTTGACAGTTACAAAACTAGTCAAGTGGAATACGGGACCAAATACCAAGAAAAACATGATGTAAATGATAGAAAATGGGTGTCAAAGCATACTGGAGCAATTATCGAACGGGATTTAAACGCAAGCAGGAATATTTTAGCATGGGCGTTAAATCCCAAAGAACATATCAAATATAAAGAAAGCTTGAAATTATACAAAGAAGGCAAAATAAAAGCATCAATTAAACCATTGAATTTAATTACTGTTAATTAGAAATATAGGCGAGACAGAACCTTGTCGTCTTAAACGGCTATGAGATTTGATATAGGCGTATCACTCTGAGCTTGCGAAACGAGTGCGATATATCATTTGAGAGTCTTAAATGACTACCGTATTTTAAATACGCATTGCCTAAACGTTTTTTAGGAATAATAGCTAAAAAGTAGCTATTACCACTAGGAAGCTCGGTACTTTAGTGCCGAGTTCCGTTCACTTGATTTTTTTCGAAAGGACTATTCATAAATGAAGTTTACCAAATTTGAGATTATCGTTCACGTTGTTGCGCTGGTTGCGCTTTTGATTACGCTTGCAATCATGTCGGTCGCATCGGGAAAAGGCTTTTCAATTACGCTGCTCTTGCTCGGCGTGCTTTATTACGTCGTTTGCGTCGTCTTATTCAAACTTTGGATAATCTGGCGCGCCAATCATCGGCGTTAATCAAGGAGGTCCATGCATTTGACGCGCAAACAGATTCACGTAATGACGGTTGGCCTGCTTTTGGCCAATGTGATGTCAGGACTTGATGCGACGATTATAAATACGGCGCTGCCGGCCATTATTGCCGATTTGCACGGAATTTCCTGCATGGGTCTGATCGTTTCCGTTTTCTTGCTCGGCATGTCCGTGTTTACGCCGCTTTGGAGCAAATTCGGCGAGCGCATGGGCAACAAAAAGGCTTTTGAACTGGCGGTGGTTTTGTTTATAGCTGGTTCAGCGCTTGAAGGCCTTTCGCCTGATATTTTGTTTTTTGTCTGTGCTCGGCTGCTGATGGGAATCGGTGCCGGTGGTCTCGGATCGATTCCGTACATTATTTTCGGGAACGTTTATGAAAATCTGCATACGCGCTCGATTATCCTCGGGTTCGTTTCAGCAGTCTACGGTGCGGCTTCGATTACGGGACCGCTTGTCGGCGGATTGATCGTCGATTCGTTCAGCTGGCACTGGATCTTTTATATCAACGTTCCGATCGGGCTGTTGATTATCGCGATTATTCATTTTTCGTATAATGAAAAGGTCGAATCAGTCGACAAGAAAGTCGACTGGCTGGGGTCTTTTCTGTTGGTCAGCGGTCTGACCTGCATTTTGATGGGCATTCAGTTTATCGGAAACGAATCGAAAATGCTTGTCATCGGGCTGATTGTTTCAGGAATCATTCTGTGCTTTTGTTTGGTGCAGGCAGAAAAGAAAGCAAGCGATCCCGTCATGCCGCTGCATATTTTCAAAGATCGACTTCTGGTTTTGGATTTTGCCTTGTTTGCGGTCATCTGGGGGGCTTCGATTGCGTTCAACACGTACATTCCGCTGTGGGCACAGGGGCTGCTTGGAATGAGCGCTTTGATGGGCGGTCTGACGCAGATTCCGGCCTCGGTCTTTGATTTTGCCGGTTCCCAGCTTTCGGCTTCGATTCGTGAGCGGTGGTCTTTTGCCGGTGCGGTCAATCTCGGAATTTTATCCTTGGCCGTTGCGGAATTCGGCCTGCTTGTTGCAAAATCCAGTGCTTCGTTTGTTTTTCTGTGCATCGTTGCGGCTTTTGGCGGGTTTGCGGTCGGTCTGATCTTCAACGTTTTGCAGATCAAGGTTCAGTACGACTCATCCAAACAGGATATGGCGGTTGCCACGTCATTCAGCTTTTTGATCAGAATTTTGGGTCAAACGCTGATGGCATCGATTTACGGCGTGCTGATGAACGTTGCCTTGAATCATGGAGTCGAACGATCCGGCGGAAAAATCACGCTGGCGATGATGAACAAATTGAGCGATGCGAAATCGGCCAGAAACTTGCCGCAGGAATTGCTGCCGCAGATGCGCGCAATCATGCATTCGGGGATTCAGATCATCATGGCAGTTGCTTTGATGCTGTTGGTTCTTGCGTTTTATCTGAACATAAAATGCAAAAAATCTGCAAGAAAGCCGTCATAGAAGCAGATGAATTGAAATTTTTACTGGTAAGGAGATAATGGGCGCAGTCCGGAATGCCGACTTTTTTTCAGCAATGACTGCAGAAATTGTATTTTTCAAAAGGGTGTTTTACGGTGATGCGGAAAAACACCCTTTTTTAGCGCAAAACAGCTTTTGAATATGCATTTGGATTGAATTTTTCAAGAAGATATTTTTTTGCTTGTTTAGCACTGTCAAAAATAGACCGATTTAACGATAAGAGAGGTGATTAGCCATGAAAAAAACAATTGCATCCGCTGCAGCGCTGGCAGCGGCAGTTATCGGAACGGGAACAGTCAATTCGATTGCAAATGCTGATACGATCGAAACGACCGCAAAGAACGAAACAACCGTCAAAAATGACGTCAAAACGTCAAAGCAAGCTGCATCAGAATCCGAAAAAGCAAATGCGGCATTGAACTCTGCACAGCAGGATTTTAATGAGACGCAGGCTAAAAATGATGCCGATAAAGCTGATTTGAATAAAGCCGAATCAGAAAAGAACCAAGCGGCTACGGCTGTAAAAGATGCTCAGGAAAAGTATGATCATCAAAAACGAAACGAAGCGTCATCGGACCAGATCGCTTCGGCCAAAGGCGACGTTGACAATGCTTCAAAAGAGCTGGATGATGCGCAGTCGAAGGCAGATTCAGCCAAAAAAGATCAAGCCGACAAAGAAAATGCAAAAGATCAGGCTCAAAAGGAGCAGGATCAGGCCAAATCAGACAAGGACAAGGCTCAAGCAGACGCTGATCAGGCACAAGCGAATAAAAATCAGGCTCAAAAAGAAAATGATGCCTTGAACAAAGGTCAGCTGAATGACAAAAAAGATGAGCTGAACGCAGAAATTTCGGCCAAAAAAGATGAGCAGACCAAAGCAGAAACGGCATTGGACAAGGCAAATCAAGCCAAAAATGATGCCGATAAGCAAAAAGGTGATGCCGTTTCTGAAAACAAGACTGCACAGGGCAATTTAAACGATGCTCAGCAAAAATATGACGCTGCCAAAAAAGATTTTGATGCTGCCGGTCAAAATCAACAAAATGCCCAATCAAAAGCCGATTCGGCCTCACAGGCATATAAGGATGCTTTGGCAAAACTTGAAGGGCTGACGACGGACAATCTGAACAAGGAACTCGTCAAATCAAAAGCCGAGCTTGAAAGTGCACAAAAAGATTATGAGGAAGCGCTTTCGGAGTATAAAACGCTCGTTTCCGAAAAAGGACAGGCAGATTCAAAGGCCAAAGAAGCAAAGCAAAAAGCAGATGCCGCCAAGGCTGCATTTGAAAAGATTCAAGCGGAATATGCGGCTAAAAGGAAAGCTTATGATGCTGCCGTTGAGGAGCAGAAACAGGCACAAAACAAACTTGATTCGTTGAAGAAGGGGACGCTCAAAATCAACGTTGACGACTGGAAGAAAGCAGTCAACGGCTGGAAAACGGAAGACGAGCTCAAAAAGATGAGCGTAGCTGAAAAAGCAGCTTATCAAAAGGCGCTTTCAGAATTCCAAAAAAAGTTTTATACGCAGTTTGACAAGGACAATCCGAATCCTTATACGAACAATTATCAGCTTTACTACTATTCCGACGGAAGAATCGAGTACAAGATCGTAAACGATTCTTCAAAAAAATTCAGCAGCCTTCAAGACGTTACGCAGGATGACTATGATGAACTGATGATTTATGCGCTGAACCTGATCAATGATGCAAGAAGACAGTGGGGAATCAAGACCGACATGATCTCAATGCGCGTCGACATGAATGCGGCCAAAGACATTGCTCAAAAATATTCCGATAAAAACTGGAGCATTTGGGACGGCAAGGGACACTATGTCGAAGCGATTACCAATACCGCCTTTAAGTATTGGCTGGATGATTACGGCGAAAATTGGGGTTCAGGCCTTTCGTTTTACCAAAACGGCAAGAACGTCAACGTGATCAACATCTATAAAAATCTGCCGGAGTATGGATATTTTACGATGGACATGCTCAAGGGAAACATTTACGGCGATATTATGGGGATGATGTTCGGCGATGCCGGCAGCGCCTGGGGACATTTATATAATTTTATTGATGAAACGAAACGCAGCGTCGGCCTCGGAATCGATTCGATGGGGGCATCGCATTTCTTCATTCATACTGGTTACAATGACGGCTTGACTCCTGACGTGACGCCGATCAAGGGACTTGAAACGGTATCGGTTCAAGCATCGAATACGGCTCTAAGCGAAGCTCAACAAGATTTGGCAAGAGCAAAAGCCAAAGCAGATCAGGCCAAAAGGGAACTTGATGCGGCAGCGGCCAAATTGAGCAGCGCACAAACTGAAAATAGTGCGGCACAAACGGACTATTCAAACGCTGTTGCCAAACAGGCCGCAACGAATGCCGCATTCAAGACGGCACAAAGCAGGCTTGATGCAAGCAGCAAGAAACTGTCCGCTTCAAAAGCAAAAAATACCGAGCTTAAAAGAGAACTTGACAATTTGGTCGAAGCTCGAAAGGAACAAGAACAAAAAGTTGAAGCTGCTAAAAATGCAAAAGCGGCTGCAGAACTGGATTTGGCAAAAAGCAAACAGGAAGCAGAAGCGAAGAAAAATACTTTGACGAAAGCACAGGCTGAGCTGACGGCAGCCAAGGCGGCTCAGAAACTGGCGGCCGAAAACTTGAAACAAGCAACGGCAAACGTTGAAGCTGCCGGTCAAAAGGTTGAGCAGGCAACCGCAAGTCTGGTCGAAATCAAAGCAGAAATCAAGCAGGCTGAAACGGAACTGCAAAAGATTGCTTATGAGATTGCAAATTTTGACGCATTAAAGAAAGCTGCGACAAGCAAGGTTGAGGAAACAAGCAAGGCGCTTGAAGCGGCAAAGCAAAAGCTTGAACAAAAAACGGCAATTCTTGAAGAAAAGCAAGCCAGTCTCAAGCAGGCTGAAAGAAATCTCGAACAAGCCAAGGCAGATCTTGATTTTGCCAACAAAGTTCTGGCAGAAAAACAACAAGCGTTAGAATCGGCACAAAACAAGCTCGCTGCTTTAAAGAATGCCGACAAGCTTTTGGAAGAAGCGAAAAAGAATCTGGAAAACGCCAAGCAGGAAGCGGCAAACAAACAACAGGCTTACGAAGCAGCACTCAAAAAATACAATGCAAGCCTGCAGGAATTGGAAAATGCCAAAAAAGTGCTTGCAGCATCCAAGCAAACAGCAGAACAAGCCGGTCGCAGGCTGAGCACGAAGCAGCTTGAAGAACAAGTTTCGGCACAGCAGCAAATTTTGCGAAACGAAAATAAAAAAACATATCCTGCCTTGGGTTCTGAAGAAAACGTGCCCGTTGCAGGATTGGGATTCCTGGCAGTTTTGCTTTCGTTCTTCGGACTGGGAGAAGTCAAGAAGAAGCGCGCATAAATAATTGGAAGAGGCTGGGAAAAAAGTCCCGTTTCTCTCTTGAATTAAACGAAAAGCCGAACGAAGGCGGTCGATTTGCGACTGACTTTGTCCGGTTTTTTAATTTCCGATGAATAAAAACGACTTTTTTCAAGCGGCAGTACTGTTCAACCGATCTGTCCAAGATTTCACTCAAATTTACGGACAAAGTGCCATTTTTGGTTGATTTGTCCGTAAGCAAAACGCATTTTACGGACAAACCGGCATTTTCCGGTGATTTGTCCGTAAATTTTTGCCCATTATGATGAGGATTTACGGACAAAAGACTCTTTTCGGAGCATTTGTCCGTAAAACCGGGTCCGAAACGTCTGAATTTTTACGGACAAACGGCCATTTTTGCCCATTTTGTCCGTAATCGGCATTTTTCGAGCAGGCCGTTTACGGACAGCATGCCCATTTTCATCGATTTGTCCGTAAACGACAGTGCTTTTGCCAAATGCAGCGCTCGCTAAATCAGCACGCCAATCTCTCAGTCAAATTTGCCGCCAAGCTATTTTGCTTATTTCCGTCATGGAAGGCGATCGTCCTGCATGCGAAAAAAAATGGATCAGATTGCAATTGATTGCAAATCATCCGATTTCTTGATTTGAGACAGAGTTTTTTCAAAGCCTCTTTTTGGTAGTAAAATCCCCAAAATGATGATATGATTAAAAAAAGATTAAATGAGGCTTGGGGGAAATCAAATGTGGCTTGCGGTGATTATTTTAGGCGTTGTTGCAATGTGTCTTTCGATCGGAATCAAGAAGCAGTTTGTCTCAGCCGTGCTTGAAGGGAATCAAGCGATTTTTAAAGACGTTTCGGTTGTTGCCGTAAAAGTCAGTTTGTTTTCATTGGGGCTGTTGGTTACGCTCGGATCTTTGATCGAGTTGAGATAAAAAAGGATGTTTCACGTGAAACATCCTTTTTTTCAGATTATTTTGAATTTGCCGTTTTGCTCAAACAGCCTGCCCATTTTCAACAACAGGTCTTCCCTGCCCTTTTTAGCAACGAATTGGACACCAAGCGGCAGCCCGTTTGAAGCAACATGAACCGGCAGGCTGATGGCCGGGTTGCCCATGAGATTTGCCTGCTGAGTAAACGGGGTTGCAGCAAGGCTCGGCATGAAGAATTCATAGACCAGGTCGGTCCGTTCTCGTGAAGAAAGCTCAGAGATGCGGCGCATTTTTGCCCGCATTGATTCATTGATGAACTGATGGGAAACTTCAGGTGCCGTCTGAGCCGTTGTCGGGGTCAGGAAGAAACTGTATTTTTCAAGAAAAGCGTCCATGACAAACGCAGCCTGGTCCCAATTTGCGAGCATGCGGCTGTAATCCGTCGCCTTGACGTCCATGCCGGCCTGACAGATGCACCAGCTGATGAGCTCCATGTCATCAATTTTAAGCTTGCGTTCAAGCGCGTTTTCAATGTTTGAAAACATTACGGCTGATTCGACGTCATTGACGAGATAATAGTCCTTGATCAGCTGAGTTCCGTCCAGTTTCGGTTCTGCTTCTTCAACTTCAAAGCCTTGCTCTTCCAGAAAATTCACGGCTGAAAGAACTGCCTGCTTTGCGGCTTCTGAAACCTTCGTCTGAACGGGCGAATTCAATGAAAAGGCAACTTTGCGGTTTTTTGGCAACGGATCTTCAAGATTGAAAGAAAGTAGCGGGGTCTGAAACGGAGCCGGTGGCTGAACCGTTTGAACGGCGGCAAGCAGGCTGGCGGTGTCTCTAATCGAACGCGTTATGGCAAACGAGACGGATGCTCCTTGCCATCCGCGCCATGAAGAAGGGCCGACCGGAGTTCTGCCGCGCGTCGGTTTCAGTCCGATCAAGCCGGTAAACGATGCCGGAATTCTGATTGAGCCTCCGCCGTCGCTTGCTGCAGCAAGCGGCACCATTTTTGAAGCCACTGCTGAAGCAGCCCCGCCTGAAGACCCGCCCGAGTAAAATTCAGGGTTCCAAGGATTGCGTGCCGGACCGTACAATTTTGAATCGGTGACGTTGGTAAAGCCGAATTCCGGCGCATTCGACTGTCCGATGATGATGAAACCGGCTTGCTGCAGTGCCTTGACGAAATTATCGGTTTGAGTTGCCTTGGCATCTTTGAAGAGTTTCGAGCCGTCTGTTGCCGGCTCGCCTTCAAGATATTGGCCGAGACTTTTTAGCAAAATCGGCACCCCCGCAAAAGGTCTGGCAAGATCGACGCAGCGTTTGGCTTCTTCCAGGGCTTTTTCTTCGCGCAGGCTGACGACCGCGTTCAGTTGGCCGTTTTTTGTTTTGATCTCGGAAAAAGCATTCATGACGGCTTCTTTTGGTGACAGCTGTTTTGTTTTGATCAGATTGGCGATTTCAGTGGCATCAAATTCCATGACGAACTCCTTTAGTTAACTATTTTTGCAATATTGGTTTACGAAAATATTGTAACATATTGAGGACGGGAAAAAGTCCTTTTTATTAAGGACCGAACGAAGCAGTGCTGCTTACGAATTATTTTGCCAGTTTTAGTGCATGGAAACCTTGCTTATTTGTGCAATAACAGAATTTGGTTCTCACATGCGCAAAAAAACCAGATGAGATTCGCAAATCAATTGCAAATTTCGTCCGGTTTTTTCAGCCTCTTGTCAGATTAAAGTTCTTTGGTCAATTCGGCAATCTTGTCGACCGTTTCATCCAGGAATTTGATCGTATTTTTCAACGGCTCGTCTGTCGTAATGTCAACACCGGCAATTTTGGCCGCTTCAATTGGTGCCGGGCAATTGTCAAATTTCAGGAATTTGAGCCATGCATCGACTGCGGGCTGACCTTGTTCTTTGATTTTCAGATAAGCCTGAGTCGAAATCGTCAGACTTGCCGAATAGGTGTATGGATAAAGTCCCATATAATAATGAGATTGGCGCATCCACGTCAAGGCTGCGTCATCGTCAATTTCAACCGCATCGCCCCAGAATTTCTTCAGGACGGCTTTTTTGATTTCGCAAAGTCGATCTCCGTCAAAGCCTTCGCCGTTATCGATCAGCTTATAGACTTCGCGTTGGAAGGCTGCTTCCAAAAGGTGCGTGACGAAGTTGTGATAGTAGGTGTTCGTCAGCATCTTTGTCAAGGCGAAACGCTGCATCCGCTTGTCTGAACTCTTTTCTTCAAGCGCATGAGTCAATAAGAGTTCGTTGAAAGTCGATGGTGCTTCAACGATGTAGGTTGAAACTCCGCAGCTCAGCGGATGGTTTGTTTTGTTCGTCAGCATTTCCTGCCCGGCATGTCCGAGTTCGTGAACGAGCGTGTAAACGTCGGCCATTTCATCAGTCCATGACATCAAAATATATGCATGCTTGCCATATGGCGTTGTTTCAAAGCCGCCGGTTTCCTTGCCTTTATTGGCAGGGAAGTCGACCCAGCGTTCGTCAAAACATTTCATGATCATGTCATGGTATTTTGGCCCCAGGATTTTGATCGCATCGGAGATATATTCCGGTGCTTTGTCCAATGGGACTTTCGGTGCAAATTCAGGGTCGAGATCGATCTGAAGATCTGAGAACGTCAGCTTGTCCAAGCCGCGTTCCTTTTGGATTAATTTGACGTATTTTTGCATGACGGGGCCAAGTTTTTCGATGATGACATCGATTTGACGATCGAAAAATTCGCGCGGAACTTCCTGATCGTCCAACAAGTAATCGAAGACCGAGTCGTATCCGCGCAGGGTTGCCATGATTTTTTCCTTGGAAACCTGTGCGTAGTAGTTGGCAGCCACGGTATTTTTGTATTGATTCAAAACTTTTGAGAATGCTTTGAATGCCGCATGACGCAGCTTGTGATCCGGATTGTACTGATAGCTGTTTTCATAAAGCACGAATGACAGAGGGTATGTTTTGCCGTCGACTTCAAAATCCGGGAACGACATGTCGGCTGCCCGGCATGTCGTATAGATTCCTTCAAAAGAAGAAAGAGTCGGTTCGAGCGAACTTAGCGCGCTTTCGACTTCGCCGCTCAAGCGATGCTTTTTGATGCGCTTAAATTCTCTGATGGCGGCACCAAGATCAGGACGCTTGTCTGAAACGGCATCAAGCGTTTCGTTATCGTTGTCCATGATCTGAGCTCTGTATTTTGCAAGCTCGGCATTGTAGTCGGCGTCAAGCTGGTCAAGAATTCTTAAAAGCTGGTTGTAGTGCGGATCCGTCATATCGGTCGACTGTTGCAAAAAGCCGTAATGACCAAGCTGATCCATGCGAACTTCCATCTCGCCCAGATCGTCCAATGCGGCAATGATCGTTTCAGGATCGTTCAGCTTTTGATCGTACTTGGAAAAGTCCGCGAGCGCCTTTTTTTCTGCTTCGATGTCTTTTTGCCAGGCATCGTCATTTTCGTAAAGAATACCGACATCCCAAGTTTGCTGTACAGGAACGTCTTTTCTGTCAGGTAAACCCATGATAAAACCCCCATATTATGTATTTGTCAAAAATAACAAGAAAATCATAGCAAACAAAGTTTCTAAAGTCTATAAAAATGCTCACGCACCGAGACTCGATAGTTACATGAACATGTCATCAGAGGCGAATCTTGTCGGGTGTTTTTGTCGTAAAGTAATTACTTAAAACGATAAGTTAAAGGAATGCATTATTAATGGGAAAACATCAAATAATGAGCGTGCCAAAGGAGGCGCGAGGAACTTCCGATTGGGATATGTTTGCAACCTGGGTGGGGGCAAATGCCGACAACGGAACGTGGTTTATCGGCGGAGTCATTGCGGGTTTGCGGTCGCAATGAAAGTTTTGGTATTGTCGTCTGCCGTGTCTTATCTGTTTTTGAGTCTGATCGGCTACATTGGTTACAAGACGGGCGTTTCGACGATGGAACCGAGTAGAATATTTTTTCAATTTTGGATGATTTTGTTCTACTTTCGAGGCCGCGCGGACCGGATTTGGAGAGTCCAGTAGACAAAAAAGAGGCATTTCCTCCGTTTTTTGTCTACTTTCGAGGTCGCGCGCCCTGAATTTCGACCAGCCGGTAGACAAAAAAGAGGCATTTCCCCCGTTATTTGTCTACTTTCGAGGCCGTGCGGGCCGAATTTCGACTAGCCAGTAGACAAAAAAGAGACATTTCCCCCGTTTTTTGTCTACTTTCGAGTCTGCGCGCCCTGAATTTGGACCAGGCGGTAGACAAAAATCACACCTTTTCCCCGTTTTTTGTCTACTTTCGAGACCGCGCGCCATGAATTTGAACCGGCCGGTAGACAAAAATGAGTCATTTCCTCCGTTTTTTGTCTACTTCCGAGACCGCGCACCTGAATTTGGACCAGCCGGTAGACAAAAATCACACATTCACCCCGATTTTTACGTTTTGCCTGTGAACTTTAGATGCAACACAGGAATTCAACCAGATCAAGACATCGATTGCTGCCGTTGCACTGTATTTTTCATGCTGATAAGGAACTTCGCCAAAAACAAATTATTCATGCCTCCCCAAAAATGCAGTGGCATCCTCATCAAAAAGCTCAGTCGATTTTTTGATATTTTAAAAATATAGAACGTTGACATATTAAGGATGGAAGGGTTTAAAAATTTTCTTCGCTACAAAACACGAACGTTTAATGGTTGCAATTTGTAAATGTTAGACTATACTTGATTAGTAATTATTAAAATAGAGGTGTTACTATTGAGCAGTGAAAATTCTTCTTCTGAGAAACTCAATTGGGTTGAAAAGCAGTTTCACATGAAAGAATTAGGGACAAACGTCAAGAAGGAAACTTTGGCAGGAATTACGACATTTGTTTCCATGGCATATATTTTGTTTGTCAATCCCAGCGTCTTGGGTGCATCAGGAATGGACAAGGGAGCCGTTTTCACGGCAACGGCCTTGTCTGCGATCCTCGGTTGTCTGTTGATGGCATTTCTGGCCAATTACCCGATTGCAATTGCACCTGGACTTGGTGATAATGCATTCTTCACCTATTCGGTCGTTTTGGCGATGGGAATCAAGTGGCAGACTGCGCTTGCAGGCGTTGTTGTGGCTTCGATTATTTTTACGATTCTGACATTCTTTAAAATTCGCGAAATCGTAATCAATGCGATTCCGCATAATCTCAAACTGGCAATGGCTGCAGGCATCGGGATGTTCATTGCTTTCATTGGCCTGCAAGGCGGCGGTCTCGTTGTCGCAAGCAAATCTTCGCTTGTTCAGCTTGGATCATTGACCGTTCCAACAACTTGGCTGACGATTTTTGGATTGTTCATGACAGCATTGCTGATGGCAAGAAAAGTTCCGGGTTCAATTTTTATCGGCATCGTTGCAACGGCGATTTTGGGACTTGTGACGGGATTGATCAAGGCACCGTCTCAGATCGTGTCGTCCATTCCGAGCATGAAACCGACGTTTGCGGTCGGCATCAAGCATTTAGGCGACGTCAATACTCCGCAGATGTGGGCAGTCGTTTTGATTTTTCTGCTGGTGGCATTCTTCGATACGGCCGGAACGCTGATCGGACTTGCTCAACAGGCGGGATTAATGAAAAACGACAAAATGCCACGAATCGGTCAGGCTCTGATGGCAGATTCCGTCTCAATGCTTGCCGGTTCAGTCATGGGAACGACGCCAACGGCCGCTTACGTTGAATCATCAGCCGGAATTGCCGTTGGCGGACGTACGGGCTTTACTGCATTGGTCGTTGCTGTTTTGTTCGGCTTTGGCATGTTCTTCTCACCGCTTTTGTCAGTCGTAACGACGCAAGTCACGGCACCGGCATTGATTATCGTCGGTGCTTTGATGGCGCAGTCGCTTAAGGAAATCGAATGGGACAAGTTTGAAATTGCCTTGCCGGCATTTTTGACGGTTATTGCAATGCCTTTGACATATAATATTTCATATGGCTTTGCTTTTGCGTTCTTAATCTATCCGATTACGATGATTGCTGCCGGCCGCAAGAAGGAGCTTAATCCGGTCGTGATTTCTCTGTTCTTTGTTTTCATCGTCATGCTTTACGTGTTGAACGTTTTGCCGTCCAAGTAATCAAAAAACGATTCGTCTCTCTGCCTGCTTTTGTAAGGCGGAGATTTTTTTACAATTTAAACGAAAATGAGTATGAGGTAGAATTTGATCTCTGTCTGCTTTTGTAAGACAGAGATTTTTTTATGCGGATGGTTGCGGTCATATAAAAACATCAGTCACGCTTTTTAATGATATTCAGCCGGAAATCCCGTGACTTTAGTCATGGGATGGATAGGCCCTATCAAGTTCTGTAAGGAGCTTTTTTCATCTCATTGTATTTTTGATCGTTTATATATTTCTCGACTGTTTCTTTACTCATATTACCTAACGTGCTCATGTAGTAGCCAGGCGACCATAAATGACCACCCCAATATTGTGACCGCCGAATTTCCGGGTGTCGACGCAAGAAAATAAAGGCGCTTCTGCCTTTGAGCGCTTTGATGGCGCTTGTCGGTGCCTTGCTAGGAGGAAAG
>ENA-OQKO01001427-OQKO01001427.1-human-gut-metagenome-genome-assembly--contig:-NODE-1427-length-14106-cov-23.921525_pt1 | contig 14106 bp, 19 predicted proteins | sample MGYA00242777_ERZ504796 | MGnify/ENA primary metagenome ERZ504796 (study PRJEB26092, sample SAMD00036404) | human gut metagenome | host: Homo sapiens | study: EMG produced TPA metagenomics assembly of... | reverse complement strand
ATAAGACCCAAAACAAGAATAATGACAGCAATAAGTCTAATTGTCAACTTCTGAAATTAGATCATGTTAGCAACTCATCAAATTTCGATTTATCTTGGCGTTCCGTCATCATTAAAATTCTGTCGCGAAGCTTTTTCTGTCGGATAAATTGATACAAGCAAAATAATACATTGAATTGTTACAAAGATTCCCCCTGCAACCCCAATCGTATTTTCATCACTATGGTATAACGGAATATGTATCAAAGCAGATGGTAGGATCATTACCCATCCTATTTTCCACCAAAGTTTTCCACAATAGTCATGGGCAAATTTCCATGTATCCATATTTTTCATCGAACGAGTGGTTCTGTAGCCTAACATACCGTTTATATGTTTTGGACAATGTTTCCACATCATTCTTCCTACAATAACCATAACAATGGGAATTATCATATCACATATTAACATAAACCACCAAAAGCACATAAAATTCACCTCCATGACTCCCGATTATACTCTTTCGCCTGCCTATCTTCTTAAGCCTTCATTTCCTACATATTCACAAAGCTTGAAGTATCTTCGGTTACACCCGTGATCTTTACACGATCCGCTTCCACATGACAACTGTAACAGACGATCTGAACACCTGCCTTTGCAGCCTCCACAAGTGCCTTTTTAAACTCCGTCTGTGCTGTCTCATTCGGCAGCACCCGATGAATTCCATTCATCTGAATCACGAAGGCAATTGCTGTATGGCAGCCTTCCTTTGCAGCCTTTGTCAGCTCGTGTAAATGTTTTACCCCCCGCTCCGTTGGTGCGTCCGGAAACAATCCGATGCCCGGATGCAGATCATCCGCCAGCGTACAGCCCTTCACTTCCGTCAGAAATTTTTCTCCATTTTTTTCCATGTAAAAATCAATTCTGGAGTCTCCGTAAGTGTGTTCTGCCTTCACAAGATCATAATTCAGGCTCATGTACAGCTGCTTCATCAGAGCATTCGGTGCCAGACTGTCAATATTCACCCATTTTAGCTTTGGCTTGTATACAGTGATCAGATCGGATGCCGGTTTGCGATTCATATTCAACGTCTTCTGCATCGTCACCTTCGCTTTCGGCACCATAAGCTCCCGCAAACGCCCCGTATTTTTCACATGAACCAGCTCTGTCCCCCCATCGATCAGAACCTCCGCTGTGAAACGGTTGATCCTGCGGACGAAGCTGCCTGCAACGGTATTCTCATAAATAATTGTCGGTTTCTGTTTCATCATATCTCATCCTCTTGCCTGCAAAAGCATTCATCCTCATGCGACCAGATCACGCCGACGGCCTGCAGGTAGGCATAAACCACCGTGGTTCCCACAAATTTCATGCCTTGCTTCTTTAAGTCTTTGGAAATTGCATCCGATAATTCCGAACTTGTTTTCCCGGTTTCCCGGATCACGCTGCCCTCCGTCCAATGCCAGAGATACTCTGAAAAGCTGCCATATTCCTTCTGGATTTCACGGAATGCCTGTGCATTGGTAACGGCAGCCTGTATTTTCAGGCGGTTACGTATGATGCCGGGATCATTCCGCAAGGCTTCCAGCTTTTCCTCCTTGTAGACGCAAACCTTTTCAACATCGAAGCCGTCAAAGGCTTCGCGAAACGCATCCCGCTTATTCAGGACACATTCCCAGGACAGTCCTGCCTGAAAGCACTCCAGGATCAGCATTTCAAAAAGCTTCCGGTCATCATGCACCGGAACGCCCCATTCCTCATCGTGATAACGGATGTACCGTTCGTTTTTTGGATTTGCCCAGCAGCACCGCATTTTTCCGTCTGCCCAATTCATTCGCATCTCACCTTCCTACTTTTCAAGTGGTACCATTCCAGTATGAAATTTCCGATCCATTTTTCAGAACCACTATACAATGATCAGTATCTCTGTCTTCTTTTTATCACTCTTCCGCGCGCTCAATAACAAGCCCTGTTTCTTCCAGAAGAAAGATGTATAAATACCATTATATTGCACAAAAGCAACGTATTATGTTGAAAAATATTATAGCAAAAGAAAGTACGTTTAACAAGAGCTCTCCGATTACGCGTTGGCCCCGTAGGCGCGCTTTGGTTGTCCTTGTGGGGCTGCCTACTGTTCGTTTTGACTTTTTCAGTGCTCTATGCAGCCTGATGGGGGTAAAAAACGCCCCGTTGTTTTTCCAACGAGGCATCGAAGATGTTTCTATTCTGTTTTCTGTAAACTGTTATTCATTTCTCTCCTGGTGACCATTTGAGTCACGGCCAATGTATTAAAAAAGCAAAGCTCATCTCAGCAAATCAGACAAGCTGTATTCTCCTTTGGGGATATTTGCTGTTCTGCGATACTCTTTTATGGCTTTCACCAAGAGCTGTGGGTTACTGAAATACTGCTTCACAAAATCATACGACTTCACATCATGCATCCGAAGATTTGTTTTACAAAATTCGCTTGTTTTTTTCCAGAACGCTTAAACTGATCATATGCTTTACTCAATCGAAATTCCTCTCTGCGAGAATCCAAAATCCGTATCACAGAAATCTGCTCATCAAATCCTTTCCGTAAGTATCGCTCCTCGAATCGTTTAGCACTTCTGCAACGGATAACACATTCTTCCAACATTTCTTCTCTTTTGAAAATCAGAAGATCATTATCAACCAGTATGTCGATAATAGCTTCTTCGGCAGATCCTTCACATATACACGCCTTATATTTTGCTAATTCCATTCTGCTGCCTCCTTAATTGATTGAAGCAGCCAGGCTTTTCTTCAAGCGCATATACGCTTCATATGCTGGCGTTGTTCCCTCAAGGAAACCGCTCTGGTAGGCATCACTCTTTTTAATATCATTACGGTTCAATATATGGCTCAAATTTTCTGCTGTAATGCCATTACGGTTTCTTACAATACAAATTCCGTCATTTCGGTCATATTCATCCAGCAGTTCCGGATAATGCGTAGTGAAAATAAGCGTTCCGCCATTTTTGTTCAGTCGGCTGTCCATAAAGAAGCGTAACCGCCATGTTGAATTCCAAAAGAAAAGATGCCATAAAAACAAGCAATCCAACAATCAAACTGTACTTTTTTTTTGTTTAGGAGCACTACTTCTCTTTTCCATTGTACGCAAGGAAAACGTTATCAGTACAATGTAAAAACGTTCTATAACTTTTTGGGCAAAATTTATTCAATTTTTTTACTTCCGTGATATAATGCTTAATTATAAAAACATTAGTCAGAGACCCAACTCCCACTGAGACAAATTTGCTATTACTCACCACCTGAAGAGGTGGGAGTCTTCTCGACTGAGATAAAACGAGGTGAATCAGGTGAAAAAAAAGACACTTGTGCCTCTTCTCGTTTTTTTAATGGGCATATGCCTTGTTAGTTTAGTCGTATACAACACAGATACTCATGAAAAAGAGCAGAGCCGCACAACAGCACAATTAAATGCAACAACCTATGGAGAACGTATAGAGAATGAGATTATAAATGGAATAGAGATTACAGATGTTCTGAAACAGCTTTTGATCAGCGGAACTGGAGAAATCAATCAATTTGACACAATTGCAAAAAATATTATGTCGGATTCTGTTGAAAGCGTACAGCTTGCTCCGGCTGGTATTGTAACGGATATTTATCCGGCCGATGGAAATGAGGCAGGTAAGATTGATCTGATTCATGATAAAGAACGTGGTGAAATTTCCATATATGCAAGAGATCATCATACAATCGTTACACAGGGACCTTTTGAATTGAAACAGGGTGGATATGGAATTGCTGTCCGCAATCCTATTTATCTGAAAGATGAAAACGGGCAGGAATATTTTTGGGGATTTACCATTGTTATCCTTCGTGTTCCGGATATTTTTTCAGATGCGACAAGTGCACTTTCGAAATTTGGATATGAATATAGTCTTTCAAAAACGGATAATCCATGGAGTGATAATTATAAAGTTGTTTATCAGTCAGATCGTCAATTAACGAATCCGGTTTCCTATGACTTTACGATAGGAACGGAGAACTGGAAGTTTGAAGTAATGCCTGAAAATGGCTGGGGAAACAATACATTAATAGCAGTAATCAGTGTTTTCTTTATTGCGATTACCATGCTTTTGGTAACTCTTACCCGGATGTGGCTGGTATCAAAAGAAAATAAAAACAAATTTCAAATACTGGCGCACACAGATTCTCTTACAGGTATTTACAATCGCTATGGATTCGATGAACTGGCAGAAAAGATGATTAATAAAAATCCGAAAGCGAAATTTGTGGCTGTACTTCTTGATATTGATGATTTTAAATTTATTAATGATATCTATGGACATGTTTACGGAGACAAAGCATTAAGGAGTCTGGCAGACAGTATGAAAGCTTTTTTCCCGTCTGATGCGTTACTAGGAAGAAATGGTGGAGATGAGTTCTGTATTCTTTTAAAAAATTATTCCTACGAGGATGTAAAAGAGAAGCTACAGCAATTCACTATGGCTCCAAAGACATTTTCATATAAGGGAAAAGAATATCCATTTTATATTTCTCTTGGATATTCGGAATATCCGACATTTGCGTCTAACCGTTCACAGCTTATGCGCTGTGCAGATGCAGCCCTTTACGAAATAAAACTTCATGGAAAAAATGGCTGCATGGCTTATAGGGAAGGACTTGAATTAAGGGTTCGTAAACAACTGGGATTTGCATTTAGGGATATCTCCGAGCACCTTCCAGGAGCATTTATCATATACAGAGCAGACAAAGAAGATGATGAACTCTTTTATGCAAATCAGGAGTTTCTTCATATGGCCGGATATAAAGATATGGATGAACTATTCAGACTTACAAAGAAAAGTTTCAGCAACCTGATACGGGAAGATGAGAAGAAGAAGATAGAAGCAAGCATTTGGAAACAGATTGATAATGGCAATGGAAATGACTATATCCACTTTCATTTACGAAGAGCGGATGGATCGTATCTGTCTGTGCTTGACCATGGGAGAATTGTTGAGAGCCAGCAATATGGCAAAGTATTTTATGTATTGTTCATGGACTGGGAGGATATGAAAAGTCATTACAGTGAAAAATTTTCCGAATAATCGAAGGAAATATTGTAAAAAATATCGTTGTAAATAGAAAAATCCTGCTCATATTCATATATTGAACAGGATTTTGTCTTTTTGATTTTGTTAAAATTAGCTCCAGAAATCTGTTTTTTGACTAAGACCGATGTCTTCACTTTTAAAAACCGGGTTGATTCCTTGCTTTAACTGCATTTCATAATCTTGGATTGCTTTAACTGCAATCCCTGATAAAATCAGGATAACCGGAATGTTAATGAGCGCCATAACCCCCATCAGTACATCGGAAAGATCCCACAAAAGGGACATCTCCATTCCCGCTCCCAGAAAGATTGCAAGTGCTGATACCAGTCTGAAGCCTTTCATAAAAGCTTTTCCCGGCTGCTTTTTGTGAATGTAGATTAAAAGATTGTCACAATAGAAACAGTTTCCGAGCAGAGTTGTAAATGCAAAAAATACCATTGCAACTGTAATAAAGATCGGCCCGAAAGAACCAAGTGATTCCTGAAGAGATGCCTGCACCCACGGTGCTCCCTGCAATTCTTTTGCCGGATCGATCCCGGAGGACATACACATCATAGCTGTTGCTGTACAAAGCAGCAAGGTATCAATAAATACGGATAACATCTGTACCAGCCCCTGTTTTACCGGATGGCTGACATTTGCCGCAGCCGATGCATTCGGAGCCGAACCGATACCTGCCTCATTGGAATAGAGACCCCGGCGGATTCCTTGCATCATGGCCGAACCGGAAAATGCTCCGAAAATTGCTTTAAAATCAAATGCTTCTTCAAAAATGCGCACAAACATTGCAGGCACATTCTGAATATTGATAATTACTACCAAAAGTGAAATCCCAATATACGCAATCCCCATTACCGGTACAAGCATTGACGTTACTTTTACGATACGTGATCCGCCGCCAAGCAGACACCAGCCTGTCAGCACTGCCAAAATTCCACCGATGATCCAGGGACTTATCTTTGCTTCATAAAAGGAAAATACTGAAAATGTAGACTGCAGATTATAAGATGCCAGCATATTAAATCCAAATGCGTAGGTTAAAATCATTGCAATGCAGAAAACAATTGCCAGTGGGCGACAATGAAGTGCCGCTTCAATATAGTAAGCCGGTCCTCCATAACAGCTTCCGTCTTCGCCTTTTTTCTTATAAATCTGTGCCAATGTACTCTCGATCAGAGCAGATGCACTTCCGATGATCGCAATCACCCACATCCAGAATACAGAACCAAATCCTCCTATACAAATCGCCGATGAAACTCCGACAATATTTCCCGTTCCCACACGGGATGCTGTTGAAACCATAAGTGCCTGAAAAGAGGAAATTGCCTTTTTATCCTCCGGCTTTTCCATTACGGATCCACAAGCTCTCTTAAATAATCTTACCTGCGGAAATCTGGTGCGGACTGTAAAATACATTCCCGCACCAATCAGTATAATGACCAGCAGCTTGCTGTACATAAAAGAACTGATTGTACTAATAATCGTTTGAAACATACCTTCTTCCCTTTCTATATTTTTGTCAATATATTAAAGGAAAGAAGGTGGATTTGCAAGCTTTTTTACATTTTCCTCTGTTGATTTGTAACAGTTCAGCCTTATTATTTTATCAGAAAAGGTAAGAGATAAAACGGTTTCAACAATAGAAGAAACATTCCTTGATCACGGATAGTGGGAAGTGTATAGTCGAACAGCAGGGTGTTCGTTGTGAAGTGAAATTTGTTCGCCGATGCTTCTCCGTATATATCTATTACTTACAAAACTCAAATGCTACATAGTACACATAATCATTTTTTGAAAGAAAATCTGTTTGGCTATTTATAAAATCATCTAAAGTTGGAACATTCATTTCGTCATTATCATAAACAAAAGCAATAAGTGGTTGCTGCTTATTATATTTAATGTCTACGACATTTTTTATTTCAGTTGCTGCTCTGCCATAGTATTCTTTATCTTCTACATTTTCTAAAACAGGGAATTCAGTTGACAACTTATTACCATCTCCAGAAATAATTAACTTAATTACATAATTATTGAAATCAGGTACCATTACAATTTCACCACTTTGGGGCGAACTAATATCTTCAAATCCCATTTCAACTTTGTCCTGATCACTCAATTTTCCTGATTCGTATCGATAAATATGTAATCTGAGTTTTTTATATTCATCCGTTGTGATAAACTTATAGACAAATGCTCCATCCGGTCCAGCAAGCAGTTCTGCTGTCTGCATTTCTATGCTATCCTTTGCAACAGGAGAAATATAATTCTGTGGTTTTTTCAGACGGTATATGGTAAATCCGATTACTGATACCGCACAGATAGATATGACTAATAATATACATTTCATAACCTTTAGACATTTCTGTTTATCTATATTATCTCTGATCACTTCAATAATATTTGTTTCTGACTTCTGAATCATATTCTCTTGAGCTATATCTTCTCCAGCCAAAAACTCATTGAGGCTAATACCAAGAATTGAACAAAGTTCTTTATAAACAGATACATCCGGCAGGCAAACTCCTCGCTCCCATTTAGAAACAGACTTATCACTCATACCTAATTTTTCTGCCAGTTGCTTTTGTGTCATCCCCAATGACTTTCGCTTACCTGCAATATATTTTCCAATTTTGATAAGATCCATCCATCTACCTCCTTTTTTTATTAATCGTACTCTATTTTAGATGAAAAGCATACCCCTCGAAGGTAGAATATGACTTTTAAGTCTGTCTAGTTTGCCAGATAGAATACAAAGCTTATATGTCCTGTCCCTTCGCACACCCACTTTGCATTTTTTTAGCAAACTCACTTGTAAAAACTTCCTTTTCCGGCGCTTCCGGGATACTGCACTATTTTTCTTCCCTTTTCTTTCAGGACTGAAAAAGCCCTGCGTCAGGACGTTCCCTGATGCAAGGCTTCTAATTTTTTTCTCTATGTTTCTGTGTCTTTTTTTGATGTTTTCTCTGGTGCTCCGTATGAATCGGATTTTCTGATTCTTACAAAGGGGATTATCAAAAAAGTGCCAAAGAGGAGTGCTAAAAAATATGTGGATTATTCAAACTCCTTTGCGGACTACGTTTCATGACACGCAAAGGCTGTTATTAGAGGTTTATATTTCGAACGTGCGTTCTGTTTTTGTGTTTTTCGCACCGCTTATGAAGAAATGAAGAAATAAACTCCAAAATAACTCCATTTTACTCTTTATTATTTTGTTGTTCTTCTCTTGCGTAAAGAATGTCCAACGCCTGGAATATTACATTACTCATAGTCTGATAATGTCTCTCTGCATAAGATACTAGCTTTTCTTTTTGCTCTGGTGACATCCTGATTCTCAGACTAGAATCTTTGCCGTCTAATGATGGTTTTCTAGGCATCTTTCTCTCCTTACATTTCATAGTTTAACATGAATTGATACAAGTGTTAATCTCGTTTTGTTAATATCACCCATTTCCCTTTTTGGCTACTTCCCTGCTTCTTCAGATAATTCTTTTCCTTCAATTTGGTTATATAATACTTCACACTAGCAAGATTCCAATCTAACGCATAATCGAAGTGGTAGAAAAGTTATCTCTTATATCGGTTGTAACTTTTTTATGAACTCTATTGACAAGAAAACTTGGTATGTATATAATCAAAATATGCAAAGAAAACTTGTCATGGAGGTGTTTTTATGAAAAAGGACGAAATCTTAAATGCAAGCAGAAAAGAACATCGCAATAAGGACTTGGCTGAAATGGAAGTGGTATATCAAGCTGGAAGTCACGCAAGCAGAGTTGGTGCTTTAGTGTGTTGTTTGCTTTCGCTGTTATCTTCTGTGCTTGCTCATACTATGATTTACAGTCCGTGGGTTATATACTTCAGCATTATTGCAACACAATGGTTAGTTCGTTTTATCAAAATGAAGCGAAAGAGCGATTTGGTCTTGACTGTTCTGTTTTTTGTGCTTTCCATTTTGGCATTTGTTGGATTTGTTAGCCATCTTTTAGAGGTGAGAATATGAAAGAACAATTACAACTGAAAAATCACTTAAAGGAAGTTCGCACAGAAGCAAATCTTTCTCAAGCTCAGCTTGCAGAAATGGTAGGGGTATCAAGAAATACCATTAGTTCTATTGAAACAGGACAGTTTAATCCAACTGCAAAATTGGCTCTAATTCTTTGTATTGCATTGGACAAAAAATTTGAGGAACTATTCTATTTTTAGGAGGTCATTATGGAAAATATTATAATGTTGATTTTGGGAGTGTTCATATCTGTTGTTGGAATTGTAAATATCAAAGGCAATATCAGCACAATTCACTCTTATAACAGGCGAAAAGTAAAGGAAGAAGATATACCAAAGTATGGAAAAACAGTCGGCACAGGAACGCTGATTATAGGAATATCTCTTGTATTAGGTTTTATTGTTTCGTTTTGGAGTGAAATAATTATAGATTATATCATTCTTCCAGCAGTTATTGTCGGATTAGGCTTTATATTGTATGGACAGTTCAAATACAATAAAGGAATTTTTTGAGAATCAGGGAGGTATAAAGATGGAATTGAACACAATATCAGGTCTGGCGATAGCGGGAGTTATCTGCTCCGTTGTCCTCTCGATGGGGGTACCGATTGCTTTGTTCATTGCAGGAAGGGTGAAGCTTAAGGCAAGGATTTCCTCGTTCTTTATCGGAGCAGGAACCTATCTGCTGTTTGCCATGCTGTTGGAGCAGCTGCTGCATGTTCTTGTCATTCAGTTCTGCGGACTGAACGCACAGAGCAGGCCATGGCTTTACTATGTGTACGCGGCTTTGGCTGCAGCGGTTTTTGAAGAGACCGGAAGACTGATTGCCATGAAGTTCTGGATGAAGAAATGGCTGGATTTTCCAAATGCACTGATGTATGGAATCGGGCATGGCGGTGTGGAGGCCATTCTGATCGGAGGACTCTCCGGAATCAGCAATCTTGTGTCCATGCTGATGATCAACAGCGGAGCCATGCAGAATACGCTGGCGGCACTTCCTGCTGAGTCTGCAAACCAGACCGTGTCACAGCTGTCGGCCCTATGGACAACACCGGCACCACTCTTTTTTGTAAGCGGAATCGAAAGAATCAGTGCCATCATTCTGCATATCGGGTTGTCACTGCTGATCTACCGGGCGGTAAAGGCAGGCAAATGCAGGACAGCGGCTTTTACAGCGGTTCTTGCATATGGGATTCATTTTATCGTGGACTTCTTTGCCGTGGCAGGTCCGGCGCTTCTTCCCATCTATGTGATTGAAATTGGTGTCTTTGTGATGGCAGCCGGAACTCTTGTTATGGCGCTGAAGATGGGAAGGATGGAAGAACTGTGAATTCCAGTTTTCTGCTATCATAAAACAGAATATATCTGACAGAACGCACCGTAGAAATACGGTGTTTTTTGTGCCCTTTTTGATGATTGGATATTCAATTAACTTTATTTATTACCCCCTCCAATATCTAAAAAAAAGCTACTTCTGCAAGTCAACCTCACAGAAGTAGCTTTTTATTTATCCATTATTTTCATTTCTTTTCAAAACCATTTCATAAAAATCCAGAAACTCTTTTGTTATATAATATCCCTTACTTTCAACATCCAATGAGTCAAATGTATTATCATTTTCATCTACATCTCCAGACTCTGTTTCAAATTCTTCCTCAATGAATCCCGTTTGTTTAATATGTAAGAACACGTAATCAACTTCTCCTGGAGATACCTTTATTTGCTTTGAATATTCATTGCAAAACGATTCGTATTTGTTGCTATATGTTCTACCATTTATGTGTTTCGTTGATTTACCTATTTTAGATGAATCTTCACAATATTTTTTGTATTCAACTAAATATTGTATTTCTCTATACGACATAGTATTCAATATGTGAATATATTCATCAAAAATACTACCATCTATATGTTTCCCCTGCAAATAACCATTTCGTATAAGATTTCCAAAATACTCAACTTTATCGGTCGTTGCCAACCTTTGCACTGCCTCTTTTGCTCGTGCAAAATTGATGATAAACTCTACATCATTTACCATTTCCGGTGTTATAGAATGATCATCTTGCAAAATAACATCTAACAATTCCTGTTCTTTCTTTTGCTGAAAATCATTTAATAACTTATTTGTTGATGAATCAATTAAATCCCCCAAAACAGGGATTGCCTTTATAGGTGCCAATAAAACTGATTCAACAACCGGATTTTCTTTAATATCCTTTATTTCATTTGCATTATATAAGGAATTTTTTTGCCATTTCTAATTTTTCATTCATTATTGTTCTCCCATTTTCATCACAACAACTATTTTATCCCAAGTAGATACTTCGTTTAATATAAATCTCCAACATATCCATCTGCTTCCAGATGCATATAACACTCATTCACCTGCTCAGACTCCAAGATCTGTAAAACGTATTCCATACCTGTAGCCAATTCTTTGGTTTTTAATTCTTCCAGCGGAATCCAATACACCTGCCCTTCCTCCGAACTTGTCAATTCTCCGATAAATCTATCAGTTCTGTACAGCGTAATCACATAATGTACTCCACCCTTATGCCAATGATATAAACCGCAGAGCTTCGGTGTTTCAATCGTAAGACCTGTTTCTTCCCAAACTTCCCGGATCATAGATTTTTGAAATATCTCGTTCTGCTCCACATGACCACCTGGAAAAGTTGTCCCTGTATAGCTGTCATTCACTTTATCCAATGCCAGCACATTTCCTTTGTCATCTTGGATCATACACATATTCATAAAGCAAACCTTCTCAATCCGACTCTCTTCTTTTTCATTCAGAGATCTTCTGATACGTTTATTGATATCCGATCGTTTGGATTTGTAATGCTTGAATACCTCTCCATACGGAATCCAGATTTCTGCATCTTCAATTTTTTCATACACAATATCCACCACTTCTTCCAGATGTTTGTCGTTTGGGAAAGTGTATTTTTTCATATAATAATCCCTGGTTGCCTGGAACATCCATTCTGCAATCTTCTCTTTCTGCTTTAATTTCAACTGAGCATATTTCTTGTCAGTTTGCAGTAATTTTCCATCTATCATTTCATGGTTTTTCCGTGACATCGGTAAGACCTCTTTTCCTCTTTTCTCATTCAGATTTTACTATACCATAGAATCCTTCTTTCGTCATACCTCAGATCTGCGATGTCCTATTTTTCTTCTCTGAATACCTTATCTATAGAGAGTTCTTTTCAAAAGACTCTCTTCCGGCGGCTGTGCCACCGGTAAATAGCAAGGACAGGAAGTGTATATACACTTCCAAAAAAACCAGCAATTTAGGGAACCCTGCCCTAAATCAAAAACACAAAAACCACTACTTTGAGCAACCAATGAAAGAAGAATCTATCTATGGCAAAGAGAAAAAGAAATATACAGATCTTGTTTTGTGTTTCCCCCGAAGAAAAGAAGCTGATTCGCAGAAAGATGATTGAATCAAAGACTAAAAACATGGGAGCTTATCTTCGTAAAATGGCAATTGACGGTTATATTGTCAATACAGACACTACTCCATTAAAAAAACAATACGAGGAAATGCATAAGATCGGTGTGAATATTAATCAGATTACGAAAAAAGTAAACAGTACCGGATATCTGTATTCTGAAGAAATGCAGGAATTGAAAGAGATGGTGAAAGAATTTTGGCGTATCTTAAGATCTTCCCCATTAAAGTAACAGACAAGAAAGCTCTGGACTATATTACGAATCCAGATAAAACAGATGAAAAACTGTTAGTTTCCAGTTTTGGCTGTTCCCCGGAAACTGCAGATCTTGAATTTTCTATGACAAGAGAAATTTTCTGCTTTGTCTGTACATATACATCTGATCGTTATCATTCCAGATAACCCGACTGCAAAAATACAGCCACAGTCTCTGTTTCAGCAGAGGTCCTGTACCTTTCGGTGGTATCATTATTGCTTCGCTCTTCCCATAGGAGTCTTCGCCTGCACGAGCCGGATTATCTCCGGTAAGCATGTTCCTCAAGATGTATCAGCTCCTTCAATTGTCAAGGTGCAATCGGAAGAACTGTCTGAACCTCTTTTACGTTTGTGATTTTTGGAAATCAGAGGATTTTCAATTTGCCTTCCATATACTCTGTATTGGGAGCGACAAAATCGGACATGATTTTAGAAATTTTTTAAGATTATTTTTTGAAGTGTAAAAAGACATAAAAAAAGATGCCAGGATTTCTCCTGACACCGTAGTGACTGTGCCAACTTCGTGCCCAGTGGGCACAAGGTTGGTTCATTATTCTTCATTTTCTATTGAGTTTGATTCTTTCTCTGTCTTCTTGTTTTTAGATATTATCCTATGACCTGTATAAATAGCCATAATCATACAAAGCAAAGAACTTGCCGCAAAATATTTATGGCTTGATTTTGAACCTTTATATCCGCTATAAAAAGTTCCTAGCATCGTTATCAATGCTCCGACAGACCAATATTCATGAGCTTTCATTCTAACATCTCCTTTTGTGTTAATTTTAATATGTGCCTTTTAATGAAATATGCAAATTGGAAGTTGTCAATTTCTTATATATTTTTGATCAGTGTCAGGAATCGTATCTTCTGACCGATATCGCTCTACTTTCATGTGAAGATTATATTTATCTCTTAACTCCGCAATCTTATTCATCATGGGTGATTGATGGTGAAAGTCAATGCTCTCTTGATTTTCCCAACTGTCAATCAGTAGCACAGTTTCCTCATCTCCCAGAGGGAAAAAATAATCATATCTAATGTTCCCCGCTTCATTTCTAATTGCATCAACAGTACCGCTTGAAATCATCTCCTTTGCAAATTTTTGCGCAGAACCATTTTCGCCGGAATAATATATATTAACAACTATACTCATTATACTTTCCTCCAAATTCCGATTGAACAAAATCGCTGCGCGATGGCCTGCCAAGGCTGTGGCGCAGTTTTATTTTTATTAAAAAAGCAGTGGAATTACTTTCCATAATCCGTTATTGTTAAGTTACCACACGAAACAACTGAACT
>ENA-OQKO01001426-OQKO01001426.1-human-gut-metagenome-genome-assembly--contig:-NODE-1426-length-14126-cov-3.033431_pt1 | contig 14126 bp, 12 predicted proteins | sample MGYA00242777_ERZ504796 | MGnify/ENA primary metagenome ERZ504796 (study PRJEB26092, sample SAMD00036404) | human gut metagenome | host: Homo sapiens | study: EMG produced TPA metagenomics assembly of... | reverse complement strand
GTCCTATAGGTGATGAGAAACAAGCTGATATCAGTTGGGGGAGTCAATCCCCCAGCTGAGATAGCCTCCGGCAGGATTGCAGAGTTGCGCAGTAGCAGTATGTCATGCAATTGCATGACGCGCACCTCGCAGCAAGAATGCCGAGGCATTCTTGAATTATGGACGACGGCAGAATTATAGAGGAAGGAACTCCAGAGGAGATTTTTTCAAATCCTCAAAATGAAAGAACCAAAAGATTTCTAGAGAGATTCCAGACATTTTGAGAAAGTGAATTTAGCGAAGACTAATTACAAAAAGGACAGAAAATAAAACCTTCTGTCCTTTTGCCTGTCAATCAAATTTGCATATTATAGTAAATTATTTTTTACTGAGCGATTGCTTCGCGGAGTGCTTTGGCAAGCTGATCCGGTCAGGAAGTTGCTTTGGAACCGCAGTTGATTCCGGAAAGTCTTTCGATGGGGTCTTCCACTTTCATTCCTTTTAAAAGGCGTGAGATTGCCTGAAGATTACCGTTGCAGCCACCTACAAAATTTACGTCTTTAATTTTATCGCCGTCCAGCTCTACGTGAATCATGCTGGAACAGACACCATGTGTTTTATAATCCATGTTTAAAACCCTCCTAAGTGTTATACCAGATATATGAATATCAGAAGCCATTTTAACAGAGAAGAATCTGCTTGTAAAGAAAAATTAAGATTTCCAATAATATAAAAAAATAAGATTACCAATAATATGATTGCGGGAATTGCATAGCAATAGAGCGGTATCAATGCTTGACATTTGTGCATGGGGTAGGGGATAATGTACAGGATAACAGGAAATGTTTGTAATGATAGCGAAAAAGGCAGTCAGATAAAGGAAATGTGCGGGAATGGCACAGCAAAAATGCATAGCAGGAGGAAAATCAGATGATAGGTATTATTGGAGCAATGGAAGAGGAAGTTGCAGCTCTGAAAAGTGAGATGGCAGATGCTAAGGTGACAGAGTTTGCTTCCATGACATTTTATAAAGGAACTCTTTGTGGGAAGGACGTGGTTGTCGTAAGAAGTGGAATCGGTAAAGTTAATGCGGCAATCTGCGCGCAAATCCTGGTGGATAAATTTGGCGTAGATACGCTGATCAATACAGGTATTGCAGGATCCCTGGACGCAAGAATTGACATTGGTGATATGGTGATTTCTACAGATGCGGTACATCATGATATGGACGCAACTATATTTGGAGATGCAATCGGGCAGGTGCCAAGAATGGATACGCGTACATTCCCGGCAGATCCGCATCTGGTAGAGCTTGCAGTGAAGGCAAATGAAAAAGCAAATCCGCAGATTCATACATTTACAGGAAGGGTCGCAAGTGGAGATCAGTTCATTTCTTCCGGAGAAGTGAAAGCACGTATCGTGGAGAATTTTCAGGCTCTTTGCACAGAGATGGAGGGAGCCGGAATCGCGCACGCGGCTTACCTTAACAAAGTTTCGTATGTCATCATTCGAGCAATTTCTGATAAAGCTGACAACAGTGCAACGATGGACTATCCAGAGTTTGAAAAACAGGCAATTGCCCACAGCGTGGCGCTTGTAAAGGAATTGCTCCCGATGATTTAAAATCAGAGAATAAATGATTCGATAAAATATAAGAAAAAATACCATAATCTGCGGTGTGCAGATGTCGCTTTATGGGGAACGGTTTTTCGCCCTTCTTTTGGAAAATCCATTATAATTGGTGCCAAAAGGAGGGCTTTTATCATGTTAGAATTAATGTTAGACAGACATGTGATCTATGTACTGATGGGAATGAGTACATTTGCCGGAGTTGTGTCAAAGGTGATCGTTGGAAGAACACTTAGGAAGCTGGTGGCAGCAGCGGAAAGTATGGGAAAGAGTAATCATCCGTTGATGCGGCTTGTGCGGGCGAAATTCGAGCACACCTGTATGATCAGTGAAAAGGTGGAAAATGTAGGCGTATTTGTGGACAAGTATCTCTATGAATACCGGGTTGGTGGAGTCAGGCTCCATGCATGGCGGCGGTTACAGATGGCAGGTGCCGAACTTTGTCTGATTCTTGGCGGAGTCGGTGCAATCATAAGTTATCGGATCAAAGGGGCGACAGAGCAGACAGCTATGATTGGCGGAACCGGCGTGGCGCTGGCGTTAATCGTATTCTTGGTACATATGCTGACGGATGAGGAGTACCGGCTGGAGGCAGTACGAAATTATATGGTAGATTACTTGGAAAATATTTATCAGCATCGCTATGAAAAAACATACAAGAAAGAAGTTCTGGCAGAAGAGGCAAGATCAGAAGAAGCGAGAATAGCGGAGAGTACCAGAACACAAGAAAATGCAGGAATGACGAAGAATACCAGAATGCCAGAAGAAGAGAGAATAGGTGAGAATACCAGAATGCCAGAAGAAGAGAGAATGGGTGAGAATACCAGAATGCCAGAAAATACAGGAATTGTGAAGAATACCAGAATGCCAGAAAATGCAGGAAGGGCAGAGGGTGATAACTTGCCAGGTGAATCTGTGAATCAGAAGAAGCAGGAACCAAAGCAGGAATTTCCTGGATCTATGGACAGTCTGCTTTGGGCGATGTATAAGACAGAACCGCTGCAGGTGGAAGATGACCGGAAAGTCAAAAAGACAGCTATATCGCAAAAACCAGGTAAAACAGAAAAAATAGAAAAAACAATAGAATCGGAAGAGACAAAGGCGCAGGACGAGGCAAACAGAAATCAGCGTATTCGAGAAATCCTGGAGGAGTTTATGGCTTGATAATAAGAGACTGATTTGTTAAAATATAGATAACGGCTCAAAGTTAGTTTTGTGAAACAAGGACTGTCTGTGAGCTGTCACATTTATAAGAAGAAAATGATACAGATTTCTTCGAGACAAGAACTAGAACGTAACGGGTAGCATAAGGAGGACGAGTCCAATGGGAAGTAAAGTAACATTTGATTATTCAAAGGCAGATGCGTTTATCAGCGCACATGAGATGGAATCTATGAAGAAGATTACCGAGGCTGCAAAAGCTGAACTCCTGGGAAGGGAGGGAGCAGGAAATGATTTCCTTGGCTGGATCGATCTTCCGGTTGATTATGATAAAGAGGAGTTCGAGAGAATCAAGAAAGCCGCTGCAAAGATCCAGTCAGATTCAGAGGTGCTGGTAGTAATCGGTATCGGAGGATCTTATCTTGGCGCAAGAGCAGCAATCGAATTTCTTGGACACAGCTTTTATAATGTAGTATCAAAAGAGATCCGCAAAGCTCCGGAGATTTATTTTGCCGGTAACAGCATCAGCAGTACATATCTGAAACACCTGATTGAAGTGATCGGAGACAGAGATTTCTCAGTTAATATCATTTCCAAATCCGGAACAACAACAGAGCCTGCAATTGCATTCCGTATTTTCAAGGAGATGCTGGAGAAGAAGTATGGCAAAGCTGAGGCTGCTAAGAGAATCTATGCAACAACAGACAAAGCTCGTGGAGCTCTGAAAGGACTTGCTGATGAGGAAGGATACGAAGAGTTCGTAGTACCGGATGATGTTGGAGGACGTTTCTCTGTACTGACAGCTGTTGGACTTCTTCCGATCGCAGTCAGCGGAGCTGATATTGACAAGCTGATGGAAGGTGCAGCAGAAGGAAGAAAATTCGCACTTGAGAATCCATTTGAGGAAAATGACGCAATGCTCTATGCAGCAACACGTAACATTCTGCTCCGTAAGGGAAAAGCGGTTGAGATCATGGCAAATTATGAGCCAAGCCTGCATTATGTATCTGAGTGGTGGAAACAGCTCTTCGGAGAGAGTGAAGGCAAGGATAAGAAAGGAATCTTCCCTGCATCTGTAGACCTTACAACAGATCTTCACTCTATGGGACAGTTCATTCAGGATGGAAGCAGAATCATGTTCGAGACAGTTATGGAAGTGGAGGAGCCGACAGAGCAGATCACAATCGGTGAGGAGCCGGTGGATCTGGACGGACTGAACTACCTTGCAGGCAAGACAATGGATTTTGTAAATAAGAGTGCTATGAATGGTACGATTCTTGCACATACAGACGGACAGGTTCCGAATCTGAAAGTGACAATTCCGGCGCAGGACGAGAAATCACTTGGACAGTTATTCTATATGTACGAGTTCGCATGCGGTGTCAGCGGATATATTCTTGGAGTAAATCCATTTAATCAGCCGGGTGTTGAGAGCTACAAGAAGAACATGTTCGCACTTCTTGGAAAACCAGGATACGAAAAAGAAAGAGAAGAACTTCTTAAGAGATTATAAGAATGGCAACGATATACGAAAAATTAAAAGCGTATAGCGATTCTGACTATTATGGATTTCACATGCCGGGACATAAGCGTAAGATGCATATGTCCTGGGATGCGGATCCTTATACTGTAGATATTACAGAGATTGAAGGATTTGATGATCTTCACCATGCAGAAGGAATCCTGAAAGAGGCTCAGGAACGGGCAGCCAGAATCTATCATGCAGATGAGACACATTTTCTGGTAAATGGAAGTACAGTTGGAATTCTGAGTGCTATCGCGGGTGTGACGAATAAAGGAGATCAGATTCTTGTGGCGCGCAATTGTCACAAATCGGTCTATCATGCAATCTACATGAATGAGTTGAATCCGGTGTATCTCTATCCTAGGTTTGATTCAGAGTTACAGTTGAATATTGAGATATCCGCAGAGGATGTGAGGAGGGCCCTTAATCGGTATCCACAGATCCGAGCAGTCATGATTGTATCTCCGACTTACGATGGAATTGTGTCGGATGTGGCCGAGATAGCAAAGGCCGCACATGAAAAAGGACTGCCGCTGATCGTGGATGAAGCACACGGGGCTCATTTTGGTTTTCATCCCTATTTTCCAGAAAATGCAAATCAAAAAGGCGCAGACATTGTAATCCACAGTGTTCACAAGACACTTCCGGCATTTACCCAGACAGCACTTCTCCACATGAATGGAAATCTGGTAAACCGGGAAAAGGTGAGACGATATCTGCATATGTTACAGAGTAGCAGTCCGTCTTATATTCTGATGGCGGGAATCGATCAGTGCATGGAGATGCTGGATCATCACTGCGAGGAAGTTTTTGACCCGTATGTGGAGCGTTTGAAGAAATGTAGAGAAGAACTTGGAAAATGTGAACATATCCGGCTGGCAGAGACCAAACATTATGATAAGTCAAAGCTTGTATTATCAGTAGCAGGACTTACGAAAGGACTTGCGGATACATATGGTGCAGAAGCAACAGGTATTCAATTGCAGGAAGATTTATTAAATCAGTACCACCTGCAAATGGAGATGGCCGCGGGGACTTATGTGATTGCCATGACTTCGGTCGGGGATACCGATGAAGGAATGAAACGGCTTATAAAAGCAATTTATGAGTTGGATAAGAAATATAAACCTTTACAGGGGGCTTATAACACTGTAGATTCAGACATAGTGCCGGAAGAAATCAAAAAGTCGAAAAAGAAAGAAAAAAATTACGATATAGAACCGGGACATCTGCCACAGGCGGAAGTAATCTATTCACCGGCGCAGGTCATCAGCATGAAAGACGCAGGAGCAGATGGGTTTCAGGTTGTGCCATTGACACAGAGCGAAGGATACATTTCCGCGGAGTACGCGTATCTCTATCCGCCGGGGATCCCGATGCTGGTGCCGGGGGAACGGATCACAGCGCAGATCCGGGAACATTTTCAATGGTATATGGAAAGAACATATGAGATACAGGGAGTAGAAAAAGAAGGATACATAGAGGTATGGACGCATGGGTAAGATATATTATATAATGGGCAAGAGTTCATCTGGAAAAGATACATTATTCCGGAAGATCAAGCAAGAGCTGCCGATGCTTCAGACAGTGACGCTTTACACGACCAGACCGAAGCGGGAAGGTGAAAGAGAAGGCGTCGAATACCATTTTGTGACTGATGAACAGATGCATATTTTCGAGAGACAGGGAAAGGTTGTTGAACTTCGTACTTATAATACTGTTCACGGAGCATGGAAATATGCTACAATAGAAGATGGACAGGTCAATCTGGCAGAATCCGACTATCTGATGATCGGAACGCTGGAGTCCTATGGAAAGTTAAAGAAATATTACGGAGCGGCGTATCTTGTTCCGGTGTACATCGAAGTAGAGGACGGCGAGCGGCTGAACCGTGCACTTACGAGAGAGCGGCAGCAGGAAGTGCCACGTTACGCGGAGATGTGCAGAAGATTTCTCGCAGATACGGAAGATTTTTCCGAGGATCATCTGAGAGCTGCGGGAATAAAGAAGCGTTATTATAATGATGACCAAAAAAGATGCTTAGATGAAATTATAGAGGACATACGATATGGGAAGTTTTAAAGATGTAGTAGGACACAGAGATGTAATTCAATATTTGCAGAATGCAATTGCCGAGAATCGGGTATCACAGGCGTACATTGTGAATGGCGAGCGCGGAACCGGAAAGAAGATGCTGGCAAAGTTATTTGCCATGGCACTTTTATGTGAAGAACATGGACCGGAACCATGTAATAAATGTCATTCCTGTGTACAGGCAGAATCGAATAACCATCCGGATATTATCTGGGTGACACATGAGAAGCCGGGATCCATCGGAGTCGATGATGTGCGCACACAGATCAATAATACAGTTGCGATTAAGCCATATCAGGGCCCATATAAAGTTTATATTATTCCGGAAGCTGATATTATGACGGTACAGGCACAGAATGCGTTATTAAAGACGATTGAAGAACCGCCACAGTATGCAGTATTTATTCTGCTGACGGAAAATGCAGACGTATTGCTTCCGACAATTAATTCCAGATGTGTTATGTTAAAACTTCGCTACATCAAAGATGCACTGATTAAAAAATATCTCATGGAGAGAATGGAAGTACCAGATTACAAGGCTGAAGTCTGCGCTGCATTTGCGCAGGGAAACCTTGGGAAAGCTATCAAACTGGCAGGCTCCGAGCATTTTAATGAGCTCAAGGACGAAGTCCTGAACCTGATGCGCCATATAAATGAGATGGATATCAGTGAGCTTGTGGAGGCAGTGAAACGCTGCACTCTTTATAAAGTTGAAATCAACGACTATCTTGACCTGATCATGGTATGGTACAGAGATGTCTTGTTATATAAAGCGACAAGGGAAATAGATAAGGTTGTATTCAAAGATCAGATCGACTGCATGCGTGAGCAGGCAAGACGCAGTTCTTATGAAGGAATTGAGACGATTCTGGACAGCCTTGACAAAGCAAAATCCAGATTAAAAGCAAATGTTAACTTTGATCTGGTCATGGAGCTTTTGTTCCTGACGATAAAGGAGAACTAGATTTATGACAAAAGTAATCGGAGTAAGATTCCGCCAGGCGGGAAAGATCTACTTTTTCTCACCGGGAAAATTAGAGATTAAAACCCAAGACCGTGTCATCGTAGAGACGGCTCGCGGTGTTGAGTTCGGAAAGGTTGTGACAGGTCCGAAAGAAGTAGAAGACGACAAGATCACACAGCCTTTAAAATCTGTGATTCGAATTGCAAACGAAGAGGATTACAAAAAAGAAGAGAAAAACAGAGAAAAAGAAAAAGAAGCATTTAACATCTGCTTAGAGAAGATTCGTAAACACGGTCTGGAAATGAAGCTTATAGATGCGGAGTATACATTTGATAATAATAAAGTGTTATTTTACTTTACCGCAGATGGAAGAATTGATTTCCGTGAGCTGGTAAAAGATCTGGCAAGCGTGTTCCGTACACGTATTGAGCTTCGTCAGATTGGTGTCCGTGATGAGACGAAGATTCGTGGAGGCATTGGTATCTGTGGAAGACCACTTTGCTGTCACACGTATCTGTCTGAGTTCGCACCAGTATCGATCAAGATGGCGAAAGAGCAGAACCTGTCTCTGAATCCGACAAAGATATCCGGAGTCTGCGGCAGACTGATGTGCTGTCTGACTAACGAAGAAGAGACCTATGAAGAGCTGAACCGTCAGCTTCCGGGAGTTGGAGATCATGTGACGACGCCGGAAGGACTTCATGGTGAAGTTCAGGCCGTTCACGTACTGCGTCAGATCGTAAAGGTTATTGTGACGCTGGATAACGATGAAAAAGAAATCCGTGAATATCCGGCAAGTGAGTTGAGATTCAAATCAAGAAAGAAGAAAAAAGATGCAAAGCTTTCGAAAGAGGAGTTTGCACAGTTAAAAGCTCTGGAGGAGAAAAATGGTGCCTCCAAGTTAAATGATGACTAATAAGAAGCCCGATGAACGCCTGGATGATCTCCAGGTGAAGGGCTATGAGATTATACAGAAGCCCGGTCGGTTCTGCTTTGGCATGGACGCCGTGCTTCTGTCTTCCTATGCAAAAGTAAAACGTGGGGAACGTGCACTGGATCTTGGGACCGGAACAGGAATCCTTCCGATTTTACTGGAAGCAAAGAATCCGGGACTTCATTATACAGGTCTGGAAGTTCAGGAAGAAAGTGCTGATATGGCAAGAAGAAGCGTGGCACACAACGGGCTGGAGAACAAGATAGATATCGTTACCGGTGATATCAAAGAGGCGAGCCGCATATTTGGAAATGATTCGTATGAAGTCATTGTATCCAACCCACCGTATATGATTGGGGAACACGGCCTGAAAAATGATAATGAGGCTTTGTATATCGCAAGACATGAAGCGTTATGCACATTAGATGATCTTCTGCGAGAAAGCGCAAAAGTACTGAAAATGAAAGGACGTTTCTACATGGTGCACCGCCCTTTCCGCCTGCCGGAAATCTTTACAAAAATGTGCAATTACGGAATCGAGCCGAAACGCATGCGTCTTGTCCATCCATATGCAGACAAAGAACCAAACATGGTTCTTATCGAAGGCCTCAAAGGCGGAAAACCACGCCTTGCCGTAGACCCGCCGCTCATAGTCTACACGAAAGACGGGGAGTATACGGAAGAAGTACTGAAATTGTACGGGATGAAATAAAAGGAGAATTATATGTCAGGAACATTATATCTGTGTGCAACTCCAATCGGCAACCTGGAGGACATGACATTTCGCTGTGTCCGTATTTTAAAAGAAGTTGATCTGATCGCAGCAGAGGATACTCGCAATAGCATTAAGCTTTTGAATCATTTTGATATTCACACACCGATGACCAGTTATCATGAATACAATAAAATTGCGAAAGCGCATACGTTGATCGAGCACTTGGAAAAAGGTGAAGATATTGCACTGATCACGGATGCGGGAACACCGGGAATCTCCGATCCGGGTGAGGAGCTGGTGGCCATGTGTCAGGAAGCAGGAATCACTGTGACAGCAGTTCCGGGGGCAGCAGCTTGCATCACAGCGCTGACCATTTCCGGATTGTCCACAAGAAGATTCGCGTTTGAAGCATTTCTTCCGACAGATAAAAAAGAACGACAGGCAGTGCTGAACGAACTGACGGAAGAGACAAGAACTATGATTATCTACGAAGCACCGCACAGACTGGTCCGGACATTAGAGCTTCTGCTTGCAACCTTGGGTGACAGAAGAATCCGCATTTGCCGGGAGCTTACGAAAAAGCATGAGACAGTCTTTGCAACAACAATCAGTGCGGCAGTGGAATATTATAAAGAGCAGGAACCAAAAGGGGAATGCGTGCTTGTCATTGCGGGTAAGAGCCGTCAGGAACAGATAGAAGAAGAACGCCAGAAATGGGAAGAAATGTCCATTCAGGAACATATGGATTATTATATGGATCAGGGGATTCAGAAAAAAGAAGCAATGAAAATGGTCGCGAAAGACCGGGGAGTCGGAAAGAGAGACATTTACCAGGCGTTGTTGTAAAAAAGTAATGATGGATAAAAAGCCTGAATTGCAGTAGTCAGGGGAAGACAAAGAAAGGGGCTGATCAGATGGCAAGTCTGACATTAAAACATGTAGATCGCGCATTTCCGAATGGATATGAGGCAGTAAAGGATTTAAATTTCCAGATTGAAGACGGAGAATTTGTAATATTGACTGGTCCATCCGGGAGTGGAAAAAGCGCTGTTATGCGCATGATCGCAGGTCTTGATGAAGTGAAAAACGGAGAGATATGGATTGGAGACAAGCTGGTGAACAGCCTTCCTCCAGAGGAACGTGGAATTGCCATGATTTTTCAGAATTATACGGTGTATCCGCGAATGACAGTTCTGGAAAATGTAGAACTGGGCTTAAGACTCCGTGGCATAGATGAAAAAGAAATAGGAAAACGGACACTGGAAGTGATGGAGCTATTGGACATTGTGGATGTACGCTATGCAAAAGTAAAGACGCTGTCGGATCTTTGGAAACACCGGACTGCGCTGGCGCGTGCCATGATTTTGGATCCAGATGTAATCCTCATGGATGAGCCGCTTCGCAATGTAAGTCCCGAATTCCATCATCAGTTGACTCAGGAGTTGGTGGAATTGCAGGAGAGAACCGGAGTTACAATACTGTATGCTACAAAAAATGTGGAAGAAATGGCACTATTGGGAAAACGAAAAGTGATGGTGTAAAATAAAAGAAATATATTATTAAAAAGGGTTGGAATCTAGGTTTCAACCTTTTTCTATGTAATGCTTTACTTCTAGAGAAGAGTATGCTATGATATGTCCAATTCAGGAGGAAGTCTAGTCTCCGAATATTCAAGCCGTAAGGTGTTCATTTCGGCGTTTCGAATTCTGAAACAATTACCCGATATGAAAAATGTAACTTGTAAACGTAGGAAGTTCTATTGAAAACAGGTACCAAAAAAATTATAATGAGAGGAGAATTAGATGGACAAAAGAAAAATCATAGAATGGCACCCGGCATTTGAAGCATCTATTCAGATTGAATTTGAAAATGAAATTGAAAAAATGACATTTGAACCGGAACATTTATTATCGAAACAGCCAATGCGGATTGATGAATTGGTGATTAAAATTCGTGGTGAAGAAAAGATTCAAAAGAACATAGGACGGATATTCCGAAAGCACAATATTATTGAATATAAAAGCCCGGACGATTATCTGACAATCAATGATTTCTATAAAGTATATGGTTATTGCTGCTTTTATCAGTCGGATACAGAGCATGTGTGTGAAATTAAACCGGAAGAATTAACGATTACTTTTATTTGTAATCATTATCCTGTGAAAATGCTCCGGCATTTACAAGAGTTTCGCAAACTGCAAATAGAATGTGTTGAATCTGGAATCTATTATATAACAGGAGATGCATTTCCCATACAGTTACTCATTACAAAAGAGCTGGATAAAGAGGAAAACCGCTGGCTCTGTAGTCTGAGGAATGACATCACAGATAGAATGGAAATTGAAAATCTAGTGAGACAATATGAAGAAAAGAAAAACTCTAAATTATACCAGGCGGCAATGGAAGTTATCACGCGAGCAAACTGGAAGGCAATGAAGGAGGTAAAATCGAGTATGTGTGAAGCATTAAAAGAATTGATGGCAGAAGAATTTCAAGAGGTAAGAGATCAGGTAACAGAAGAAGTGACAGAACAACTCATTTGTAATGCGTATAAAAATATCGGTGATTTGGAAAAGGTTTCTGAGATACTAGGAGTACCTGTGGAAACTGTTAAGAAAGCAGTTGAAAAAGAAAAGTAAGAAAAGGTCTGACTTTTAAAAAGATTTAAGTAACAAAAGGGGAAGATTTCATAAGAAGGATTTGTGGAATCTTCCTCTTTAGGGTATTTGGTTAATATTTTTAAAATAATATTTTGTGTTTTTAGTAGCTAAAATGTAAGGCGTTTTGACATTTTAAATTTGAGACAGTAATTAATTAAAGGTAAAGCTTTCGTTATGAAAATTAGATATTCCAGTAGATGAAAAAATCAGGGAGGAGTTGAATGATATGTGTAATTTATCAGAAGGTATTGAAGAAAAGGGAATGAAAAAGGGTGAATAAATGGTTGGACATATGTCATGTGATGTGCTAATATATACATGTATACAATCTGGAAATAAACGTAATTACTCAGAAGAATATAATTACAGGTAATCAGGAGGACTAGACATGGTGAAATTATATGGCGGTGGTGCATATCTGGTAAATGGCACACAGATTATTGCGGACGCGGCGGAAGTAAAGGCAAAGACAGGCCGTGAGGTATCCAAGGAGGAAGCCAGAACGCAGACAATGGCTTACGGAATTTTAGAGGCTCATAATATATCAGGCAATATGGAGAGACTGCAGATCAAATTTGATAAGCCGACATCTCATGACATTACATTTGTCGGAATTATTCAGACAGCGAGAGCTTCAGGACTGGAGAAGTTTCCAATTCCATATGTATTGACGAACTGTCACAACTCACTCTGCGCGGTCGGCGGAACGATTAATGAAGATGACCACATGTTTGGATTGACTTGTGCGAAGAAATATGGCGGTGTCTATGTACCGCCGCATCAGGCAGTTATTCACCAGTTTGCCCGCGAGATGCTGGCAGGCGGCGGCAAGATGATCCTTGGATCCGACAGCCATACCCGCTATGGAGCACTTGGAACGATGGCTATGGGTGAAGGCGGACCGGAACTTGTAAAGCAGCTCCTGAATAAGACATATGATATTAAGATGCCAGGTGTGATTGGAATTTATCTGGACGGAGAGCCGGTCAAAGGCGTCGGACCACAGGACGTGGCACTGGCAATTATAGGTGCAACATTTGCAAATGGTTATGTAAACAATAAAGTTATGGAATTTGTCGGACCAGGTGTGGAGAAGTTAAGTGCTGATTTCCGTATCGGAATCGATGTTATGACAACGGAGACAACATGTCTGTCTTCTATCTGGAAAACAGATGAGAAGATTCAGGAATTCTATGAGATCCATGGCAGAAGTGAAGATTACAAAGAACTGAATCCTGGTGCAGTTACATATTATGATGGTATGGTCTATGTGAACTTAAGCGAGATACGTCCGATGATCGCAATGCCGTTCCATCCGTCAAATGTATATACGATTGACGAAGTGCGTAAGAATCTGAAAGACGTGCTTCACGATGTAGAGCAGAAAGCACTGGTGAGCCTGGATGGTGCTGTGGATTATTCACTTCAGGATAAAGTGATTGATGGAAAACTTTATGTGGATCAGGGAATCATTGCAGGATGTGCAGGTGGTGGATTTGAAAATATCTGCGCAGCAGCAGACATCATAAAAGGTCATTACATTGGCTCAGATGAATTTACATTTAGTGTATATCCGGCAAGTACACCAATTTATATGGAACTTGTGAAAAACGGTGCAGTTGCGGATCTTATGGAAGCAGGAACAATTGTAAAAACAGCATTCTGCGGACCATGCTTTGGAGCTGGAGATACACCGGCAAATAATGCATTTTCTATTCGCCACTCTACAAGAAACTTCCCGAACCGTGAAGGTTCCAAGCTTCAGAGTGGACAGATTGCATCCGTTGCACTTATGGATGCCCGTTCAATTGCAGCAACAGCAGCAAATAAAGGTTTCCTGACACCTGCAACAGATATGGACGTAGAATACAAGGGACAGAAATACCACTTTGATCAGAAGATTTATGCAAATCGTGTATTTGATAGTCATGGTGTGGCTGATCCGGATACAAAGATCAAGTTCGGACCGAATATCAAAGACTGGCCGGAAATGTCAGCACTTCCGGAGAATCTGGTATTGAAAGTTGTATCAGAGATTCACGATCCGGTTACAACAACAGATGAGCTGATCCCATCTGGAGAAACATCTTCTTACAGATCCAATCCACTTGGACTGGCAGAGTTTGCACTTTCCAGAAAAGATCCTGCATATGTAGGACGTGCAAAGGAAGTACAGAAAGCACAGAAAGCAATCGAAGCAGGCGAATGTCCGTTAGAGGTATTGGAAGAATTAAAACCGGTTATGGCAAAGATCCAGGAGAAATATCCGGAAGCAGGAAAAGGAAATAGCGGAGTCGGAAGTACGATCTTTGCAGTAAAACCAGGTGACGGTTCAGCAAGGGAGCAGGCAGCTTCCTGTCAGAAGGTGCTCAGTGGCTGGGCGAAGATTGCAAATGAATATGCGACAAAAAGATATCGCTCCAATCTGATCAACTGGGGAATGCTTCCATTTATCACAAAAGGAG
>ENA-OQKO01001419-OQKO01001419.1-human-gut-metagenome-genome-assembly--contig:-NODE-1419-length-14216-cov-10.409184_pt1 | contig 14216 bp, 10 predicted proteins | sample MGYA00242777_ERZ504796 | MGnify/ENA primary metagenome ERZ504796 (study PRJEB26092, sample SAMD00036404) | human gut metagenome | host: Homo sapiens | study: EMG produced TPA metagenomics assembly of... | reverse complement strand
CGGTCAAAACGTCGATTTCTGGGATTTGCCCGTAAAAGTCAGCCCCCGGTTACGGTCAAAACGTCGATTTCTGTGATTTGCCCGTAAAAGTCAGCCCCCGGTTACGGTCAAAACGTCGATTTCTGTGATTTGCCCGTAAAAGTCAGCCCCCGGTTACGGTCAAAACGTCGATTTCTGGGATTTGCCCGTAAAAGTCAGCCCCCGGTTACGGGCAAAGCCCACATTTTTGAAAATTGCCCAGCGCTGCATGAAAAGCCCGGATGAAATTGCAATTAACTGCAAATCATCCGGGCCTTTAGTTTTTCCAAGCCTCTTTGGCTGAAATTTAGATTACGGGTCTTCTCGTGAATTTTGGAATCATTTTGTCGAAATCATATGTTGCCAATTGTTCAAGCCCGTCTTTTGAAACGTCGAAGTATGCGGTCAAAGCCTGGGCGATCATCAGATTGACTTCTTTTTCCGGATCGAACTGAACGACGGCAACTGGAGTGCGAGTGCCGTATGCGAAGCCGATTTCGAAAGCGGTGCCTGAGTCCGGTTCGTTTTCCTTTGTTTCTTCCATTTTATAGTCGACGATCGCAACAACGAGGTCGGCCGCAGAAATTTGTGAAACATCGAGCTGGAAGGTTGCTTTTTGCCATTCGAAACTGCCGAATTCTGCTTCCTGATATTCATGTTCGTGCGGGATGAAAATTTTTTCCGAATCGATCGTCTTGTTTTTGACAAGTGCTTCTTTGACTTGATAGATGCGTTCTTTTTGCTTATCGCTGAAAAATGGCGATGCCAGGTATACGGATTTCATTCAAATTCTCCTTACATTGCAATTTAATGCTAGTTTATCATTGCGCAAAAATATTTTGCAACCCTTTTTATGGTTGATAGAATGCGTTCTCTATATCTTGTGCCATGCTGTGAAACAAACCACTAGATGTGCTTTATTTTTAAACGAAATGAGTGTATGATTGAAAGAGCGCCATGTGCGATTGCTTATGAAATGCAGAGCACTGCATTTAAGCTACAGAAAGGATGCATCTACTATTTTGATTACATTATCAGGAATTATCGGTTCCGGAAAATCCAGTTTGACGGAAATCTTGTCAAAAGAACTTGGAACAAAGGCATATTATGAACCCGTTGAAGATAATCCGGTGCTGCCGATTTTTTACAAGGGCAACGAAATTGCGGCCAAAAAACGCGCGGCCGGTGAGAAAGATGCGACGAATCCGTATGCCTACCTTTTACAAACATACTTTTTGAATCGTCGCTTTGCGATGATCAAAGAAGCAATGAAAAACGACAATAATATTTTGGATCGGTCGATTTATGAAGACGAAATCTTCATGAAGATGAATACCGAGATGGGAAATGCGACCAAGGTCGAGTATGACATCTACAAGAGTCTTTTGAACAACATGATGGAAGAACTGCCGTATGCTGCGCACAAGAAGTCGCCGGATCTCATGATTACGATCAAAGTTTCATATGAAACGATGATCAATCGAATCATCAAGCGCGGTCGAGATTACGAACAGATCGAAAAAGATCCTTCGCTTGTCGATTATTACCATCGTCTGCTCAGTCATTATGACGATTGGATGAACGAATATGACGAATCTCCGCTGTTGATCATCGATGGCGATAAGTATGATTTTGTTGCCGACGTCAAAGATCGCGTGAAGATTCTGGAAACGATCGAAGACAAGCTTTATGATCTTGGCAATTTGGAGCAGACAAAAGTAGATGAATTGCGCAAAGCTCATCTCGAAATATTGAAGCAGCAATAAAATTCTGTATTTGACGAAAAAGTGAAAAGGCTTGCAAATTCTTATGTTTAGGGCTATTATAAATATAAAGTGATATATAGGAAGAAAGGCAGGGTGATTCATATGTCATGCGAATATGAAAAGATTTTGGTTGCGCTTGACGGATCAAAAGGCGGAGAAGTTGCTTTAAAAGAAGCCATCGAAGTTGCCAAGCGCAACGATGCACATCTGGACGTGCTGAGGGTCATGGATCTTAACTCGCTTGAATACGGCGGAGCAGGAATTGCGCTTGATGGCGAGCAGATTTACGAGATCGAACACGATAGCGAAGAATATTTGCTTGAACTGCGCAGAAAAGCAATTCAGGAAGCAGGGCTTAAGCCGGAACAAATCAGGGTTCACCTGCGTTTCGGCAATCCTAAGCTGGTTATCGTTGAAGATTTCCAACCCGAATATGAAAATGATCTGATTATTGTCGGTTCAACCGGCAAGAACTTTTTGCAAAGACTGGTCGTTGGCTCTGTTGCGTCATACGTAATTCGTTCGGCCAGATGCGACGTGCTGGTTGCACGTACAAAAGAAGAAGACGTTAAAGAATAGGAATATTGATTTTAGTTAAAAAAGGCAGTCAAGCCCCAAACAAGGGCCTGATTGCCTTTTTGTCATTCGTTTTTTATTCCATGATCTTAAAAGGTGCCATGGATTACGGTCAAAATGTGATTCATTGATATTTGCCCGCAATCATTCATCTTTTGAGCGGTTCATTTGCCAAAAGGCACCTGTTTTTATGGTTTGATCATAGCTGATTGCTTCAATTTATATGTCGTTACGGCGCTTGCAAAAAAGAGGCCGGAACCATTTTCCGGCCTCTTAGAGATTGAGGATTATGTTTTGCTGAATCAGATAACTGCTTTTGGCAGGCCCGCTGACTCAGCAAGCAAAGAGTCATGTCGTAAATCAGATAACCTGAAGTTTAAGCTGATTTTCTCCGATCAGGTTGGCCCGTTTCATGAACAGGTAAACGAAAACGGAAATTGCCGCTGGCAAGACCACGCCAGTAAACATGTAGACCGCAAATGGTCCAACGCCTTTGGCAGCATATGCCAAAGGTGCAATCAGCGAGTTGAGTCCAAGTCCGCCAAGCGTGTAGTTTGAGCGGAAATGGAAAAGGACGGTTGCAACCGGTGCTGAAACCACGGCCGAAACAAGCGATGGAATCAGCAGGTAAGGGTTAAGCACGATATTTGGGAATTGGATCTTAGGAGTTACCAGACTTTGAGCGATGTTTGCGCCAATGTTGTTTTGTCGGCATGACATTGCAGTGAAAGCCACAAACTGCGACGTTGTTCCGATAAGTGCCGCTGCAGAACTGATCGGATCAAGCGTCAAGGCGATCGAAAGAGCTGCTGAAGAAGCCGGCGACATCAAGAATAATGCCCATGCAAGCGAAACGCAGACAGACCCCAAGATCGGATTGACGTGCATGGATTGCTCAATGAATCGACTGATATCAAGCAAGAGCGGCGTTGTAACGGCAGCAAGTCCCAAGCCTGAAATCGTTCCGGCGGTTGTTGCCCCAAAAGGAACCAAAACCATGTCGAGCGGTGTTTTACCGGTCAGATATTTGCCGACAAGTGCAGCAATCAATGCTGCGGCAACGGCACTGACAGGCTGTCCGGTTGAAAATGAAGGGCTGCCGGCTGCTTGAAGAAGCGTGCCGCCGACGGCAGAAGTTCCGTTGACCGCTTTTGTCGTAAAATGCACTGCATTTGAACCGACCGTTGATGAAATCATGGCACTGAAGATAACGAGCGTATTAACGTCAAGCTGCGAGGCAACCGCGACGCCAAGTGCCGGCGCAAGCAGAACCGTCCCCATCGTTCCTGCGTCATAAAGCGGCTGCCAATGAATGAATTGTGCGATAGTCTGGAATAAGAGTCCGATGCCGAGCGTGACCAAAATAGCATTGGCGACAGCAGCGGAAACACGATAAACGTAATCTTTGGTTGTTGGCTTGTTTGTACTTGTAGTTGATGTATCAGCGTTCATATAATTACCCCCTATAATAATTCTCAAGAACTCTCAAATAAAAAATGCAGACCTTATTAAACAACTTTTTTGAAAAAATTACACATTTACTGAATTTAAGCCGAAAAAATAGAGTTCAGTCGAACTGAGCTCTATCAAAACTCAGTGCAGGAAGAATTATCTTATGATGTTATTCCTGCCCGAGCGTGTACTAAATTCTGAGACTAGTCAAGAGGGACTTTGACGATCCAGCCTTCAGGAGCCGGACGATCGCCAAATTGAATACCCGTCAATTCGTCGTAAAGTTTCTTGGTTACAGGACCAACTTCTGTTTCACTGTAGAAGACGTGGAACTCGTCGCCCACTTGGAAGCCGCCGATTGGTGAAATTACGGCAGCCGTCCCACAAGCACCTGCTTCTGCAAGGTGATCGAGCTGGTCGATGTAGACATCAGTTTCTTCTGTTTCCATGCCAAGATTGTGTTCAGCAAGGTAAAGAAGAGAATATTTAGTAACACTAGGCAAGATAGATGGTGACTTAGGCGTCACGAATTTACCGTCGCGCGTAATGCCGAAGAAGTTAGCCGAACCAACTTCTTCAATCTTTTTATGTTCAATCGGATCAAGGTAAATGCAGTCTGAGAAGCCGCGCTTGTGTGCAATATCGCCAGGAAGAAGGCTGGCTGCATAGTTGCCGCCGACTTTGGATTGACCAGTACCTTTATGTGCGGCACGGTCATAATCAGCAGCAAGGAAATTCGTCGGTGTCAGGCCGCCCTTGAAGTAGTTGCCGACAGGCATTGCAAATACGGAGAAGATGTATTCCGTTGCCGGGTGAACGCCGATGTTTTCACCAACGCCGATCATGTACGGACGAAGGTAAAGAGTACCGCCGGTGCCATATGGCGGAATGTATGCCTGATTGGCACGAACGACTTGCTTTAAAGCATCAACGAACATTTCCGTCGGAACTTCCGGCATCAAAAGACGCTGACAGCTGCGTTGCATTCGAGCCGCATTTTGATCCGGACGGAAAAGATTGACGCTGCCGTCCTTGCAACGATATGCTTTCATGCCTTCGAAACATCCTTGACCGTAATGGACGATAGGAGAACCTTCATTAATCGTAATGGATGAATCTTCAACCAGGCCAGCCTTGTGCCATTCTCCGTCCTTCCAATATGCGCGGTAGCGGTATGGTAGATCCATATATTCGAAGCCTAAGTTGTTCCAATCAAGATCTACTGTTTTTGTATCTGTCATAAGTAACTCCTCCTCAAAATGGCTTTCGCAGCGGGAAGCAATCATTCAATCTGAATGATAAAAAAACCGATACTGGCACTAAGCCGGCATCGGGGTCCAATTCGGGTATAAGGATCCAGCGCCGCCTTGGTGCATGTGCCGGATCTGAAATTCTTGCACTCTAACTAAGCCGAGACATCAGATGGCACGAAACCGCATATGGAGATGACTAGGCTAATAATTCGAGATGACGCTACGTTATTCATCTTGCATTGCTTCATGACATCCGACCTCCTTTGACTTATTTCCAAGACTTGCATGATTGCTTTGCATTGAATGACTTCATTATATCAAGGCTTATTAAAAATGCAAGAGAAATATTTTATTTTTTTCAAATGAAATCTGAGGCCATTTCGCAAATCTTTGAATATCAAAGGTTTAAGGAGGTAAATTAAGAATGAAAATAATTTCAAAATCACGAATTGGAATGGCATCTGACAAGTTGGACTGCGATGAATTTATGAAAAAACAGAATAAAATTTGAGCAACACTATTGAGGATTATAAGGAATTCAGCTGGTGTGCGTTTAAGATGTTCTGAAATTTTTAAATCAAGTCCTTGATAAGTGGTATCATTTATTTAAATTAATACGAAACGCGGCATTCTTTATCAAGATTAAAATAAGTTTAGAAATAACCGAAAATGGTAGGATATCGTAAAAATGAAATAAATGTGAATTACTCTTCTGCTATATTACAGTAACAACGTTATTAAAATCCGTTCAAGATCAAAATCAAGTACCAGCATTATATTATAGCTGTAATCGAATGCATTTTTTTGCAATGCCGCATATAGTCCATTGCAGACTCATCTTAAAAAAAGCATTTGCTTTAATTTAATACGAAATAGAATAAAGACAAGCACGTTACTGTAATAGTGGTTTTTGGCATTTTTGACAAAAAATTGGCGATTAGAAGAAAATAAATAGTGTGTTTTAACAAATATGCTATTTTTGTGAACAAAAATGAATTTTTCTATAATTTATTTGTTGGAAAACAATTTTTGCTGTGCTATAATTCAAAGTGAAGGATTTGTGAATTATGTTTGAATTTTGAAGAAGAATTCAATTTGCAGTTTGCAACGGTTGTTTTGGAAACTTTAACGAGTTTTTGAAATATTTATTGGTATACATCATTTATTATGGACGATTCAATCTTTAGTGAATAGATGGATTTTCTTTTTTGAGCAGATACGGTTGCTTGGCGAAGAGAGGTTGCCTGATGACTGTATCTTTCAGACGTTATGTATGGAGTATTTGTTGGTTAGTGATAGATAAGAACGGAGAGCAACTGATATGGAAAGAAATAAAATATTTAAAAAGCTGCTCTGGATTTTGGGGGCGGTGGCCACGGTATTTGCGATTGTTTTTGCCATGGGGAAGTTCGACGGCGAAAAGGCAAATGCTGCGGTTGAGTTGAATCAAAACAATACCGTCAGTTTTATTGACAGCGTAAAAATTATGGTCAGTCATAAAGATTCAACGTCGGAGGAACTTAAGAATAATGATGTATACATATTAAGAGACGGCGACAAGATATCGGTTGATTATAATTTCAGTTTTCCTGATAATGCGGACATCAATCCGGGCGACACATATACGATTTATGTTCCAAGGGCTTTCAAGGCATATAATTCCTGTGATGGCAAGCTCAAGAATGAGAACGGAACGGAATTTGGGACATGGCAGATGTCCGGCACGTTTGACAATGAACACAACGGATATCCGTTGGTCATGACTTTTAATGACAACATCAAAAAGATTCAAGGACGCAAAGGAACGGCACACCTCGAATCATCTCTGGATATTGAAAGCTTTTCCAAAGAAAATCGTCAGGAAATCAAAATTCCGTTGAAAGACAGCACGACTTACAATGTTGAAATCAAGCAGCATACGGATGAAAAATTCGGCGACGTGACAAAAAACGGCTGGTTTCTCGGGAACGAATGGCAGCCGAAGCGAGCACATTGGACGATAGATTTCAACAAAGGGCTAAACGATATTGAGAATCCTGTTTTGAAAGACAATTTGTATCATGCTGACAGTCAATATTCTGAACATAAAATCGACTATGGCAGTTTCAATGTTTATTCCGTTCGACTTGATTCTTATGGCAGAGTCATCGAAAACAGCAAGGAAAAAGTTAATCCGCAAGAATATGAAATCGTCAAGTCTGCCGATGGCATGAGTTATGAGCTTCATTTTAAGCACAAAATCAAGGGCGCATATCGTGTAGAGTACGAAACGGATATTACGAATGATTCCGGTAATCGTGAGGCGACGAAGGTTGGCAATAAGGTTTCCTCATATGATGGCGACAGACATCTCGCCGATGCGTCCAAGGAACTTTGGGCAAATTGGTGGAGCAGGGGCAGCACGATTGTTAAAAAAGGCATCCAAAAAGACAGAAACAGAGTTGATTGGACGATCTACTACAATCTTGTCGGTCACAAGTTCGGCGACAGCACGATCTTGTTGGACAGTTTGTACAGAGGAACGTTTGATAAGAACAGTTTTGAAATCTATGAGGCTGCATCAATTGACGGAAATCCGTTCAATCAAAATGAGAACAACATCAAAATCGGTCGCAAGCTTTCAAGCAGCGAATATTCAATTGCTTATTCAACCAAATATGATCGTGAAGTTGCAACGATCAAGATTAAGAATTCAGACGGCAAAGGGTATGTGATTCGTTACAGATCGATTTTGCCGGATGGTTTACCGCAAGGAACCCAAATCAGGAATCACGTCAAAGACGGACATGACAATGAAGGCGAAGGCAGCATCTGGTACGATCAAGTAAAAGAGCATGTTTCCAAGTCGCATACGAATGTTACCCAAAATAAGATCGACTGGTCCGTAAGATTCTATGAAGCGGCAAGCGACAATGTTTTTAAGACGTTCAGGAATCTGACTTTGACAGATCACTTTTATACCAGCCGCGGCAATCAGCTTAACCTGGTGGGCGGACTGAATGCCGTCAAGGTCTATCGAAGCAGCGGACCTGGAGACTGGAATACGAATATTTTGGTTGACCCTGGCAAATATACGATCAAAGAAGACAATAAATCAGACGAAGGCGGATACAAAGGATTCAAGATCACGTTTAAAGGCGAAGCACCGGCTGCGCTTTATGAAGTAAAGTATCAGACGACACGCGATTCTTCTCAAGAATCAGGAAACTGGGCACAGTTCGGCGATGAGCAGACAAGCGACAGCGTTCCTGCTGACGGCGGAATTTCTAAAAACATCGGGATCAGCAAGAGCAATACCGGGGTCCACAGAACGGATGGTCTCTTGCATTGGGATGTCTACGTCAACGCAGAAAAGCTTCCGATGAGCAACTATATGGTCAAGGATACGATTACTGGTGACCAGACTTTGATGGAATCAACAATCAAGGTTAAAGACCTGACTGATAACAAGGATGTTACGAGTCAAGTCAGACGAGAGATTCGGGAAACGACGACAACGTACAATCAGGACGGAAAGACCTATACGTCGCCTGCAAAGCTTCTGATTATCCATTTGCCTGATACGGACCACCAATACCATATTTCATATGGCGTAAAACTTGGACCGGTCGGATACACCAGCAATAAGAATCACTATATTGATTACGCTGACTTGTATCAAGGAAATGACAAGAAAGGCAGTGCTACAAGCGATTATTGGCATTGGATTAGCAGCAACCTTGAAAAAGATGGCGCAGTCGACAATGATGACAACAGTCTCGTGAACTGGACGATTGACGTCAACAAGGAATATATCACCTATCCTAACGGTGCCATCAAGGATACTCTTGACGGAAAGCAGATTTTCGTTGAAGACTCGATTGAAGTATATCGATATGAAGGATTAGATCAGTGGCATGACAAGCTTTCGAGCAAACCGCTTCCGAAGTCGGCATACAATGTGAAAATTGTTCCGTATACTACTTCCGACGGAAGAGTCACTCAACAGATGATTATCACGTTCAATGATGACCAGAAGAATAATCCTGGCGAAAAGGCCAACTATGTCAGTCGGCCTTACAGAATCAAATATCAGACAAAGATTTTGACTTCAGGAAAGGATCGCGTAGCCAATACCGCATCAATCGAGGGATTGGACAACAGGGTTATTTATACGAAGGTTGATAAAGATAAGGAAGTGACGCATACTTCCGGTGATGCTACGATTACTGGATATAATGTCGACTTCGATATTTTGAAACGCGATGCCATCGATAAGAAGGTCATGCGTGACGTTCATTTTGATTTGTATCGTTTGGCAGACGGCAAGTGGATACCGTACATTCAAGACGTATCGACAGGCGTTAACGGACGAATCAGCTACAAAGGCTTGCTTACCGGTCGGTACAAGCTCGTTGAAACGAGAACGCAATCAGGTTATACGAAACTTGACGCTCCGATCTATTTCATTTTGAGCAAGAAGAACATGAGCGACGTCAAGGATAAGGAATCTTCGATTACGCTCACGGATGCTGATGGCAACAAGATTAATAATCCTGCTTACGCAAGCATCATTGCCATGAATCCTAAGAAGAACAAACCGACAACGCTTCAGATTTTGAATTATCCTGTCGGAGGGATGCTTCCTCAAACAGGCGGACCGGGCAGATTGTTGTTTGAAGCATTGGGATCGCTGCTGATCGTTGTTGCGTGTGCCCTGACTGAGGTGCTCATCTGGCGACGGATTCGCAGTTCAAAGGGGGTGTGATCATGAAGAGAGTATTTAAATTATTGTTCATGATCGTTGCCTTCATGATTGCTGTATTCGCAGGGTCCGGGCAAGCATCCGCTGATTCGACGACGGGTATCACTCAAAATATTCACATCCATATCAGTTTGGGACTCAATCTTCCTTCAGGAACGGATGTTACCAAACTGAGAGCACCGACGTTCGAAATATATGATATTTCGGATCAGTTTAATGAAGCTGATGATCCAAAGGAATTTACCGCAAAATTCCCGCTCGGAGGTCAGAGTTATGCGAAGAACTTCATTGAAAAGCATAACTTGAAGCCTCTCAGTCGACAGACCGGAAACAAGGCAAATTCTTCGATCGATTTTATCGTTCCCGGGTGCGATGCGTACCTGATCGTTCAGACCGATGAGAACGGAGTCATTGAAAATGCAGGGAACAACGGAACGTTTACCCTCCCATTCGTCTTTTTGATGAATGATGACTTCAAAATTGATGATCAAGGTCGGATGTGGTTTCAAATCAAAGGTAAAACTTCGCTCGTGCAGCGTTCAGCCTATTTCTTCAAATATGGCAAAAACGCCGGCGGAGAGTTACCGTTGAGCGATGCAAAATTTGTTTTGTACCGCTTGGACGGTTCAATAAAATTATATTGCACAAATAATGGCGGTTTTAAGGCAAGTGCTTCTCCGCTCAGCGACGATGAGATTGCAAAATTCACGTCCAACTCGGCAGGTCTGGTCATGTATGACCGTGAGAGTCTTGATCCTGGCACCTACTACTTCAGCGAAGTTCAGGCACCCAAAGGATACAGGATTACCGATGAAGCACGCAAGATCGAAGTTTATATTCCAAAGAAGCTGTCTGACGGCGTTAAAGTCAACGGCACCGCTTTGGAAGAACTTTATGATCAAAAACTGTCTGACGGGGCAGTCAGTGCTGCCAAGCCGCGCATTTATAATTACAGTATTGAGAATCCGCCAAGCAACTCCGGCAAGACAAATACTCCAGGCAAGCCGAATACTCCAGGCAATCCAACGACACCGAACAGTGTCAAGAAAAAAGGGTTATGGGGGATGTTGCCGCAAACCGGTGAAGCAAAATCGATTATGGCATTGCTCGGCATAGGAATAATATGTTTAGTTGTTTTAGTAAGCGTAAAGAGAAGAAATTATAAAGAGGAGCATTAAAAATGAAGAATCATAAGAAACTGAGAAATGCATTAGCAACATTGTTACTTGCATTGCCATTGGCATTGCAAGGTGCTGTTGGCGTCAAGACTGCACAGGCTGCAGAAACGTCAACGGAAACGGCAACCGTTACGTTGCACAAATACGTATTTGACAAGTCTTTGCCTTCTGACAAGATTGACAACAGCAAGTCACAAGACGAAATCAATGCATGGTTGACCAAGAACAATGCCGAAGCACTTGATGGCGTTGAATTTACGGCATACGACGTAACAAGCGAATATGCTGATGCATACAAGACGGCAACTGGCGATAAGAATGAAAGTCCTGCCGATGCAGCCAAGACGGCGAGTGCTGCAGTTGCAAAGAAGGCTGATGCGCTTCAAAAGACGGCAACGGTTGTTGGCAAACAGACAACTGCCAACGGTGGTCTTGCATCATTTGCAAACCTTCCGTTGAGAGACGCAAACGGAAACTACAAGGCATATCTCTTTGTTGAAACAGATGCTCCTGCAAACATTACTCAAAAAGCAGAACCGTTCGTTTTGGCAATGCCGATTTACGGAGCAGACGGAAAGACTGTTCAAAAGTCGATCAACATCTATCCAAAGAACGTTAAGCAATCCGACAAGAAGACTTTGAATGACAATCGCTCACACCACGACTTCACTGCCGGCGAAAAGATCAACTACACTATCGAAACGGTTGTTCCTTGGAATATTGCTAACAAGAAAGTCTACACGATTACTGATAACCCAAGCAAGGGCTTGATTATGGATGCTGATACGATTCAAATCGAAGGTCTTGCAAGCAACAAGTATACTGTTAAGAAGAATGCCGACAACGGCTTCACGATCACGATTCCTGCCGCAAATCTTGCTGCATTTGCCGGCAAGACGCTCAAGACAACTGTTAAGGGTCATCTCAGCATTGAAGATCTTACATTGATTGACACTGGTATTCCTAACAAGGCTACTGCCAAGGTTGACAACGAAGCACACCACGAAGTCAAGTCAGAAGAAGTCTTCACAGGCGGCAAGAAGTTCGTCAAGGTTGATGGTTCTAACCAATCAAAGACGCTTGCAGGCGCACAATTCCAACTTGTTATCGTTAAGAACGGTCAAGTTGTCAAGTATGCTCACGGCAATGAAAAAGATGGCTACACATTTGATACGAACAACACAAACGTTGCTACGAAGACAACTGGCGAAAACGGTCAATTTGAATTTGCAGGTTTGAAGTATTCTGAGTCGCTTGAATCCGGCGAATCATATGCTGTAAAAGAAGTTAAAGCTCCTACAGGCTACGACTTGCTTAAGGATCCTGTTTTGTTCACGGTTGCAAAGGACAGCTACAAGACGGTTCAAGCAGCTGACGGCCAAAAGATTTCCAACACGAAGAAGGGCGGCTTCCTTCCATCAACAGGCGGCATGGGTATCGTTCTCTTCATCGTTGCCGGTGTCGTTGTAATGGCTGGTGCTGCAGGTGCTATGATTGCACGCCGCAACCGTCGTGAAAACATCTAATTCGTGATTCGATTCATCACAACTAAATAGCTTATTATTCATATACCAATTTTGGGGGTCGGGAATGAACTTTCCGATCTCTTTTTGTATTAAACTGAACGTAATATCAATTGAGTATCAAAGGAAAAAGAATGGCTGAAAAAAAGAAGAAATCAAAAAATGGTTTTTGGATCCAAGTTTTGCTGATGATTGCCTTTTTAGCAGGATTGTTGATTATGCTATACCCCTTCTACGTTGAATCGATAAATAATTTTATTGATAATCGGCGCATTGAAGAAGCCCAAAAACTTGATGCAAAAAGAAATGCGAAAGAACTTGCAAAGCTCAGAGCAGAAAATGAACGTGCTGCTAAAAAAGCTGCCAAAGACCCGTTTCGCGGGACAGGCAACATGAATGCCAAGAAGTTGCGCAAGCATCTGCTGGGGCGCGTCGTGATTCCGAAAATCAACGTTAACGTGCCATTGTTCAATCTGACGACGGCCGACACGCTCAATTATGGTGCGGCCGTTTTGCAGGGGGCATCGTTTCCGACCGGCGGAAAAGGAAAGCGAACAGTTATTGCTGCCCACCGCGGCTTGCCTGAACGAAAGCTGTTTACGGACCTTGACAAGGTCAAGAAGGGCGATTTGTTCGTAATCAGCGTTTATGGAAAGAATATGGCCTACAAGGTTTACAACATCAAGGTCATCAAGCCAAATAAGGTCAAATCGCTTCTTCCGGTCAAGGACAAGGATTTGGCGACGTTGATGACGTGCACGCCGTACATGATCAATTCTCATCGAATGCTTGTGACTGGGTATCGAGTGCCATATACGAAGAAGATTGCACGTGAAGTCGAAGGTGCATCCCTGATGAACAACCTGATTCAAGCGGCCGTTATGTTATGCTGCGTCATGGCAATTTTTTCTGTATTTTATATTTTGTACAGAATTATCCACGGCGGTCTGCTTAAAAAGCGCGAGATCAACCTTGATTTCATCGTTGTCGATGCGGATGGAAAACCTGTCGTTGGCGAAGCGTTCCAGCTTTTTGCCAAAAACGGGAGGCGCAAGCTGTATCGCAACCAAAAAGAGTTCATCGTCAAGTCGGATGAACAGGGGAGAGTCAGGTTCACAAATCTTCCGGGAAACGTCTATTGCATTAAAAATGACCATCTGAGCGTCCGTGCCGGAATCAAAAAGCTCCGTCAGGAAAATGCAGCACTGTATCCAAAGAAGAGGCAAAAGAGTTTCATTGCTCAGGATAACGAAAAAATTTGGATCGTTAAAAATCATCATTAGCTGAAAAAAGGCTGAGAAAACCGGATGGTTTGCAATCAATCGCAAATCTGATCCGGTTTTTTTGTGCATATGTGACAAGCGCCCACAATGATGGAAATGACCTAAAAGAGGCTGGCGGCAAATTATTAGTGTGCTGATTTATCAGGCGCTTTATTTGGCAAAATCACTGTCGTTTACGGACAAATCGATGAAAATGGAGGCATTGTCCGTAAATGGCCTGCTCCAAAAATGGCGATTACGGACAAAATGGTCAAAACAGGCCGTTTGTCCGTAAAAATTCAGACGTTTCGGACCCGGTTTTACGGACAAATGCTCCGAAAAGCACCTTTTGTCCGTAAATTTCCAGTATAATGGCCAACAATTTACGGCCAACCCCAAGGAAAATGCCGGTTTGTCCGTCAAATGCGTTTTGCTTCCGGACAA
>ENA-OQKO01001411-OQKO01001411.1-human-gut-metagenome-genome-assembly--contig:-NODE-1411-length-14285-cov-3.688021_pt1 | contig 14285 bp, 8 predicted proteins | sample MGYA00242777_ERZ504796 | MGnify/ENA primary metagenome ERZ504796 (study PRJEB26092, sample SAMD00036404) | human gut metagenome | host: Homo sapiens | study: EMG produced TPA metagenomics assembly of... | reverse complement strand
CTGTTGTTTTATCTTACCTTCAATTTTATCCTGTCATGTTTGCAGACCCTGCTGGTGATGTTAATCGATATGCTGGCTGATATCGTGGATGCGGCGATGACAGCAACCCATGTAAATTGAGCTATGCACAGTCTTGTTATTGACGGTATTTTTAACGGTGTTGGAAGTGTGCTGAGCTTTTTACCGATCATCGTGACACTGTTTTTCTTCCTGTCTCTGATGGAAGACAGTGGTTATATTGCCAGAGTGGCCTTTGTCATGGACAAATTGCTGCGCAAGATCGGACTTTCGGGTCGAAGTATTGTACCAATGCTGATCGGATTTGGTTGTACCGTTCCGGCAGTTATGGCAACACGAACCCTGACCAGTGAGCGGGATCGGAAGATGACGATTCTGTTGACACCATTTATGAGTTGTACGGCAAAGCTGCCGATTTACTCGTTCTTTGTCAGTGCATTTTTCCCGAAACGCGGTGGCTTTATCATGGCAGGATTATATTTGCTTGGCATCGGTGTCGGAATTTTGATCGCATTCCTTTATAAAGGAACATTATTTAAAGGCGAGCCGGTTCCGTTTGTTATGGAACTGCCGAATTACCGTCTGCCGGGGGCAAAAAACGTGACACAGCTTTTGTGGGAAAAAGCAAAAGACTTCCTGCAGCGTGCATTTTCGGTTATTTTTATTGCAACGATCGTGGTTTGGTTCCTGCAGAGTTTTGATCTGCATATGAATATGGTAACGGATTCCGCAGACAGTATTCTGGCAGCAGTGGCCGGTGTGCTGGTGCCGGTTTTCCGTCCGCTTGGTATGGGCGACTGGAGGATCTGTACTTCCCTGATCAGCGGTTTTATTGCAAAAGAGAGTGTGGTATCTACGCTGGAAGTGCTGTTTGCTGGAAGTATCGGTACGGTGATCACATCCCTGACAGCAGCCTCAATACTGGTATTCAGCCTCTTGTATACACCATGTGTGGCAGCCATTGCATCAATCAAGCGGGAACTTGGAACAAAATGGGCCATCGGTGTGGTGATCTGGCAGTGTGTGATTGCATGGCTGGCGGCACTGGTGGTACACCTTATCGGTTTGATGATCGGGCTGGTTTAGAAGAATATGTCAGCTTTCGCTGACCAGAATCACGCACCAAGTCTCACGTGCGTTCGACTTGAACTGAGCAGAAAAAGGGCGTAGGTCATAGCAATATGACCTGCGTCTTTTTATTGTGTGAAAAACATATGTTTGGTATAATAAGGTTATAATTTCAGGAAAGGAACAGACAGCATATGAAGTTTTTTCATTTATCGGATCTTCACATTGGATTAAAACTGATCAATCGGGATCTGCGCGAAGATCAGGAATATATTTTTCATCAGATTGCAGAACTTGCAATACGGGAACGGCCGGATGCGCTGGTGATCGCGGGAGATATCTATGATAAAGCGGTTCCATCAGCGGAAGCTATGGAAGTGCTGGACGGATTTATTGAGGAACTGACACAGAATCTGCCGGAACTTGTGATCATGATGATCAGCGGAAATCATGACAGTGCAGTCCGGGTCAACTGTTATCGAAGTGTGCTGGCGCGGCAGAGACTTCATATGATCGGTCTGCCACCGGTTCAGCCGGAGGAGTATATTGAAAAAGTAGTTTTGCGGGATGCATACGGTTCCGTGAATTTTTACCTGCTTCCCTTTGTGAAACCATCCATGGTGAAATTGATTACCGGCACAGATGAAAAAGGAAATAATCTGTCTTATGATGAGACGTTGCGACGGATGCTCGCAAGGGAAGAGATTAATATGGCGGAGCGGAACGTGCTGGTCAGTCACCAGTTTTATCTTCCGGCAGGAAAAGATGCAGAAGAAGTAGAACGTATGGATTCAGAAATTCGAACAGTGGGAAATATTGATGAAGTATCGGCAGAAATTTTGCAACTATTTGATTATGCGGCGCTTGGACATATCCACAAGCCGATGAAACTGGGGAGTGAATGTATCCGTTATTGCGGAACAATGCTGGCGTGTTCTGTCAGTGAGGCAGGACAGCAAAAAGGTGTGATCGAAGTGGAACTCGGAGAAAAAGGAGAGGTGCAGACCCGGATACTGCCCCTGCATCCGTTGCGCCAGATCAAGGTGCTGCGGGGAACCGCAGAGGAAATACTGGCACAGGCATGTGAGGATTATGTATCTGTAACACTGACGGACACACCGGATTTTGATACCCAGGACCGGTTGCGGGCTGCATTCCCATATCTGCTGGAAATCCGCAGAGATACGTTATTACAGCGGGACTATGCAGGAGCGTTGCGGGCTCAGGAAAAACTGGATCCGTATGACGTATGCTGTTCGTTTCTGGGGGATGCTCCGGATGAAGAAAAAGCCATATTGCAGGAAATTGTCAATACTGTATTCACGGAAGGAGAGACAAAATGAAACCATTAAAATTAACGATGCAGGCATTTGGTTCTTATGTCACTCCGGGAACAATTGATTTTGAACGAACGGAGCAAAATCTGTTTTTGATCACCGGTGATACCGGTGCTGGTAAGACAACGATCTTTGATGCCATTGTATTTGCATTGTATGGGGAAGCGAGTTCCGGAATGAATAAGAAGAATGGAAATGAGCTGCAGAGCCAGTATGCAGATCTGCAGATTTCACCTTTTGTGGAACTGACTTTTTCTGAGGGGGATGGCATCAGCCGGCAGATTTATACCGTGCGGCGTACCCCACGGCATATCCGGCCGGTAAAGCGTGGCCATGGAACAACAGAAGAGAAGGAGACGGTATCCCTCATCCTGCCGGATCAGACAGAATTTTCCCGAAACAAAAAAGAGACGGACGAAAAAATTGTAGAAATCCTGGGACTGACGAAAGGGCAGTTTATGCAGGTGGCTATGATCGCACAGGGTGAGTTTATGGAACTGCTGCGGGCAAAATCAGATGATAAAAAAGTGATTTTTCGAAAACTGTTTCATACGGAACCCTATCAGAAAATAGTGGAAGAACTGAGGATAAGATGCAAAGAAAAGGAGAAGGATATCGGAGAAATCCGAACGGTATGTCAGACCGAGGTAGGACATATCTCTGTGCCGGAAGAATATGAGCGCAGGGAGGAAATACAGGAACTGCTCATCAGGGTTGTGGATTCCAGGCGGTTTCATGCAGAGGATATGGAACTGCTGTTAGGAGAATTGCAGCAGATGTGCGGGTATATACAGGCAAGACTACTGGGAATACAGGAGGCCGCAGAAGCGGCAGAACAGGCACGCAGTCAGGCGCAGGAGCGTTTAAACAGGGCAGAGCAGCTGCAGCAGGCATATCAACAGCTTGAGGAGGCGGAAACTGTGTTGCAGCAATGCAAAGAGAACGCCGGAGAGATGCAGAGATTGGAACAGCAGATACGGATAATCCGTAATGCATGGGAGATTTTTGACTGTTTTGAACTGGTTCAGACTAATGAGAAAACCGTAGAACAGACAGAGACAGAACTGAAAAATCTGGAAGAGCGGCTGCCGGAGCTGGTACAGCAGGCTGAAGAAGGCACAAAGCTGGAAGAAAAAGCAGGAGAAGCGAATCGAAAGAAAAACAGTGTGTACAGTCGGGTATCTGAGCGGGTTGGTCAGGCTCTGAAGCAGTTTCAGAAGATGGAAGATACACAGAAAGATCTGGAAGGGCAGCAGAACAATCTGGATCAGGCAAAGCAGAATACCAAGGCGGTGCAGGAACAAAAGGAACAGCTGACGGCACAGATCGCAGACTGGAAAAAGCAGGAGATGGAGAAACAGGCTGCACCGATACAGCTTGCACGCTGGGAAAGTCAGCAGAAAAGTGTGGAGCGTCTGAATCAGGAAGTGGCAGATACAAAAGATCTGGAAGAAGCATGGAACCGTCAGAAGAAAACGGTGGTGACGACACAACAAAAATTCCGTAAGGCGAGTCTGGAATATCGGCAGGAGCAGGAACGATACGAAGCTATGCGCCAGATATTTTTCAATATGCAGGCAGGACTTATCGCAAGGGAACAGCTGAAACCGGGACAGCCCTGTCCGGTGTGCGGATCCCTGGAACACCCGGCCCCCTGTGAACTTGCGGAAGAACACAGCACACTCACCCGGGAAAAACTGGATGAGATGAGTGTTTCCGTAGAAGAACGGAGAAAGGAGCAGGAGAGCTGTGCTTCAAGCGCGGAGGCGGCACTGGAACTGGCAAATGAGAAAGAAAAGCAGCTGAAGGAAGCGTTGGAGCGGCTGTTCGGACATTTGCAGGAGCATGGATGTGAGATTCTGGAAGCAGTGGAACTGGCACTGGCAGAAGCCGTGGTACAGGATGAAATGCAGCAGTTGAAAGAACAGGAACAACAGTTAAATGCAGAGGTTGCAAAACTGAAACAGGCACAGCGTCATCTTCAGGAGGCAGAGGAAGAGACAGAGAAGCTGGAAACACAGTATAAAGCAGCACAGCAGAAAGAACAGGAAATCCATGTTGCTCTGGAAGGCAATCGTGCGGTATTAAAGCAGCTGCAGAGGGAACAGAGTTATACGTCCAGAGAAGCTGCACAGGCAGAGCTAGACCTTGCAAAAAAAGAAAAGGAACAGGCAGAACGTGCATATGAAGAAGCTTCCAAGGAGGCGAAGCGGGCGGGAAAAGCACGGGATGAAGCACAGACACTGCAGAAGCGTTACCGGCAAGACCTTCCGAAGCAAAAGGAACAGGCGTTACAGTGCCGGCAAAAATATGAGGCACGGATGGCTGCCTTTGGTCTGACCACGGAACAGTGGCAGGCTGTTACACAACAGTATACACGCGAAGAGGCGGATCTGTTTCAGGAAAAACTAGATGCTCATAAAGCGCAACAGGCGCAGGCACAGGGACGTTATACTTCTGCGAAGGAACAGATCGGAGCCCAGGGAAAACCGGATCTGGAAGTATTGCAGCAAAACATGCAAGAGGCAGAACAGGTGTGGAAAAGCCGGCAGGAAGAGCGGGAGCAGTGGGGCACCTATGCCCGTGTCAACAGTGAAAGCTATGCCCGTCTGATGCCGAAAATGGAAGAACGCGCACAGATTCTGAAGGAGCATCAGCAGATCAGTGACCTGTATCAGCGGTTGTCCGGAAATATCAGCGGATTCCGTATGGACCTGGAGACTTTTGTACAGCGACAGTATCTGGAACGGATCCTGTATGCCGCCAACCGGCGTTTCCTGGAAATGTCGGCAGGACAGTTCGAACTGCGGATGTATGAACTGGACAAGGCCGGTGAAGGGAAAAATCACGGCCTGGATCTCATGGTTTATTCGGCAGTGACAGGGAAAGTGCGGGAAGTGCGTACCCTGTCCGGTGGAGAATCCTTTATGGCCGCCCTGTCTCTGGCACTTGGAATGGCAGATCAGATCCAGGAGAGTTCTGCTGCGATCCATCTGGATGTAATGTTTATTGATGAGGGATTCGGGTCACTGGATGAACATTCCCGCAATCAGGCGGTCCGCGTATTGCAGGAAATGGCAGGCGGCAGCAAAATGATCGGTATTATTTCCCATGTGACAGAGCTGAAGCAGGAGATTGATGACCAGCTTCTGGTCATCAAGGATGAAAGCGGAAGCCATGTGCGCTGGCAGATCAGCTGATCAATGTGGCATATGATATGAGATGACAGAACGGTCCGTTGCGGTTTTGACTTTGTATGAGCATGGCTGGAAAACACCGCAGCTTCCAGGAACAGGTTGAAAAACAGCCCGATTATCGGTATGATGTAAGAAATGAGATTATAATTAATAATGGTACTATGATTTTTGAGGAGGAATACAACGTGAAAGTTTTAATGTTAAATGGAGGTGCGAAAGCAAATGGAAATACCTATGCATCTTTGCTGGAAGTAGGCAGACAGCTGGAAAAAGAAGGGATTGAGTATGAAATTTTCCAGATGGGCGGGGAACCGGTCAGAGACTGTCTGGGCTGCGGTCAGTGTACAGAGAACGGCTGTGTGTTTGCAGATGACAAAGTAAATGAGTTTGTTGCAAAAGCAAAAGAAGCAGATGGGTTTGTATTTGGTACACCGGTGTATTATGCACATCCAAGTGGAAGAGTGATGTCCTTCCTGGACCGGGCATTTTACAGCAGCGGAAGTGCTGCATTCGCATTTAAACCGGGTGCATCTGTGGCAGTAGCACGCCGTGGCGGAACCACAGCATCTTTTGATGCCATGAATAAATATTTTGGAATCTGTCAGATGCCGGTAGCAGGTTCTACTTACTGGAATCAGGTGCACGGAGTTGTTCCGGGAGAAGCCTGTCAGGATGAAGAAGGTATGCAGACCATGCGGAATCTTGCGCGTAATCTGGCGTGGATGATGAAATGTTTTGCAGCAGGAAAAGCAGCCGGAGTGGAACTGCCACAGACGGAGCGGGATTATAAGACGAATTTTATCCGTTAAGCAGAACCGTATGGTTATGCTGGTAATGTAAAAGGTGGGGCATATGGCAATATTAGGAATTGATCTTGGAACAACCAACTCTTTGGGGGCAGTATATCGAAATGGGAAAGTGGAACTGATACCGAATCGTTTCGGTTCTTTTTTGACGCCAAGTGTGGTAAGTGTCATGGAGGATGGCAGCGTGGCAGTTGGTCAGATTGCAAAGGAGCGTCTGATCACACATCCGAAAGATACCGCTGCTTCTTTTAAAAAGAAGATGGGAACGACGCAGAACTATGTGCTGGGCGGGCGGAATTTTCTGCCGGAAGAGCTGTCTGGATTTGTGATCAGTGCTATCGTGGAAGATGCCAGAAATTATCTGCAGGAGGATGTGGAAGATGTTATTATCTCTGTGCCGGCATATTTTCATGACAAACAACGAGTGGCAACAAAACGGGCAGGGGCTCTGGCCGGTGTAATGGTAAAACGAATTATCAATGAACCAAGTGCTGCAGCACTTGCATCCTATTTTGATACCAGACAGGAACAGCTGTTTCTTGTTTTTGACTTTGGCGGAGGTACGCTGGATGTTTCTATCGTGGATTGTTTTGACACAATGGTGGAGATTCTTGCAGTTTCCGGAGATAATCATCTCGGTGGAGATGATTTTAATGAAGCCATTGCCGGTGGTTTCCTGAAAGAGCATCAGTTGCAGCAGAAATGTCTGAGTGAAACAGAGTATGCCATTTTATTGCGTCAGGCAGAAAAGTGTAAAATTGCTTTGTCTACATTGCCGGAAACTAAAATGACGGCTGTAATCGGTGGTCAGACTTATCAGAGTGTGTATACAAATGAGCGTGTGATGAGAGAAAGTTCTGGTATCTGGAAACGCATGCAGCGCGTGCTTCGACATGCCCTGCAGGATGGCAGAGTGAGTCTTGAGGAGATCGATGCGGTAATTTTAGCGGGCGGATCCGGGAAAATGCCGTTGGTGCAATCTTATATGGAACAGCTGTTTGATCAGACGCCACTGGTAACCGGGTTCAGTGATCAGCTGATCGCCCGTGGGCTTGGTCTTGTCTGCGGTGGGATGGAACGAAAAGATGAGGTCAGGGATTATGTACTGACAGATATCTGTCCGTTTACGCTGGGAACCAGTGTAAATAATGATGCGGATCATCAGCATCCCTATATGAGTGCGATCATTGAGCGGAATACTGTGCTGCCCTGCTCGCGGGTGCAGCGGTATTATACGGTGTCGGATTATCAGTCCGAGGTAAAGGTTGATATCCGGCAGGGGGAGGAACCTTATGCGGAGGATAATCTGCAGCTGGGAGTGCTCAAGGTACCGATTCCGAAAAAGAAAAAAGGGGAAGAATGCATTGATATCCGTTTTACTTACGACATTAATGGCATTCTGGAAGTGGAGGTAACGGTTGTTTCCAACGGAAAGAAGGTTTCAAAAATCCTGTCACAGAATATGGATGAAAAAGAAATTGAAAAGCGGATGCAGCAGTTACAGAAACTGAAAATTCATCCAAAGGATATGACAGAAAACAGGTTGATGAAGGAACGGTTACAGGTTCTTTTTGAAGAATCACTTCCGGAGACAAGGGAGAAGATTCTCTCTTATATTGAGTATTTTGATCAGATTCTTGCCAGTCAGGATCCACGCAGGATCCGACGTTATCGGGAATTACTGGAACAGGTCATTGCTTCCCTGGAAACATATGACCCTTTCGAAGGAATGTTGGAATTCCCTGAGTGGAAGGAAGAAGATGAAGGAGAAGGCGGATCGGAATAGATAGGGAACCCGATATGCAGACAGAAGTGAAAACCAAAAGAAAGCAGAGATATATGGAGGAATAAGAAATGGATAAAGCTCAGGCCTATGCCGTTTTACGCATAGAACCGGGATGTACCCAGGAAGAAATCAAAAAAGCGTATGCAGCGCTGTCCAGACAATATCATCCAGAGGAATATCCGGAAGAATTTCAACAGATTCATGATGCATATAGAATGCTGCGCAGACAGGAACAACGGCAGCATACAATACACCCGGTTAATGTTACAGGAACAAAAGAAGCAGATTCACAATCAGCGGATATTAATGCATTAGAGGAAACAGAGTTACAACCGGTTGAGGTCAACGTGACAGAGGAAGCTGATCCGGAAACAAGTTCAGGCGTGTCTGCAGAACAGGAACTGGAAGAACAAACAGAAAATCCAGAGCAATCGGAAGCTGTTCCACAGTATGATTTTGATGAAGTGATAGAAGAAGAACAGCGTGAGGAAGAGCAGAAACAGATTTATTTTATCCAGAAAGCATTGATAGAAATGGAAATGCTGCTGAAACCACAATATTGCAATAAGGTGAAACTGTTTCAGGAATATTTTCGAAAAGCAGAGTACCAGGAGATCCTGAAACAGCCGGTATATATGGGAATGTTTGCAGAACTTTTGGAAAATAGCCGGCTTAAGCCGGTAATTTACGATCATATCATTGATTATTATCGGTTTCGCGGTCTGAATCCGGAGGATATGTATGAAGGAGCAGCAAAGCTTTATCGTGTACTGGATGAAAAACGTGGTATGAAGAAAAAGAAAACAGGAACATTGCAGACCGTTATATTGGTCGGAGCGGTGGCAGGAGTTCGTGCAGGAACACGTTCTGTATCATCCGATTCCGGTGCAGGAAAGTTGTTTGGCTTTCTGGCTGTTCTGGTAATTGTGATCGCATTGATGATTCTGCTCTATCGTCAGCTGTATAAGAATCATTCCAGTCTGTTTGCACAGGCAATCACTGCGGTGCTTCTGACGGTTTCACAGTTTATTGTATTGATGGGAGATTTCTATACACCGTTGATGGGGACGGATGCGGGAACCGGTCTGGCTGTGATTTTGTTTTTACTGGGTGGTGTTTGGATGATTGGTGTTGGGATTGCTGCGGTTGTAAAAAAACTGCTGTCTTTGAAAAAATAGTTAAAAATGTTTCAATGAAAGGGCGTGTGAAAAACGGAACGTTTTTCATGCACCCTTTTTATCTTTTTGAACGCAGAATAAGCATTCCCCCGCTTCAAGTGCGTAGAGCACTAAGCGGTGGGTAAGGGGATGCTTATGTCAGTGGGAGTTAAAAGCTCCCACTGACAGGTCGCAAAGCGACTGCGTTCATGAGCAAGTAGCGAAAGCGGATTGCGAATGTCCGATTTACACAGATAAAGCTCAATACAAATGCAAATAAACTGACAATACTTAATAAAATAAAAATATGACAGAAAAGTATTGACAAATAAGTGGAGATGCGTTACTATAATCTCAACAAAAGAACTAAGAAACAGAGGTACAGACCAATGAAATGAGAATGAAAAATTCATAATTTAAGAACAGGAGGTACAGTCCAAAAGGAACATAAACAATAAATTTATAATCTGAGAAAGTTGAAGGTGTAGACAATGAAATTACTGGAAATTCATTAAAAGCCCGGTCGGAAGAAAAATTATCGATCGGGCTTAAATTTTGTCTTTTTACACATCTGCAAGAATCATTGCAAAATATCCCCATTCCCAATACAGGGATTCAAAACTGTTTTCCAGATACTCATAAATATCATCATCATCATAGCCGGTCATGCGCGTCAGAATGACAATGGCATCACGGATATCCTTGTATGTCAGTGTATGCTCACCGGAAAGCAGCCAGGACAGAAAAATGCTGTATCGAATGGCTGCGTATTCCATTCCAATCCATTGCAGATGGATCAGCATGCCGTTCAGATCATTGTCCGGAAGCAGAAGATCTGCGAAAATTTCATTGGACAGAAATGCCCGCAGCAGAGGTGCGTGCTTGTCCCAGTGCGCTCGGAACAGTTTCCATTTTTGAGACAGATCAGCCGGATAACTATTTGTGGAAATGCTGCCGGCAAGATCCAGAAGCGGTGTCAGAAATTCCTCATAAAGACCTTCTTTCTGGTAATTGACAGCCAGATCCTGTAGCAGTTCATTACATTCATACAGCATGTCTTCCGTAGAAAACTCCATGTTAGTAATGGCAGCCGAAAGTTGTGTCTGGGTTTCGGTGGAAAAGTAGTCTGCCAGTAAGATCCCGGACAGAGCAGTTGTCGGAAGTTCAGACAATATATAAAAGCTTTCCAATAATGACAGCTCCGGGCTGTAATCCGGACATTGTACAATCTGAAGAATGTGATCCCGTACTTGAAACAGAATCTGTTCTTCCGGGGAAAGTGTGACAATCTCAGAAATTTTGGGAAACAGAAGTTGTGGCTGCATCTGCCAGAGATCCAGAACCGCAGGGCAGCCAGGCATCAGAGAGGCTTCTGTATGGGTGGCGAAATGGTGATATTCGCGCGGAAACATTGTGCAGGTTTCAGAAAGAATGTCATCTCCGTGATGCAGAACAAGACGGCAGAGTTTATTTTTGCATAGAAAAGGACATTTTTTTTCCTCATTCAGAGTAATCATATGCTGGTGTTCTCTGAGAGATGTGTAATCAGACAGCACTTTGTGCAGGTATGGCATATCATTTGGGGGTGCTGTATGGCACCAGCGGTCATAGGTCGTGTCATCAACGCCAATGTTCCATTCCTGACAGCAGGTGATGGGACATTTGTCTGCAATGCAGATAAAATTTTTATAATAGCTCGGGTAATATGTTTTCATAATCAGTAAACTCTTTCTAAATGTGATTAGGGTGTCAAAACACCAAAAAATTGATTACACGGATTGCTCCGTGCTTTGCACTCCAATAATCTTTAAAATAATTGTCTGTATTGTAACATAATAATACACAAAAATGTATCTGAAAAAGGAGGAGGTACTCATATTAAAACAGGTGATTTTCTGAGCTAAGACCTTATGATATAAGGAATTTCCAGGTTTTGTGCAATTTGTACAGGAAAGAAAAAAGTGGAAAAATCAGGATTGACAGCGCACAGACAGCTCACTATACTGAGAATACATCAAAATCACAGGCATGAAACATTCTGTTTTCTATCTGCCTGTACGGATATTCTATCTGTTATATATATCCGATCTGCATCCATGAATGCAGATAATTCTTTAATCTGGCCGGTTTGGCAGCAACAACCCATTTTTGATGAAGTGAAAAACGGAGGAAAATGCGAATGTCCGCTTTACTATCAGGATAACTGGATCGTATTTTCGAAACCGAAGGAACGAGGTGAACCCATATGTAATTATAACTGACATAAATAAAAGTGAAAATCGCATATAAGAGCGGAAAGAAATGAAAATTTGACATTCTGTATCGACGAAAAAAGGAGAGACAGAATAAAAACAGAAAGAAAAAGAGGAACTAGAATGAAGAAAAAACAGTTAATGATTATGCTTGGAGCCATGACCCTTGCACTGCTTCTTGGTACTGCTCCAGTGGTACAGAATGTGGCAGCGGCGGGACTTCCTGTCTCAATCAGCCAGAAAGCAAAGCAGGATGCACTGGAGCATGCTGATATTATTGACACTCTGAAAAAAGGATCTGTTGCTATCCCAAAATATGATAGGACAGCAGCACAGGCAGCAGGAGATTATTCGGAGGATATGTATGTGGCAACAGGAGAAAAAGATACGGTGGCTGAACAGAAACTGGCAGATTATGCCATGGAAGGTGTGCAGTTTTCCTGTCTGAGAGTAGGTAATATTGAGACACACAGTGTTCAGAAAGGAACAGAGACATCCGTGGAACTGATCTATGAGATTCCGGAAAAACTGGCAGATATTTTGAAGCTGATGAAGGAAAATGCGGTTGATATGAGCAAAGAGGGGGAGGCATATCCCTGCCACAATACAGGTGTGTTGCATTATACCGGACAGCAGATTTCAGATGCACTGGAAGCTATTTTAAAAGCGGATGAAGTAGCTGCGAAAAATGCGTTAGAGAACTATTTGTATGATTATGGGACATTGGATGCCACTACAGATCAAAAGGCAGCTTCCGGTGTTTGTAACCTGCCAAAGACAGATAGAAACGGTTATACCCATTTGGACAATCTGGAACTCGGTCTGTATCTGTTTGTGGAAACAGAAGTGCCGGAACAGGTGACCGACACGGTTAATCCATGGTTTGTGCAGCTTCCATTTACCAGTGCAGACGGAGATATGTGGCAGTATGATATGAATGTTTATCCCAAAAACCAAAGTGGGAATCCGACCCTGGACAAAAGTGTCAGAAACGCGTACAGCAATACATTATCTGTAAATGAACAGGTGCCTTCCGGGACAGATAAAAATACAAGCGTCCACGCAGGAGAAGCGTATATAGCTGGAAATGATTCTGAGGCATTGATCGTATACAACCGGGAAGCGCAGAGTGCGGATCTGACAGATGCTGCTTATGTGGCAAACCGTGGAGGTTATACAGCAGATGGAGTGACAGCAGGCAAAGACGGCAGTGGATACAGTACGGATTATATGTCACGGGATACGACTACGGCATCTGAAGGAGAACTGCTGGATTATATTCTGGTCTCTAAATTGCCGCATATTACGTCAGAAGCTACATTCCTGAGTGAATATACATTTCAGGATACATTATCCGGAGGAATTACATACAACAAAGATGTGAAAATTGCATTTTATGACAATGCCATGGATGCAAATGCAAATAATACGAAAAATGCAAAGGTACTGTGGAATCTGAATTCAGGGGATTATACACAGCATTATGTGGATGTGACCGTTACGAACCCGGATACGGGAGTACAGAATGCAGATGGTTCCACACGGTTGACGGTAGCACTGACAGAAGATGGTTTGCGGGCAGTGAACGGTGTGGATGCAGCAGGAAAACAGATAGAAAGCCTGTCGGATTACTATATGGTTGTGTACTATACAGCGACGGTTAAGTCCGATGCATCAGTTGTACTTGGAGATGAAGGAAATCCAAATCATGTAAATCTGGTCTGGAGTCGTACTTCAGATGGATATTATAACATGCTGGAGGATCAGAATTATGTATATACATACGGCCTGGATCTGACCAAGACCTTTTCCGACCAGAAAGGAAAGTTTGAGCATGTAAAATTTAAACTGTACAACAGTACAGATGGTTATTATGTCATGGCAGAAAAATCAACAACAGAGGATGGCGTGTATTACGTTGTCGGAAAGACAGTCAATGAGGAGCAGGCCACTGAATTTATACCAAATGCAGACAGCGGGAAACTGCTTGTAAATGGGGCAGAAGCAGACAGCTATCAATTGACAGAGATTGCCACGGATAAGGGATATCATCTGCTCAAAGATCAGATTAAAATCGATATTTCCGCGACAGATCGTGATATTATCGCATCGGTTGCCGGGGTGACCGGAATGGATGCAGCAGCAGTTGAGGCTGTTGTGAATCATTATCAGGGTGGAATTTATGATGAAAATGGAAATCTGGTTACTGCGCAGCGGGATGAATTGACAGGGGCTATGTCTGGAGGACCGGCATTGGAATCTGCCAATGGAAGAACGATCGGAAAGACAGATCTGTATGTCGGAACGATTCAGAATGCATTTGCAAAAATAGATGATAAGGATGCGCTTATGACAGATCAGAATCAGGCGGTATTACTTACTGTGAACAATACAAAAGAATTTTTGCTTCCGCAGACCGGTGGAAAAGGGCTTTATCTGATAACAATTGTGGGTGTTATTTCAGTGGCAGGCGGCTGCTATCTTGTAACACGAAAAAGAGAAAAAGCAAAGATGTAAATGAAAAAGATGTTGGGGTTAAAAGATGCCTTACGAATTGTTCCGTACTTCGTACTCCCACAATTCTACCCAATATTCGCATATCGTGAAGCTGACGCTCCACTTTTATGCTCATATCGGGGCGGGTCATTAAGCCATAAAACCACT
>ENA-OQKO01001406-OQKO01001406.1-human-gut-metagenome-genome-assembly--contig:-NODE-1406-length-14328-cov-4.469051_pt1 | contig 14328 bp, 10 predicted proteins | sample MGYA00242777_ERZ504796 | MGnify/ENA primary metagenome ERZ504796 (study PRJEB26092, sample SAMD00036404) | human gut metagenome | host: Homo sapiens | study: EMG produced TPA metagenomics assembly of... | reverse complement strand
GAAAAAGCATTCCGTCTGTTACGTTCCAAACTGTATGATTTAGAGCTGGAAAAACGCCAGAACTCCGAGGCAGAAGAACGCCGCAGCCAGATCGGTACCGGAGACCGTTCCGAGAAGATCCGTACCTACAATTTCCCACAGGGCCGTGTTACCGACCACAGGATCAAGCTGACCTTATACAAGATCGATTCTATTATGAACGGTGATATCCAGGAACTGTTAGACAACCTGATCGCCGCAGATCAGGCTGCAAAACTGGCTAAGATGAATGAGAACTAAGATTTAATCAGTCAGGTATATTAAAATCAGATACTTAGATACAGTATAAAGAAAGCTATTGCAAAGTGATGATGTGAAGTCAATTTGCAATAGCTTTTTTGTTTACGGCATTTTACTGAAACGACTCCCTCACAATGATCTTCGTTTCCAGTTCTACATGTACCGGCTCTGGATCTGCAGCATAGGATTTATCTGTCAAAGCGCGGATCACATAGTCCATACAGCCTTCTGCCATCTGTGTCAGCGGAACTTCGGATACAGTTAATGGCGGAATGGAGCATTTACTGGTGGATGAGTGATGGAGTCCGATGCTTATGACGGACAGGTCTTTTGGGATACGGACGCCGGCCTGGTAGAAAGCGTAGAGTGCTCCTAAGGCAATGGAGTCGGAGTCACAGAAGACAACATCCGGACGTTCACTTAACTTGAGAAATTCTGCAGCAGCCTGGATACCGCCGTCTGTAGAATTATCTGTGTAAAATAAGGCATGATTTGGCATGTCCACTCCTTTGGCACGGCAGCCATTGATAAAACCGGTAACACGGTCATCCACAGCCAGGTAAGGAGACTGGGAACGGAAAACAGACACGCTTTTAAAGCCCCGGTCTGCGATCATATCAGCAAGAGAGGCACCCATTTTCTGGTTGTTGATGGAAACATAGCTGTACTGATCAGAACGTCTGTTTAAAAGGACCACGGGGATAGGCGGCATAATACTGTCTAAGTACTGCATGTCCATTACGGCAGTATTTGCGATGATAGCAGCATCGTAGTTGTACAGTTTCGGATCGATCAGTCCCTTTTCTTTGTACAGTTCATTTGGCTTAAATGGGCAGATCACAATATTGCAGTTGGTCATCTGGTTTTTGGCAAGAGATGACTGGATCCCGGCCATAACTTTTCCTAAAAGTGCAGATCGTGGGTCAGCTGCCCAGTATACAGCAACTGTGTATATAAGGGGGGAAGTGCCCAGCTCTTTTAGCTGCCTGGAGGCAGATGAGGGCTGGTAACTTAACTGTTTTAAAGCTTCTTCTATTTCTTTTTGTTTCTGCTGGGAGATCCTTCCCGCAGATTTTCCGTTCAAATATAAGGATACAGTAGCGGCTGAAACGCCTGCCAGCGCAGCTACATCTTTTAACGTAGGCATAAAAAACCTCTTTTCTGGTCTGTTCTTTTTATTCTGTATTTATCATATCATACGCCCCATATAAAAGCAATTAAAAAGACATAAGAAGTTAACAAATTAACTTAAGTTAACAAGTAACATTAAAATATCAACTAAATCAAAACACAAAAACTGTGCAAAATATCCAAAAAACAAAAAAATAAGCATTTACTATTGCTATTTAATGAGAAAAGATGTATAGTTTGCTCAGAAACAAGTTAATAACTTAACTAAACATCGAATAAATTAAATTAACATATTAACCTAAAGAGAATGAAAACCAGTGAAAACACATAAAACATGTAAATGGAGGTGCAGAATGTTTTTCTGGAAAACAGCAAAAGAAACAGTTCCTGAAAGACCGATCAGGATCAGCAGTGTAGAGTGGCGTGACGGCCAGCAGTCCCTTTTAGCAACCAGGATCCGCACACAGGATATGCTCCCGATCCTGCCGAAGATGGATGAGGTTGGATATGAATGTATGGAAATGTGGGGCGGTGCAACTTTTGATGTTGCTATCCGCTATTTAGGAGATGATCCCTGGGAACGGGTAAGGGAATTTAAGAAGCTGTGTAAGAAGACACCGCTGAGAATGCTCCTCCGTGGACAGAACCTGATCGGCTACAAACAGTATCCCGATGATGTGGTAGAAAAATTCGTAGAACTGGCAGCAAAAGCCGGAATTGATAAGTTCCTGGTATTTGATGGTTTAAACGATGTGAGAAATACAGAGACAGCCATTAAGGCAGTGCTTAAAAACGGAAAAACAGCAGAAGCAAATATCTGCTACACCATAAGCCCGGTACATACGTTAGAAAAATATGTACAGATGGCAAAGGATTATGCAGCATTGGGCGTAAAAGTCATCCATGTAGAAGATATGGCCGGAATGATGAACCCCAAGCAGGTATCGGATGTGATCAGAGCGATCCGCAAAGAAGTAGGTCTTCCGGTTCATTTCCATGCACACTGTATCGGCGGTATGGCGGATATCTGTTATTGGGAAGCCATTAAAGCCGGTGCCTGTACCGTAGATTGCGATGTATCTGCTCTTTCTCTTGGCCCTGCCCATCCGCCGGTTGAAAGTATTGTTACCTGCTTAAAGGGAACAGGCTTTGATCCTCATCTGGATATGGACCTTCTGGCAGAGATCAATGATTATTTCATGAAGCTGCGTGAAAAATACAAAGAATTTGCAAGCAAGCGTACAGGTGTAGATATCAGTGTTTTAAAACATCAGATCCCAGGCGGAATGCTTTCTAACCTGGAAAGCCAGTTAAAAGGCATGAATGCAGAAAACCGCATTAATGAAGTATTTGAGGAAGTCCATAAGGTACATAAAGATTTCGGTTATCCGCCTTTAGCAACTCCGTTTGCTCAGATGGTAGGCGCCCAGGCAACTATTAACGTCCTTACGGGACAGAGATACAAGATGATCTCCAATGAGAGCAAAACTTACATCCGCGGCATGTACGGACGTCCGGCTGGTGAGATCGCACCGGAACTGAAGGCAGCTGTTTTAGGAAATGACAAAATGATCACAGAACGTCCGGGAAGCCTGATCGCTCCTGGATGGGAGAAAGCAAAAGCAGAAGCAGCAGGCTTTGCAAGAACAGAAGAAGATGTTATGACATACGCTCTGTTTCCTGAACTTGCCCCGGCATTTTTACAGAAGAAGTATCAGTAAAGGTAATGTTTTCGTACCCGCATTCCGTGGGTACAGAAAGGAACAGACAATCAAAAGGAGTACATACCATGAAACAGGAAAATAAAGAAAAGATCGCCCAGGCAGAAGAGATCCTGGAACGGTTAAAGGAGCAGAGAGGCGGAAACGTTCTTTCTATCCACAAAAAAATGGCAAATGATCCAAAGCTGCTCCAGGCATTCAGCCAGCAGTTCGCGATCTGCAAACAGGATATAACACATGTTCCGGCTAAATACATGGAACTGATGTTAATGCTTATGGGATGCTGCGCAGGAAATGCTGTGACGATTAAAACACACGGCGAACTGGCAGTGAAAAAAGGTGCCACTATGGATGAGGTCGGCGAAGTTTTAAGACTGGTTTTCTTTTACTATGGTGCATCAGCAATTATACCGGCAGTAGAACTTTTTGAAGAACTTGAGCCGGAAAAGTAACACCCTTAAAACAGTGAGTACAGAAATATTACCATACAGAATGCCATGGTAGAAACGTATTTAGAAATATTGCCAAGTAGATTTAAAAACCCCATACCATAAAGGCATTCACGAATCTCAGGAGGAAAATGATGGAAGAGAAACAGAAAAAATTGATGAAAACAATGGATGGTAATGAAGCCGCTGCTTATGTGTCTTATGCATTTACAGAAGTAGCTACCATTTACCCCATTACCCCTTCTTCACCAATGGCAGAGCATGTAGATGCCTGGTCTGCAGCAGGTAAGAAAAACCTGTTTGGACAGAGAGTCAAACTGGTAGAAATGCAGTCTGAGGCTGGCGCCTGCGGCGCTATGCACGGCGCACTGGAGTCCGGCGCACTGGCAACCAGCTACACAGCATCCCAGGGCCTGCTCCTTATGATCCCGCCAATGTACCGTATTTCCGGTCAGTTACACCCAGGTGTCCTTCATGTAAGTGCCCGTTCCGTAGGAACCCACGCATTCTCCATTTTCGGAGAGCACTCTGATGTAATGGCAACCAGACAGACCGGTTTTGCAATGCTTTGCAGCAGTACGGTTCAGGAGATCATGGATCTGGCTGGCGTTGCCCATCTGGCAGCTATCAAGGGCCGTGTTCCTTTCCTTCATTTCTTCGATGGTTTCCGTACTTCCCATGAGATCCAGAAAGTAGAAGTAATGGATTATGCAGATTTAGACAGACTCTTAGACAGAGATGCACTGGATGCATTCCGCAAGAGATCCTTAAATCCGGAGCGTCCTGTACAGAGAAGTACCGTACAGAACCCGGACGTATACTTCCAGTATCGTGAAGCAGCAAACCCATATTATGAGGCGATCCCTGAGATCGTTGAAAACTACATGGGAGAGATCAACAAGATCACAGGAAGAGATTATCACCTGTTTAACTACTACGGATGTCCGGATGCAGAAGAAGTGATCATTGCAATGGGATCTGTAGATGGTGTGATCCGTGAGACCGTTGATTACTTAAATGCACATGGCAGAAAGACCGGATATTTACAGGTACATCTGTACCGTCCATTCTCCATTAAGCATTTCCTTTCTGCAATTCCTGAGACTGTAAAGCGTATTGCAGTTATGGACCGTACCAAGGAGCCAGGTTCTTTAGGCGAACCTCTGTATCTGGACGTTTGCAGTGCTATTGCAGAGTCCGGCAGAAATATCCGTGTATACGCAGGCAGATATGGTCTTTCTATTAAAGATGTTACTGCAAACCAGATTGAAGCAGTATTTAACAACCTGGAAGCAGAAGAGCCAAAAAACCACTTTACAGTAGGTATCAATGATGATGTGACCCATCATTCACTGGCTGTAGGGGCACCGATCGATGTAGTTGCAGAGGGAACCATCAGCTGCAAGTTCTGGGGACTTGGTTCAGACGGTACAGTTGGTGCCAACAAGAACTCCATCAAGATCATCGGTGACCACACTGATATGTATGTTCAGGCATATTTTGAGTATGATACCAAGAAATCCGGCGGTGTTACCCGTTCCCATCTTCGTTTCGGACATAAGCCGATCCGTGGAAGCTATCTGGTATCCCATGCAGACTTTGTTGCCTGCCACAATCAGTCTTATATCCAGAAATATGACATTGTCCAGGAATGTAAACCAGGCGGTACTTTCTTATTAAACTGCATCTGGAATGAAGATGAACTGGACAAGCATCTGCCAGCATCTGTAAAGCGCTACATTGCAGAAAACCATATTAAATTTTACATCATCAATGCAGTAAAGATCGGTAAGGAGATCGGACTTGGAAACCGTACCAACGCAGTTTTACAGTCAGCTTTCTTCAAACTGGCAAATGTGATCCCATTTGATGATGCAGTAGAGTACATGAAGAAAGCCATCCTTAAGTCCTACGGAAAGAAGGGCGAAAAGGTTGTAAATATGAACTATCAGGCAGTTGACTGCGGATACCAGAGACTGGTAGAAGTAAAGGTTCCGGAAGAATGGGCTTCTTTAGAGCCGGAGACAGCAAAGGTAGATGAAAATCTTCCAGAATTTGTAAAAAATCTTATGCTGCCGATTAACTCCTTAAAGGGTGACAGCCTTCCAGTCAGTGCATTTACAGGCAGAGAAGATGGTACCGTACCTCTTGGTACTTCTAAATATGAAAAGAGAGGAACAGCAGTAGATGTTCCTGAATGGGATCCGGACAAGTGCCTCCAGTGTAACCAGTGTTCTTATGTGTGCCCGCATGCAGCAGTACGTCCATTTCTGGTAAGTGCAGCAGAAGCAGAAAATGCACCAGAAGGATTTAAGACAAAGAAGGCAACTGGAAAAGGCTTAGAGGAATACACCTACAGGATCCAGGTTTCTCCATTAGACTGCTTAGGCTGCGGTGCCTGCGTTCAGGTATGCCCGGCTAAGGAAAAGGCTCTTACCATGAAGCCATTAGACTCCCAGGCAGCAGAGATCGAAAACTGGAATTATGCAGTAAAACTTTCCAAGAAGAAAAATCCACTGGCTAAGAATACCGTTAAGGGAAGTCAGTTTGAGACTCCATTATTAGAGTTCTCCGGCGCATGTGCAGGCTGCGGTGAAACACCTTACGCAAAGCTGATGACCCAGATGTTTGGTGACCGTATGGTGATCGCAAATGCAACCGGCTGTACACAGGCATGGGGCGCAGCACTTCCTTGTGTACCTTATACAACCAATGAAAAGGGCTTTGGACCGGCATTCTCCAACTCCTTATTTGAGAACAACGCAGAATTTTCCCTTGGTATGTGCCTTGCAGTGACACAGCAGAGAGAAAGAGTTGCAGGTGTTGTAAAAGAGCTGAAGGAAAATAGCGTAGATGCATCTTTAAGTGCAGCAATTGATGCATGGTTTGATGCTTATAATGATGGCGACAAGACCATGGAAGTAAGCGAAAACCTGGTTAAGGCATTAGAAGCAGCAGAACTTACAGGAGAGCAGGCTGACCGCAAGGCAGATATCTTAAACAACAAGGAGCATCTGTCCAAGAAATCCATGTGGATGTACGGCGGCGACGGCTGGGCTTATGATATCGGCTTTGGCGGTTTGGACCATGTATTAGCAAGCGGAACTGACGTAAACATCCTGGTTGTAGATACCGAAGTTTACTCCAATACAGGCGGTCAGGCTTCCAAGGCAACACAGATCGGTGCAGTTGCACAGTTTGCAGCTTCCGGTAAGAAGACAAAGAAGAAAGATTTAGGCCTGATGGCAATGCAGTATGGTTACTGCTATGTAGCCCAGGTAGCTATGGGTGCAAATCCTGCACAGCTGGCAAAGGTATTAAAAGAAGCAGAAGAATTCAAGGGTCCGTCCCTGATCATCGCCTATGCTCCATGTATCAACCACGGTCTTGTAAAGGGCATGGGATGCGCACAGCAGGAAGCAAAAGAAGCAGTAGCAGCAGGTTACTGGAACCTGTACCACTATAATCCAGACCTTAAGAAAGAAGGAAAAAATCCATTTGTTCTGGACTCCAAGGAGCCAACTCTGAACTTAAGAGACTTCCTTATGGGTGAAGTAAGATTTTCCGCATTAACAAGAACCTTCCCGGAGGAAGCGGAAAAACTTCTTGCAGAAGCAGAACTGGATGCAAAGGAGAAGTACCAGGAGTATAAAAAACTGGCAGAGGGGTAATAAAAATGGGAAATGTGAAGATGCAGAAAGTGGATCTGTGTGTGATCCAGGATAATGAACTTGCACAGGTATTTTTAAAAACAGAAAAGAAACCCGCAGTAGCAACCGTAGTTGTAGTTGATCAGACCGTACCTCCCAATTCACCGGAGGTATCCGGTCTACATAAAGCCTTAAGAGAAAAGGCAGAAAAGGAAAACATTCCATTTTACTATGGAAAAGGAATGTGCGGAAAGCTTCTTGCAGATGGTCTTTTAAAACCAGGTCAGAGAGCTGTCACCTGTGATAAGGCAGCGGGAGCAGCCGGCGCCATCGGCGCTCAGGTCACCTGCGCAGATCCGACACAGTTAAAGCAGGTATTAGAGACCGGCGAACTGCTGTTAGAAGAACCTGAAAACGGTGCTTTAAAAGAAACAGTAAAATTAACTGGAAAACTGCCAGAGGGACTTTCTGCAAAAGATCTGGCTTTAAGCTTGGTAAAAGAACTGGGAGTAGAAAATTTAGCAGGAAAGCTTTTAAGCCTGACAGGAGATACCTTAGAGGATATGGAACTGTCTGAAAAAATGGTTCTCTGCGGAGTTCTTGAAAAAGCCGGAGCAACTGCTGTTACAGTGGAAAAAGAGGCAGAGGAAAAGACAGATGTTGTATTTGATGCAGCACAGACAAAAGAACTGACTGCTTTTCCAGGAGGATATAAAGAGTTTGCAGCATTAGAGGAACTGCCGGTGACAGATGTAAAATCCGTATTTATCGGCGGAACTACCGGCGGCAATTTAAAAGATCTGGAAACCGTATCTTCTATGTTAAAGGGAAGAAAGATCGCATACGGACTGCGCCTGGTAGTAGCACCTTCTGATGCAGACACTTATATCAAGGCAGCAACTGCCGGATATATTACAGATATTTTAGAGGCTGGCGGAATTGTGATCAACCACTGCGGAAATCCGGAAGTTCAGGGACGTATTGGAAAAACGGAAGTTATGGTATCTAATGATCTGGAAAATAAGCCTGGTTATGCCGGCTTTGACACATCAAAGACCTATCTGACTTCCACAAAAGCAGCTGTAGAAGCAGCCCTTCTTGGAACCTTAGGTTATAAAGAAGAAGCACCGGCAGCAGAGGAAGAAGAGACAGAAAATCATTCTCTCACATTTGAAGGACGCTGCTGGAAGTTTGGAAATGATATTGACACAGATATTATCATCCCAACACAGCACTTAAACTATGAAACCATGGATGAGATCAAGGTTCATGCCTTTGAGCCTTTAAGACCGGAACTGGCAGCTAAACTTCGTGAAGGTGATCTGATCGTAGCAGGAAATAACTTTGGCTGTGGTTCTTCCAGAGAACAGGCTGCAGAGGTTCTGGTAGCAAATGGCGTACACTGTGTCATTGCAAAATCATTTGCACGTATTTTCTTCCGGAATGCTATTAATAACGGTATCCTACTTCTGGAATGCCCGGATCTTCCAGATGATGTAAATGAGGGAGATACAGTAAAAGTAGAGCTGGATAAGCAGCAGATCAGTGCCAACGGAAAGACTTACAAGATCCCGGCAATTCCGGAAAATCTGTACCACATCATCATGGACGGTGGTCTGGTAAAGAGCATTATGAAAAAAGTAGAGAAAGGCCTGTTATAGGAAGGGGGTAAGAATATGGGACATACATTAGCTGAAAAGATCATTATGAAGCACATTGGCGGTAAAAGCGTAAAGCCGGGAGATCTGGTAGTTGTAGAGCCGGACTGCGTAGTGATCCATGATATTTATACCGCTTTCCTTCAGGATAAAATGAAGAAAATGGGACTTACCAAGGTGTGGAATACAGATAAGATCGTCATCATGCACGATCATCTGATGCCAGCCTGCTTAGAGGGCGACCCACGAAGCCTGGAAGCCGGTTATGAACTGGTAAAAGAGTATGGTATCCGCCATTTCCACGCTACCGGCGGTATCGTTCACCAGTTAGTTCCTGAGTTAGGCTATTCCAAGCCAGGTGACATTGTATTTGTAACAGACTCCCACACACCTACCTACGGTGCTGTAGGCTGCTTCTCTACCGGTGTTGGATACACAGAAATGGCAGCTGTATGGGGAACCGGCCAGATGTGGTTAAGAGTTCCAAGCAGCATTAAGATCCAGATCGACGGAGTACTTCCTCCTCATGTATACGCAAAGGACATTATCCTTCGGGTATTAGGAGATCTGGGAGCTGCAGGCGGTACCTATAAGTCTCTGGAATTCTGTGGAACTGCCATTGATGCATTAGGTATTGACGGCCGTATGACCATTGCAAACATGGTTGTAGAGTGCGGTGGAAAAGCAGGACTTTTCGCAGCAGACCAGAAATGCGCTGATTACTGCGGCGTAGATTATGAGGACGTTGCCTGGGTAAAGGCAGATGAAGATGCTGAGTATGAAAGAGTTCTCACTTATAAGGCAGAAGATTTAGAGCCAGTCTTATACTGTCCGTCATATGTGGATAATGTGCATCCACTGTCTGAGGTGAAAGGTGTCAGACTGGATCAGGTATTTATCGGTTCCTGTACCAATGGCCGTTTGGAAGATCTGAAGATCGCAGCAAATGTGATGAAGGGTAAAAAGATCAGCTCTCACGTAAAATGCATCGTAACACCCGCTTCCAACAGCATTATGGAAGAGGCAATGAAGGAAGGCTATATCCAGACGCTGGTAGAAGCAGGAGCGCTGGTAACACCGCCGTACTGCTCCTTCTGTGAGGGACGTACCATGGGTCTGCTTTCAGATGACGAGGTAGTTCTTGGAACCAACAACCGTAACTTCTTAGGACGCTATGGTTCTCCAAAGGCAAAAGCATATCTGTCATCACCGGAAGTAGCTGCTGCATCCGCTGTTATGGGCGTGATCACAGATCCGGCAGAACTGAGTTAAAACAGATAGGATCATAAATATAGAAAGGACCTGGAAAATGAGATCATTAAGAGAAGTAAGAGACAGCCTGTTAGCCAGAGAGAAAAAAAGGATCGCAGTGGCTGCGGCAGAGGACAGACCTGTTCTGGAAGCAGTAAAAGAGGCAGTACAGATGGGGATCGCAGAGGCAACTCTCTGCGGTGATGAGGCAAAGATCCGCCAGATCGCAGAAGAGATCGAGCTGGATGTAAACAAAGTAACCATTGTAAATGAACCGGATATCAGAAAATCAGCAGAAGCGGCTGTAAAACTGGTACATAACGGGGAAGCACAGCTTGTTATGAAAGGTCTCATCGGAACCGCGGATTTCCTGCGGGCTGTATTAAATAAAGAATGGGGACTTCGTACCGGCAAGATCTTAAGCCATGTGGCTGTATTTGACTCTGTAAAATTAGACCGTCTGATCCTTATGACAGACGCAGCTATGGTCATGTATCCAACACTGGAAGAAAAGATCGCCATGATCAACAATACCATTCCTGTATGCCAGGCACTGGAGATCGAAGATCCAAAGGCAGCAGCTGTGTGTGCAGTAGAGGTATTAAATCCTTCCATGCAGCCTACACTGGATGCAGCTTCCCTGGCCATCATGAGCCAGAGAGGCCAGTTTAAGGGAATTACCGTAGACGGACCTCTGGCACTGGACAATGCATTAAATGAAGATGCAGCCCGTCACAAAGGCATCAAGAGCCCGGTTGCAGGCCATGCAGATGTACTGCTTATGCCAAATATCGAGTGCGGAAACATTATGTGGAAGACTCTGGTATACATGGCAAGATGCGAAATCGCAGGCGTACTGATGGGAGCTGCAGCACCGGTTGTCATTACTTCCCGTTCTGATGCACCTGAAACCAAGTTAAACAGTATTGCCCTTGCTCTGCTGATCGCAGGAAACAAGGACAAGAAATAAAGAGGTACCTACATGAAAGATAAAGTATTGATCCTGAATCCAGGTTCTACATCCACCAAGATCGCAGTTTACTGCAACGATGAGATCATCCACCTGGAAAGTATCCAGCATTCCCACGAAGATCTGGCTCCCTTTGCCCATGTGCAGGACCAGAAGGAATACCGCCTGGAAAAGATATTAAATGTTCTTGATAAAGCGGGTATCAAACTGGATGAACTGATCTGTATTTCCGCAAGAGGCGGACTTCTCCACCCGATTCCAGGTGGTACCTATGAAGTAAATGACATCATGGTAGATGAAATGATGCATCCGAAAAAGGAACATGCCTGCAACCTGGGTGCTCTTATTGGAAAAGATCTGGCTGACCGTGTAGGCATTAAATCCTATATCGTAGACCCGGTAGTAGTAGATGAGCTGTGGCCATGGGCAAGAATGACAGGTCTTAAAGAAGTAAAAAGAGTCTGCCAGTTCCATGTATTAAACCAGAAAGCCATTGCCAGAAAGGTTGCCAGAGTCCTTGGAAAGACCTACGAAGAGGTAAATGTGATCGTCTGCCATATCGGCGGTGGTATTACTGTTGGCATGCACCGTTGTGGCAAGGTAGTAGATGTAAACAATGGTCTTGACGGAGACGGACCAATGTCACCGGAGCGTTCCGGAGGACTGCCAAATGCAGATGTGCTGGATCTGGCATACAATCATGGTTTAACCTATGAAGAAGCTTACCGTACCATGGTAGGAAAGGGCGGATTTGTAAGCCATTTAGGCACCAATGATGCCAGAGCTGTAGAAGCAATGATCGATAACGGCGATGAGTATGCAAAGCTGGTTTTTGAGACCATGGCATATCAGATCGCAAAAGAGGTTGGTGCTCTTGCTACCACTGTAAACGGCAGAGTGGATGCAATCGCACTGACCGGCGGTATCGTTTATTCCAAGCGTATGGCTGACTGGATCACAGACAGAGTATCCTTTATCGCACCTGTATACCGTTATCCGGGAGAAGGCGAGATCCAGGCTCTTTACGAAGGCGCTATGCGTGTGGTAAGAGGGGAAGAAGAAGCTAAGATTTACGAATAAGCAAAATACTATATGTCCCCTCTTGCTTTAGGGGACGACTGTAGAAAGAGGAAAAATATGGGTAAAAAAGTGGAATTTAAAGTCTGCGGACTTTCAGCAAAGTACTTTGTACCGTTGTTTTTAGTCATTATCATCTGTACTTACGGCGGCTTTATGCCAACTGTAAAGATCGGTGAGACTACTGGTGTTGGAATGGTAGGAACTCTGGCGTTTTTAATGAGTGTAGGCGGCCTGTTCTTCTGGCTTGGTAACAGTATTCCTGTTGTAAACAGCTATTTAGGTGGTTCCGTGCTCTTCTGTATGTTTGGACCGGCACTGTTAAATTACTTTGGTCTTCTGCCAGAGACCACTGTAAAAGGTGTTTCTATCCTTATGAAATATGGTCTGCAGGACGTATATATCGCAGCTCTCCTTTGCGGTTCCGTCCTGTATATGGACCGTAAGATCTTATTAGGTGCTATTTCCCGTTATCTGCCGGCGATCCTGGGCTCCCAGGTATTTGCACTGGGCTTCTGCTTCCTTGGCGGACTGATCACAGGTTATGGACCTTTAAATGCAGTATTTGATATTGGCGCACCAACTATGTCCGGTGGTTCCGGCGGTGCTTTAGTAACCATTCCTACTCTGTACACTGACCTTTCCGGTACAGACTGGATGAGCATGTCCGGTATGTTCTTATGCTATGTTTCTCTTTCTAACGTAGTTGCTATCCTGATGTGTGCTCTTTCCAAACCGATCCTTAAAAAAATGGGTATGGTATCTCCTGAAGATAATCAGGGCATCCTTCGTGGAGCAGGCACTATGCAGACAGAGGCATCTGAGCAGCTTCCGGCTCTCAGTGCTGATCCTACCAAAGTCTGCGGCGGTATCTTTATCTGCCTTGGCATCTATCTGTTAGGAACTATTTTAGGCAAGCTTCCTGGAACCAAAGTGATCGCAGGACTTGCATGGGCGATCATCATCGCGGTTGTGATCAAATGTACCGGCATCATGGAAGACAAGATCACAAATTATACTGTAAACGGTATGAACTTTATGTTAAAGGGACTGCTGCCGGCGATCATCGCAGGTATCGGCATCAACTCTATCAGTATTGAGACTATGATCAGCTACTTTACACCGGCTGCTCTGGTCATTATTGTTCTGGCTGTATTAGGCGCTTACATTGGCGCGATCATCTTCGGACACCTCTTTGGCCTGTGGGGCTACGAAGCTGGTATTACAGCAGGTCTTTGCTGCTGCAACATCGGTGGTTCCGGTGACCTGGCAGTTCTGACTGCAGGCGACAGAATGAGCCTGTTAGCATTCTCCTCCATCTCCACCCGTATCGGCGGTGCCCTGATGGTTGTATGGATCGGCTTCCTGTATCCAATGTTAATGCTGAAATAAATGACCGTGTAAAAGTGCCATAATAAAATCAAATTAACCTTCCTAAGTTAAAGAATAAGTCAACGAAAAAGTTAAATATTAATCCTGAATAAGTGAATGATAAGTGAATAAATAATGTGACCGCCCAGAACCGGTCCGACCTGTAATGGATCGGATACCGGTCCTGGGCGGTTTTTGTTATTATTTTGTGCTGCCAACGGCAGCACATGTAGTTAAACATATTTGCAGAAAGGAAAATGGAAAAATATGGAAATAAATATAGCAGTAATACCGGGGGACGGGATCGGTCCGGAGATCACAGAGGCAACTGAGCAGGTCTTAAAGAGAGTGTGTGAAATATATGGTCATGTACTTAACATTACTCACGTTAAGGCCTGTTCTTCTTCTATAGAAGAAACAGGAGAACCTCTTCCAAAAGAGTCTTTAAAAAAGTGCCTTCAGGCAGATGCAGTTCTTCTGGGAAATACAGGTCTGGAAAAATATAAAAATGAGCCTTTGACCAAGCGCCCGGAATATGCCCTTTTAAAACTGCGAAAAGAACTGGGAGTTACCACCAATCTGCGGCCGGTGCGGTTGTATCCGGCGCTTATGGAGCTTTCCCCTTTAAATAAAAATGCTCTCTCAGGCGCGCGGAAACGATCTCCGGCAGCTCCTCGCCGTAGATTTCATGCGCGCGGTCGTAGCAGATTCTACGCAGTGTCTTGTCGGAATCTTCGATGACCGGCGGGAATTTTCCGGCACGGATCGGGG
>ENA-OQKO01001399-OQKO01001399.1-human-gut-metagenome-genome-assembly--contig:-NODE-1399-length-14376-cov-3.754860_pt1 | contig 14376 bp, 11 predicted proteins | sample MGYA00242777_ERZ504796 | MGnify/ENA primary metagenome ERZ504796 (study PRJEB26092, sample SAMD00036404) | human gut metagenome | host: Homo sapiens | study: EMG produced TPA metagenomics assembly of... | reverse complement strand
ATGAAACTGATCAGTGAAATGCCGATGCTTGCAGTTTATGGATACCATGCTTATAATCATTATGTCTGTGATGAAAGTCTTTATATCCATCGTCCACAGCCGGATCTGTCTACAGCAGAAAATATTCTGCTTATGCTGCGGCCGGATAAGAAATATACAGAACTGGAAGCACAGGTACTGGATGCTGCACTGGTGCTTCATATGGAGCATGGCGGTGGAAATAATTCTACGTTTACTACCCGTGTAGTAACTTCTGCAGGATCCGACACTTATTCGGTTATTGCTGCGGCACTTTCTTCCCTGAAAGGTCCGAAACATGGCGGTGCCAATATCAAAGTAGTGGAAATGATGGCAGACCTGCGCAAAGAAGTTTCTGATTGGGAAGATGAGGAAGAAGTAAAAGAATATCTTGGAAAATTATTGGATAAACAGGCATTTGACCGGAAAGGCCTGATCTATGGAATGGGTCATGCCGTTTACTCTCTGTCTGATCCGAGAGCGCGGGTATTCAAGCATTTTGTAGAAGCACTTGCCATTGAGAAAGGCCGTCACAAAGATTTTGCATTGTATTCCATGATCGAACGTCTTGCACCGGAAGTAATTGCTGATAAACGCAAGATTTACAAAGGTGTAAGTGCAAATGTGGACTTTTACAGTGGATTTGTGTACAGTATGTTGGATATTCCGCTGGAGTTATATACGCCGATCTTTGCCATGGCAAGAATCGTCGGCTGGAGTGCACACCGCATTGAGGAACTGGTAAACGCTGATAAGATTATCCGTCCGGCTTATAAGAGTATTATGGTGGAGCGGGATTACGTGCCGATGGATGAACGTTAAGATATACGAAGCGGAGACTTATTTTTCCGTTTGCTGCTGAAAAATATCACAAAGGAGTTTGCAAAATAAATGATAGATAAAAATCTCTTTCTGGAGACGTTACATGAAGTGGCTGAGATTGCTGCCACATCCAGTGAAAAAATCAAACCGGAGGAAGTACACCGTTACTTTGAGGGGATGGAACTTTCAGAGGAACAGGAAAAAATGGTTTACGAGTATCTGAATCTGCCGCCGGAGGCAAAGGCGGCCCGGCAGCCGGAGTGCGATAAGGCCGCAGAAGAGGAAGAACCTGAGGTAGAGACCATTGAGGTGTACTCGGACACAGACTCTGCATCCGGGATTCAGATTGGCGCTGACAGGGGGTCAAAAGATACCATAGAAGAGGAGGAAGAGGATGCACCGCAGCCAAAAGATGTGGAGCAGCTTTCCGATTCTGTATATTATAAAATGTACCTGAACGATGTCAGAGAACGCGGTGAGGCAGATGAAGCAAAAATGCTGGAATTGTATACTGCAGTTCTGCAGGGAGATCAGAGTGTAGTCAATGCCATAGTAGATGGCTGGCTGATGCGTGTGATCCATATGGCTGGTATGTATGAGGATGTACCGGTGAATATGGAAGATCTGATCCAGGAAGGAAATATGGCACTATGGATGGCACTCGGCGGATTGCCGGAGCTTGGCAGTGCACCGGAAGTAGACAAGTATCTGGAAGGACAGGTCATCGCAGGATTTGAGGCACATATCCGCGAGGTGACCGGAGATACCGACCAGGTGCAGGCGGTACTTGGAAAAGCAGCACTGCTGCATGAGGCACGCAAATATCTGGCAAAAGAAAATGCACAGGATCCGTCCATCCGGGAATTGAGTGAGTATACCCATATATCGCCGGAGGAAATACAAGATATACTGGCACTCCAGAAAGAAGTTGGCACTTCAGACGGAGCAAACTAAGGCAGCAGACTTGCAGAGATGTACAGAAGAATATGTCATACATTGCATGATGTGCATCTCGCAGCAAGAATGCCGGTGACATTCGTAAAAGAGCCCATATGGAATCAAGCGGGTTAATGACGCCCGGCTCAGATTCCATATGGGCTCTTTTTTCGTGCAGTAAAGAAAAATTGTTTGCTATTTCCGGGGATTATGTTTCCTGCGGCAACAGATAATTCGTGAACAGTGGAATGACCGGATTCAGATTATCTTTTTTCCATACAGCGACGAGATGGAGCGGATCTGTCTTATAGAAAGGCAGCGAAAGTACTGCTGTATTGGAATTGGAGATGCAGTTTTCATCCAGTACTGAGAAACCGAGTCCGGCTTCCACTTTCAGAAGAAGATTCTGGATGGAAGTTGCATAAATGGTGTGAGCCGGTGTGAAGCCGTGCCGCTCACAAAATTGTACAATATTGTTATAAGCCCCACGGGAGATGGATGGATCAATAGCGATCATCGTTTCTGTACTCAGACGATCAAAATGCAGGTTATTCTGCTGCGCCAGCGGGTGTGAGCGGGAGATGACGCATTTCGGAGATGATTCGAAAAATACCTGATAGATGATGTCATCTGCCGGATAGTCCACGATATCAAAATCCAGAGTCAGGGCAATGTCAATACGGCCGTTGAGCACGGATTCCCGCAGTTCATGAAAATTGCCACTGATAATGTCGATGCGGATATTCGGATGATTTTCCCGGAGAAGATGCAGGGCATGGGGCAGAAAGTTCTCGGAACGCTGGGTTTCAATGACACCAAGGACAATGGAACCGTTTTCTCCAAGTTCTGCGTTGCGTGCTTTCTGTACGGCAGCTTCCCCGAGTTTCATCAGTTTGGAAAATTCTTCGTAGAGAATGGCACCGCTGGAAGTGAGACGGACATATTTTTTTGTGCGCACAAATAATTTCATACCCAGCTCTTCCTCCAGGTTTGAGACATTTCTGCTTAAAGAAGACTGGGCTACAAACAAATGATTGGCAGCCTCTGTAAAATTCAGGTATTCAGCTACATTTAAAAAACATTGAATCTGAAAGATGGTCATATTGTTCCTCCGCGAAGCATAGCAATTTCTTCTTTATAAGGTGGCAGGGTTTTCTTTGGATTGTCCGGATCCGGCAGATATGGTGTTTCCAGAATTTTCGGAACATCTGCAAAGTCCGGGTGATGCACGATATCGTACAGTGCATCAAAGCCAATCTCTCCCTGACCGATGTTGGCATGACGGTCCTTGTGGGCTCCACATGGATTTTTGCTGTCATTTATATGAAAGACAGCAATCTGATCTTTTCCGAGAATCCGGTCAAATTCTTCTATGACAGAATCAAAATTGTGTACGATATCATAACCGGCATCATGGGTGTGACAGGTGTCAAAGCAGACCCGTAGCCGTTCCGGGTGTGAGACGCCGTCGTAGATAGCAGCCAGTTCTTCAAAACTGCGGCCGATTTCCGATCCCTTTCCGGCCATGGTTTCCAGCGCGATGCAGCAGTCTGTATCTGCGGATGCATCCAGAACTTCATTCAGTCCCCGGATGATCTGCGCTGTTCCTGCTTCTACACCAGCTCCTACATGGGCACCCGGATGCAGAATCAGGATTTTGCTTTTCATGGCAGCGGTACGTTGTACTTCCAAAGTAAGAAAATTGACTGCCAGCTCAAACGTTTCCGGCTTTACGGTGTTGGCAAGATTGATGATGTAAGGGGCATGTACTACAAAACTGTCCATTCCATAGTGGTGCATGGCCTCCCAGCCAGCTTCAATATTCAGTTCTTCGATTGGCTTACGCCTGGTATTTTGCGGCGCACCGGTGTAAAGCATAAAGGTGTTGGCACCGTAGCCTGCAGCTTCCTTTACAGAATTTAAAAACATGTCTTTTCCGGACATGCTGACGTGTGAACCTATTTTTAACATATCGTTTTCCTCTTTTTTCGTTCGTTGCATATGTATCAAGTATAGTATAAAATGAGAAATTTTCCTAGCAAAAACTTTGCTATAGTTCACATGCGCCATTCGCAAAACGCCCTATCGGGCTTCTCCGTAGCTACGCTCCTGATTTTGCTCATAAGATGGCGCTCCCTTCATCACTATATATTCAGGAAATTCCTCATGCAAGCATGGTCATTCCCTGAATATATGTGATGAGTGAACTGTAACAAAACTTTACTGTTTGAGCGACAATGAAGCACTTTTGACCTTGGCAAATGAGAAAAAATTGGTTACAATAAAAAGTACATCTGTGAATCTGTGGAAAAAGTCCGGATAGCAGTATTTTCTGATGATAAAAGTACAGGAACATCTGGGGAACCGGTTCGATTTTACAGGACAAAGACAGAGGGAAAGACAGAGAGAGGACGAAAAAGGGATGCCGAAATTTGAGGTAGAATTAAAACGAGTTGTGGATGATTCTTATGACATTGAAATCGGACACGGACTGGTGGATCAGGTTGCAGCCGATCTGAAACACGGGCTGGCAGGAACGGTTCATAAATTTGCAATTATTACAGACAGCAATGTGGAACCTTTGTATGCACGACCACTGGAACAAAAGCTGGCAGAAGAAGGATTCCAGACGGATGTGTTTATCTTCCCGGCTGGGGAAAAGAGTAAGACGCGGCAGACAAAGGCGATGCTGGAGGATGCAATGCTGGAAAAAGGTTATCGCAGAGACTGCTGCATTCTGGCTGTTGGCGGTGGCGTAGTTACAGATCTGGCAGGATTTGTTGCAGGAACTTACGGCAGAGGTGTACCATTTATCAATTATGCTACTAGTCTTCTGGCGGCAGCAGATGCATCTGTGGGCGGCAAGACAGCAGTCGATACACCGCTGGCAACGAATCTGATCGGACTGATCAACCAGCCGCAGAAAGTATATCTGGATCTGGACACATGGAAGACATTGCCTGAACGTGAGATTTGCAGCGGACTGGCAGAAACTATCAAGCACGCGTGTCTGGCAGATGCGGAATTTTTTGAATATCTGGAAGCACATATGGAGGAAATTCTTGCACTGGATCAGACTGCATGTGAGCATATCGCTGAGAAAAACTGCAGCATCAAATATCATGTAGTAATGAAGGATGAGCGTGAAACCGGTCTGCGGGAAGTTTTAAATCTCGGACATACGGTGGGACGCGCGGTGGAGACCGTCAGCGAATATCGTCTGCTGCATGGTGAGGCAGTCGCGATCGGACTGGCAGCAGAAGTGCGTTTGTCCCAGAAGATGGGTTATATGACAGATGCGCAGGCAGAGCGGGTGATCGCATTGCTCAAACGTGCAAAACTTCCGACAGAGATTCCGTTGTACATAGACCGGGAAAAACTGGTGAAAAAGCTTTATACCGATAAGAAGGTCCGGGATGGAAAACTGCGTTTCGTAGTGCAGAATGGGATTGGCGAAATTGTATGTTTTGGTGAAAATGTATATGCAACACCGGTTTCAGAAGAAACTGCCCGGGAGATTATTATGCAGTTATAATACCGGGAAGATGTGAAGCAGCAGTAATACTTCCAAAAATGCTCCACAGAATGAGTGTGATGCAAGTCGAATGCCGAGGCATTCTTGAAGCTGGAAAAGGAGTACAGGAGCATAATAGTTGGAGGCAGATTGTTAGTATGAGATATGAACGAAAAAGAGAAGAAGGAACAGCTGTTTTTTATGAAGTATTGGAACAGGGCAGAAAAGCAGCAGAATTTTTTTATGCAGTGAAACCGTGCCAGACAGGACGGGGAAACTGTCAGTTCTGGATCGAACGGATTCATATGGAGCAGGACTATCTGGATTATTCCTATCTGGATGCTGTGCTGCAGTTTATCCAGTATAAATGCTGGTGCAGCGGATGTACGGCAATGTATACACGGATCAGTGCTGTGAATTTGATGGATATGGAACGCTATCGGCGTTACGGATTTTATGTGATAGCAGAGCAGATGTCAGAACAGAAACAGGGGAATTTTGTCTGCCATTATGTTCTAAAATACCCATTGCCCAGAGAATGGGAAGAGATAATGAATATAAAGGAGAGAAATATTTACTATGAAGGAAAGAGATAAATTTGGATCCCGTCTGGGATTCATACTGGTTTCAGCCGGGTGTGCGGTTGGACTTGGAAATGTATGGAAGTTCCCATACATTTGCGGACAGAATGGAGGCGCTGCGTTCATTCTGATCTATCTGGTGTTTTTGACAATTCTTGGACTGCCGATTCTGATCAGTGAGTTTGCAGTCGGACGAGGCAGCCGTTTCGGTGTAGCCAAAGCTTATGAGAAACTGGAACCGGAAGGCACAAAATGGCATCATTTCAAATGGTTTTCTATTTTCGGCAACTATCTGCTGATGATGTTTTACACGATGGTAGGCGGCTGGATGCTGTTTTATATTTACCGCAGTGCCAGCGGGACACTGGCATCTATGTCTGCGGATGAAGTAGGAACAGCATTTTCTGACATGCTGGCTTCTCCCGGGGCAATGGTTGGCTGGATGATCCTGGCAGTTCTCATTGCATTTGGCATCTGTGCGCTTGGTCTGCAGGGCGGTATGGAGAAAATCATGAAAGTCATGATGAGTATACTGATCATTCTGATCGTAATCCTGGCAATTCATTCTCTGGTATTGCCAAATGCCATGGAAGGAGTAAAGTTTTATCTGGTTCCAAATCTGGATGCCATCAAAAGCCGTGGTCTGGGTGCCGTGGTATTTGATGCCATGACACATGCGTTTTTTACACTGAGTGTCGGCATCGGTGCGATGGAGATTTTCGGAAGTTACCAGAAACGGGAACATTCCCTTCCGGGTGAGGCGACGAATATCGTTATTCTGGATACGTTTGTGGCACTGATGGCAGGATTTATTATTATTCCGGCATGTTTCGCTTATGGTGTACAGCCGGATGCAGGTCCGTCTCTGCTGTTTATCACACTGCCGAACGTATTTAATAACATGGCAGGAGGAAGAATCTGGGGAACCTGCTTCTTTATCTTTATGTCATTTGCAGCATTGTCCACGATCATTGCGGTATTTGAAAATATCATATCCTTCTATATGGACATGTGTGGCTGGAGCAGAAAAAAAGCGGTAATCTTTAATATCGTACTGATCATTGCACTGTCACTCCCGGCGGTACTGGGCTTCAATCTGCTGTCTGGTTTCCAGCCAATGGGAGCAGGAAGTTCTGTGATGGATCTGGAAGATTTTCTGGTGTCTTATAATCTGCTTCCACTGGGAAGTATGATTTTTGTCCTGTTTTGTGTAAAGAAAAACGGATGGGGATGGGAGAATTTCCGCAAAGAGACAAATGATGGAAAAGGACTGAAGATTTCCAATAAACTGCAATTTTATATGACCTATATTTTGCCGGCCATTATTGTTATTGTATATCTGAAAGGATATTATGACACCTTTGCCAAGATGGGACCGAAGGTTTTAGCAGGCTGGATGACATTTGCAGCAGTATTACTGGCCATTATTTTTGGCTTGTCTTCTGTGAAGAAAAAAACAAAAAAGTAAACACATAAATGTATACCATTCAGAGTCATGACAGTTTTTTGCATGGCTCTGACTTATTTTGATAGCAGAAAGAAGGAATGAAGATGCGTGTATTTGAAAATTTGGAGCCCAAGGAAGTATTTTATTATTTTGAAGATATCTGCAGCATCCCACATGGATCGGGAAATACACAGAAAATCAGTGATTATTGCGTGAACTTTGCAAAAGAGCACGGGTTGAACTATCGGCAGGAAGAATGTGGTAACGTCGTCATATGGAAAGATGCCACTTCGGGATATGAGCAGGCAGACACGGTCATTTTGCAGGGGCATATGGACATGGTAGCAGTTAAAGATGCGGATTGTCCACTCGATTTGGAGAAAGATGGGCTGATTCCGGAGATTGACGGAGCGTGGATACAGGCAAAAGGAACCTCACTGGGAGGTGATGATGGTATTGCAGTAGCCTATGCACTGGCCATTCTGGCAGCAGATGATATTCCACATCCGGCTCTGGAGGTAATATTTACGGTCGGTGAGGAAGTTGGCCTGGTTGGAGCAACAGCTCTGGATACGTCTGATCTGAAAGGGAAAATTCTGATGAATATCGATTCTGAGGATGATGGTATCTTTCTGATTGGCTGTGCTGGTGCAGCTACAGTAGCATGCTGCCTTCCGGTGAAGAAGGAAACGGTGTACGGTCAGCAATATGTATGGCATACAGAGGGGCTGATGGGTGGTCATTCCGGTATGGAGATCAGCCGTGAGCGCGCTAATGCAAATAAAACCTTCGGCAGATTTCTGGCAGAATGCATGGATGAAATTGGATTTTCTATAGTGTCGGTCAGTGGTGGAGAGAAGGATAATGCGATTGCAAAACAGTGCTCTGCTCGGTTGGTTGTACCGGAAGAGAAGACGGCATCTTTTGAGGATGCGGTACAGACATTTGAGATAATGTTAAAAAGGGAGCATCATTTTACGGATCCACAGATGCATATCTATGTGGAAAAAGAATGTTGTGGAGAGACTGAGGTACTTACCGGGGAGATTGCACAGAAACTGATGTTTTTGCTGATCCATTTGCCAAATGGCGTACAGAAGCGCATTCCGGAAGCTCCGGACAGTGTACAGACATCCCTGAATATGGGAATCCTGGCACAGACAGAAGACGAAATTTCCATGACATTTTCCGTGCGGAGCAGCGTTACAAGTGAAAAAGAATGGTTGATGAAGCAGATGCAGCATCTGACAGGAAGCGTTGACGGCTACTGCAGAATTTCTGGCGTATATCCGGCCTGGGAGTATCAGCCGAATTCCTAAATCCGTCCGCTGATGATTGAGACTTATGAAGAAATCACAGGCAAAAAGCCAGAAACAGCAGCAATCCATGCCGGTGTGGAGTGTGGTATCTTCTGCGAAAAAATGCCGGGGCTTGACTGTATTTCCTACGGTCCGCAGATAAACGATATTCATACAACGAGAGAACGGCTGAATATCGAATCTGTGAAGCGCAATTGGGAACTAACGCTGGCAGTGCTGGAAAAGTTAAAATAATTTATGGCTGATGTAAAGTAGTGAATGGATGATCAGATATTTTTTGTTATAGAAGTGCTTGTTTTGTTATTTGCTTTTAAAAACATAAAAAACCTCAACATTATGTTGAGGTTTTTTAATGCGGAAGATGGGACTTGAACCCACACGATTGCAATAATCACAAGATCCTTAGTCTTGCTCGTCTGCCAGTTCCGACACTTCCGCATTTGTCATTATGTAGTTGTTTCAAACGACTTGATTATAATAACAAAATAAGTATAAAATGTCAAGCTATATTTTTGAAAATGATCTAATAAAATATACCACTGATCATACGTAATACTGCTGAAGCTGAAACGAGGCAATTTTGTAATCCGAATTAGGTTAGTAAGTGGCCCCAGGTGATTTAACTTCCGATGTAGTTCACTCTAAGAAAGTAAAGACATCATCCCAGTATTCGTCGCCCAGAAGATACATTGCTTCTCCGTGACCTGCACCTGGGGCCGTGATTTTTTCTTTGTTATTACCAGGTTTTGCCTGATATAAAATATCCATCATTTCATATGGAATGAAATCGTCTGCGGTACCATGAATGAACAACATCGGCTTTTTGCAGTTTTTTACCTGATTTAGAGCAGATGCTTCTTTGAAAGAGTAACCGGCTTTTGCTATGGCAAACAGGTTGGCAGTGTACATCAGCGGAAATTCCGGCATACCAAAACGAAGTTTCAATTCACTGGAAAAAATATCCCACACGCTGGTATAACCGCAGTCTTCTATAAAGGCAACTACCTGATCCGGGGTATCTTCCCCGGCTGTCATCATGGTTGTGGCAGCACCCATGGAAATACCATGAATAACGATTCTTGCATCGGAATCCTGAGCGACGATCCAGTTAATCCAGGAAAGGATATCCTTTCGGTCGAGCCAGCCCATGCCAAGGTAATTGCCATCTGTATCTCCACAGGCACGAAGATCCGGTGTCAATACCTGATAATTGTGAGCATAGTAGTGCTGAGCCAGGCTGGTTGCACCGAGATGGTCACCGCGGTAGCCATGCAGGGCAATTACCCAATCATGGGATTCGCCATTTGGATAATAAACACCATTGCAGTGAATATCATCTTCAGTTGTGATTTCAACCGTCTGTCCCGGATTTTCAGCAAGAAAAGCTTCGTTTGCTTCCTGCTGAGCAATTTTGCCTTCTGCGATTGTACGTTCTGTATCATCGGCTGTTTCCGGAATTTCCAGGGCAACGGTTCTGTTTCCACCGTCACCGGAACGACCAATGGAATAATTCACAAGATAATTTCCGGCAAAGAGTGAGATGAGAACGAGCAGAGCAATGAGAACTGCTACAAGTGTTAATATAACTTTTTTGACGCTTAGTTTTTTCTTCTTCAATATATTCATGTGTATAAAACCTTTCTGTATAAAAAATTTGATAATCAAACTATTATAATATACATGATTGATGAAATACATTCAAGAAAAAATATAAATATGGTAGAAGAGAGCTTCCTGAGAGTTTTTTTTCCATATCATTCATTGATGTGGTTGAAGTAAATAAAAAGAAAATATATTTGTGCCAAATGCGAAAAAAATGACAAAAAAATACATTGAAAATGTAAAATAATCACAAAAAAACACTCGGATATGTTATGCTGACTGTAAAAGTAATTGAAACTGACAGGATTTTCCAGTGATAAAATCATGGAAATGATAAAAGAATTATTCAATTATACGGGAATTAATATAAAAAAAGAACATTGGAATACATATGATGAGATGAATAAAATAATTATATTTATTGATTTAAGGGATTAATATAAGGCAGAAAAAATTGGTGATGGTGATTATGATGACGAGTATGATGATGTCTATGATTATTGGAAGATGCCATGTACTAATGCTGCATAGGAAGCGGCGATATGAATCTTGGGTTCCTATCTCCGGCCGCAAAAAAAGACCCCAACCAAAGTTTGAGGTCTTTTAGTGCGGAAGATGGGACTTGAACCCACACGATTGCAATAATCACAAGATCCTTAGTCTTGCTCGTCTGCCAGTTCCGACACTTCCGCATGCGTCGTATTAATTTGTTTCCGACAAGAAAGAATGATACCAAAAGGCGGGCATAATGTCAACAGTTTTGTGAAAAAAATATAAAAAACATATATTTCAAAAATTACGAAAAAGGTGTTGACATTTAAATGGCGTTGTTGTATTATATGCTTTGTCAGCTGCGAGGCAGCAAAGCAAATTGATATGCAGGAATGGCGGAATTGGCAGACGCGCACGGTTCAGGTCCGTGTGACTATTGCAGTCATGAGGGTTCAAGTCCCTTTTCCTGCATTTTAATCAACGATGCAGCAGAACAACTTAATACGCAGGAATGGCGGAATTGGCAGACGCGCACGGTTCAGGTCCGTGTGACTATTGCAGTCATGAGGGTTCAAGTCCCTTTTCCTGCATCATTGAAATCAGCAGAGTATATCTGCTGATTTTTGCGTTATAATTATTATGGTGATATAAAATTTTGTATTTTGGCATGTCTTTTTTCAGTAAGCTATCGAATAAATTTTCCTGCAAGTACAATCATTCTTTCAATCCATGAAATGAACAAAGTGTAACATAATGATACAAATTTACAGTATTTGGGAAAAATATTTCTATATTTCTGCTCATCAAAGTAGTAAACTTGTTTTTATAAGATTTATATTGTTAATGAATGAAAACAGTTCAAGTTGGGGGCAGACAATGAAAACTACAAACATAAAAAGTGAATCTGGTAAAATATCTTTATGGGAAAAACTTAGCTACAGCGGCGGGGATGTGGCAAGCTGCATTACGTTTGGTGCAGTCAGTTCTTACCTTTCCTATTATTATACAGATATCGCAGGAATTTCCATTGCAGCAGTGGGCGTGATCTTTGGCGTGACAAGATTGTTGGAAGCACTGGTGAATTTCCTGACGGGCGTTGCTATTGATGGCAGTCATTTCAAAGGTGGTAAGGCAAAGCCGTTTATTTATGCAACTACAATTCCGCTGACAATTATGGTTATTCTGGTTTTTATGGTACCGGATCTGAGCGCACACGGGAAGGTGACGTTTGCGTTTATTACTTATTTATTATTCTGTATCTTGTATGCGGTCAACAACACTGGTTACGGCACTTTGCTGTCGTTGCTGACCAGTGACGTGAAAGAACGGCGTGTGCTGAATAGTTTTAAAGTATTTGGAAGCGGAACAGGAAGTTTGCTGGTAAGTTTCCTGACGCTGCCATTGGTAGCACTGTGCGGCGTGCAGGGACGTTTCAGTTTTGCACCGGTGGCGGTAATCTATGGTGTGATCAATCTGGTGTTACTTGGAAATTGTAGTATTTCCTGTCGGGAACGTGTGCAGACAGACGAGGAAGCACGTATGAGTTTAAAGGAATCTCTGCACTGTGCGGCAAAAAGCCGATCATGGATTTTGCTCTGTGTGATCGGAGCCTGTGTTATGGTTGTTATGATACTGCAGAACCAGAGCATTATGTATTACGCGAAATATATTTTGATGGATGAGAGCAGGGCAACATTAATTCTCACGATTTATACAATGACACAGCTTTTGGCGGCATTGTTTATGGATAAGATGCTGAATTGGCTTGGAAACAGAAACTGTATGCTGTTTGGATTTGGTGTTTTTCTGGTGTTGACAGTGGTTATGTTTGCATTTAGGAAAAATCTGATCTTATTCTGCATTTTTATGTTATTGGCAGGGCTTGGAAAAAGTATGGCAACCAGTCCATGTTATGCCATTTGTGCGGATACGGTAGATGAAGTAGAAGCGTTGACTGGAAAACGTCCGCAGGGGGTGATGACATCCTTTATGATGTGCACGATGAAAGCTGGGACTGCCATTGCCGGAGTGGTATTTTCAGTGGTGCTCCATGCAGGACATTATGCGGCAGAGACGGCGCAGCAAAGTCCGGAGGCAATTTGTGCCATTTACATGAATCTGTTTTGGCTACCGATGCTGATCGTGGCAGGATGCATGGTGCTGGCATTTTTCTTTAAACGCCAGTCGATCCAAAAGTAAGTCTGCTGATTAAAAAAAAGAAGAAATTGCGGGGAAAATAAGAGACAAAGACGGACTTCTCTTTTTAAACACTCTGTGCTATAATGTGACGACAAGTGACAAGACAGACAAAACAACGAAATTAAGTGTATTTGTCTATCCTATGAAAAACCATATCCTTATAGCGATATGAGAATAAAGGAGAGTAGTTTTATGAAAAAGATACTAAATCACGTTTTTATTGATGGTTTGAGTGGAATGGCACTTGGGCTTTTTTCTACATTGATCATCGGAACAATCATTGGACAGATTGGAACTTTAGTTGGAAATGAGATTGGAACTTATCTGATTGCGATTTCCAGTGTGGCAAAAACAGTGACCGGAGCAGGTATTGGTGTCGGTGTCGCTGCAAAGTTTAAACAGGGACCGCTTGTAACAGTTTCAGCTGCGGTAGCCGGTATAATCGGAGCGTTTCCGGCACTGGGAATGGAAAGTTTTGCATTGGGAAAAGCAGGAGAGCCTCTGGGAGCTTTTGTGGCAGCTCTGATCGGCATTGAGTGCGGCAGGCTGGTTGCAGGAAGAACAAAAATTGATATTATTTTGACGCCACTGGTATCCATTTGTACCGGTGCGGCAGCAGGATTTATCGTGGGACCGCCAATTTCCAATTTTATGAAATGGCTTGGAAATCTGGTAAATATTAACGTAGAGGCATCTCCGATTCTTGTAGGTATCGCAGTTTCCGTTCTTATGGGAATGATTCTGACTCTGCCAATCAGTTCTGCAGCACTTGGTGTTTCCATGGGACTGACAGGGCTTGCAGCAGGTGCAGCGACGATTGGATGTTGTTGTCAGATGGTAGGTTTTGCGGTAGCAAGTTATCGGGAAAACAAATTTGGCGGTTTTATTGCGCAGGGAATCGGAACATCCATGCTTCAGGTGCCAAATATTTTGCGCAGACCGTTGATCTGGCTTCCACCGATCATTTCCAGTGCGATTTTAGGACCGATTGCATCTGCAGTTTTACATATGGTAAGTACACCAATCGGATCTGGAATGGGTTCCGCAGGTTTTGTCGGACAGATCGCAGCTTATGGAGCAATGCTTGAGACAGGCATGTCTTCTAAAGTGGCACTGATTCAGATCATCATTATGCATTTTGTTTTGCCGGCAGTTGTGACACTGATCTTCTCAGAAGGAATGAGAAAAGCCGGATGGATCAAAGACGGTGACATGAAACTGGAAGTATAAAATCAAAGAATCTGAAAAATGGGAATGAGCAAGTAGCGAAAGCAGATTGCGAATGTCCGCTTTACAAACAGTATGGAGCATGCTTAAGTGAAAGTATATAGAATATCGAAGGATTGGTTGAAATAAGGCTACCGCAATCCCACTGGCTTTAGACGGTGGGTTAAGGTAGCTAAAAATCAGAAATTATTGTATACTCATGGCATGGGAACATGGAAA
>ENA-OQKO01001395-OQKO01001395.1-human-gut-metagenome-genome-assembly--contig:-NODE-1395-length-14423-cov-2.592893_pt1 | contig 14423 bp, 9 predicted proteins | sample MGYA00242777_ERZ504796 | MGnify/ENA primary metagenome ERZ504796 (study PRJEB26092, sample SAMD00036404) | human gut metagenome | host: Homo sapiens | study: EMG produced TPA metagenomics assembly of... | reverse complement strand
GAAGTAACGTCTTCACAACAATAACAGTACCGGACTTCCAGATACTTATGGCCGTTGACGTATCGTAGGTGACTACCGCCGGGTAGCGCTGTACGGTATCGACCGCCTGATGGAAGAGAAGGCAAATGATTTGGCTAACTGCGGTGACGGAACTATGACTGATGACGTGATCCGTTTAAGAGAAGAGATCTCCAGACAGTATCAGGCATTAAAGGATATGAAGAAGATGGCAGCATCTTACGGATACGATATTTCCCAGCCTGCTAAGACTGCTAAGGAAGCTGTTCAGTGGTTATACTTCGGATACTTAGCTGCAGTTAAGACCCAGAACGGTGCTGCAATGAGCGTTGGTCGTATCTCTACTTTCCTTGATATCTACATCAAGAGAGATATGGATAAGGGCATCTTAACTGAGTCCCAGGCTCAGGAGCTGATCGACCACATGGTAATGAAATTCCGTATGGTTAAGTTTGCAAGAATCCCATCTTACAACCAGCTGTTCTCCGGCGACCCGGTTTGGGCTACTCTGGAAGTTGGTGGTATCGGCGTAGACGGACGTTCTATGGTAACAAAGAACGACTATCGTTTCCTGCACACCTTAGAGAACATGGGACCATCCCCAGAGCCAAACATGACTGTTCTTTATTCTTCTGCACTGCCAGAGAACTTCAAGAAGTATGCAGCTAAGATCTCTATTGATACAAGCTCTGTACAGTATGAGAACGATGACGTAATGAAGCCAGAGTGGGGCGATGATTACTCCATCTGCTGCTGCGTATCTGCTACCCAGACCGGTAAGGAAATGCAGTTCTTCGGTGCCCGCGCAAACCTGGCTAAGTGCTTACTGTACGCTATGAACGGTGGACGTGATATGAAGTCCAAAGAGCAGGTTGGTCCAGAGTACACACCAATTACTTCTGAATACCTTGATTATGATGAAGTGATCCGTAAGTACGAGGTAATGATGGATTGGCTGGTAGGCGTATATGTAAATACCTTAAACCTGATCCAGTATATGCATGACAAGTACTTCTATGAGGCTGCTGAAATGGCTCTGATCGATACCGATGTCAGACGTACATTCGCTACCGGTATTGCTGGTTTCTCTCATGTAGTTGACTCCTTAAGTGCTATTAAGTACGCAAAGGTTAAGACTGTTCGTGATGAGACTGGCCTGATCGTTGACTTCGTAACTGAGGGAGACTTCCCAAGATACGGTAATGACGATGACAGAGCAGATGAGATCGCTGTATGGCTGTTAAAGACCTTCCTTGAGAAGGTAAAGAGACGTCACACCTACAGGAATTCTGAGCCTACAACTTCTATCCTGACCATTACTTCCAACGTAGTATATGGTAAGGCTACCGGAAGCATGCCAGATGGCAGAAGAGCAGGCGAGCCACTGTCCCCAGGTGCAAACCCAAGCTACGGCGCAGAGCAGAACGGCTTACTGGCTTCCTTAAACTCTGTAGCTAAGCTGCCTTACGAGTGGGCTCTGGATGGTATCTCCAATACCCAGACTATCAACCCAGATGCTTTAGGCCACAGCGAAGAAGAAAGAGTAGATAACCTGGTACAGGTATTAGACGGCTACTTCGATCAGGGCGCTCATCACCTCAATGTAAACGTATTTGGTAAGGAGAAGCTGATCGATGCTATGGAGCATCCGGAGAAGGAAGAGTATGCTAACTTCACTATCCGTGTATCTGGATACGCTGTTAAGTTCATCGACTTAACAAGAGAGCAGCAGATGGACGTTATCTCCAGAACCTGCCATGCAACCATGTAATTTAATACAGGCTGCATTTAATGTAACTGAGAAATAAAATAGCATTCCGCTATTGATCAAAGATCCATATAATGATGTAACGGTTCAGGACATTATGTTCTGGACCGTTATAAATATTTATGGAATGCATTTTCAGAAAATAAGGAGAAGGACGTGGAAGGATTTGTTCATTCTATGGAGACCTTTGGACTGGTTGACGGTCCAGGTGTCCGTTTCGTTGTATTTCTTCAGGGCTGCCGCATGCGGTGCCGTTACTGCCATAACCCGGAGACATGGAAATTAGAGGGAGGTACTCCCTGGACTGCAGATAAATTATTTTCCCATGTGTACCGTTATAAGAGTTACTGGAATAAAAAAGGACAGCCAAACGGCGGTATTACCGTCAGCGGAGGAGAACCTCTTCTCCAGATCGACTTTGTTACAGAGTTTTTTAAGAAAGCCAAGGAAAAAGGAGTTCACACAGCTCTGGATACAGCAGGCAATCCTTTTACACTGGAAGAACCATTTATCAGCAAATTTGAAGAACTGATGAAAGTAACGGATCTGGTGATCCTTGATTTTAAAGAGATCGACAACGAAAAACACAAAAAATTAACCGGATGTCCAAACGATAATATCGTACAGATGGCAAAATGGCTGTCAGACCACGGAAAAGATATGTGGCTGCGCCATGTACTTGTGCCGGATCTGACCGATGACGAAGAAGGACTGGTAAGAACCCGTGATCTGATCCGGGAATTAAAGACAGTCAAACGTGTAGAGGTGCTTCCATATCATACACTGGGACTGTTTAAATGGCAGAAACTGGGAATTCCTTATACTTTGGATGGTGTGAGAACACCTACTGCAGAAGAAGTAAAGAAGGCAGAGGAGATCTTGGAAGTAAGTAAATATCAGTAATATGAAACAGACAGAGGTAGCTATACAGGACATACCTGTTGGTGCAGCTGTCTTTTTTATTATGCAGAAGCTCCAGGTTAGTATGTAAAAGAGGCAAACAGGATTTCTGTTTAAAATTTTGTACATGTTCTATGTAAATTATTTCTTGGCATTTTAGGGTGACTGGTAGTATAATATATGCATGTGATAATAAATTAACAAACTAATGATCTCAAAATAATGTGAAAACAGGAGGTAATTATTATGGCAAGACTGAGAATGATGCGTGCGCCGCAGAAATATGTACAGGGAAAGGATTCTCTGTTTAAATTCCATGAGGAAATGAAAGATCTTGGAAACAAATTCTTGTTTGTCTGTTCAAGAAGTGGATACAAAATGTGCCATGATAAGATTGAGAAGAGTTTTGAAGGAACAGAAGATATCCGCCAGTATGAGATTTTTGGTGGTGTATCCAGTGTTGGTGAGATTGAACGGATGAGAAAAATTGTCCGCGAAAATAGACTGAATGTAGTAGTAGGTGTTGGCGGTGGTTCAGCCATTGATACAGCAAAAGCTACTGCTCATTATGAAAAACTTCCGGTGGTAATTATCCCAACAGTCGTTGCGACAGATGCTCCATGTACAGGACTTTCTGTTATTTACAATGATGATGAGACATTTAACAGCTATTTATTTTATCCAAAGAACCCGGAAGCTGTTATTGTGGACAGTGATGTGATCGCAAAATCGCCTGTTAAATTTTTGGTAGCAGGTATGGGTGATGCTCTTGGAACTTATTTTGAAGCAAGAGCATGTCAGCGTACCGATGCGCCAAGCCTGGAATTTGGTGGTATTACAAGATCTGCAATGGCACTGTGCAAACTTTGCTATGAGACTTTAAAAGAGTATGGCGCAGCTGCAAAACATGCCTGTGAAAATCAGGTGGTTACTCCAGCGTTGGATGCTATCATCGAAGCCAATGTATACCTGTCTGGTGTAGGCGCTGATAATGGCGGTCTGGCTGTTGCCCATTCATTCTATAATGGTCTGACAGCTTTAGGCGGACACAGTGCACCACATGGAAACTGCGTTGCTTATGGTACTCTGGTACAGCTGATATTAGAGGGCGCTCCAAAGGCAGAGTTTAAAGAAGTTCAGGATTTCTGCCGGGAAGTAGGTCTTCCTGTTACTCTGGAAGAAATTGGTGTAACAACCAAGGAACAGGTAAAGGTCATTGCAGAGCATGCCTGTGTAGAAGGCGAATCCATACATAATATGGTAGCAGATGTAACTGCAGATCAGCTTTACGATGCAATCCTTGCTGCTGATTCTCTGGGGAAAGAGGTACTGGGAAAATAGTGCTGTATTTAAGCATTAAAGTATTCCTCAGCAAGCACAGTCTGTATAAAGGCCCGCACCTGAGGGAGTTCAAAATAATGGCTTTTATATAAAATATGAGAAGTACGTATAAAGGGAGATCCGTCCTGAAAGAAAAGGGGCGTGATGCTCCCTTTATAATTTTTTAAACAGATCTCCGGCAAAATAGACCAGCCAATACCATTTTCCACCATTTCCAGGCAGCTGGAAATATCATCGATCCAAAGCTGGGTGCGGCAGTTGGCACACCCATTTTCCTGTTTCCACTGTTCAATGCGGTCGTAAAAAGGAGAGTCCGTATGACGTCCGATATAAGGGATATCCTTTAAGGAGAGTTCAGCCATTTCCTGATTTCGTACCAGACATACCGGTTCTCTAGAAAGGATAACATCCCCATCCTGCCAGTTAAAATTGCCACGGACCAATGCAATAGAGATCTCATTATCAGCCAGTACACGGTATAACTGGGTACTTTGCATTGTAGTCACATAAATGTCTACTTTTGGATATTTTTTCATAAATGTTTTCAGTACAGCTGGAAGTTTATACCGGGCAATATTAACAGAAACACCGATCTTTAAAGAACCGCAGATCTCCCCCTGGAGCGAAAGGGCATAGGCCCGTATGTGTTCCATGGACTGGGAGATCTTTTCAATTTCCGGGAAGATCCCCTCAGCAGCGGGTGTAGGGAGAATGCCTTTGCGGGAACGGATAAAAAGCTGGCATCCCAGGTCCTGCTCCATTTTCTGGATTCGTTTGGTGAGAGAAGACTGGGTGGTATAAAGCTTCTTTGCTGTCTTTGTAATATTCTGTGTATCGATCAATGTTTTTAAAAGTTCAATATCCTGTTCATCCATAAATAAACCAACCTCCTGTCAGGCAAATTTCCATAAACATAAACCATTCCATAATGGAATGTAATATAATGAAATTATACAATTTTACAGAATGGATAGCAAGGCCTATAATACAGTTAAACAAAGAAAAACGTATAGAAATCAATATAAAGGAGGACTTGTTTTATGTATATGAAGAAATATCCCTGTGTTTACATGAGAGGCGGTACCAGCAAAGCCGTATTTTTCCATGAGAAGGATCTGCCGAAAGATCAGAGTCTCTGGGATGACATTTTTATGAAAGTCATGGGAACCCCGGATGTAAAACAGATCGATGGAATGGGCGGAACCGTATCATCTACAAGTAAGGTTGCCATTATTTCCAAATCCGACCGCCCGGATGTAGATGTAAATTATACATTCCGCCAGGTAGACATTATCATTCCAAGGGTAGATGGAAGCGCCAACTGCGGAAATATCTCATCTGCTGTAGGTCCATTTGCCATTGATGAGGGCCTGGTTCCGGCTGTAGAGCCAATCACAGTAGTTCGTATTTTAAATACCAATACCAACAAGATCATTGAAGAACATGTACGTGTAAAAGATGGCCATGCAGATGTGTATGGGGATGAAGTGATCAAGGGTGTTCCTGGAACAGGTTCCCGTATTGATATGTATTTTGAAGATCCGGCAGGTTCTAAAACAGGAAAGCTCTTCCCCACAGGACAGAAAAAAGAGATTTTTGATGTACCGGGATATGGTCCGGCAGAGGTAACGGTTTTAGACTGCTCCAATCCTATGGTATTTATCAAGGCATCGGATCTGGGAATTAAAGGAACGGAACTGGTGGAATTAAACCAGAATGCAGATGTTATGGAACATATTGAACGGATCCGTGGAATGGCAGCTGTTAAGTGCGGGTTTGTGGAAAAATGGGAAGATGCCAGAACGAAATCTACTTCTGCACCAAAGGTATCCATTGTATCAGCGCCTCAGGATTACACAGATATGGACAAAAATCAAGTAAAGGCCGAAGATATGGATCTGTGTGTAAGAGCAATCTCCGTAGGTGCCCTGCATAAGGCATATCCTATGACAGTAGCTGTAGGAACAGGTGCTGCTGCAAGGATCCCTGGAACCATCGTTTATGAAACATTAAAAGCTCCATTAGAGGGTGATATCATCCGTCTGGGACATTCCAGCGGTATTACGGATGTAGATATTAAGATGGATGGAGAAAAGGTGTTAAAAGGCGGCGTTACAAGAACAGCAAGAAGGATCATGGATGGCTTTGTATACATAAGAGAATGATCTGAAGTAACTTCATAAAAATAAGATAATTGGGGAAATGTTTTAACATTCAGGAGGAATTACATATGGGATTACAGGTATTGGCACTGGCCTGTCTGGTTGGCGCGATCATATTGGGATTTGTAAGAAAGATGAATGTAGGTATTGTCTGTTTTGGACTGGCACTGATCCTGGGAACTATAGGGGGAATGGCGTCAGGAAAGATCTATGGCGGCTTTCCGTATAAACTGTTTAGCACATTGTTGGGAACCATGTTATTTTTCAGTTTGCTGCAGCAAAACGGAACACTGGAAAAAGTTTCCAAAAAGCTGATCAGCTTCTGCGGAAATAATACATTCCTGGTTCCGGTTATTATTTATCTTGTAAGTTTTATCCTTTCCGCTGCAGGCCCTGGTGCTATCAGCGTACAGTCAGTCACAGTTATGTTTGCTGTATCACTGGCAGTACAGATGGATGCAAGCCCGGTGCTTATGGGAGCAATGGCCATCCTTGGAGCAGTAGGAGGCACAGCATCACCTATTGCACTGACCGGTATCATTGTAAATGATCTTTTGGCACAGATGAATATGGAAGGCGTTGGAATGAACATGTTTATTGGAGTTTCCATTGCCAACTTTGCCTGTGCAGTTGTTACTTATATTGTTTTAGGCGGTTATAAACTGAGAAGAAGTGCCGGTGAAGCTGCTGCTGTGAAAGAACATTTTACAAAAGAACAGACCATCAGCCTGGTGGCATTACTGATCATGGTGGTTATGGTAGTTGGATTTTCTTATGATGTAGGACTGATCTGCTTTACTTTATCACTTGTTCTTATCCTTCTTAGAACTGCAGATGAGAAGAAAGCGATCAAGATGATCCCATGGAATGTACTGATCCTGATCGCAGGTGTCAGCGTACTGATGAATATTACCCAGACAATGGGCGGTATTGAGTTGCTTTCTAATATCCTTGCATCTTTTATGAACTCTGTTACAGCAGCGCCGCTTATGGGATTTACAGGCGGTCTGATGTCATGGTTTTCCAGTGCAAATGGAGTTGTATTCCCAACGCTGATCCCAACCGTTCCGGATATTTCAGCACAGGTAGGCGGTGCCTCTGTTATGCAGATGATCGTAGCCATCGTATGCAGCGCTACGGTAGCAGGTATCAGTCCTCTGTCTACAGGCGGAAGCCTGATCATGGCAAGTTACACCCAGGAATCTGGCTGTGATGAGAAAGAACAGCAGAAATTATTTGGACAGTTATTTATGCTTTCTGCTGGAATGGTAGCTTTGGTGTTTGTTCTGACTTTAGCCGGACTGCTTAAATTCCTTGGATAAATTTTAAGAAAACATAATACAGAAGGGGAAGATGAAAATGGAAAAATTTGCATATATTGGCTGCCGTACCACAAAAGAGCGAAAAGCCAGAGGAAAAGGGATCAGTGTATACAAGGTTGATGGAGATAACTGGGAGCTGGTACAGATCCTGGAAGGTCAGGTAAATCCTTCTTATCTCTGTCTGAATAAAGCACAGGACCGTCTGTACAGCATACATGGAGATTTTTGCCAGGTAAGCGCATTTAAGATCCGGGAAAATGGTACCTTAGAGTACCTTAATACAGTAAAAACATATGGTACCAATCCGGTGCATCTTACATTAGACCCAGAAGAAAGATGGCTTTATGTAGCCAATCTCCAGACAGGAAGCGTATCTGTGATCCCAGTCCTTGAAGATGGATCTTTGGGAAAACTTCATGACCTGGAATTTATTTCAGGAAATGGCGGTCCCGGCTATATTTCCCATCCTCACCAGACCATGAAAGACAGAAGCGGACGCTGGCTGGTGGTCCCTTCCCAGGGGCGACTGCAGGGAGTCGGGAAACTGACCGTGTTTGCCATTGACGAAGAACAGGGAAGTCTGAAAGAAACATTTATCCAGAAAGGCCGTACCGGTGCGGAACCAAGACACTGCGTGTTCCATCCGGGAAATAAATACTGTTACTGTGTAAATGAAAAAGACAGTACCGTAGCAGCTTATGATTTTGATGAAAAGACAGGTAAGCTGGCATTAAAACAGCTTCTTACCAGTCTGCCGGAAGATTATGCAGGAGATGGCTGGGCAAGTGCCATTGATATCCATCCGGAAGGTCATACACTGTATGTTTCCAACAGAAAACATGACAGCATTACGGTTTATCATCTGGATGAAGCAACAGGAAATATGACTTATATCCAGAATATCAAAACAGGCGGAGAGCAGCCAAGATTTATTACATTAAACCCGGAAGGCACCAGACTTTTGGCAGCAAATGAGCTTTCTGATACCATTACTGTTTTTGAGATCCTAAAAGATGGAACGTTGAAAGATACAGGAAGGAAGATCGCTACAGAAAGTCCGGTGTGCATTGCATGGAAAACCTGTTAGTACAAGATGTGGGATAATTTCAGATCAGGACATGTTAATACATATAAATTATAGAAGAAAAGGAGAATGAGTATGGTCACCTTACACAGCGGAAAACAGATCATTATTGATAATAAGAGGATTGCATCAAAAGAAGAAGCAGTAGCTATCTCACAGGAAGAGGCATTTAAAAATACACTGACTTACCAGGTGTTAAAGAAGCATAACCATTCTGATAATATGGAACATTTACAGATTCAGTTTGACTCCATGGGAGTATATGATAATACTTATGTAGGTATCCTTCAGACTGCTTATGCCAGCGGTTTAAAGGAATTTCCAATGCCCTGTGTATTTACCAACTGCCATAACTGCCTTTGTGCAGTAGGCGGCACTATTAATACCGATGTACATAAATATGCGGAGTCAGCCTGTAAAAAATCCGGAGGCATTTTTGTACCGCCTCATGAAGCGGTGATCCACCAGTATATGCGTGAAATGATCGTGAAGTCCGGGGATATGTCTATTGTATCTGACTCCCATACCCGCTATGGAACACAGGGATCTTTATCCATCGGTGAAGGCGGCCCGGAACTGGCAAAGGCAATGCTTGGAAAGTATTATGAGATCGATTATCCGGAAGTGATCGCTGTATTTTTAACAGGTGCTCCAAAGCCATGGGTAGGACCTATGGATGTAGCCTTAAGCATCATCGGAAAAGTATTCAAGAATAATTTCGTTAAGAATAAAGTCCTGGAATTTGTGGGACCTGGTGTAAGCAGCCTGTCCATGGATTTCAGAAATGGTATTGATACCATGACTACAGAGTCTGCCTGCCTTTCTTCTTTATGGTCCACCGATGAAAAGACAGAAGAGTATTTTAAGATCCATAACCGTCCAGATGATTATAAGAAAATGGTGCCGGGAAATGCAGCCCTTTATGACGGTATCGTAGAGATCGATCTGGATACCATTGTTCCTATGATCGCCCTTCCGTTCCACCCAAGCAATGCATATCCTCTGGCAGATGTGATCGCAGAGCCGGAAAAATACCTGTCTATGGTAGAAGAAGAGGCAAAGCGTGTATTTGAGAACAACCCGGATATCCATTTAGACCTGCTTTCCAAGATCCATGATGGAAAGATCAAGGTTGACCAGGGCGCTATTGCCGGCTGTGCAGCAGGATCCTTTGAAAATATCTGTGCAGTAGATACCATTGCAAAGAAATTAAACAAAGGCTTGGGAACATTCCCGCTTAATATTTACCCGGCTTCCCAGCCGATCATGTATGAGTTAAATAAAGCAGGTGTATTAAATGACCTGATGACTTACGGCGTAAGAGTGAAGACCGCTTTCTGCGGCCCTTGCTTTGGCGCTTCAGATGCTCCGGGAAATAATGATTTCTGCATCCGCCACAGTACCAGAAACTTCCCCAACCGTGAAGGCTCCAATCCGGCAACGGGCCAGATCGCTTCCGTTGCGCTTATGGACTCCAAGTCCATTGCAGCAACCGCATTTAACGGCGGTTATCTGACTTCCGCAGAAGATGTGCCGGTAGAATATTACACTCCAGAGTATCATTTTAACAGTGATATTTATAAGAATATTGTATACAACGGCTATAAAAATCCAAAGCCTGAGACAGAGATCGTTTATGGTCCTTCCATTAAAGATTGGCCAAAGATGGTTGCCCTTACAGACAACTTACTGCTTCAGGTAGCCAGCGTGATCCGTGATGAAGTAACTACTACTGATGAACTGATCCCTTCTGGTGAAACTGCATCCTATCGCTCTAATCCATATAAGATCTCTGAATTTACACTGATCCGCAAGGATCCTCACTATGTGGGAAATGCAAAAGCCATTCAGGAATATGAAACAGCCAGAAGAAACGGGGATGCAAAAAAGACAGCAGAAGTTTATGAAGTATTAAAAGCAGCAGGAGTAACAGCAGATACAGAGGAGCTGATGAAGACTACAGGAATTGGCTCTGTCCTTTATGCAAAACGCCCAGGTGACGGTTCTGCAAGAGAATATGCAGCCAGCTGCCAGAAGGTTCTTGGAGGACTTGCCAATATCTGTATTGAGTATGCAACCAAGCGTTACCGCAGCAACTGTGTAAACTGGGGCATTCTGCCATTTACCAATCCGGATAAGGAAATTGTTCTGGAACCAGGAGAATATGTATATCTTCCAGGCATCCGCAAAGCAGTAGAAGAAGGAGCCACAAAGGTAACAGCTACGGTGATCGGAACAGATGGAAGCACCAGACCAATGGAACTGGAACTTAAAAATGTAACAGAAGCAGAAAAGAAGGTACTTCTTGCAGGTTCTCTGATCAACTTTTATAAGGAAGAAAAATAATAAGAAGTAAAAGCAAGATGATATCCCAAAAAGATCCAAAGAGTAAGGGAATAGAAGGAGCATTTATGGAGAAAAGTGAGATGCGTAAACTGGCAGAGTTTATAGAAAAACTTAGCTGGGATGACCTGCCGGAAGAAGTAAAAACCACAGTATCTTTCCGGGTCCTGGATCTGATCAGCGCTGCTTTGGGAGCTGTGGATGATCCGCTGGTTAAAAAAGTAAAAGCTTCTTATTTAGAGAGAAATAACGGAACAGGCGGTAAGATCTGGGGAAGCGAAGGAGAAACGGATATTTCTACAGCTGCTTATATAAATGCCATGCTGGCCCATACTCTGGAACTGGATGATGTCCATCCGGCGTCAAAAACACATGGAAGCGCCAGCCTGATCCCGGCTGCATGGAGCTGTGCCCGGTATGTCCATGCTTCTGGAAAAGAATTTCTCACAGCAGTGGTATGTGGCTATGAAACCGTCAGCCGGATCGGTATGGCGTTGGGAGTAACAAGTCACAGAAAAAAGGGCTGGCATGCCACTGCTACCTGCGGAGGTTTTGGCTGCGCAGCTGCCTGCGGAAAGCTTCTGGGGCTGAATGCAGATGAGCTGGTATCGGCTCTTGGGATGGCAGGAACCCAGAGTTTTGGCAGATGGGCCTTTTTAGGGGATGGAAGCACCTGCAAAGTGCTCCACCCGGCCAGAGCGGTTGTAAATGGTCTGGATGCAGCATTTTTAGCAAAAGCCGGAATGACCGGACCGGAGCATATTTTGGAGGCAGAGGATGGCGGTTTACTGGCGGCTATGTCTGATACTGGTGATATAGTAAAAGTCAGTAAAGGTCTTGGTATAGATTGGGAGATCCTTCATATGGATATGAAGCCATATCCCTGCTGCCGCAGTGCCCATTGTGCTATAGATTGCAGTCTGAAATTAAGAGACAGTATTTTGGAAAAAATTGGAAAAGAGTACGATCATAAGACCTTAGAAGAAGAGAGAAAAAGGCTGACAGAAGCTATCAGGGAGATTGAGATCAAGACCTATGAAGTGGGATATAAGCAATGTGCAGTCAGTGATGGCTGTTTACATCCGCAAAATACCATAGATGCAAAGTTTTCCATTCCATTTTGTACAGCGGCAGCATTCCTTTTTGGAAAAGTGACTATGAGCGAGTTTTCAGATCAGACAGTAGAAGATCCTTCTATGCAATGCCTTATAGAAAAAGTAACGGTGATGCCGGATGAAGCTTTTTCGGCTGTATATCCGGCTCATTGGGGATGTTCTATGAAGGTCATTTTAGAAAATGGTATTGTTCTGGAAACACAGGTATCTGATCCGTCAGGAGGAGAGAATTACCCTCTTACAAAAGCGCAGATACTTAAAAAGGCAGAAAATCTTATTAAGATCTGCTATCCGGGAAAAGAAAAACAGATAGCAGAAAAATTGCTGGATCTGGCAGAGGCAGAGAGATTACCTGAATTATAAAACGTACCAGGACGTATAAGAAGTATAAAAAGTATAAGATCCAGTAAGACAGCCTGAAGAAAGTCGTGAAAAACGATGAACTTCAGGCTGTTTGCGTTGTCATGAACTTCATTTTCTGTTACAATAAAAGGTACGGAAACAACCAGAAAATGCAGAAAGCCTAAAATCAGGTGACAGAATTTGAATTATAATACAGATAATAAAACAGATACAATATATCAGCCAACCATCTATCAATATGCAAATATCATCATCGACATATCCCACGAAAGCGTAGATAAGACTTTCCAGTACCGCATCCCGGAGCACCTTTTAGGGCAGATCACTGCGGGACAGCAGGTGTATATTCCTTTTGGCGCAGGCAGCCATAAACGCAAAGGCTATGTGGTGGAGTTGACCAACCAGACGGAATACGACATATCGAAAATAAAAGAAATCGACTCTCTGGTAGAAGGAAGCATTACCGCCCAGTCCCAGCTGATCCACCTGGCATGGTGGATGAAGGAACGGTATGGTTCTACTATGAACCAGGCATTAAAAACAGTGCTTCCGGTGAAGCAAAAGGTGCGGGAAGCGCCTAAGCGTAAGATCCATCTTCTGGTGGATGCGCTGACTCTGGAAGCTGCGATCCAGACAGCAGAGCGGAAAAAATACAAGGCCCGTCTGCGACTATTATATGCTTTAAAAGAAAATCCGGACCTTCCTTATGAAAATACCCTTCATAAGCTGAACCTGACGGCGGCAGCCATCCGGCCGTTGGAACAGGCGGGACTTCTTGCAGTCCAGGTGGTGAACCAGTACCGCAATCCCTTAGAGGAAATGCGCCGCCTTTTAACAGACGCTTCTAAAGCCCAGTGGAAACCGCCTGTTCTAAATAAGGATCAGCAAAGGATCGCAGCTAATATCTGTGAAAAATATGACAATGGGGACCGAAAACCATGTCTTATCCACGGTATCACAGGCAGCGGAAAAACAGAAGTGTACATGGAACTGATCAGTCATGTGATCCGGGCTGGAAAGCAGGTCATCCTTCTGATCCCGGAGATCTCCCTTACCTGGCAGACAGTCATGCGTTTTTATCTTCGTTTCGGGGACCGGGTATCTGTACTAAATTCCCGGATGTCCGCAGGAGAGCGCTTTGACCAGTATGAACGGGCCAGAACCGGGGATATTGATATTATCATAGGTCCAAGATCCGCTCTTTTTGTGCCCTTTGAACGATTGGGAATGTTGATCATTGATGAGGAACATGAAAATTCCTATAAAAGTGAGCTTTCTCCCAGATATGACGCCAGGGAAGTGGCAAGAAAACGGGGAGAAATGGAAGGAGCCATGCTGGTCCTTGGCTCTGCAACGCCTTCTTTGGAAACCTATACCAGAGCAGTAAGAGGGGAATATGACCTTTATAAGCTGACCAGACGTGCCAAAGCAGATGCTGTTCTGCCTACGGTGGAGATCGCCGACCTGCGGGAAGAATTAAAAGCGGGCAACCGGTCTATTTTCAGCGCAAGATTAAAAGAACTGTTAGAAGACCGTCTGGAAAAAGGGGAGCAGGCCATGTTATTTATCAACAGACGGGGCTATGCAACTTTTGTGTCCTGCCGATCCTGTGGGGAAGCGGTAAAATGTCCTCACTGTGATGTGACGCTGACCTATCACAAAGACGGCCGGATGATGTGCCATTACTGCGGTTATACTATCCGCCAGCCGAAAACATGCCCATCCTGTGGCTCCCCATATATTGCCCCTTTTGGTACGGGAACCCAGAAAATAGAAGAGATGGCCACGAAGATGTTTCCAAAAGCCCGGATCCTGCGCATGGACCTGGATACTACTTCTAAAAAGGGCGGTCATCAGCAGATCTTATCTGCTTTTGCAAGAGGAGAAGCAGATATCCTCATTGGCACCCAGATGATCGTACACGGCCACGATTTTCCAACAGTCACTTTGGCAGATGCCATGGAAGCGGACATTTCCATCTCTACCAGTGATTAACGCTGCAGTGAG
>ENA-OQKO01001387-OQKO01001387.1-human-gut-metagenome-genome-assembly--contig:-NODE-1387-length-14472-cov-4.089578_pt1 | contig 14472 bp, 9 predicted proteins | sample MGYA00242777_ERZ504796 | MGnify/ENA primary metagenome ERZ504796 (study PRJEB26092, sample SAMD00036404) | human gut metagenome | host: Homo sapiens | study: EMG produced TPA metagenomics assembly of... | reverse complement strand
GCATTCGTAGTGCCTGACAGGAGACGTGTGTGGATCTCAGCGCTGTGACGGCGGACAGCAGTTTGCAGCAGCTATGTCCCAGATTGAAGAAGAGGGAAGGGGAATACTTCTTTATATGAGACAGGAAGGACGAGGAATCGGACTGATCAATAAACTTCGTGCCTATGAACTTCAGGAACAGGGAATGGATACACTCGAAGCGAATCTGGCACTTGGATTTGCCGGGGATGAAAGAGAATATTATATAGGTGCGCAGATTCTGAGAAATCTGGGAGTAAAAGAACTGCGCCTGTTGACAAATAATCCGGATAAGGTTTATCAGCTGGAAGAATTTGGAATCAAGATCAAAAAGAGGTTTCCCATGGCGGCTGGACTGGCGGGAGGAAGCGCCGACGCCGCCGCGGTCATTGTAGCGCTGGACCGTATGTTTGAGACCAGGCTCTCTGAGGCTGAGCTGACGGATATCGGAGAAAGGGTTGGCGCGGATGTGCCGTTCTGCATCTTCGGAGGCACCATGCTGGCGGAGGGAATCGGCACGATTCTGACGCCTCTGCCGGATTTGCCGGACTGCTATATCGTGCTTTCCAAGCCGGAAATTTCCGTTTCCACCCAAAAGGCTTACTCTTTGGCGGATAAGCATCTGTTGTGGGAAAGCCCTGAAACTGACGACGCAGTGGAAGCGGTGTGCAACGGCGATATAGAGGAAGTTGCCAACTGTATCTATAATAAATTTGAAAAAGTCTTAAACCTGCCGGAGGTAGCCTCTATCAAGCGGATGATGCTGGAAGCCGGCGCCTTAAACGCGGGGATGAGCGGCAGCGGGCCGACGGTATTCGGTATTTTTAAGGACAAAGGCATGGCGGAGGGCTGCGCCCGCTCCTTGGAGGAATACTGCGACCAGGTGTTTGTGTGCCGTCCGGTCTCAAAGGGCTGTGAGATTGTGGATTAGCGCTTGTATAAAAATGGAAAAAACCGTCCATACTCAGACAGAAATGTTTGAAAGGACGGTTTTTTTGATGAAATCTTTGAGGAAGCCCTTGTTCTCGAAAAAGAAAACATATTTGTCAGTGCTGGAAAAATCACTGCTTCTGGGCCTGCTTCTCAGCTTTTTACTTACTATGACGGGCTTTTCCGGCCAGTGCGAGGCAATTGAAAACCAGGTGTTCCGGTTCCATGTGCTGGCCAATTCCGATTCTCAGGAGGATCAGGCGTTGAAATTAAAGGTCCGGGACCGGGTTTTGGAATATTCCGAGGGATTATTTCAGAATGCTCAGACCCGGGAAGAGGCAGAAGCCTTAGCCGCCGCCCATTTACAGGAGCTGTGTCAGGCCGCTCAGGATGAGGTTTACCGCCAGGGCTACGATTATCCGGTAAAAGCGGAAATTACCAATATGTTTTTCGATACCCGGGAATACGAAACCGTGACGCTGCCCGCCGGCTGCTATGACGCCTTGAGAATCACGATCGGAGAGGCTGAGGGCCATAACTGGTGGTGCGTCATGTTCCCGCCCATGTGCCTGCCGGCGGCGGAAGAAAGCCAGGAGCTTAACGACGTGCTCAGCGAGTCCCAGATGGAAGTAGTAGAAAACGGCGATAAATACCAGGTGAAATTTTTCGCGGTGGAGCTGTTTGAGAAAGTCAAAAATTGGTTTCAGGACCGATAGCTTTTCCCGGCGAAAATATGCTATAATAATCTCGCGCTATGGAAAGCGTCAGAGCCGGAAACAAATGGAGGGAATAGGCCGTGTCCTCAAAGGCCGAACCCTTTGGCCGTATCCGGCTTTCGGGATGGCCTGGCGGCTCTCTCGATGACGGTAGAAAATTCGGGATTCGCCGCGGACAGAAGAACGTGTCTGTAGCCGCTGTGCTGCGGCGTTCGGTCAGGCGTGCTAGAGCCGCTTCTTTTCCCTATTTTTATTAGATAAAATATAAAAATGAAATGTTTTGCGGATTTATAGAAATGAAACCTGTCTGAAACGGCCTCTGGCGCGTCAGGCGCTTACTTAATCATTTTATGGAAAGACTGAAAAGCATTGGCAACCGGAAAAGCTTTAACTGATAGGAGAAACAGAAAACGGAGGTGGAGCAATGCTGCAATTTGTCGAGGGAACCTCGGGCAGCGGAAAGACGGATACGATTCGGCATATGCTGATGGAGAAAGCAAAAACAGGGGAAGAGAAGCTGCTGCTGTTGGTGCCGGAGCAGAACTCATTTGAAAACGAACGAGCGATGCTCCGCCTGATGGGACCGAAGGAGGCGGGGAGAATCACAGTTACCAGCTTTACCAGAATGGTAGATCTGGTGATGCGCCAAACCGGCGGCCTGGCGGGACGGCGGCTGAACGACAGCGGAAGAAGCATTTTGATGAGCCTGGCGCTGAGCCAGGTAAAAGAGGAGCTGGTTCTTTATCAAAAGCAGAGCGGCTCCCGAGAATTGGTGGAGCTGATGCTGTCGGCGCTGAAGGAATTTAAAATGTGCGGCATCCGGCCGGAGGATCTAAAGGCCGCCGCGGACCGCCTGGAGGAGGGAAACCTAAGGAAAAAAATACGGGAAACCGGTCTGGTGATGGCCGCCTATGAGGCATTGGTTTCCCAAAGCTACATAGATCCCCTGGATGACCTGACCAGGCTGAAAAATGTTTTGGAGGTCACCCCCTTTTTTAAGGGATATACGGTGATGGTGGACGCTTTTGCCGGATTTACAGCGCAGGAGCTGGAGGTGCTGTCCCTGGTTCTGCGCCAGGCCAAGGAAACCGTGATTTCCGTTTGTGTGGACCAGGATCCGGCAAAGGATAACGGCATGGGGCTGTTTTCCCCGGTAAAGAAAACCGTGCGCCAGCTCAGGCGGATTGCCAAAGATTATCATATTCCATTGGCGCCGTCGATCCGGCTGCCCCATGGAAAAAGGTTTCAAAATGAGGAACTGAAGCTTCTGGAGCAGGTGATTTACCGCCAGGAGAGGCTGGAAAGCGGGGAGGTTCCCGGGCATATTGTCCTTTATAACGCCTCGGATATTTACGAGGAGGCGGATTTTGTCGCGCGCCGGATTCAAAAGCTGGTCCAGGAGGAAGGCTACCGTTACCGGGAGATCACGGTGATCGCCAGGGAAACGGAGTCTTACCGGGGCGTTCTGGATGCCGCCCTGGAAAGCTATGAGATTCCCTATTTTATGGATCAGCCGGAGCCTTTGGAGGAAAAACCCCTGATAACACTGGTTCTCAGCGCCTTGGAATGTGTTCAGAGCGGCTATCGGTCCGACGAGCTTTTCCGTTTGCTAAAGACCGGATTGACGGAGCTTCAGACGGAGGAAATCGCTGCGCTGGAAAATTACGCGCTTTTGTGGAATCTCAGCGGCAGGCGGTGGCTGGAGCCGTTTACCATGCATCCCAGGGGATTTTCTCCGGAAATGACGGAAGAGGATCAAAAAAAGCTGGAAGGGCTAAACCGGCTGCGTGAAACGGTTATGGAGCCGCTGGCTCAATTTGAGGAAAGCCTGCGTTCCGGAACAGGCAAAGGCATCGCCTATGGAGTTTACCAGCTTTTAGAACGCCTGAACGCGGCCCAGAATATCCGGCGGATGGCCGACGAATTGGAAAATATGGGAGAATGGAACCTTGCCCAGGAGCAAATCCGCCTGTGGGACATGCTGATGGAAATTCTGGATCAAATGGCCCTGGTACTGAAGGAGCAGCATTTGTCTCCCAGACGGTGGTCGGAGCTGTTTCAGCTGGTGGTGCAAAGCGAGGAGATCGCTTTTATTCCCCAGGGAGTAGATGAGGTTTCGGTAGGCGGCGCGGACCGTTCCCGGCCTGCCGCCCCAAGAGCGGTGTTCCTGATCGGCGCGGAAGAAGGGGAGTTCCCCCGGACGCCGGTGTCCGCCGGCGTTTTCAGCGACGCGGAGCGGCGGCTGATGATCTCCATGGGCCTGCCTCTATACGATTCCCTGGAAAAGCTGGCTGTAGAGGAAAGATACCTGGCCTATATGGCGGCGGTTTCCCCCTCGGAGAGGCTGTTCGTCTCCTACGCCAGCTCCGACCTGTCCGGCGGGGCGAGATCGCCATCCTCCCTGGTGCGGGAGGTTCGGAAGATTTTCCCCGAATGTCCGGTGGCGGATCGCTCCCAGGAGGCTTTCTCTGATTTGCTCTGGTCGCCGGAGCCCGCTTTTGAGCTTGCCGCCAGTCTGTGGCGGGAGCCTTCGGAAAGAGAGGAAACCCTAAAGCGCTATTTCGGCGGCCTGCCGGAATATCAGGATCGTTTGGAGGCCGTCGGCCGGGCGGCCTCAGAAGAGCCTATCGCCTTTCAAAATCCTGAGAACGCTCAAAAGCTGTTCGGCTCCAATCTGCGGGTTTCCGCCTCGCAGATTGAAAAGTATTATCTATGCCGCTTCCAGTATTTCTGCCGGTACGGCCTGGGAGCGAAGGAAAGAAAGCCGGCGGTGTTCGACGCTTTGGAATACGGAAGCGTGATGCACTACCTGCTGGAAAATATGCTCCGGGCTTTCAGCGGAGAGACTCTGGCATCCATGAAAAAGCAGGAGCTGCTTGCGGAAATCCGCAGGCTTTTAGATAGTTATGTGGAAACAAACCTGGGGGGATGGGAAGAAAAATCTCCCCGCTTCCGATATCTGCTAGCGCGGCTGGCGGATACGGCCCAAATGCTCCTTTCCCATCTGGGAAAGGAGCTGGCGCAAAGCGATTTTGTGCCGGCGGATTTTGAGCTGTCCATCGGGAAAGGAAAGGAGCTGGAGCCTCTGGTTCTGGAAATCCCGGGCGGAGGCCAGATTTCCGTGGAGGGAAAGATCGACCGGGTGGATGTGATGGAAAAGCCCTCCGGGAAATACATAAGAGTGGTGGATTATAAAACCGGCAGTAAGGATTTTAAGCTTTCCGATGTGCTGTATGGCTTGAATATGCAGATGCTGCTATATTTAGATACGGTTTGGAAAAACGGAAAAAGCCGTTACGGAAGCGTCCTTCCGGCGGGAATCCTATACGTCCCCGCGGCGAGGCCGTCTGTTTCCGCCCAGTGGGGGGACAGCGGCGAGAAGCTGGAAAAGGAAAGAGATAAAAAGCTGCGGATGAACGGTTTGGTGCTGGATGATCCCGAAGTGATCACTGGCATGGAAAAGCAGGCCCAGGGCGTGTTTATTCCGGTGGCCCTGAAGAACGGGGAGCCCGCCAAGCTGGACAGCGTGGCGAACCTGGCTCAGCTTGGGGCCTTAACCAAGAAAATGGAAAAGCTGGTGGTGGATATGGCCTGCTCTCTGCGACAGGGAGACGTGGATGCCGAACCAGCCGCCGGAGAATACGACGCCTGCGCCTATTGCCCCTACGGCCCGGTGTGCGGCCATGAGCCGGAGGGAAGAAGCAGGCTGGTCGAGAAGCTGGACCGGAACCAGGTGATGGCTGCGGTTCAGGAGGAAGCGCAGGAAAAGGAGGAGGCCTATGAGCAAACGAAATTGGACTGAAAGCCAGCGGTGGGCCATCTCCGCCAGAAATGGAAGCCTGCTGGTTTCCGCGGCGGCGGGCAGCGGGAAAACGGCGGTTTTGGTGCAGCGGGTGATCGAGCGGCTGACCGACCCTGAGAGGCCTTGCGACGCCGACCGGCTGTTGATTGTCACCTTTACCAATGCCGCCGCTGCGGAAATGAAAGAGAGGATTTCAGCGGCTATCGGAGAGCTTTTGCAGGCAGATCCGGCGAACGCCCAGCTTCAGCGCCAGCAGATTCTGTTGAACCGCGCCCATATCAGCACGATTCACAGCTTTTGCAATGAGCTGGTGCGGGAAAATTTCTATAAGCTGGATATCTCTCCGGATTTCCGGATTTCCGATTCCGCTGAAATGACCCTTCTCCGCCAGGAGGCGATGGATGAGGTCATGGAGGAGCTGTACGCCAAGGAGGACGGAAGCTTTCAAGGCCTTTCCGACGCTTTCAGCTTTGGGCGGGATGACCGCCGGCTGATGGAAACGGTTGAAACTTTATATGATTTTATCCGGTCTCATCCTTTTCCGGAACGGTGGCTGGACGAAAAGGAAGCCATGTACCGGGCGGATCTTCCGGCAGGCGAGACCCAGTGGGGAAAAATCATATTGGATTATGCCCAAAGCGCCGTGGACTACATGGCGGCGCTGACCCAAAATTCTCTTTCCGTGATGGAGGATGACGAAAAAATATCCGCGGCGTATCGCGAGGCCTTTTTGGAGGATTTGTCATCCCTGGAGGAGCTGCGGGACAGAATCGTATCCAAGGATTGGAACCGCATCGCTGCCGGGGTTCGGGCTTTTGGCTTCGCTAAGCTGAAGGCACTGAGAGGCTATCGCGACGATCCCCTTAAGCTGCGGATCGCCGGCAGCCGGGATACTGTCAAAAGCGTGTTTAAAAAGCTGGCGTCCTTATTTCAGGAGGATGAGGAAAAATGCCGGCAGGATATCCGCAGGCTGGTGCCTGTTGTGAGTGAATTATTCGGCGCGGTTAAGCGGTTCTCCCGAAGGCTGGACGAGAAAAAGCAGCAGAAGCGTTTGGCGGATTTTGGGGATTTGGAGCACTGGGCGCTGCGGCTTCTGGTCCGGCAGACGGAAGAAGGATGGCGGCGGACCGAGGATGCCCGGCTTTTGGCGGAAAGCTTCGACGAGGTAATGGTGGATGAGTATCAGGATACCAATGAGGCCCAGGATATGATCTTCCGAGCGATCAGCCGGGAGGAGAAAAACCTTTTTATGGTGGGAGACGTAAAGCAGAGCATTTACCGTTTCCGTCAGGCCATGCCGGAGATCTTTTTACGGCGAAAGGCCAGTTATCCGGACTATGACCCCGAAAAAAATGAGTATCCCGCCAAGGTGAATTTGGATAGAAACTTCCGCAGCCGGCACGGTGTCACCGACGGGGTGAATTTTGTGTTCCGTCAGCTTATGTCTGTGGAAATGGGCGAGATGGAGTACACCAGGGAGGAAGAACTGACGCCCGGCGCTTCTTACCCGGAGCGGGAGGAGGCGGATACGGAGCTTTATATCCTGACCCTTCCCAAGGGGGCGGATATGGATACCCTGGAGGCGGAATATATCGGCAGCCTGATCGCTTCCATGGTGCGCAATGGGGAACTTGTGCAGGACGGCGGAAAACAGCGCCCCGCGACTTACCGGGATTTCTGTGTGCTGATCCGCAATGCAAACGCTCACGGCGGCGTTTACGCCGCGAAGCTGCGGGAAATGGGAATTCCCGCCTGGTCGGATACGGCGGGCACGTTTTTCGGCACGCCGGAGGTATCCGTGGCCCTGTCCTATCTGCGGGTGCTTGACAACCCGGTGCAGGATATCCCTCTGCTTTCCGTTCTGATCAGCCCGATCTGGGGCTTTACGCCGGATGACCTGGCTCAAATCCGAATGGCCCGCAAGGGAGACGCTTTTTATTTTGCATTAAAGGACGCTGCGGAGCGTCCTGACGTCCTAGGCGCCAGGTGCCGCAGGTTTTTAGAGCATACGGAGGCTTTTCGTAGGCTGGCGGCTACTCTGCCGGCGGACCGGCTGATTCAGCGGCTTTACGAGGCTACCGGATATCCGGCGGTTGCCCAGGCCATGCGCCAGGGAGATTTACGGCTGAACAATCTCCGGCTGCTGATGAAATACGCCCGTGACTATGAGGGCTCTGGATACCAGGGGCTTTCCGGCTTTATCCGCTTTATCGACAGGCTTCAGGAGCAGGACTCCGACCTGGCTCCCGCGGCGGCTCTTTCTGAGAGCGCCAACGTGGTTCGGGTGATGAGTATTCATAAATCCAAGGGACTGGAGTTCCCAATTTGCATTTTAGCCAATACCGCCCGTCAGTTTAATAAGCGCAGGGAGGACATCCTCCTGCATCCGGCTCTGGGCCTGGGAATGAAGCTGCGGGATGAAACCATGACGGTTCAATACGACACCATGCCCAGAGAAGCGGTGTCTCTGGAGATCGAGCGGGGCGGGATGAGCGAGGAACTCCGAGTGCTGTACGTGGCCATGACCAGGGCCAAGGAAAAGCTGGTGATGCTGACCTCCCTGGACGATCCGGTAAAAACCCTGGGAAAATTAGGCGCTCAGCTGACGGACAGCAAGGCTATCTCCCCCTATGTAGTGCGGAGCGCCGGGTCCTTTTCCGACTGGATTCTTTCCTGCGCCTTAAGGCATCCCAGCGGCGGCGGGCTGCGGGAAAAAGCGGGGGTGCTTCCCGGCGTCATGCTGACTGAGGGAGAAAATTGGAAAATCCTTTTGAATCCCGTGCGGGAACAGCAGGAAACGGTAAGCGGCGAGACGGAAAAACGCCGTCAGATACAGGCTGATCCCGAACTGACAGCGCTCCTGCAAAAGCGTTTTTCCTTCGTTTATCCCGGAGAAGCGCTGAAATCCGTCCCGGCTAAGGTGGCGGCCTCCGAGCTTGCGGGAAAGGAAAACGCAAAGGAATACGCCGCAATGTCCCGCCCGGCGTTCCTGACCGGTCAGACCATGACCCCGGCGGAGCGGGGCACAGCGCTGCACTTATATATGCAGTTCGCGGATTACCGATTGGCGAAGCAGGATCCGGAGAAACAGCTCCGCTTTCTTTTGGAAAAAGGCTTTTTGACGCAGGAACAGGCGGAAGCAGTCAGCCTGAAAAAAATTGAGCGCTTTTTTCAAAGCGGACTTTACCGGCGGATGGAGCAGTCTGAGAACCTCCGGCGGGAAATCCGTTTTACCGTGGAGCTTGCGGCCAGCGAAGTCAATCCAGGCCTGACAGGGCAAAACGGCCGGGAACCGGTGGTGCTCCAGGGAGCGGTGGACTGTGTGTTTGAGGAAAACGGCGGCTTGATTCTGGTGGACTATAAAACCGATTATGTGAAGGAAGAACAGGAACTTAAAAACCGTTACCGCCGGCAGCTTTCCCTTTACGCTCTGGCATTGGAGCAAACCACCGGACTTAAGGTAACGGAGCAGTACCTTTATTCCTTCTCCCTGGGGGAAGCGGTGCGGATAAATTAGAAAAGCGCCGGTGCTGAACAGCCGAACAGCCAGGCGGGCTCGTAGGATCGCTGTCAGCACGCGCCTCTGCGTTCGAGGCTGATTCAACAGCTTTTCTTAAATTTTATCTTGACAAATCGTAAAGCGTCTGATAAAGTAATAAGGTACAACAAAGCAGAGCAGTGTGTTCTCACCTGTGGGGTTTCGTCCGGCATGGGTCAATACAGGAAAGATACTTTCTTTCATGAGAGTTTTTAGGTGTATTGTGCGCGGACGGAGCATTCTGTCCGCGCTTTGTATTTTTCACAACTATTTGTTATTTTGGAGGTGCGTAACCATCAGCAGCAAGGAACTACAGATCAACGACGAGATCCGGGATAAGGAACTTCGTATTATCGACACGGACGGTTCTCAGTTGGGCATTATGTCAGCCAGCGAGGCTCTTGATAAAGCGGCTGAAAAAAATCTTGACCTGGTTAAGATTTCCCCTATGGCGAAACCGCCGGTCTGCAAAATCATGGACTACGGGAAATACCGCTTTGAACAGGCCAAGCGGGAAAAGGAAGCCAGAAAGAATCAGCATATTGTCGATATTAAGGAAATCAGGCTTTCCCTCAATATCGATACCCATGATTTTAATACCAAGCTGGGACACGCCAAGCGGTTTATAAGCGAAGGGGATAAGGTAAAGGTATCCATTCGTTTTCGCGGCCGTGAGATGGGCCATCCGGAGCTTGGCTATGAGATCATGCGGAAGTTTGCGGATTCCTGCGCTGAATTCGCAAACATTGAAAAACCCGCCAAACTGGAAGGACGCAATATGTTGATGTTCCTTGCACCAAAACCGAAGAAGTAACATGATTTAAGGAGGAGCAAATACCATGCCTAAGATTAAAACTCACAGCGGCGCAAAGAAGCGCTTCAAGCTTTCTAAAAACGGAAAAGTAATCCGCGCCCACGCTAACAAGTCCCACATTCTGAATAAAAAGACCACCAAGCGCAAAAGAGGCCTGAGAAAGACAACCGTAGCCGACAAGACCAATGTGGCTCAGGTGAAGCGTCTGGTTCCTTATAAATAAGGAAAGTCTGTTTACGGAACGAAAAATAACCATTATTTGGAGGTAAGATAGAATGGCACGTGTAAAGGGTGCGTTAGCAACACGCAAAAGAAGAAAGAAGATTTTAAAGCTGGCCAAGGGCTACTGGGGTTCCAAGAGCCGTCATTTTAAGATGGCCAAACAGGCCGTTATGAAGTCCGGCAATTACGCTTATATCGGCCGTAAGCAGAGAAAGCGCGATTTCCGCCGTCTGTGGATCACCCGTATTTCCGCCGCCTGCAAGGCCAACGGCGTGAATTATTCCACCTTTATGAACGGCCTGAAGAAAGCCAACATCGAGCTGAACCGTAAGATGCTCTCTGAGATCGCAATCGCAGATCCGGCGGCTTTTACCAGCCTGGTGGAAAAGGCAAAGGCTGCTCTATAAAAAAGCTTGGATTGCGCCCGGATATGTTCCGGGCGCTCCTTTTGTATCATGGAAAATACTCTTTTGGAATAAAAACGCCTGGTTAATTGGGTTTCTATTCCAAAAGGGTACTTGTGAGGGAAGCTATGAGTGAGATCATCACCAGCAAGGAGAATCCTGCGGTCAAGCACGCGGCGCGGCTTTTGAAATCCGCGAAATTCCGCCGCCAAGAGGAAGCTTTTTTGGCTGAGGGAGTCCGGCTGTGCCGGGATGCGGCTTACAGCGGCGTAAGGATCCTCCGGATGTTTTATACTGAGGAGGCCCTGGAAAGATATCCCAAAGATGTGGAGCTGCTGCGGGAAAAAGCGGAAAGAGCTTTTTTGCTTTCTCAGCAGCTGGCGGGCGGCTTATCTGCTACCGTAACCCCGCAGGGGATCTTTTGCGTGTGCGCTATGCTTGACAAAACGGATTGTCTGGATAAAATGGATGCTAGCGGTCAGCTATTAGGACTGGAGGATATCCAGGACCCTTCCAATCTGGGAACGGTTCTGCGGACCGCAGAAGCCCTGGGCATAGGCGGGGTGATCCTGACCAGAGGCTGCTGCGACGTTTACAGCCCTAAGGTTCTGCGGGGCAGCATGGGAGCGGTTTTTCGACTGCCGATGGCGCTGGTTGAAACCATGCCTCCGGCGGTAAACGCGCTGGAGCAAAAGGGATTTGTCACTATGGCCGCGGTGCCCGACCGGGAAGCGGAGCCGATTACTCAGGTTCGTTTTTCTTCTCCGTCCATTGTTTTGGTGGGCAACGAGGGGAACGGCTTAAAGCCGGAAACCATCCGGGCCTGCCAGCGCAGGGTTACCATTCCGATGCTGGGCCGGGCGGAGTCCCTGAACGCCTCCGTAGCCGCCAGCCTTTTGATGTGGGAAATGATGCGGGCCTCCGGGGAGGCGGCGTTATGAACCGGGAGCTTTTCTGGATCTGGCTTTCCTTGGGGCTTACCCCGGGCAGCCGTTCCTGTAAACGGATTTTAGAACGCTTTAGGACTCCGGAAGAATTTTTCCGAGCCCCGGACGACCAATGGCGCTCCTTCCGGCTGCCGGCCGGGGAGCTTTCAGCGCTGAGTACCCGTGATTTAGTACAGGCAGAGAAAATATCGGCGGCCTGCCGGGAAAAGGGAATCGACCTGATCGCGCCTGGGGACCAGGCTTATCCAAACCGCTTGTGGGAAATTCCCAATCCGCCGGCGCTTCTTTACTGTCAGGGCGTGCTTCCGGATTTAGAAGAAGCCTTATGCCTGGCGGCGGTAGGCACCAGAAGCGCTACCGAGGATGGCATGAAATCCGCCTTCGAGCTTTGCTACAGGCTGGCCGGAGCCGGTACCGTGATCGTCAGCGGCGGGGCTTTGGGCGCGGATCAAGCCGCTTTGGAAGGTGCCTTGCAGGCAAAGGGAAAAACCATCGCGGTTCTGGGCGGAGGCGCGGATGTGGATTATCCGCCTAATTTTGCGGGTATGCGAAAACGCATTCTGGAAAACGGCGGCGCGGTTCTTTCCGAATATCCGCCGGCAACGAAGCCCTATCGGGGCAATTTCCCCGTCCGCAACCGGATTATTTCAGGACTTTCCCGGGGAGTCCTGGTGATCGAGGCTCCAAAGCACAGCGGCGCTTTGATTACCGCGGGGCTTGCGCTGGAGCAAAACCGGGATGTTTTCGCTTTACCGGGCAGCGTGCGGAGCGAAGCTTCCTTCGGCACGAATCAGCTGATTAAGGACGGTGCGAAGCCGGTGACCTGTCCGGAGGATATTTTGGAGGAATATGCCTATACTTATGCTTATTCCGGTTCTGCTGAGAAAGATGAAATTGCCTCGACAGAAATAGAGGAAGCTTCTCCTTCGGGACAAAACCCTTTGCGGCCGCCAAACCATAGAACCGAGCTTCCGAAGGCGCCGCCCGCTATTCGGGAGGAGGAGCTTTCAGCCTGCGCGGTAAAGCTTTATCAAGCCATGAGCTGGGAGCCTGCTTATTTGGATATCCTCGCGGAAGAAGCGGGATTATCCGCGGCACAGGCGTTACAGGCGGTGACGGAGCTGGAGCTCAGCGGGATCATTCAATCCTATTCAGGACGACGTTACGCGTTTCAGCAGTAATTTATAATAAGGTGGTAGCTGAATGTCAAAATTAGTAATTGTGGAGTCGCCGGCCAAGGCGAAAACCATTCAAAAATATCTGGGAAAAGGCTATGACGTTATCGCATCCATGGGCCATGTCCGAGATCTGCCGGAAAACCGCCTCAGTGTGGATGTGAAAAAGCATTTTCAGCCTAAATATACTGTCATCAAGGGAAAAGAAAAGCTGGTGGAAGAGCTGGAAAAAATGGCGGATAAAAGCGAAGCCGTATTTCTGGCTACGGACCCTGACCGGGAAGGAGAAGCCATTTCCTGGCATTTGGCTTATCTGCTAAAGCTGGACCCGGAGGATCAAAACCGCGTGACCTTTAACGAAATCACGAAAACCGGCGTCACCAACGGGATGGCCCATCCCAGGGGCATCGATATCGACCTGGTCAACGCCCAGCAGGCCCGCCGGATTTTAGACCGGCTGGTGGGCTATAAGCTGAGCCCGTTCCTGTCACAAAAAATACGCCGGGGCTTGTCGGCGGGCCGGGTGCAGTCAGTGGCGGTGCGCCTGGTGGTGGACCGGGAGGAGGAAATTCGCGCTTTTAAGCCGGAGGAATACTGGTCCATCGACGCGAAGTTTATTCCCAAGGGCAGCCGCAAGCAGTTCCCGGCGGTATTTTACGGTACTGAAGCCGAAAAAATTAAGCTTTCCTCCAAGGAGGAGGCGGATAAAATCCTGGAAGCGGTCAAAGACGCCGATTTCCAGATCACTAAGCTGAAAAAGGGTACCCGGAGAAAATCTCCGGCGCCGCCCTTTATCACCTCCACCCTACAGCAGGAGGCCTCCCGAAAGCTCGGCTTCCAGGCCCGCCGCACCATGAAGGCGGCCCAGGAGCTTTACGAGGGTATCGATATACAGGGCATGGGCGCCACCGGCTTGATCACCTATATGAGAACCGACTCTTTGCGCTTGTCCGAGGATGCGATCCGGGATGCCCGGGAATATATCGGCAGCCGGTGGGGAGAGAAATATCTGCCTAAGGAGGCCCGGCATTTTAAGTCCAGGGCAAACGCTCAGGATGGCCATGAGGCGATTCGTCCCACCATGGTCGGCCTGGCCCCGGACCAGGTGAAGGACAGCCTGACCAATGACCAGTATAAGCTTTATAAGCTGATCTGGGAGCGGTTCCTGGCCTGCCAGATGGCCCAGTGCCTGCAAAGCACCACCCAAGCGGATATCACCGGGAACGGGTATGTGTTTAAGGCCTCCGGCTATACCGTGACCTTCGACGGCTTTACCGTGCTCTACGTGGAGGGCCGGGATGAGGCTCAGGAGGACGAGGGAGCCTTACCGCCCCTGGAAAAGGATATGACCGTCCGGGCGAAGGAGATTGTCCCGAACCAGCACTTCACCCAGCCGCCGCCCCGCTATACAGAAGCCTCCTTGATCAAGGCGATGGAGGAATACGGCATCGGCCGCCCGTCCACCTATGCGGCCACGATCACCACCATCACCGGCAGAGAGTATGTGGTCCGGGATGGCAAGGCGTTAAAGCCTACGGAGCTGGGAGAGGTTACTACTAAGCTGATGAAGGAGCGTTTCCCGAAAATCGTCAATGTGAAATTTACCGCACAGATGGAAGAGGATTTGGATGGCATTGAGGCGGGCAAGGAAAATTGGGTAGACACCCTGGAGGAGTTTTACGGAGACTTTGAAAAGACTCTCCAAAAGGCCAAGGAAGAGATGAAGGATGTAAAGATCACCTTGGAGGAGGATAAAACCGAACTGATCAGCGAAAAATGCGGCCGTCAGATGGTGGTCAAGGAGGGCCGGTATGGCAAGTGTCACGCCTGCCCAGGATATCCCGAGTGCAAAATAATTAAAAAGTATGTGAAAGAACACGGCGCGGACGTTACCAACAGCGGCGGC
>ENA-OQKO01001385-OQKO01001385.1-human-gut-metagenome-genome-assembly--contig:-NODE-1385-length-14491-cov-5.360415_pt1 | contig 14491 bp, 13 predicted proteins | sample MGYA00242777_ERZ504796 | MGnify/ENA primary metagenome ERZ504796 (study PRJEB26092, sample SAMD00036404) | human gut metagenome | host: Homo sapiens | study: EMG produced TPA metagenomics assembly of... | reverse complement strand
ATAAAATGGTTTTCGCCGGATCCGTGTTAGGTGCTGTTTATAATTGTATAACATTGCAACGCCTTACGCTAATGGGGCTGCCACCAGCATTCTTTTTTCTTTTGTTGTGCATAACGGGTTGGGTCAATGTGGGTTAATCTTCTTTCGAATCGTCGCCACCAGCCGTTCCACAGAAGTATCTGTGCTGATGTCATCTCCCACTTTTTTTATCCCATGAACGACTGTGGAATGATCTCTGCCGCCAACGGCTTTTCCAATGGTCTCCAGCGATGCATCTGTCATATTTTTGCACAGATACATGGCGATCTGCCGTGGTTTTGCCACATCATTGCTTCTGGATTTCGAGGTGATCTGATCCATCGTAATGCCAAAATGTTCCGCAACTACCTCCACCACCAGTTGTGGTGTCACTTCCAGCGGAATATCCGGAGAAATAATATTCTGAAGCTCCTTCTCTGCAATCTCCATCGTAATCTCTGTCTGCACCAGGTTCTCATAGGCCACAAGCTTGTTCAGTGCCCCTTCCAGTTCCCGGATATTAGACTTGATGTTCAATGCAATATAGTTCAGAATCGCATCATCCAGGGAAACACCGTCCAGTTCTTCTTTTTTCCGCAAAATCGCCATCCGCGTTTCATAATCCGGCGAACCGATGTCTGCCAGAAGGCCCCATTCAAACCGTGAACGAATACGCTCTTCCAGTGTCTCCATCTCCTTTGGCGGCCGGTCACTGGATAAAATGATCTGCTTTTTTGCCACATGAAGTTCATTAAACGTATGGAAAAATTCTTCCTGCGTACTTTCTTTTCCGATAATAAATTGCACATCATCAATCAGCAGCACATCCATACTGCGGTATTTTTCCCGGAAACGGCTCATGGCCATGTTATTCCCGTTTCTGATCGCCTCAATCAATTCATTTGTAAATGTCTCTGAGGAAACATACAGAACCTTCAATGCAGGATGTGTCGATTGAATAAAATGTGCGATGGAATGCATCAGATGCGTCTTGCCAAGCCCCACACCGCCATAAATAAACAGCGGATTGTATACTTCACCGGGGGATTCTGCCACAGCAAGCGCCGCCGAATGTGCAAACCGGTTATTGTTGCCCACCACAAAGGTATCAAATGTATAGTTCGGATTCAGATTTGACCGTTCCGCTTCTTCTGTCGTAGCACGCCGTCTCGGATGCGGCGTTTTCAGTTTCTTTGCCTGTTCCGGGAGAACAAATTCGATCTCATACTCTGTGCCTGTAACTTCCGCGACCGCCACTTTAAGAGGAAGGTAATATTTCCTATTAATATAGGTCAGTCCCATCTGCTCGCCGGACACCAGGATATAGATGCGGTTATTCTGAATGGAAAAGATCTGCAGCGGCTTCAGCCAGGTATTGAAGGAAATATCCGTCAATTCATGCTCTCTTTTCACTGTCAGAAGGATTTCGTCCCATTTTTCTTCGACCAGATGCATAACTCGCGTCCTTTCTTACAGTCCTGTAAAATCGCTTACAAACGATTTACAATGATACATTTGGATAGTCGTCCAATGTCTATGATAACTCAAATCGCTTCATTTTTCAATGAAAACTTCGCAATCGCACAGGAGTACACGGAGCGTTAAAAATGGATTTTCGGGCGTTTTACAGGGTTTTCTAAAAGTTTTCAATTTTCTATTGACTAGTCTGACTTTTTTTGTTATCATCGGAAATGATGCTACGAGGAATGGAGGTGTATCACAATGAAAATGACTTATCAGCCAAAGAAGAGACAGAGAGCGAAAGTTCACGGTTTCAGAAAAAGAATGAGTACAGCAGGCGGAAGAAAAGTTTTGGCCGCTAGAAGATTAAAAGGAAGAAAAAAATTAACAGCTTAGGCCACAACGTTTGTGGTCTTTTCTTCTCTTTTTAAACATTTTTGAACAAATTGTTATGAAATCAGAGGACAGGAAATTATGCATTTTTCAGAATCATTAAAGAAAAACAGAGATTTCCGGACAGTTTACCGGGATGGAAAATCTTATGCAAACAGACTGTTGGTTATGTATACGCTGAAAAATGACTCGGACAGAAACAGATTAGGAATTTCCGTTAGTAAGAAAGTTGGTAACAGTGTTGTACGGCATCACATTACCAGATTAGTAAGAGAAAGTTACAGACTGCATGAAGAGATGTTCCATAGTGGTTGGGACATTGTAGTCATCGCAAGGGCAGGCGCAAAAAACGCATCATATCACGAAATCGAATCCGCATTGCTGCACTTGGGAAATCTTCAAAAAATCATGAACCCCGAAGAAAAGAAGATGGAATCACATTGAAAAAAATATTGATTTTTTTAATAAAATGGTATCGTAAATACATTTCTCCGATGAAAACCACGAAATGTCCGTATTATCCTACCTGCTCCACCTACGGGCTGGAGGCAGTAGAGAAGTATGGGGCATGGAAAGGTGGATTGCTTGCGCTCTGGCGCATTTTACGCTGTAATCCGTTCTCTAAGGGTGGCTACGATCCGGTTCCATGATTATAGGAGGCAACCAGATGGATTCCTTATTTTTACTTACACAAAATTCAGGTAAGATTTTAGGACCAATCGCAAAGGTACTCGGTTACCTTATGAACGCAATCTACGTATTTATGGACAAGTTTTTAAACATCCAGAACGTAGGTCTGACAATCATTGTATTTACGATTGTTATTTATTTTTGCTTACTTCCGCTTACTTATAAGCAGCAGAAGTTCTCAAAAATGTCACAGATCATGAATCCTGAAATTCAGGCAATTCAGAAAAAGTATAAAAACAGAAGAGATCAGGCATCCGTTCAGGCTATGAACGAGGAGACACAGGCTGTTTACCAGAAATACGGTGTATCCCCTTCCGGAAGCTGTATCTTTATGATCATCCAGCTCCCGATTCTGTTTGCTCTCTATCGTGTTATTTACAACGTACCGGCATATATCACAAACGTCAAAAACACGTTTGACGGTCTTGTAACCGGTATTATGGGCACCGCCGGATACCAGGATACCATGAACAGTTTCCTGACTTCCGTGTCAGAAAAGAACTCTGTATTCCGTGGTATTACCCTGAACTTCTCAGGTAGCAGCCAGCAGGCTCATGACTCTATCATTGATGTTCTTTACAAATGTACCAGCAGCAACTGGACTTTATTACAGGATAAATTTAGCGGTTTATCCGATGTTATTGCAAGCACACAGTCTGCAGTAGAGCATTTTAATAACTTCCTCGGAATCAATATCGTATATTCTCCGAAGACCATTATCGCTACAAGTTTCCAGGAGGGACACTATGTGCTGATCATCCTTGCTCTGCTCGTACCGATCCTTGCTGCTCTGACTCAGTTCCTGAACATCCGTCTGATGCCACAGGCAGCAAACAATGGCGGACAGCAGGAAGCTATGGCCAGCCAGATGAAGATGATGAACTACATGATGCCGTTATATTCTGTATTCATCGTATTTTTCCTTCCGGTCGGTGTTGGCATCTACTGGATCGCAGGTTCCGTTATCCGAAGCTTACAGCAGTTCCTGCTGAATAAGCATTTCGACAAGATGGATCTTGAGAAAGTTATCAAAGAGAACCAGGCAAAAGCCGCAGCAAAGAACAAAAAGAAAATCGAGAAAAAAGGTGTAGCCGGTGAGCAGATCGCCAATGCTGCTAAAGTTAATACCCGTAATATCCAGTACAAATCCATGGCAGACAAAGCAGCTTCCGTCAGCCGCAAGGACACCACACCGGATACAGGTAAAAAATACAAAGAAGGAAGTATGGCTTCCAAAGCAAATCTTGTAAAAGATTTCAACAACAAAAATACAAAATAGGGAGGGCATTGTGATGGATTTTATCGAATTTACGGGAAAAACTGTTGATGACGCACTTACAAATGCACTGGTTGAATTCGGTGTTACAAGTGATCAGATCGATTATGACGTGCTGGAAAAAGGCAGTTCAGGATTCCTTGGATTTAACAGTAAACCGGCAAAAATCAAAGCCCGCAAAAAATATACCGTTGCAGATCACATCAAAAATTTCCTTTCCCAGGTATTTGCTGCCATGGGACTGGAAGTTGAGATTCTGATCAACGCTTCCGCTGAGGAAGAAAATGTATACGATGTAGAACTGAAAGGTGCTGAAATGGGCGTTCTGATCGGAAAGCGCGGTCAGACACTTGACTCTCTTCAGTATCTTACAAACCTCGCCATCAACAAACACTCTGATACATACACCAGAGTAAAACTTGATACTGAGGATTACCGTAAGAGAAGAAAAGATACATTGGAGAATCTGGCAAAAAATATTGCTTACAAGGTAAAACGTACCAAAAAGGCCGTATCCCTGGAGCCAATGAATCCCTTTGAAAGACGGGTCATTCATTCTGCACTGCAGAATGACCGTTATGTATCTACACACAGTGAAGGGGACGAACCTTACAGACACGTTGTGATCACATTAAAAAGACAGTAATTTGTGCTTTTATTGTTATTCTAAATTTAAAAACTTTCAGAAGAAGAGGATGCGGACACGGATAATTTTCTGTATCAGCTGCAAGCATGACCACGTTGAAAATCAACGCCGTCCGGCATCCTTTTTTCTGAAAGTTTTATTTACGTTATAAATTCAAGTCGAACGCACGTGAGACTTGGTGCGTGATTCTGGTCAGCGAAAGCTGACATATTCTTTTCAGAATCACTGCACATCCACGCGGAGCGTTTATCTCAGTCGGAGATTGTACTCCCACTGAGAAAGACTTGTTTTTACTCACCACTTGCAGAAGTGGGAGTCTTCTCGACTGAGATAAAACTACTATAATTAAAAACATAGGTACCTTGAAACGTAAATTTTTTATTTAGCTTGAGAGATGAAGAAAGAATATGAAAACTGATACTATTGCAGCGATTGCAACCGCCATGTCAAATTCCGGTATCGGAATCGTCCGCATCAGCGGTGACGAAGCATTGGATGTTGCTGACCGCATTTTTCGTCCAAAAAAGGGAAGCCGCAAGGTTTCTGATATGGAGACTCATACCATTCATTATGGTTATGTGACAGATGGTGACGAAGTGATCGATGAAGTAATGCTTCTGATCATGAAGGCACCCCGCAGTTATACCTGCGAAGATACCATCGAGATTGACTGTCACGGTGGTGTACTGGTTATGAAGAAAATACTGGAAACAGTTTTAAAATATGGTGCCCGCCCGGCAGAACCGGGAGAGTTCACCAAACGGGCATTTTTAAACGGACGTATTGATCTGTCCCAGGCAGAGTCCGTAATCGATGTGATCAACGCCCAGAACGAACTTGCACTGAAAAGTTCCGTCAGTCAGCTGCAAGGCGCTGTCCTGGAGAAAATAAAAGCGATCCGCGCGGTTGTGCTACACGAGATTGCCTTTATTGAATCCGCACTGGATGACCCAGAGCATGTATCACTGGAGGGCTATCCGGAGCAATTACATGAGATCATGAGTGATGCTCATTCCAAAGTGAAGAAACTGCTGGATTCCTCTGACAATGGCAAGATGCTCAAAGAAGGGATTAACACCGCTATTGTCGGAAAACCGAATGCCGGGAAATCCTCCCTGCTGAATATTCTGGTGGGAGAGGAGCGTGCCATTGTTACCGAAATTGCCGGTACGACACGCGATATCTTACAGGAACAGATTCAGATTGGCGGCATCGGTCTGAATGTCATCGACACCGCCGGTATCCGGGACACCGAAGATATTGTTGAGAAGATCGGTGTCAACAAATCAAGGGAATATATTGAAAAAGCAGATTTGATCATCTATGTAGTTGATTCCTCCACAGAACTGGATGAAAACGATCAGGAAATCATCGAAGCCATCCAGAATAAGAAAGCAATTGTACTGCTGAACAAATCTGATCTGGATGCAAAAACAGATGCTTCTGTATTACAGACACAGTTAAGCAAACCAATCCTTTCCATTTCTGCCAAAAACAACACTGGGATCCACGAACTGGAAACGCTTATTGAAGAAATGTTTTTCAGTGGAAAGCTGTCTTTCAATGATGAAGTATATATCACAAATATTCGCCAGAAAAATGCTCTGGCAGAGGCTCAGAATAGTCTGAAGATGGTATTACAGAGCATTGCAGATGGAATGCCGGAAGATTTTTTCACCATCGATATGATGAATGCTTATGAAGCTCTTGGCACCATCATTGGCGAATCTGTAGGAGAAGATCTGGTGAATGAGATTTTCAGTAAATTTTGTATGGGAAAATAATGCATCACCACTATATATGAGGAGGAATATATGCCAGTTGTAAAGGAAAATTACGATGTTTGTATCGTCGGTGCAGGCCACGCAGGTTGTGAAGCAGCCCTGGCATGCGCACGGCTCGGACTGGAAACCATTCTTTTTACCATCAGCATTGAAAGCGTAGCTATGATGCCCTGTAACCCGAATATCGGGGGCAGTTCCAAAGGACACCTGGTACGCGAAATTGATGCGCTGGGCGGTGAAATGGGTGTCAATATCGACCATACGTTTATCCAGTCTAAAATGTTAAATAAATCAAAGGGACCTGCCGTACATTCTCTGCGTGCACAGGCGGATAAGACAGATTACAGTGCCAGAATGAGACAGGTATTGCAGAACACTGACCACCTGACCCTGCGCCAGGCAGAAGTTACAGAACTCATGGTAGAGAACAAAGTGATCCGTGGCGTGAAAACGTTTTCAGGTGCGGAATATTATGCAAAAGCAGTCGTATTGTGTACAGGTACTTATCTGAAGGCCCGCTGTCTCTACGGTGATGTGGTAAACTGCACCGGTCCAAACGGCCTGCAGGCTGCAAATCATCTGACGGATTCTCTGGTAGAAAACGGAGTGGAAATGTTCCGTTTCAAAACAGGTACACCGGCACGTATTGATAAACGTTCTGTTGATTTTTCAAAAATGCAGGAACAGTTTGGCGATGAGAGAGTTGTACCATTTTCATTTACCACTGATCCGGAAAAAGTACAGATTGATCAGGTAAGTTGCTGGTTAACTTATACAAATGAAAAGACACATGAGATCATTCGGGATAATCTGAGCCGTTCGCCACTGTTTTCCGGAATGATTGAGGGAACCGGTCCGCGCTACTGTCCGTCTATCGAGGACAAAGTCGTTAAATTTGCCGACAAGAACCGCCATCAGGTATTCATTGAACCGGAAGGTATCCACACCAATGAAATGTATATCGGCGGTATGTCCAGTTCTCTTCCGGAGGATGTACAGTATGCTATGTATCATACAGTACCGGGACTCGAACATGTCAAGATTGTAAGGAATGCATACGCAATTGAGTATGACTGTATCAACCCACGTCAGTTGTATCCGTCCCTGGAGTTCAAGGAGATTTCCGGTCTGTTCAGCGGCGGGCAGTTCAACGGAAGCTCCGGATATGAAGAGGCTGCCGCACAGGGGCTGATCGCCGGTATCAATGCAGCTATGAAAATAAAAGGAAAGGACCCACTGATTCTTGACCGTTCCGAATCCTATATTGGCGTACTCATTGATGATTTGGTTACTAAGGAAAACCATGAACCATACCGTATGATGACTTCCCGTGCAGAGTATCGTTTGCTGCTCCGTCAGGATAATGCAGACTTACGTCTGACCAGACACGGATACGAAGTTGGTCTGATCCCGCAGGAACGCTATGACTATGTTGTTCAGAAGGAACAGCTGATCGAGCAGGAAGTACAGCGTGTGGAAAATGTACACCTGGGAGCTTCCGGTCCAGTACAGAAACTGATGGCACAATATAACAGCCAGCCTTTGAATACAGGAACTACACTGGCTGAGCTGATCCGCCGTCCGGAACTGAACTATGATATTCTGGCACCGGTGGATCCGGAACGTCCACACCTGACACCGGACGTCTGCGAACAGGTAAATATCAACATTAAATATGACGGTTACATCAAACGCCAGATCAAACAGGTAAAACAATTCAAAAAACTGGAAAGCAAGAAACTGCCACCGAATTTTGATTACACCCAGATCAGCGGACTTCGTATGGAGGCACAGCAGAAACTGAATCTGTACCAGCCAATCTCCATCGGACAAGCTTCCCGTATTTCCGGCGTTTCACCAGCAGATATCTCCGTTATTTTAGTATATCTGGAGCAACTACACTATCAGCAGAAAAGAGAACAGGATAAATAAACTATGAGTTATGATCTGGCCAAATTCAAACATGGTCTGGAAGAGTTACGAATTACTCTGACCGATCATCAGATAGAACAATTTTTACAATATTACGAAATGTTGGTGGAAAAAAATAAGGTGATGAACCTCACCGGTATTACGGAATATGAAGAAGTCATTCAGAAGCATTTTCTGGACAGCCTCTCTCTGATCCGGGTCATCCCGACTCTGGCTGAACAGAATTTCAAAATCATTGATCTTGGAACCGGAGCAGGTTTTCCGGGGCTTCCATTAAAAATTGCATTTCCGAATCTTGAGATTACATTGATGGATTCCCTGAACAAGCGAATCAACTTCTTAAATGAAGTAATCGACAAGCTCGGATTGGAGAAGGTAACTGCGGTACACGGAAGGGCAGAAGAAATGGCAGCTAATATCACGCACCGACAGCAGTATGACCTCTGTGTTTCACGTGCGGTATCCAACCTTGCTGTACTGTGCGAATACTGTCTGCCATTTGTTGCAAAAGGCGGTACTTTTGTATCATACAAATCTGCTGATTCAGATGCGGAGATTCAGGAAGGAAAGAAGGCTATTTCCATTCTTGGTGGAAAATTAGTCAACATTGACAAATTCAAATTACCGGATTCTGATTTAGGCAGAGCATTGGTATGCATTAAGAAAGTAAAGGATACCCCCAAAAAATATCCTCGAAAAGCAGGTACGCCGGCAAAGTTGCCGCTGAAATAGTAGAATCTATAAATTTCTATCTAATGGGAAAGGGACGGCAGAAATGTTTCACGTGAAACATTTCTGCCGTCCCTTTTCGTAATGCGTCCTATTCCCAACATTTATATCCGGCTGTTAAAATCCGTTAATACACGCTTTATGTAAAGCATTCATTCGCAATCCGCTTTCGCTACTTGCTCATGAACGCAGTCGCTTTGCGCCCCATCAGTGGGAGTTTTTAGTATCCACTGACATAAGCATTCCCCCGCTTAGTGCTTTACGCACTTAAAGCGGGGGAATGCTCATTCTGCGTTCAATTACGCATGTAGAAAAATATTTACCAGCTTTACAAATTTGTCTGGTGCTTCCAGCTGTGGAAGACACGTAGTATTTGGAATATATGCATCTTCAATTGCCGGATTAAACTCTTTATAATCATTGATGACATCCTCAATATAAGGATGTTCTTTTCCACCAATCAGGCAAATGCTGTTATTGATTTTCTTAATAGCAGATACAATATTAATATTTGTATAATAACTCTTAATGCTGGCCAGCAGATATTTGCCACCACCGTCACCAATATGTGCAGACTGATAATACGTATGAATCAACTTCTGTGGAACCAAATGTCCTTTATAATAGTAATTGTTTACAAAAGCATCGATAATCTGATTTCTGCTGACTGCCATATTATAAATAAAGGTTCCAATAATTGGAAGTTCAATCAGAAATTTGAGCATATTTTTTCTACGTCCGGGTGCTTTTGCCAGTTCATACAAATCAGTCGGGCAGACACCAACAATATGATCGTAGTATTTTGCCTCCATCTGGCATGCCATCACTACAAAAGAAAGAGAATCACCAGTTGCAATAACATCTGTTTTTTCATTAATTACATTCGAAATAAACTCATTTATTAACTGTACATACAGATAATTTGTATATGTCATATTCGGTTTTTCAGAACGTCCGCATCCTAACAGATCAATAGCATATACGGTATGATTTTCTGCCAGTTTTTTCGTTACAGCTTTCCACTCATAAGAAGAAGCTGTAGGATCCAGATCATGAATCAGAAGAACCGGTTTTCCTTTACCACTTTTCGTGTAATAAATGTTTCCATATTTCCAATGATAATATTTACCACCGCTTGGCAGGTAATCTGTCATATGTGAAAAAACACTGATCAGCTTGTTTATAATAATAATCAGACCAGATACGATACATAATAGTAATGCAGAATTTTTAATATGCTTTTTCATCAATAAACCCCTTTCGTACTAATTTTCTTACTCTTTATATTATAATGCATTGACTGCTCAGATACAAATACTTTTCCATGATATCTATTATTATTTTATAAAACTGAAGTGAAAAGTTTATCTCAGCTTTCGCTGACCAGAATCACGCACCAAGTCTCACGTGCGTTCGACTTGAATTTATAAAGAGTACAACTTTTACGGCGCATCACTTGCATATGAACACTTTTGCAAACGACACGCATGGAATAATACAGTTCCATAATATTGTTTCCTGCAAATAAGAGCTTCTTTCATTAATTTTTTATAAATGTTTCACGTGAAACATTCTTTTCTCTGGATATCTAATTTAAAAAGTGATATACTCGTTTAAGTGATACGTCGAATACATTTTATATTCGGCACAGTAGACATATCAATATAGCATTTGTTTCCACTTCTATATTAATATGATACGAGTATAAATTAACAGGAATGAGGAAAAGTATGGGAAGAATTATCGCAATCGCAAATCAGAAAGGCGGAGTTGGAAAGACAACAACGGCAATCAATCTTTCCGCATGTTTGGCAGAAGCCGAGAAGAGAGTGCTTACCATTGATATGGATCCGCAGGGTAATACCACCAGCGGACTTGGTATAGACAAAAACAATTGTGAAAATACCATTTATCAGCTAATTTTAGGAGAATGCTCTTTTGATGAAGCACTGATTCATACGGAGTTTGAATATCTGGATTTAATTCCGTCAAACGTAAATCTGGCCGGTGCAGAAATCGAATTACTGAATATTGAAAATCGTGAATATGTACTGCACAATGAAATCGAAAAAATCAAAGACAATTATGACTTCATCATTATTGACTGCCCTCCTTCCTTAAATATGTTGACGGTAAATGCCATGACCACCGCCTCAACTGTTTTAGTGCCGATCCAGTGTGAGTATTATGCATTGGAAGGTCTTTCACAGTTGATGTATACGATCAACCTTGTACAGGAACGTCTGAACCCATCTTTACACATGGAAGGTGTCGTATTTACTATGTATGATGCCCGTACAAACCTCTCTCTGCAGGTTGTCGAAAATGTCAAAGAGAATTTGGATACTACAATCTACAAGACCATCATTCCAAGAAATGTACGTCTTGCAGAAGCACCAAGTCATGGAAAACCAATTAACATATACGACAGCAAATCCACAGGTGCAGAAAGCTATCGCTTACTTGCACAAGAAGTAATTGACAGAGAGGACGATTAAACATGGCAGCAAAAAAAGGCGGACTTGGAAAGGGACTGGACTCTCTGCTGGTGAACAAAGTAAGTGCAGATCACAGCAGCGATTCAACGATAGTTAAGGAAAAGAGTACAACTACCAAAAAGAAAAGTACAAAAAAAGAAACACCAGACACCATGGTAAAACTTTCCCTGGTGGAACCGAATCGTGAACAGCCACGAAAACATTTTGATGAAGATGGTCTGCTGGAGCTGGCAGAATCCATCAAACAATACGGCATCCTGCAGCCTTTGCTCGTGCAGGAAAAAAGCGGATATTATGAGATTATTGCTGGCGAACGTCGCTGGAGAGCCGCAAAACTGGCGGGGTTAAAAGAAATTCCTGTCATCGTCCGCAATCTGACAGAACAGCAGATTGTCGAAATTTCACTCATTGAAAACATTCAGCGTGAAGATTTGAACCCAATTGAAGAAGCACAGGCATTTCGCAGACTAATGGAAGAATTTCACATGAAACAGGATGAGATTGCAGACCGTGTATCCAAAAGTAGAACTGCTGTCACCAACTCCATGCGCTTACTGAAACTCTCCAAACAGGTACAGCAGATGGTCATTGATGAAATGATCAGCACTGGTCACGCACGCTGTCTGATCAGTATTGAGGATCCGGAATTACAGCATCAGCTGGCACTTCGTATTTTCGATGAAAAACTCAGTGTACGCGAAACAGAAAAACTGGTACGCAAATTATTACATGAAAACAGTGCTCCGCAGAAAAAGATAAACGATCCTGTATTATCTGCCATTTATGCCGACCTGGCAGATCAGATGAAACGAATCTTCGGAACGAAAGTAGAAATTCATCAGCGTAATGACCAAAAAGGTAAAATAGAAATTGAATACTACTCGCAGGATGAATTGAATCGTCTGATTGAACTTATTCAGAGCATCCAGCAGCAGTAACAGCCGCAAAACAGTAACAGCACAGCAGCAACAGCAACAGCAACAGCAACAGCAACAGCAACAGCAACAGCAACAGCAACAGCAACAGCAACAGCAACAGCACATGATATAACTTTTAGTGAGGAAAATGCAAGTGGAATATTTAAAATTACATATCGAAGATCTGACCGGCATCAGCCTTGATGTAATCACAGTCGGTCTCGCCGCTCTTGTTTTGATCCTGATCATCATCATGATCGTCAATGGAGTCAAAATGAAAAAACTGAAAAAAAAATACGAAGCGTTTATGGCAGGAAAAAATGCCGCATCCCTGGAAGACACTCTGGTAAAACGTCTGAATCAAGTAGAAGATCTGATTGCGTCTGACGAGCACACACAGGAAAAAGTACAGATGGTTCTGGATCACCTGGATAACACCTATCAAAAAGTTGGCCTGGTAAAATACGATGCATTTAATGAAATGGGTGGAAAATTATCATTCTCCCTGGCACTGTTAAACCGGAAAAACAATGGTTTTATTATTAACGCAATGCACAGCAGAGAAGGCTGCTATACATACATCAAAGAAATTATTGATGGCAATTCCGTGATTATGCTTGCGGAAGAGGAGAAAGAAGCTCTGGAAATGGCATTGGCTGACACTTATGAACAAGGGAAATAATCTATGATACATACATTTTTAAGATCCATTGGTTTCGGAGATCTTACAAAAAATGCTGATTTATATCTCATATTAGAATCCATTTTGAATCGTCCTGACGAGCAGAACATTGTCAAAGATGAATATGGAAATGAATTTGCTTGTTTCTCCAAAAGTTTTGGTACAGACATCGGCATTACCGTCTGTGGAAATTTTATCAATGATAAAGAATTTCGTATGGAATACTATTATCCATATCTGCATGGTTCTCAGATTACGACCTGTGAAACGATTGAAATTGAACGCCACGCTGCCAGAGAAGCCTTTGCCGGAATCTGTGACGAGTTAAAACTTGGAGTAACACTGATTTTCTATATTGAAAATATTGCTGATATCCTCCATGCGAGAAAAAATGCCGTACACAATACAACTACAAGACCAGATAACGCCGTGCTGGCGGGACTTTCCACCGGTGGCAAAATCCTTCTGCCGATTATGAAAACATCAAAACAGCTGGCAAATAAGGAGAAATCCTCAGAAAAACGGCTAAGTCTCATGAAACAGGCCCGGGATGGAAATAAAAGTGCCATGGAAAATCTCACTATGAACGACATGGATCTTTATTCTTCCCTCTCCCGCCGTATTATGAAAGAAGATGTGTTGTCTATCGTGGAAAGCAGTTTTATTCCATATGGTATTGAAAGTGACCAGTATGTTGTCATCGGAGAAATTCTGAACTTCTATGAATCCGAAAATTCTCTGACTAACGAAAAACTCTGGATACTGAATCTTAACTGTAACAATCTGGTTTTTGATATTTGCATCAATCAGAATGATCTGCTTGGGGAACCACAGGTAGGACGCCGCTTCAAAGGTCGCATCTGGCTGCAGGGTCATGTAAATTTCGGGTATTAGAAAAATAAAAGCTTTAAATAAAAAACTGATGCAAAACGAACATTCACAATCTGCTTTCGTTACTAGCTCATGAACACAGAATTAGCATGCATAAGGAAATTGATGCTGAATAAATAATGCTAAATTTAAACAAAACTGCATGGACTACTTGCGAAAAATACCTTTCTTTGATATGATATAAAAGTTGATTGCAACATACTTTTTATGCGTAAACAACGAGCCACAAATCCAGCATTTATGCAGGATTTTGGCGACTGCCGCGTCACTGAGCGTCAGCGAAGTAAGCCAAAAAATCGACATTAGTCCTGTTAGTTTAATGGATAGAACAAGTGCCTCCTAAGGGTCAGGTGGAGCAATCCCCTTTCGGAAGCGATTTATGAAATAAATTTGAAAATTGCTCCATTACAATTAAATAAGTCTCAGTACCTCAGTAGGATAGAGGGTTCGCCTCCTAAGAGAAAGCCGAGGCATTCCCCAAAGGGAAAAAATGAAAAACAACTTTCAGTTCGAATCTATTCTGAAAAATGCTAATGGTGACAACAAAGCATTCCCCAAATTGGGGAACGTTCTA
>ENA-OQKO01001384-OQKO01001384.1-human-gut-metagenome-genome-assembly--contig:-NODE-1384-length-14506-cov-8.376104_pt1 | contig 14506 bp, 18 predicted proteins | sample MGYA00242777_ERZ504796 | MGnify/ENA primary metagenome ERZ504796 (study PRJEB26092, sample SAMD00036404) | human gut metagenome | host: Homo sapiens | study: EMG produced TPA metagenomics assembly of... | reverse complement strand
TGTGCAAGCTGATAAAGCCCCAGCACCCGGACACCATCGTAATATTCCTGACCGCCAACGATCAGGAGAGCGACCAGATACGGGGCTATGAGGTGGGCGCGGTGGACTACATCACAAAGCCCTTTGTGATCGGGGCCTTGCAGCGAAAAATCAAAGCCATGTTCGCTATGCTGGAACACCACAAACCGGCCAAGGACATTTACGACGACGGGCGGCTGTTTCTGGACTTCTCGGAGCAGACGGCTTCCCTAAACGGCAAGCCCCTGACCCTATCCCCGATGGAGTATAAAATGCTGAACCTGTTCCGCAAAAATCCCCGGCAAGTGCTGACCCGTGGGCAGCTTTTGGAAAAGCTGTGGGATATAGACGAGAGGTTTGTAGACGAACACACCCTGACAACCTCCATCAGCCGGATTCGCAGCAAGATTGAATCTGACGGCGGCGCACCCTACATCAAGACTGTTTACGGCATGGGCTATCAATGGACGGGAGGCGAGGCAAAATGAAGTTTCAAAACCTCTCGGTAAAGCGGCTGTTTGGCCGGGTGGCAATGGAGCTTGTCCTCTCCATGTCCGGGATCACCATAGCCCTGTTTCTTGTGACAAAACAGATTGCGGTGCTGCTGACAGGCGGGACGCTGCTGCTGTGCGCCCTTGTGGGGATTTTTGTACTGACGCAGGCGTTTGGAAAGCGGCTGTCGCAGTTTACCGCTGACCTGTGCCAGACCTTAGACCACATGATCGCCGGGAATGAAGCGCCCCAGCGGCCAGAGGACAGCGAAACCCAGCTTGCCAGAATCGGACACCGGCTGGCAAGGCTTTACCAGATCATGCAGGAGAACCGCCGCCGGGTGGACGAGGAACGGCAGGAGTTACAGACCCTTGTATCGGATATTTCCCATCAGGTGAAAACGCCGGTAAGCAATCTGAAAATGGCGACGGACACCCTGCTGGAAAAGCCCATGACCGAGGCGGAGCGCACCGACTTTATCCGGGGAATCCGCAGCCAGACGGATAAGCTGGACTTTCTCTTTCAGGCCCTTGTGAAAACCTCCCGACTGGAAACAGGCGTGATCCAGTTGGATAAGAAGCTGGGCCGTCTTTTTGATACTGTGGCGCAGGCCATGAGTGGGATCGTGTATGCGGCGGAGAAAAAGGAAATCGCCGTGTCCGTGGACTGCCCGGAGGATTTGACCGTTTCCCATGACAGCAAGTGGACATCGGAAGCCCTCTTTAACCTGCTGGACAATGCGGTGAAGTACACCCCGGCAGGCGGGAAAATCGCTGTGTCTGTGGTGCTGTGGGAAATGTATGTGGAAATCAAAGTGACCGACACCGGCAAGGGCATTTCCGAAAGCAATCAGGCCGCTATCTTCCAGCGCTTCTATCGTGAGGAAGAAGTACACGAACAGCAGGGTGTGGGCATTGGCCTGTATCTGGCCCGCGAGATCGTAACGCGGCAGGGCGGCTATATCAAAGTGGTTTCGGAGCCGGGCAAGGGTTCGGAATTTTCCATTATGCTTCCCTTGCGTTGAGAGAAACTTTCTGCTTCGGGTCAAGTTGGCCCGAGGTGCAGAGATAAAATGAAATGTCCGAGCGTTGTAACATTTCACCTCAATTTTCAATGAATTTTTTTAGCCGCTGTAACATTTCGCGGACATTTGGGTTTTACAATACACTTATCAACAGGTAGGAAGCCTTGAAAGGAGTTTTGAATATGAGCGTTTTACAGACGATTGACCTGAAAAAGTATTACGGTACAGAACCGAACATTACCCGCGCCCTTGACGGTGTGAACTTCTCCGTGGAGGACGGCGAGTTTGTGGCCGTTGTGGGAACATCCGGCAGCGGCAAGTCCACCCTGCTTCACATGATGGGCGGGCTGGACACTCCCACCAGCGGAACCGTGATCGTCCGGGGCGAAGAACTGGCAAAGAAGAACGATGAACAGCTTACCATCTTTCGCCGCCGCAACATCGGCTTTATCTTCCAGAACTATAACCTTGTTCCTATTCTGAATGTGTATGAGAACATCGTCCTGCCGGTGGAGCTGGACGGGGACACGGTGGATCAGAAGTTTTTGGACGAGATCGTTCACCTGCTGGGGCTGGAAGATAAACTGAAAAATATGCCGAATAATCTTTCCGGCGGACAGCAGCAGCGTGTGGCGATTGCCCGCGCCCTGATTACCAAACCGGCTATCGTGCTGGCCGACGAGCCGACCGGCAACCTTGACAGCAAGACCAGCGCCGAGGTGCTGGGGCTTATCAAGCGCACCAGTGCGGAGTTCCGGCAAACTGTTGTGATGATTACCCACAATGACGACATAGCCCGCCTTGCAGATCGGATTGTCCGCATTGAGGACGGCAAGATTGTGGAATAAGGAGGTGGCAGGCTATGACATGGCCTTTTGAGAATGATACCAGTGCTATCACGAAAAAAATTGCTAAAAACGATATAGATAAAAACCGAGTTAAAAAGGTTTTCTCGCTTACTACGATAGTCTTTGCAACAGCACTACTCATGATGTTGATTATGTTTGAAAGCGGATATGAAACTACAAAAGATAGAATGGCAGAAGGGCAGCCACAAGTTGTTTTTTATGATCTTTCCCAGCAGCAAATTGAGTTGTTGTATTCAGAGGAAAATATCGAATCCATCAAAGTAACTGAAACAGAAAACGGGTATGATGCTTCAATTACCATTGTTGATGCCACAAAAATGACGCAATATGGTTTTTCTTCTGCGGTCGATAATATATCTTCAAAATATGACATTCATCATGTAACAAGAAACGACTTATTCATAGATAGTTTGCCTAACGGAGGACTATTAAATCAGAAAAACATGGTTCTTATGGGGGTGGCAATCTTCATTATAATTGTGAGTGCTTTAGTAATTTACAATGTTTTCTATTTATCTGTTGTAAATCAGGTTCGGCAATTTGGGCAGCTTCGTACTGTCGGAATGACACAGCAGCAAACAAAGAAAATCATGCGCTACGAAAGAAAATTTTTATGTAGAATTGGGGTTCCGATTGGTCTACTAATTGGTGGCCTTGCTGGATATTTGTTGCAACCTGATGGTTGGGATTGGATCGCTGCGGTAGTCTGGGGGATAATCATTAGTGTTATCATCAATTTCGTTGTAAAAGTATCGTTAAATAGACCTACAAAAATAGCCCTCAGCATTTCCCCGATCCTTTCCAGCAAATATATGATGGAACGCTTTGATTGTAAGATTACTTACAAAGAAAAACGAAAATTATCTTCTTTGGGGCTGGCAATCATAAGCATAACATCACACTGGAAAAGCATTTTAGTTTCTGTGCTTTCTTTGGGCCTAAGCGGGCTTTTATTTGTCTTAGCTGCAACATATACCGCTTCCATTGATCCCGAATCTATTGTAAAAAAAGATGTCTACCAGTATGGACAATTTGTGATTGATACTACTGGTAAATACAGTGAGAAAGTTTCGGAAATTGAAAACTTCAAACAAAAGATAATGGAGCTTCCAAACATTAGCAATATAAAGCAAGTTGTTGAAACAGATATTAGTTGGGCAGGGAAAAATAGCACAGGCAAAGATCAACTTTCTATTATTACCGATAATGATTTTGCCTCTATTCAGCAATTCAGAGAATCAGGCGATTTGGATTATCAACAGCTTGTTCAATCTAACCAGATCGTTGCTGTAAATGGTGTAGAAGGTATTTCTAAAGGCGATACAGTAGAATTTACATTTGGGGATGGCACCCAAAAAACTTATACGGTGGGAGGCGTATTAGATGGTGATCTGTATTCAAATACAGCAATTTATGGCGGCTGGTTTTTAATGCCTGCTGAATTGATAACAGAAAATTCGGCTTCTTTTGATGTTTCTATCAGGTTGATCGTAAAGGCAAATGATACCGGATTGGAGCACACCATAATATCTTTAGAGAAATTAGTGGATATGTCAGATGGATTAACACTGACGACTATGCAAGAAGCGATTGCTTCAAAAGAAGCTACTATAAGGCAGGTAGGAATATCTATCATAGGCGTAACACTATTCTTGCTTCTTTTTAGTATCATTACTTTCGCAAGTACAATCATTACAAATATCGCAACAAAAAAGCGGGAATACGCTATGTTTCAATCCATCGGTATGACTAGGAAACAAACAGAAAAAATGGCACTATGCGAAAGTTGTGTATTGGCGATAGGGAGCTTGATACTTACTCTGATATTGGGAATTATTTTAGGGCAGATATTGATAAAAGGCTTGATAAGTGCAGGGATTTTCTATTTGTCATATACATTTCCATTAGCATTGTTTACTGTATATTGCATTGTGGTGGTTCTGATTATTTTGATGATTACTATTTCCGCTTTTTACAGTTTACAAAAAACTCCGTTGGTTGAGAGATTACGGATTGTAGACTAAGGAAGTAGACCCAACTAATATAAAAGTGTCCGAGCGTTGTAACATTTCACCCCGATTTTCATTGAAATTTCTTAGCCGCTGTAACATTTCGCGGACATTTGGGTTTTACAATACCCTTATCAACAAAAGTGAGGAGGCGACGCAATGGAACTGACCCCGACATTGATTTTGAATCTGGCGCTGCTGATCGTCCCGCCCGTTGTCCTTGTGCTGGTGTTCCGGCAATGGCTGGCCCGGCAAATCCGTTGGACGGTTGCCTTGACTGCTCTCTGTGATGTTCTCCTGTTTTGGGATGAACTGTTCTACTATGAGAGCTTCGGCCTGTTCGCTGTGCTGATTCAGGTGCAGTTGGCGGCCACCGGCGTAGCAGCGTTCCGCATTTACTACAAACAAGGAAAAGGTTGAACAGAAAATAGGTATCATCAATCAAAAATATCCGAAAAATATCATCGGAGGTATAACTTATGGAAAAAGAAACAATGGGAACTGTAATTTCAGTTACAAAACAATGGTGGTTAAAAGTGAATCGTAAACCTGCCCGCGTTCATGCTATGGATGGCGCAGCCTTTCCGCATACTATCAAGGTCAAATATACGATAGACGGCAAAGATTACATCTGCCGAAAATGGATTGGTGCAGGAAACAAAGTTCCTGACAAGGGAACAACGATTAAAGTTACCTATTATGAAGATAAGCCATCGAAAGCAAGAATTGAGCTGTAATCATCGGAAGAATTGATGTATAGAAGTAGCAAAATTTGTGATTTGGATTTTCTATTGTCAAAATATTATTGATACTTAATACCGTGGAAAGGAGATTTTTTATGAGTAAATCTGAAAATAATCACGATAATAGTGATTTTCAAATGTTGAAGGAGGAAATTTCCGAAAGCGAATATCAAAATGCCCAATATGAAGCTGAAAAGAAAAAGCATATGTCTTATTGGGTAATGATTATTGCGCCATTCATTATGATACTTGTAATATTTATATTTTATTATTGCTTTTATCGGTAGAATTTATTTTTCACATTATGAAGGAGGTTAATAAATATGTCTATTATGGAAATTTTAATTCGCTCAATAAGTGGGTACATTTTTATCATTCCGGGAATTATATTGTATTTTGGGGCATTAAGAAAATCTGCAAAAAGACAAATACTACTTCATATTACAACAGCATTTATATTTTGCTATTACCTAATTGGTATTTTGACAATGACAGGTATTGGCAAGCTGAAAGCATTTGAACCAACATTAGTACTTGTTCCTTTTCGAGATATGATAAGCGGGCCGATAGATACTATACTAAATATTATTCTATTTGTCCCACTGGGATTTTTCCTACCGTTACTGTATAAGAAATATGGGCATATTGGCAGTGTTGCATTGGTTAGTTTTCTTTTGTCACTATCTATTGAAATTGTCCAGATGTTCGGTAGAGGAGCGACAGATATAAATGATTTAATAACGAATACGGTTGGGGCGTGTTTAGGATTTTTTATTTATCAGTTATTATCTAAATTGGTTTCAAAAGAATTATGTAGAAAATTTCAATCCTATAATATCAATGAGGGAACAGAATTATTATTCTTTATAATCTACTCATTTGTAATTATGGTCACAATCCAGCCTATAATCATTAGCACTTTATTTCATTTAGCTTAATATATATACTGTTTCCCTGAATGCGACCACCGGCGCAGCAGCGTTCCGCATTTACAACAAACAAAGAAAAGGTTGAATAGAAAATAGGTAGCATGATATTTAATACCACGGAAAGGAGATTTTTATGAGTAAATCTGAAAATAAACATAATAATAGAGATCTTCAAATGTTGAAGGAGGAAGTTTCTGAAAGCGAATATCAAAATGCACAATATGAAGCTGAAAAGAAAGAACACATCTCTTATTGGTTAATTATTATTGCTCCTATCATTATGACACTTGCAATACTTATACTTTATTATTGCTTTTGTCGGTAGAATTTAGTTTGAATCAATCTAAACATCTGCCTCCCCGGCGGGGAAAAGAAAAAAACCGCTGGCAGGCAGATCATTTCCCATGCAAACCCACATAGCTGATACGGCGGTTTTGAGTAAATCAAGGCCGCCGTTTCTGTTTGCTTCGACGACCCCTGCACCGTGTTCTGGCATGGCGGCTTTAGGAGGGAGCCGCCATGCAATGTAAACCATATCGACAGAATCCGACAGGGATAAGCCTGTCAAAAAAAGCCGTCCCCCGGCAGCGGGGACAAGCGGCTGTGCGTATGTACTATACCATGTAGGGAAAGAACATATTGCTTTTTGTTTCGCCCTGTGGGTCTTTGACCTGCCGGGCGAATTTTGTTGTTTCCTGCGGCCTGCTATCCGGCGCAAAAAGAAATTTCAAAAAAGTGAAAAAAGGAGGCGTTTAGCGGGCAGCCAGAGAGATTCCATTCGCTCTATTGGCGGAAAGGGAGAGAACCACCACATCCCCCATAGAAAGGGGGGTGAGAAGATGGAAGCGATCCCCCGCAAATACGGTGAATGGAGCCAGTTTGACCGCTATTGCAAGCTGGTTCTGTACCATGAGGCGATAGATTATCTGCGGGAAATGAAATGCCGCCGCGACCGTGAAGTGTCGCTGGACGCTGTTTCCCCGGCTGATTGGGACAAGCTCTCGACCGTAGATCGGTATTCCTGCGACAGCTTTACATTCAGTTCGCATGGCTATGACCTACATATCGACAACGAGCTTGTGGCCGAAGCGTTTGCCAGCCTGCCAAAAGACGAGCAGAGTATTTTGATTCTCCGCTTTGTTCTGGATTTGACTGACGAAGAAATCGGCCGCCTGATGGGAATGTCCCGCAGCGCAGTACAGCGCCACAGGACAAGCACCCTGAAAGACTTGCGTATAAAATTGATGGCGTTCATGCCGGAGGGAGGTTAAACGCGGATGAAGCAATCCAGTTACAAGGGCAAAAGCCCTCTGCCTGATTTTGTGATCGACGCGGCCTGCGCCGGTAACGCCGAAGCCGTGGAGCGTGTCTTGCAGCATTACGACGGCTATATCAATAAGCTGTGTACCCGGACGCTCTATGACGGCAGCGGCCAGCCTCATATCTGCATTGACGAGTATATGAAGCGCCGATTGCAAATCAAGCTGATCCATTCCATCGTTAGTCCCATTGGCGACTGACGGTTAAGGCCCCGGCCATAGACAGGCGGCTTTCCCTTTCCCCGCCTGCCTGTTTTCCCGGCGGCCCCTTTGCTCCTTGACAAATACGCCCGCAGGACAATGGCGGCGCGTCATAGGGCAGACGGATACATTCTGTCTGCGCCGAGCCGGGCGGCAGGTGCGCCAAGAGGCTTTCCCTCATTGGGGTAAGCGGAGCGATTTTACCGGGCCGTAAAGCAGGTGTGGCAGCCTGCGGGCGACAACGCGCAGGCAGGACAATGATACGCCCTTGCCGTCGTAGTCCGAGCGTTTGAAGCGTCGCAGGCAACGAGCAGGGCCGCGTGAGAACCACGCGGGGGTGAGATTCCCGTGGAGCTGTGCCAACAGCCGTCCGTTATTTTCTGCCCACTTTCGCAAAAAACAACCTTTGTTTTGAAAAGAAAGGGGGCCATGTTATGAGTAATAACGATGTGCCTATTTGGGAAAAATACACGCTTACCATTGAGGAAGCGTCCAAATATTTTCGGATCGGGGAAAACAAACTGCGTCGGCTTGCCGAGGAAAACCCCACCGCTGGCTGGGTGATCCTGAACGGCAACCGCATCCAGATCAAACGGAAGCAGTTTGAAAAAATTATTGATTCCCTTGACACAATATAGTGAAAAAGGGCCTTGCTCGTGTTATAATAGGTTATAAGCGTGTCAAGGCTCTTTCCGTCATGGAAAGGAGCATGACGAAATGCCAAGAAAAGAACGAGATGAAAAAAGACGGGACAACAAAGGCCGCCTTTTGAAGTCTGGAGAGAGCCAGCGATCAGATGGAAGATACGCTTACAAATACATTGACACCTTTGGAGAACCCCAGTTTGTTTACTCATGGAAGTTAGTACCCACCGACAAAGTACCTGCCGGGAAGCGGCCCTGTCTTTCCCTGCGCGAGAAGATCAAGCAGATACAGAAAGACCTTGACGACGGGATCGACACCATCGGCAAGAAAATGACCGTGTGCCAGCTTTATGAAAAGTACATCCGGCAGCGCGGGAATGTGCGGAAAGGAACCCAAAAGAGCCGCCAGCAGTTGATGAAACTTCTGTCCGAAGATAAGCTGGGCGCGGCCAGCATTGACAGCGTGAAGCTGTCCGACGCGAAAGAATGGGCCTTGCGTATGCAGGAAAAGGGCGTTGCCTACAACACCATCTGCAACAGCAAGCGTTCCTTAAAAGCCATCTTTTATATGGCCGTACAGGACGACTGCCTCCGCAAGAATCCCTTTGACTTCCAGATCAATGAGGTTATCAACGACGATACCGTACCAAAGGTGCCGCTTACCCCTACACAGGAAAACGAGCTTTTGGACTTCATGCAGAACGATCCCGTCTATGCCAAGTATTATGACGAGGTGGTGATCCTGCTGGAAACCGGGCTTCGTATTTCCGAACTCTGCGGCCTGACTCCCGCCGACCTGAATTTTGAAAAGCGCTTTGTGAATGTAGACCACCAGCTTTTGAGAAGCACCGAGGACGGCTACTATATCGAAGCGCCAAAAACAGAAAGCGGATTCCGTCAAGTGCCCATGAGCGCAGCCGCCTATGAAGCGTTTGAGCGCGTGTTGAAGAAGCGCAGGGACGGCAGGTGCATTGAGGTTGACGGTTATATGGACTTCCTGTTCCTGAACCGGGACGGCCTGCCCAAAACCGCCGTCAACTATGACGCCATGTTCAAGTGCCTTGCCAAGAAGTACAATAAGTGCCACAAGGAGCCGCTGCCCGATGTGATGACGCCGCACACCATGCGGCATACATTCTGTACCAGAATGGCAAACGCGGGCATGAACCCCAAGGCATTGCAGTACATCATGGGACACGCCAACATTGTAATGACGCTGAACTATTATGCCCACGCTACTTTCCATTCCGCACAGGAGGAAATGGAACGGCTGCAAGCCAAGGCAAAACCCACCGCAGAGGTCAAGCCGGAGCCTACGGCACAAAGCGCCGAGGAAACCAAGGCGGCATAAGTAGTACGCAGAATTTACTACTGCTTTTACTACTTTTGAGAGCGAAAACATGAGGGGTAATAAAAAGATTTGTGAGGTTCTTCCGATATGAAAAGTGCCGGAAAAGCCCGGAATAACGGGCTATACCGGCATATAAGAACATCTAAAGAGATAATTAGAAATCTATTAAATGATTTTTATAAATCGTATCATCCAACATAAATACGTCCTGGAACACGAAAGATACTGTATCCATTAAATTATCCATACACAAGTCTTTTATATTATGTTCCCCAATTTGAATCTGTCCGCTCGTGACATCCCAAAAACGCGGAATAAGTTGAGCTGCAGTACTTTTTCCAGCGCCAGATACACCAACAAATGCCGTTAAACTTCCTGCTGGAAGTTCCAAGTTAATATCATGCAGAACTTCTTTTTTCTGATAAGCAAACTTTACATGAGAAAATGCGATACGAGGACAATTTTTTTCTGCCACGAAATGATCTTGTCCAGCCGGCATTTCTGGGATGTCCATAATATCTTTAATATGTCCGAGGCCCGCGGATATTTGACTAAATATTTGAGCAAAGTTCATAAGGTTATTGTACGAGGATATAAAAACGATACTCATAATAACAAAGAACACATAAGAACTTAAATCTAAATATCCGGCCAGATACAAGAATCCTCCCATTGGCAGAGTAAAGCTAACTCCTGATTCGATCAGGACTTTACACACAGCACTGATCGGAGCCGCCATACGCGATATTTGTTTCCAAAGAACATTAAAATCTTCACCCGCTTTAGAATATGCCTGGTAGGAATTAGCTGTAAGGTTGTATGCTTTCATAACTGGCATCCCATTGACGAATTGCAGGAGAGCTGAATTGAGCTGTTCTTGCACCACTGAAAAATCCTGCATTTTCGGTGTAACAAGCACCATCATGATTGACTGCAAAACCAGTGTTAAAATAATTGGAACAACCAAAATCAACGCCATCGGAATATTAACGGTTAGAAGATAAACAAAGACCGTCAGTGGAACAACTATCGCAACTGTAATGTCTGGAATTTGATGCGCGAGGAATTGTTCTAATCTTTCAACATCCTCCATCAACACTTTTTTTATCTCGCCGGTACTGTTATCAGTAAAAAAGCCAAGATTAACTTTCCCAATATGCTCACAATTTTTTTGCGAACAGCATACAACGCTGAATAAGCACCATAGTGTGTAAGACTCACAGATATTGCTTGAAATATAAATCGCAGCAGAATAAATGCAGCTGCTATCAGCCCATAACGCATAGCTTCCGTACTATTGCCATTTCCATCAAAAAGGAATAGCACTGTACGGAATATCATGAGATATGGTACAAAAGTGCATAGGCCTGATAGAACGCTAAAGATAACAGCGATATACAAGCCTGTTTTTTTACTGCCTGCCAGTTCAAAAAGATATGATATTTTCACAGCTTCTGGCTGGTCAGGGGTTCGTTCTTTACTCATGTTATCCTCCTATCTGGTTAATTGCGTTAGATTACGCTAACCTCCCTCCGAAATAATTGCCGCAGCCCGATGGACTACGGCAAGTGCAGACAAGCATTTTCTTTAAAGAGACACTTGTATCTTTCGGGAAATCTGCTATCATTATACCAAAAAGAATTGTCAATTCAATATGCTGAGAAAAATGATACAAAAACGAAAAAATGTCGCAGAGGTGAAGTTTATGTCAAAAGAAAGAGCAGCCAAAACACCAAATCAGATTGAACAATTGATGATGGATTCTTTATTATCGCTGATGAAAGAAAAACCGTTTCGTGAAATTAAAATCACTGAAATTGTGGAGAGGGCACAATTAGCACGCTGTACCTTTTACCGATATTATGCAAGTAAAGAGGAGCTTCTAATGCAATGTTGTAAGACGGTTTTCAGTGGACTGAGCAGACGGCTAGAGGAAGAAGACTGTAACACTTTTTATGGTACAGCTATCGGATATTTTTCATATTGGCTAGAACATCGTTCTTTTCTTGAATTATTGCGAGATAGTGGAATGCTCTATTTTATGTTACAAAGCTATGATGAACTGATGTTTGATGTTGCTAAAGACTTAAAGCCAGAAAACGCAGATAAAAGTGGTTTTGATTTTTCTCCCAAAATACGTTATCACTTCTTTCTGGGTATGTCTGGTTTTTGGGGAATGGCGAATCGTTGGTTATTGAATGGCTGTAAAGAGTCTCCGGAAGAATTGGCACAATATGTTGTTGCATATTTCGTAGAGACTTATCAGTTAGAACCAGCTTGCCAATATTGGGATAAAAATCACGAGTATCCTTTTTCCCCATGCTATATAAAACCAGGGTATGAGCTTTAGTGAAGTTGTTAATTCAAGAAAGTTTTTGAAATAATCTTTTCTTTTATTATAAATTAATATGAATTATTTTAGCTAATTAGAGGAACTCTGTAGACATATTCAGAACCAAAAAGGAACAGTACAATGTAACTGGGTGAATGAATATGTCAAAGAGACCAGTAAAGAAAAAAGACCTCCGCCCGTATGGGGCGGCAATCAAAAAGGCGAGAACCGAACGCAAGGAGTCCCGCAACAAAGTGGGGGGTGAAATGTTCCTCCCTCCCCGCTATCTGGCGAATATAGAGAACAAAGGGCAGCACCCAAGCGTCCAGATTTTTCTGGAACTGATGGAGCGCTACCATGTTTCCGTGGATCAGATCCTTTTCGGGGAGGAAGCAGACGGCAAGACTACGGCACGCCGCCAGCTTGACGCCCTGGCCGATGACCTGAACGATACGGAGATCGGAATTATCATCGCAACGGCGCAGGCCCTTCTGAACGCCAGAAAGAAGGGGGAATAATCGTGTTTCCGGTACAACTGAACAAAGTATGAAAGACGCTATGAACGGATAAAGTTTGTAGCGTTTTTTTGCCGGAAGGTAGCCAAACGCTCCGTTTCCGTATTACTTAGGTACGAAGAAAGAAACAACAGCAAGCACAGCAAGTGTAGCCACACTTGCGGATTTTTCTCATTTTCAGGTCCCTTGCCCGAAAATCAAAAATCGCTTGCTGGGATAATCCCAGACCCTTATAAAGAAACGGAGGTACACGCTATGGCGAACAGGAAACGCCCCATCGTTCTCCGTTGCCCGGTGACAGCGGAGGAACGGGCATTGATTGAACAGAAGATGGCCCAGCTCCCCACACAGCGGATCGGCGCCTACCTTCGCAAGATGGCGATTGACGGATATATCATCTACACCGACACAGCGGATATCAAGGCGTTCACCGCGGAGCTGTCTGCCATCGGCCGCAATATCAACCAGATTGCAAAGAAGCTCAACTCCGGAGGTCCCGCGTATCAGGCCGACATGGACGAAATACGGGAAAGGCTGGATCAGATATGGCAGTTACAAAGACGCATCCTATCAAATCAACACTAAAGGCGGCCATCGACTATATCTGCAATCCAGCCAAGACGGATGGAAAACTGCTGGTATCCTCTTATGTCTGCACCGCAGAAACAGCGGACATTGAATTTGCCTGGACCCGCCGCCATGCTATCGACAAGGGGACGAACCTGGGCCGCCACCTGATACAAGCCTTTGAACCCGGTGAGGTCTCGCCGGAAAAAGCCCATGAGATCGGGATGCAGCTCGCAAAGGAGATTTTGGGCGGCAAGTATGAGTTCGTCCTTACCACCCACATAGACAAGGACCACGTCCATAACCACCTGATTTTCAATGCGGTCAGCTTCACCGATTATAAGCACTACCATTCCAATAAGCGGAGCTACCACTATATCCGCCGCACCAGCGACCGCATTTGCAGGGAACACGGCCTGTCAGTCATCGTCCCTGGAAAGGATAAGGGCAAGAGCTATATTGAACACCAGGCAGCCCAGGCCGGGACCAGCTATAAGGCGGCGCTGAAAAAAGCCATTGACCGGCTGATCCCCGGTTCCGCTAACTTTGAAGATTTGCTGCTCCGCCTGCAGAGGGAAGGTTATGAAATCAAGCGGGGGAAATATGTTTCCTGCCGCGCTCCCGGCCAGGAACGGTTTACCCGAATGAAAACCCTGGGCGTGGACTACACGGAGGAAATTATCGCCTCCCGGATCGCCGGGGGCTCCAGGCCATCACGGCGGCCGAAGCAGCGCAACGGAAGGATCAGCCTGCTCATTGATATCCAGAACAATCTCAAAGCCCAGCAGAGCGCCGGGTTCGCCCATTGGGCGAAGCTGAACAATCTGAAACAGGCAGCCAGGACCATGAACTTCCTGACGGAGCATGCCATGCACGCCTTACGGAAATGTACGGCGTTTTTTCATTCATGAATACACAGTCCCATTTCAATCCAAGAATCTCTTCTCTACGCAGTCCCGCGTACAAGCCGATCATCACGAAAACATACGGTGGAAGCTCACGAATGCTATCCAGCAAAATGGCAGTCTGTTCATCCGTCAAAGCTTCGCGCCGTTTCGCAGGCTTTCCTCCTCTTGCGCAAATCGTTTTGGATGGATTCTCTTTGATCACCTTGCTCTCTTCTGCCGAATTAAAAATGTTCTTAATCAGCATATTGAGCTGACCATACATTCCGGAAGAACCTTTTGATAGCGGAACCATCAGCAGCCGCAGGTCATCTGTGGTCACCTCATCCATATACATCTGTCCAATCGGCCCCACGATGTACCGATTCACCATCCGCGCGTATCCCTCCAACGTATTGGTTCTTACCGTTCCAGACCGCATCAGCAGCCATTTTTCGCAGTACTCTTCCACGGTCGGATTCTCTCTGTGGAAAACCACTTCTGCAATTTTCTTCTGGGCATCTTCTACCCGGTCATACAATTCTTCGCGTGTCAGCCCATAGATTGCCACTCTCTTTCCGTCTGCATCTGTAATTCGGGTACGATAAT
>ENA-OQKO01001379-OQKO01001379.1-human-gut-metagenome-genome-assembly--contig:-NODE-1379-length-14574-cov-4.620821_pt1 | contig 14574 bp, 15 predicted proteins | sample MGYA00242777_ERZ504796 | MGnify/ENA primary metagenome ERZ504796 (study PRJEB26092, sample SAMD00036404) | human gut metagenome | host: Homo sapiens | study: EMG produced TPA metagenomics assembly of... | reverse complement strand
AGGGTATCCGCACAAAGAAAATGGTTGCCGACCCCGTAGCCGCCGACCATGTTCGGCTGATGTTTGAAATGTACGCTGAACCGGAAACCTCCTTCGGAGATATTACCCGATACTTCGAGGAACATGATATAAAAATTTATGGCAAATCCATGTTCCGTACATTTCTTTCCCAGCTTTTAAGAAACCCGGTTTACGCACAGGCCGATTTGGAGCTGTACGAATTTTTCAAGAGCCAGGGCGCAGCGATTGTCAATGATGCTTCTGACTTTGCCGGAACAAACGGCTGCTATCTCTATCAAGGGCGGGATGTGAAGGAGGACAAGGACAGGTGCTTAAAAGACCAGATACTTGTTATCGCTCCCCATGAAGCACTCATTTCCTCTGACACATGGCTGAAATGTCGGAAAAAACTTATGGCAAATACCACCTTCCAGCAGGGACGGAAACCGAAGAACACTTGGCTGGCCGGAAAAATCAAATGCGGGCATTGTGGGTATGCTTTGAAAGCCACCCATGTACCAAACAGCACCGGATATTTCCGCTGTACCAAACGGACGGAAAACAAAGGCTGTCCGGGCTGCGGGAAAATCCACAAAGAAGCATTTGAGCAATTCATTTTCTCGGCCATGCAGGAGAAGTTCAAAGACTTTCAGATACTCCACGGCAGGGAGGAAAAAGTCAATCCGAAGCTGACCGCCTATCAAGTGGAGCTGGCGCAGGTGGAGGCAGAAATTGAAAAGCTGCTGGATACGCTGACCGGAGCCAATGCGACCTTGCTTGCCTACGCCAACAAAAAAATTGAAGAACTGGACACCCGACGCCAGACCATTTCAAAGGCAATCGCCGAATTGAGTGTTGAAACCATATCGCCCCAGCAGATAAAGAAGTTATCCTATTATCTCGACAACTGGGACAGCATAGATTTTGACGACAAAAGAAAAGCCGCCGATGGTTTGATCTCTACGATCAAGGCCACCAGCGACCGTGTTCAGATAGAGTGGAAAATCTGACATTTCCGCTCTATCGCCCCTCATTTCTATTTTATCTTGTTTGTACCCCTTGTACACCGATGTTTGTGTTGGCAAATGAAAAGACGTACTTAAATGACAGGTATGCGAAAAAAGAAGTGAAAGAGCAAGTAATAAGGGCAGATCAATTAATTGCGACTATTCGGAGAATGAATGCTGAGTCAAAACTTTCAAAGTCAACAAAAAAGGAAATGCTTGGATTTGGTAAAAAAATGTTGGAGAGAGATACGGGCGAAAGAAAAGATTACGCTGCCAGATATGAAGAGTTAATTGATTTAGTCGAAGCGGAAGAGCTGGAAGTAATTGAAAAAGAAGAGGTGGCTGTAGATGCTAAAACTGTTGTTGCAGAATCAGTGGCTGGAGAGCAAAAGGTCATGACGCAAATAGAAGAAGAGCCAGCAATGATGAATCCTACAATACTAGAAGAAGTGCAAATGGAGATACCTGCAACAACAGGGAAGATTATATGTCCGGTATGTGGCGGAGAACTTGTGCTTCGAACGGCACGCCGCGGAGCAAATACAGGAAAACAATTTTATGGCTGTTCCAGTTTCCCGAGGTGCAGATACATATTAAATATTGCTGAAAACTTAGAAAAATCAGATACATAAAACAAAGATTACTGTAAAAGGCGAAAAAAGAGTGAATTCACAAGAAAGCGGAAGGTGAAAAATATGGAATTGATGGAATTATTAAAGCTAAGAAGAACTTACCGGAGATTTAAGCAGGAGCCAATATCTGATGAGATCATTGATGAAATGCTGACTGCAGCCCGCTATGCGTCAAGTGCGGCAAATTTACAGCCATTAAGCTATGTTGTTGTGAAGTCGCAGGAGAAGGTAAAAGAAGTATTTGAACATACGAAATGGGCAGGTTATCTTCCGAAAGAGGAAGGGCAGCCGAAAGCCGGGGAAGAACCGGTCTTATTCATAGGAATTATAGAAAATGAAAATATCAATCGGGGGCAGTATTGTGATACAGATGCCGGACTGGCAATCAGCAATATGACATTGGCTGCATGGAGCCATGGAGGGAAACAATCTGGGCATATGAAACATTTGGCTGGAAGCCAGGGAACAGTCCGTTTTTAATGAACATTTAGGTTTTGGGACGTATAAAAAGACAGAGCGCGATGAGGAAGAAAATCCATATCCACTTCTGTATATGAAGTTAAAATAGTTACAAAATATCAGGATTTGGAGGAGATATATTTTGGTTCTTTATTTTTCGGGAACAGGAAACAGTAAATATATTGCAAAACAGATTGCCGAGGCAATACAGGAAAATGCAGTAGATTTAAACATGAAAATAAAAGAAAATGATACATCGCCATTGCAGACTGGTAGAGATGTGATTATTGTGACACCGACTTATGCCTGGCGTATTCCAAAGATTGTATCAGAGTGGATTGATAAAACGAAATTCATTGATGGAAAACGTATCTGGTTTGTTATGAATTGTGGCAGTGAGATAGGAAATGCAGCAAAATACAATCGGGAGCTTTCAGAACAAAAGAAACTTCAATATATGGGAACAGCACGGATTTTCATGCCCGAGAATTATATTGCCATGTTTGATGCACCAAAAGCAGAAGAAGCACGGAAAATTGTAGCAAAAGCCGAACCTGATATTGAAAAAGTCATTGCATATATCAGAAATGGAAAAGAATTTTGCTTGCCACGTAATAATCTATATGACCGTTTTATGAGTGGACCGGTAAATCCTATTTTCTATAAATTTTTTGTGAAAGCCAACGCATTTCAGGTAAATGATTCCTGTATCGGTTGCGGACAATGCGTAAAAAAGTGTCCGCTTAATAATATTCACCTGGAACAGGAGAAACCTGTCTGGAGTAAAAATTGTACGCATTGCATGGCATGCATCTGTTATTGTCCAACTGAGGCGATTGAATAAGGAAAGAAGAGCGTAGGAAAACCAAGATATCATTTTGAAGCTTTGTAAGGAGTGAGTCATGGGATATATTGCGAATGAAGTAAATGAAGCTATTTTAAATAATCATCTGAAATCATATATGTTACCATTAGATTATGTAAGCGGTCTACGGACGAGGATTATTGAAAAGTATTGTATAAGAAATTCTCTCTATATATGGGAGAACTTCAAAAACAATACACATTTTCAAGATGAAAATGCATGGAGCTTGATTCAAGATTATATAAAAGACAAAGAGTGTGTTATGCTTTTTAATGAAGCTGATGATAAAAATGCTTTCTGGATTGCGAATGGTGAGGAACTGCAGAAAATATTGGAAGATTCTTTTGGTTTTGAATTTTATATTATAGATTGTGAGCAGTCTTATTTAATATGTTTTAATCATCATGATATATTATATGGGCTGGGTGAAGCAAAAGAATGGGTGGAACAAATCATTTATGGAAGAAAAATATAAAGAATTATTGAAATATTTATATGCTATTTTGAAACCGCTGGGATATAGAAAAGAAGCATCTGATTACAGGTTGTTTCGTCCTGACGGATTAGCCCGGATTGTCAATATTCAGAGAAATAAAAATAATACAGCACAATGTTGTATGTTCACCATTAACATAGGTGTGTATTTTGAGAAAAGCGATATGATATCAAATTGTAAATTTAAAGAATATGACTGCCAGATTAGAAAAAGAGTGAAGCCAGAAGAGAATGAAGAATGGTGGATTATAGAAAATGATACCGATATGGAAGTCCTAAAGGAGAATTTGCAAACCGTTTTAGGACATATTGAAAAATGGTTTGATAATTTTATATCTAAAGAAGAAACAATTCACAGGATTTTGGATAAGTCAGCGGAAACAGTTTCTGATACAATGATTATGTCTTATCCAACTGCAAAACTAATTGCAGAAATGGGGTATCCAATGGAAGTATATGAGTTGATAAAAGATACAAAGATTATAAATCCTAAAGCAAAAAAATTAATTGAGCTGGCAGAAAAATTAAAAAGTACTATTAATTAAAATGCAATTATTAAGAGGGAGGAAGAGTTATTATGAAAATCGTGATTATTAATGGAAGTGCCAGAAAGGGAAATACATTGACAGCAATCAATGCATTTATAAAAGGAGCGGCTGAAAAGAATGAAATCGAGGTGATTGCTCCGGATAAGTTACATATCAGTCCGTGTAAAGGCTGTGGTGCCTGTCAATGTCATAAAGGCTGTGTGGATCAGGACGATACGAATCCAACGATTAATAAACTGGTGGAAGCAGATATGATTCTTTTTGCAACACCTGTGTACTGGTGGGGAATGACAGCGCAGTTGAAACAGGTCATCGATAAATGTTATTGCCGCGGACTGCAGCTGAAAGAAAAAAAGATTGGGTTGATTGTAGTAGGCGGATCACCGTTAGATAATATACAATACGAATTGATTTGTAAGCAGTTTGATTGCATGGCAAGTTATTTGTCATGGGATATGCTGTTTCAGAAATGTTATTATGCAAATGCAAGAGATGAACTTGCAAAAGATGTAGATGCAATTCAGAAACTGGAGAATCTGGGAAAAAATGTATAATACAAAGAAAAGTATAGCATACTACCATCTTCCGGGGCTGTTCGAATTTTATGAATTGTACCGTGAATTTTTGCCTTTATTTCGCAAACATCGAGAATATTTTTATGACTGGTGTGAGATTGGCTCAATTTACGGAGCCCCGGCGGACTGTATCTGGGGTGGCGGCCGTGCCGGATTTGGAGAGCAGGAGCCGGAAGAGGTTCTGGAATTGATGCAGGAATATGGGATTTCAGCCCGGCTGACATTCAGCAATTCACTACTTTGAGAGGAACATTTATCGGATAAAAAGTGCAATGAACTTTGTACTCTGTTTGAAAAAAGTGTAGGAAATGGAGTGATTATTCATTCTGACTTGCTGTTAGAATATTTGAAAAAGAATTATCCGGGGCTCTATTTTGTTTCATCAACAACGAAAGTGCTGACAGATTTTGAACAGTTCTTGAATGAAGTGAATCGAAAAGATTTTCAGTATGTTGTACCGGATTTTAGGTTGAATAAATCTTTCGACAAGTTAAATACGTTGTCCCAGATGCAAAAAGATAAAGTGGAATTTTTGTGTAATGAATGCTGCTGGTTTGGCTGTAAGGACAGAAAACGCTGTTACGAAGCAGTCAGCCGTAAGAATCTGGGAGAAAACTTTCTAGAGCATTATTGTACTGCGCCGAATATTAATCACGGATACCGTTTCTCAAAGGCAATGACTAATCCAGGGTTTATCGGAATTGATGCTATTCAAAATATCTATCTGCCAATGGGATTTTCAAATTTTAAAATCGAAGGACGGAGCCTCGGAAGTGCTTTGATTTTGGAATTTTTGCTTTATTACATGACAAAGCCGGAGTGCCAATTACATGTCAGGGAAGAAATATATCTGGATAATATGCTGGATTTGTTTTAGAAAGTAGAGGAAAAATGGAATCATTTGGAAAAGTTAAAGAAGAATCAAATGATGAAGGAAATGTATACTGGATTGCAGAGAACTTTGAAGAATTTTGGAAGATGTTGAAAAACTATCGAAATTAAAAGAAAAGGGAAACTAGATAAGATGCATGTAGAGATGGAAAATGTTATAAAAAAACTGGAACGGTACATTGAGGATGATGAAGTAACATATGAGTTCGATGATGCAATAGAAGAATTAGAACAATTAGACCTTGGATTGTCGTCAGTAGAATCATTGTTAGGTTTTATGGAAAAACATCCATTTACAGACTTTGGTATGCCGGGAGAGATTGTACATTATATGGAGCGGTTTTATCGGCACGGATATGAAGAACTGCTAATGAAATCCATAGAACGACGTCCGACAATACATACGCTTTTTATGATGAATCGTTTGATTAATGGAGGCGGAGATAGGGAATTCTATATGGCTCTATTGAAGAAAGTAACAGAACGAACAGACATAGAGAAGGAAATCCGAGACGATGCACAGGAATATATAGATTTTCAGAATGAAGATGAGTAGAAAGTTGTGTTAAGCCGGTGAAAATTGAGGCGTTATTTTCTGAATTCAAGAAAGAAGGATATGACAGCAGGCAGACATATTTGCCGGAATAAGGGGGGTGTTAACAGTTAAATATAAATTATAAAATTATATAAGTTGGTGTTTGGTTTTATAAGATATTAGAGTAGAATATTATTGAAAGGAGTTGATACTTTGAGTAAATATTATTCTATACATGAATTTTCAAAAATTATAGGCGTATCTGCTCAGACATTACGAAATTGGGATGCCAATGGAAAACTTCATCCGCATCATACTACAGTAAGTGGCTACAGATATTATTCCGATGAGCAACTCAGCCAAGTAATAAATGTAAAGCCTAAAAATCGCATTACAATTGGATATTGTCGCGTTTCCAGCCATAAACAAAAAGATGATTTGGAACGACAGATTGATAATGTCAAGACATATCTTCTGGCAAAAGGGCAGCCGTTTGAGATAATAAGTGATATCGGTTCTGGGATTAATTATAAGAAAAAAGGGCTTCAGGAATTGATCAGACGAATCTCTCAAAATCAGGTTGAAAAGGTTGTTGTTTTATATAAAGATAGGCTATTGCGATTTGGTTTTGAGTTGATAGAATATATCGCTTCACTTTATAATTGTGAGATTGAGATTATTGATAATACTGAAAAATCTGAACAGCAGGAACTTGTTGAAGATCTGGTTCAAATAATCACAGTATTCAGCTGCAAATTACAAGGAAAACGAGCGAACAAAGCTAAGAAACTTATCCGGGAATTGATACAGGAGGAAACAGATGGTAAAAGCCATAAAAGTAATGCTGATACCAAACAACGTACAGAAAACTAAGATGTTTCAGTACGCAGGTGCTTCAAGATTTGCTTATAACTGGGCTTTGGCCAGGGAAAAAGAAAATTATGAAAAAGGTGGCAAATTCATTTCAGATTCAGAACTCAGAAAAGAATTTACAAAGCTTAGACATTCTGATGAATACGCATGGTTATTAAATATTTCAAATAATGTAACCAAACAGGCAATCAAAGATGCCTGTACTGCGTATAAGAACTTTTTCAAGGGTTTGCAAAAATTCCCAAGATTCAAGTCCAGAAAGAGATCAATGCCGAAGTTCTATCAGGACAACGTTAAGATACAATTCAGTAATACCCACGTTAAGCTTGAAGGCTTTTCTTCCAGCAGGAAAGCAAATAAACAAAAAAAGAATTGGGTAAGACTTGCAGAACATGGACGTATTCCAACAGATGTTAAATATATGAATCCGAGAATATCCTTTGATGGATTGAACTGGTGGATCAGTGTATGTGTAGAATTTCCTGACTGCAAGGAAACACTTAATGATGATGGAGTTGGCATAGACTTAGGAATTAAAGACTTAGCTGTCTGCTCTGATGCCGTTAAGTATAAGAACATCAATAAGAGTCAGAAAGTAAAGAAACTAGAAAAACAGAAACGCAGATTACAGCGTAGTATCTCTCGTTCTTACGAGAAAAATAAGAAAGGGGAAAGTTACTGTAAAACAAATAATGTAATCAAAAAGGAAAAACTTTTATTAAAACGAAATCACAGATTAACAAACATCCGTAAAAACTATTTGAATCAGACCATATCTGAGATCGTAAATCGAAAGCCAAGATTTATTTGTATTGAAGATCTGAATGTCAGTGGAATGATGAAAAATAGACATTTATCCAAAGCAGTACAGGAACAAGGATTTTTTGGGTTTAGAAAACAGCTTGAATACAAATGCAATGATAAAGGGATCCAGCTTATTGTGGCTGATCGGTTTTATCCATCATCAAAGCTTTGCAGCTGCTGTGGAAACATCAAAAAAGATTTGAAGTTATCTGACAGGGTTTATAGATGTGAATGTGGGAATATGATTGACAGAGATTTCCAGGCATCTATAAATCTCAAGGCCTATGGAGAACGATTTGCAAGCTAACACTGAAACGTTAATGCAAATATGTACGGATACGTTAGTTCGGAATTTACGCCTATGGAGAGTACAAGAACTTGTGAGTAGATAGATATTTATATCATCAAAAGCATACTCGTTGAAGTAGGAATGAAACATGGGAGTTTATAACTTTTTATAAGTTTTCAGTAACGGAGTTTAGAAATGTTCGAAGAAATGACAGTAGCAAAGATGTATAATCTTAATGAGACAATTGCAAAGGATATCTTTGAAGGAGTGACTTACCCATGGGAAGTACTTCCGAAGATCAGTGATTTCATTGTAAAACTGGGAGAGACACTTCCGGCAGACGAGTATGATAAAGTAGGAGAAAATGTGTGGATTGCAAAATCTGCAAAAGTATTTGAATCAGCATATATCCACGGACCGGCAATCATCGGAAAAGATGCAGAGGTTCGCCACTGCGCATTTATCCGTGGCAATGCAATTGTAGGAGAGGGAGCCGTAGTCGGAAACTCTACAGAACTTAAGAATGTTATACTGTTCAATAAAGTACAGGTTCCACATTACAACTATGTTGGAGATTCCGTACTTGGATACAAAGCACATATGGGAGCAGGATCTATCACTTCCAATGTAAAATCAGACAAGAAACTGGTCGTAGTAAAATCGCCAGAAGGACAGATTGAGACCGGAATCAAGAAATTCGGAGCCATGCTCGGTGATGAAGTAGAAGTAGGCTGCGGAACAGTATTGAATCCGGGAAGTGTAGTCGGAAGCCACAGCAATATCTACCCGCTGTCCAGTGTCAGAGGCTTCGTACCTGCAAACAGTATCTACAAAAAGCAGGGTGAAGTAGTAGAGAAATATTAAAAATCCGCATGTATCCAATTATATAAAACACAGGAGAGGCTGTACACGATTGTACAGCCTCTTTCTGTGTTTTTAGAAATATCTGGCATGCGGAAGGCAGTGTCCCAAAAAACGGAAGAGGTGACAGAAAAAATAAGTTCTCTATATTGACAATACATTTCCCGTATGGTATTGTATAGAAAGACTTTAACACTTTAAAGCGCAACGGTTTAAAGTAACGAATTCGAACAAAAGACTAGTTATTTGGAGGAATGAGAGATGTCAAAGGAAGTATTATGTATTATCTTGCTTGTCGTGTTCTTTGCGATTATGATCTATGTCGGATTTTATTCCAGAAAGCATGCGACAGATGTGAATGGTTTTGTTCTTGGAGGGCGTGGCGTTGGTCCGTGGCTGACGGCTTTTGCATTTGGAACGTCATATTTTTCAGCTGTTATTTTTATAGGCTATGCGGGACAGTTTGGATGGAACTTTGGTCTTGCCAGTACATGGGCGGGGCTTGGAAATGCATTTATCGGGTCATTGCTTGCATGGAATGTGCTTGGAAGAAGAACCCGTATTATGACACAGCATGTAGATGCTAAGACGATGCCGGATTTCTTTGGCAAGAGATTTGACAGTGTGCCGCTTAAGGTAACGGCATCGGTCATTGTATTCATTTTCCTGATTCCGTACACGGCGTCCTTATACAATGGACTTTCCAGTCTCTTTGGACTTGTGTTTGATATTCCATACTGGCTTGTTATTTTAATTATGGCGGTACTGACTGGATTCTATGTTATTTTCGGTGGATACATGGCAACGGCGATCAATGATTTTATTCAGGGAATCATTATGCTGTTTGGAATCTGCTCAGTAATCGGAGCAGTACTTGCTGACAATGGAGGATTTCAGGAGGCAACAAAGGCGTTGGCTTCTGTGACAGGCGACGCGGGCTGGCAGGGAGCATACACCGCATTTCTTGGACCGGATCCGCTGGCGCTTTTATTTGTGGTAATTCTGACTTCCCTTGGAACATGGGGGCTGCCACAGATGGTCGGTAAATTTTATGCCATTAAGAGCGAGAAAGATATACATAAAGGAACGGTTATATCCACAGTGTTTGCCATTATTGTTGCCGGAGGCTGTTATTTCCTTGGAGGATTCGGAAGACTGTATGCAGATAAAGTAACCATCAATACAGCCACCGGAAAACCGCTGTTTGACACCATTGTGCCGACCATGTTATCTACACTTCCGGCACTTGTCATAGCGGTGGTCATTGTGCTTGTATTATCCGCATCTATGTCCACCCTTTCATCACTGGTGCTGACATCAAGTTCTACATTTACACTGGATGTGATCAAGCCTGCATCTAAGAAAGAAATGTCTGAGAAAAAGCAGGTGTTTGTTATGAGAGTGTTTATTGTATTTTTTATTTTTGTATCGGCAGTGATTGCAATCTTTAAAGATGCACATCCGGAAGTAACATTTATCGCACAGATGATGGGAGTTTCCTGGGGCGCTCTTGCAGGATCATTTTTGGCACCGTTCTTATATGGATTATACTGGAAAGGCGTGACAAAAGCTTCTGCATTTGTTTGTTTTATATGGGGCTGTGCAGTAGCAGTGATCCAGCTTGTCATTACACTTGGAGGAGTTGATGTGAGCGGCTGGGGACCGGTACTTGGATACATTTTCAAATCTTCAATCAATTCCGGTGTGATCGCTATGGTCGGTGGACTTATTCTTGTTCCGGTTGTAAGTCTTTTTACAAAGAAACAGGAGAAGAAAGTAATCGATGATCTGTTTGCATGTTATGAAGAGAAAGTTATGACGACAAGAAAAGAAGCTCTTGAGGATGAGTAAAAAATGACAGAAAAATTGAGTCTTGAACTCAAAAAAGCATAAGAATATTAAAAAAAATCAAGGAAAGTGATTAAATATGTCACTTTCCTTTTTTTTATTCCTGTGTTAGTATGAGTGAGTCTTAAAAAAAGACAACTAATTTGATGAAAATTAATTTGGAAGGGTGATAGATATGAATAATTTTGAAAAGTACGAAAAGACTTATTTTATGCCACCGGTCATCACATATGATTGGGTGAAGAAGACAGAGATTGAAAAACCGCCGGTATGGTGTAGTGTTGACCTGCGAGATGGTAACCAGGCGCTGATCGAGCCAATGAGTCTTGAGGAAAAGTTGGAGTTCTTCCAGATGTTAGTAGATATCGGATTTAAAGAGATCGAGGTTGGATTCCCGGCAGCATCCGATACCGAGTACAAGTTCATGAGAACGCTGATTGAGAAGAATATGATCCCAGATGATGTGACCGTTCAGGTACTGACTCAGGCAAGAGAGCATATTATTAAGAAGACATTTGAAGCTGTTAAGGGTGCGCCTCATGCGGTGATCCATCTGTACAACTCCACATCTGTTGCACAGCGAGAGCAGGTGTTCAGACAAAGCACAGAGCAGATTAAGAAGATTGCAGTCGATGGAGCAGAATTACTTCTGAAGCTGGCAAATGAGACAGATGGTAACTTTACATTTGAATATAGCCCGGAGAGTTTCTCAGGAACAGAGGTTGATTATGCGGTCGAAGTTTGTAATGCAGTCTTAGACGTATGGAAACCAAGTGCGGACAATAAGGCAATCATCAATATTCCGACAACCGTTGAAAATGCGATTCCACATGTATTTGCGTGCCAGTTAGAGTATGTAGATAAAAATCTGAAATACAGAGATAATGTTGTATTAAGCCTTCATCCACACAATGACCGTGGCTGTGGTGTTGCAACTGCGGAACTTGGAATTCTGGCAGGAGCTGACCGTATTGAAGGTACATTGTTTGGAAATGGAGAGCGTACCGGTAATGTGGATATTGTCACATTAGGATTAAATATGTTCTCTCACGGAGTAGATCCAAAGCTTGACTTTACTGATATGCACCATATTCGTGAAACTTATGAGAGACTGACAAGAATGCATGTCTATGAGCGTCAGCCATATGCAGGGGATCTGGTATTTACAGCATTTTCAGGATCACATCAGGATGCTATTGCAAAAGGAATGGCGTGGAGAGAAGAGAAGAAGTGCGATACATGGACAGTTCCATATCTGCCGATCGATCCACAGGATGTTGGAAGAAAATACGATTCAGATGTTATTCGCATCAACAGCCAGTCTGGTAAAGGTGGTGTGAACTACATTCTGAAACAGAGCCATGGAATCAATCTTCCAAAAGAGATGCGTGAGGAAGTCGGATATCTTGTGAAAGGTATTTCTGACCGTGCACATAAAGAGCTGACTCCAGAACTTGTATATCAGATTTTCTCTGATAACTACATTAATACAAAACCGGTATTCCATATTGACGAGTGTCATTTCAAACAGGTCAATGGAATTACAGCTGAGGTTACGATCAATCATGAGAAAGAGAGCCAGGTCATCACCGCAACGGGTAATGGACGTTTGGATGCGGTCAGCAATGCAATCAAACAGTATTTCAACGTCAGCTATGAACTGAGCTTTTACGAGGAACATTCTCTGACAAAAGGATCATCCTCCAAGGCTGTTGCATATGTTGGTATAATCTGCCAAGGAAAGACATTTTGGGGTGTTGGAATTGACGCCGATATTATCAAGGCATCCATTGAGGCACTCACAGTTGCAGTTAATAAGCTGGAAGAGATTGGAAATTCCAATACATGTAAAGACGCACGTATGATTGAAATTATGAATTATATTCAGGAGAACTATATTGATATTACATTAGATGACCTTGCTGAGAAGTTCTTCTTGTCTAAACCATACATTTCCAAATACATTAAGGAGAAATCCGGCGTCACATTTGGAGAACTGGTAAAGAAAATCCGTATGAAGAAAGCAAGAGCACTTCTTAAGAGCAGCAATATGACAGTGGAAAATATTGCATTATCTGTCGGATATCAGAATGTGGAGCATTTCAATCGATTGTTCAAAAAGGCATATAATATGACTCCAATTCAATTTAGAAATGAAAAATAAACAGAATTTATAGACCTATAAAAGCGGTTTTGAGCTAATTGCCCAAACCGCTTTTTGATTTTTAATAAAAGTCATAAATAATTAACAAATTTTGTCAAATCCTTAACAAATGTGCCTTGTAGGCGTTGCCATTTTTCGGTAAAAAAGTTATAATAAATTTGGCGAAATTTTGGTATAACCATATTTTAATAAAGAAAATGGAGGGCTAAATTATGGGCAACATGGCAACAGAAAATGCAGCAGGTAATCGCATTGAACAGTTACTTGATGCAGGCAGCTTTGTTGAAATCGGCGGAGCTGTAACAGCCAGAACAACAGATTTCAACATGCAGGAAAAGAAAACTCCGGCAGACGGTGTCATTACCGGTTATGGAGTGATCGATGGTAATCTGGTATATGTGTACAGCCAGGACGCTTCAGTATTGAAGGGATCAATTGGTGAGATGCATGCCAGAAAGATTGCGAACATTTATGATATGGCAATGAAGATGGGGGCTCCCGTTATTGGACTTGTAGATTGTGCAGGTCTCAGACTTCAGGAGGCAACAGACGCACTTGAGGCATTTGGAACATTATATTTAAAACAATCACTTGCATCAGGAGTAATTCCACAGATTACAGCAATTTTCGGAACCTGTGGCGGAGGCTTGTCCTTAGTACCAGCTCTTACAGATTTTACATTTATGGAAGAAAAGAATGCGAAGTTATTCGTAAATTCTCCGAATGCGATTCCAGAAAATACAGTAGATAAATGTGATACATCTTCTGCAAAATTCCAAAGTGAAAAGACAGGTCTTGTAGATGGTGTCGGAACAGAAGAAGAGATTCTTTCAGAGATTCGTACATTAGTAAGCATTTTACCATGTAATAATGAGGAAGATGCATCATACACAGAATGTTCAGATGATCTGAATCGTGCATGTTCAGAGATTGAAAATGCAACAGAAGATACAGCAATAGCCCTTGCTGAAATCGCAGATGATCATGTATTCTTTGAGACTCAGAAGAATCATGCAAAAGACATGGTAACAGGTTTTATTCGTTTGAATGGTATGACAGTTGGTGCTGTTGCAAACAGATCTAAAGTTTATGATGAGAATGCAGAAGTTGTAGAAGAGTTTGATGGAGCACTTTCTGCAAGAGGCGCAAGAAAAGCAGCCAGATTCGTAGAGTTCTGTGATGCATTTAATATTCCGGTTCTTACACTGACGAATGTATCAGGATTTGCAGCAACTATGTGTGCAGAAAGAAGCCTTGCAAAGGCAGCAGCAAAATTAACTTATGCATTTGCAAATGCAACTGTACCGAAAGTTAACGTTGTAATCGGAAAAGCATTTGGAAGTGCTTATGTGACAATGAACAGTAAATCTCTTGGTGCTGATATGGTCTATGCATGGCCGACAGCAGAAATCGGAATGATGGAAGCAGATCTTGCAGCAAAAATTATGTATGCAGATGCTGATGCTGAGACAATCAACGAGAAAGCAAAAGAATATGCCGAGCTTCAGTCCAGTCCGGTTTCCGCAGCAAGAAGAGGTTATGTAGATACAATTATCCAGCCTGCTGACACTAGAAAATATGTCATCGGAGCATTTGAGATGTTATTTACAAAAAGAGAAGAAAGCCCGATGAAAAAGCATGGAACAGTTTAGAGAGGTGAGGCAAAGTGAAGAAAAAGATTAGCTTATTGCTCTGCCTGATGATGACCGCAATCGTATGCCTGACAGG
>ENA-OQKO01001378-OQKO01001378.1-human-gut-metagenome-genome-assembly--contig:-NODE-1378-length-14585-cov-3.200581_pt1 | contig 14585 bp, 14 predicted proteins | sample MGYA00242777_ERZ504796 | MGnify/ENA primary metagenome ERZ504796 (study PRJEB26092, sample SAMD00036404) | human gut metagenome | host: Homo sapiens | study: EMG produced TPA metagenomics assembly of... | reverse complement strand
TTTAATTCACCTCCTGTGATCATGTCTGGTCGGTCAACGACACCAACCGCAAAACCGGCCGGATCATACTCGTCCTCAGGCATCAGACCCGGATGCTCTGCTGTCTCACCACCGATCAGTGCTGCACCGTACTGTTTACATCCTTCTGCCACGCCTTTTACAATCTCAGCGATCTTCTCCGGATAGTTTTTGCCACAGGCAATATAGTCCAGGAAAAACAGCGGTTCTCCGCCTGCACATGCAATATCGTTCACACACATTGCAACGGCATCAATTCCGATGGTGTCATGTTTATCCATTAAAAATGCAAGTTTTACTTTGGTACCGCATCCGTCTGTACCGGATAACAGTACCGGATCTTCCATTTCCTTAATTTTGTTTAAAGAAAATGCTCCGGAAAATCCACCAAGTCCGCCGAGAACTTCTGCGCGCATGGTTTCCTTTACATGTTTTTTCATTAACTCTACTGATTTGTAGCCAGCTTCAATATCTACACCTGCTTTTTTATAATCCATTCTGAATTCCTCCGTTATGTATCAGCACATATTTTCATGTTCTTTCTATTTCACGGATTGCTTCTTTGAAAAAAGCAATTCGCTGTACCGGTTATTTCCCGTAATTTTTATATCCGGTTTCCTGTAATTTCTCGTCTTTTTCCACTACCTGGGATTTCAGTTCCTCTGTGTAAGCTTTCAGTTTTTCTAAAAGTTCAGGGTCAGAAGCAGCCAGGATCTTTGCTGCCAGAATACCGGCATTTGCGCCACCGTTGATTGCTACGGTTGCCACCGGGATTCCGCTCGGCATCTGCACGATAGAATACAGAGAATCCACTCCACCCAGATCAGATGTCTTCATCGGGATTCCGATGACCGGCAGCGGGAAGATCGCTGCGCACATACCCGGCAGATGAGCTGCTTTACCTGCTCCGGCAATAATTACTTTGAATCCTTTCTCCTCTGCGGATTTTGCATAGTCAAAAAACACATCCGGCTCACGATGTGCGGAGATGATACGCATCTCATAATCGATACCGAATTTATCCAAAATTTCTGCTGCCTTTGCCATGACCGGCATATCTGAATCACTGCCCATTACAATTCCTACTTTAGCCATTTGTATGTGCTCCTTTCATCCCTCATGTAATTATGTATCTATTGGTAACACCATCAGTGCAAACGCTCATTTGCGCTGATGGCTTACTACTCTTTTTACATCTTACCTTGAATCATGCAAATTTGCCAATTATATATTGTTATATTTTTTATAAGAGTTGCTAATATATAATGTACGTTTCATTTGTTTTTCTAATGATACTTTTATTTTAATGATGTGGTGGTCAAAAGATGCCGTACGAATTGTTCCGTACTTCGTACTCCCACAATTCTACCCATCATTTTAATAACGGCTCGTTCAGTTCTTCTGCACCTTCCACACGGAACAGACCATCCCGGATAATATCCGCAGTACTGCCGTCCGGACGGATCACTGTAATGGCACCAAGTTCATCATACGGAATGGTGATATCCGTATGGCAGTTAAAGTATGCCTTTGACATATCCTCTTTACGAAGCAGACTCTTCTCATTATCCCGTGCAATGATCTCCTTGCCATTCGGGTTGTATACTGCGGTATCCTCCGCATGGGAATAGCAGGTATCTCCTACTGCAAAATGCGGACCTGTCTTTTCTGCGATCAGGATTGGAAGTTTCGCTCCAATCTGATATTCTTTTGCCATACGGTATGCGGTTGTATTGGTACCGATGGCAAACTCGCCCATCGGAAGTGTCTCATGACGCATCAGGATATTGTCACGGATATATGCCTTGTTTTGTGCTTCATCTGCAAAGTTTCCACAATTATAACGCTCGATCATACCGTCCTTAAACACAATCTCCAGATCAAGATACTGCAGACCGTTTAGGAATACTTCCGATACATGCAGCGTTCCGTTTGTTCCTGCCAGAACCGGAGACGTAAACACTTCACCAACCGGAATATTGACATCTGCCACACAGTTCTCAAAAATGGTCTGTTTGTCCGGATCGGTCAGCGGATGAAGGGCTACGGTCAGATCGGTACGATTGCCGCCACGACCGGTAATGTGTACTTTTGTACCACTGTCCAGTACATCAATGATACACTGCTGCATCTTCTGATACTTTGCATAATCCAGTGTATTGATCACAACGGTTTCTGCAAAAATTTTCTTAAACTGATCACCGATCTCCGGAATCGGATACGCAATGATGGTAAAGCTGCGCTCCTCTCCTTTGATATATTCGTTTGTGATCTGACCGGACATGGAGGCATTGTAAACCACCAGTTCCTGCTGGCGGTCATGATAATGAATAGACGCCTCTTTTTTCTCCGGAGAAAACGGTTCCTCACCGAACACTTCCAGCACAGCCGGTCCGCCATGTTCTGCTGCCTGAATCTTATGCTGCTCAAATACGGTGCGCAGTACTTCCAGACGACGCTCCACAAATGCTTTGTCAAAATAGAACGCTTTATCTTCTTTATGGTCAAAATCATACTGGCGGTTTACACTGGTTGCATAAGCACAGCGTTTCGAAGCGCCTCTGTTATGAAACGAAGAAGACGCCTCTCTGCTGATCGTTGCCTGCAGTCCGATTTTTTCAAAATTCCGGATCGCGGCACGGATCATACGCTCAAATCCAACCTGATAGTGGATCTGCACCGTCTTTTTCTTCTTGATATCCTTGCCTGTAATCTCAAATCCAATGCGGTATCCTTCTGTATAAGTATCCGCCATGCTCTGAATCTCTTCCTCGGAAAGTTCATTTAAAAATGCTGCAATACCGAGTTCGTTTTCTCCGATATAAAATCCATATTGATACAGATAACTGAGATCCGACAGATCTGCTTTCATAATAATCTTTTTGTACAGACTATCCACCGGGTCGATCATTTCCCGGATCTGATTCTCCACAAAGACTTCACTGTAATCATGGAAATACCAGTAAATCGTCTGTTTTGCTTCCTGTACATCTTCCTCTTCAAAACAATTGTACACCTGTACAAAAAGTTCTATCAGTAAAGTCAGTTCTGCCAGTTTTCCCTCAAAGGCATAAGCAATCGCCACATCCAGCTCTGCCCGCAGAAAACTAAGCAGTTCTCCTTCTTTTTCTCCAAAAACAGTAACTGCATAGGCTGGATTTGCATAACTCTCCGCATAATAGGCCGGAAGCATATGATGATACAAAAACTCCTGATCTCCCTTACAGCTCTCCAGACTGCGCTGCTGCAAAGTTCCCGCTATTGCCATCTGACATAATTCCATCGTTTTCTCCAGATAAGCTGCTGCCTCTGAAAAATAGTCTTTGTAACATTCCGGCACCTGCGGCTCTTTACTGATCTCCACGATCCGCTCCGCCACCAACTCATATCGTTCTTTCATTGTTTCATCTAAAAAATTATTCCAAATGCTGTCACCCATATTATTTTATCTCCTACTGATTTTTTATCCTACCAGACCGAATATGTACATGCCGCCAAGACCAACGGTAAGCACTGCACCGAACACAATGCCAAGTCTCGGAAGCAGCGGTCTGATTTTTGGCTCTTTTACTGCAAAAATACCACAGAGCAACGCTCCCAGTGCCAGGATCAGTCCGATCAATCCCAGACCGCCTACTTTATATCCGCCTTCACCGGATGCAAGAAATGACTGTACCACTGCCGTTAAAAACACTGCCAGTGCAGCCATTGCCGTACAAAAAGACAAAATCCCGGTAGGGGAATGTTTTAAATCCCTCATCCGGGTCTTGCGTGTCCGGCGAAAATATTTTCTTCTGTTGCTTGCCATACGTTGCCTCCTCATTTATTCACATGCGCCGCAAAATATATCTGCGTTACCTCGCCGACATACTTCACAGGCACCGACAGTCTGAAAAAATTTATGATCTTTCTTTCAGCCTTCTGGCATCGGCATCCCGGTCTCTCTTCCGCTGCACCAGTGCATAGACCAGATACCCCAACATTCCACCGATTGTATTCAGAAAAATATCGTCCACATCAAAACATCCGGTTCTGGTTACCAGCTGGATGCACTCCACTGCCAGACTGAGTGCAAAACTCAGCAGGGATGTGAACCAAAAGTTCCGTTTTTTTCTGCCCAGGATCGGGACCAGAAAACCAAATGGCATAAAGATGACGATATTTCCAAATAAATTTGAGATCACCGCCATCGGTCCCAGAAGATCCGCATATACGATAAATCTTCTTATCTCCCTGAACGGAATTAAATTGTATCGATAACTGCGCTCAATCCCGGTCCGGTCCAGCATCTCAGCAAAAAATAGGAAATACACCAGACCGGCGATATACAGCGCAAACAATACTCTGCATAAAAGTCGAATTTGTTTTTTATGATTGTTTATAAACATGCCTCAATGCTTATTTTACGCCATACTGTTCATAATATGCATCAATGGCAGCTTTTAATTTATCATCAATCACAACTTTGCCATTGCACTCACGATTGTAAAGATGTTCTACCACTTCTGCCATGGTTACGATGGCATTTGTCTCAAAACCATAGAGATCTTTTACTTCCTCAAGGGCACACTTCTGACCGCCTTTTCCGATCTCCATACGATCCAGGGAAACCATCAGACCAACGATCTCCACATTAGCTGCACCGCGTACCTTCGGAACCGTCTCTTCCATGGATTTTCCAGAAGTGGTAACATCCTCGATCATAACGACGCGGTCGCCGTCCTGCAATTTGCTTCCAAGGAAACTTCCTTTATCTGCTCCGTGGTCTTTTTCTTCTTTACGGTCGGAACAGTAACGGATCTCTTTTCCGTATAACTCACTGTAAGCGATAGCTGTCACGACACTGATCGGGATTCCTTTGTATGCCGGTCCGAATAAAACGTCAAAATCATCGCCGTATTTATCGTGAATTGCTTTTGCATAATACTCGCCAAGTCTCTTTAACTGGGAACCTGTCACATATGCTCCTGCATTCATAAAAAACGGAGACTTTCTGCCGCTTTTCAAGGTAAACTCTCCAAATTTTAAAACATCGCTTTCTACCATAAATTCGATAAATTCCTGTTTGTACTGTTCCATGTACTCATATCCTCCTTATTTAAACCGTTTTCCGGGATTTTTCTTTTTCAGTTCTGTATTTTCCTTGCAAGTTTCTTCCGTTTGCAAAAAGCAAAGCGAACATTCACAATCCGCTTTCGCCACCTGCTCAAAACTATGCACAGATATAAATTAGTATACTATGTGGATGTTAATTTTTCAACTGACAAGACAGAATTTTATTGCGTGTTTTTTCACCTATATTACTGTTCACACGCGCCATCTGCAAAGGCCCGCATCAATTTTGCCGTCAATCCCCATATGACATGTCCCTCATACTGATAAAAGCAAACTTCTTCCTTTCGGCTGCGCCAGCGGTACTCCCGTCCGCCACAGATCAGTTCATAAGGAAAATCCTCTCCCGGTTCCACCTTTGCCCGGATCACATAGCATTCCGGATCCGTATGTAAAAAGAATTCCAACGGAACTGTAAACACCTCATCCACTTCTGCCGCACTGAAGGTATTCTGATATTCTGTCACTTCCACTGCAAAGGAATACATAATCAGATGGCTGCCGGTATAAAGTTTATCCATAGCTCCAAGATAACAGATCTGTTCTTCACTCAATAATAACTCTTCCTGCAGTTCCCGTAATGCCGCATTCCGCGGATCCTCACCTTCTTCCACCATACCGCCGGGCAGACATACGTCCCCCGGCTGATGTGCTATAGTGGCAGCACGTACTTCAAACAACACGTCATATCCACCGTCTGTATTTTTCAGCAATGGAATACAGACTGCTGCCTGATGGCACTGATCCATGTCGATAAACGTCGGTTCATGCTGTGCCAACGTTTCTTTTAACCACGTATACTGTACTCTTTTATTCATTTCTGTATGATTGTCACGCATTTCATTCTCTGCCTTTTGATTCTTATCATTCACTCTTTTTCTCTTTCGAATGATTATCCTGTCTCACATTTTTTATAGCCAAATTTTCTGCAAGATTTCTTTCAATCCATTTGCCGAATGACGGAGTTCCTTATTTTCCTTCTCATTTAACGGAATTTCCAACACCTGCCGCACACCATCGTCTCCAACAATTGCCGGCACACTGATACACAGATCGGAGAGTCCGTATTCCCCCTGCATCAGGCTTGATACTGGCAACACTGCGCCCTCATCCCGAATCAGCGCCGCCGCAATGCGCGTCACCGCCATGGCCACACCGTAATAAGTAGCACCTTTTTCTTCGATGATCTGATATGCACTTTCACGCACCCGGCGATAAATCTGCTCCATCGCCTGTTCATGGTCATAATGGCCTCGAATTTCACAAAAATCATGAATTGGAATTCCAGATACGTTGGCACCGCTCCACACCGCAAGTTCACTGTCCCCGTGTTCTCCAATGATCATGGCATGTACACTGGCAGAATCCACCTGCAGATGTTCACTGAGCAGATAGCGAAACCGTGCGGAATCCAACACCGTTCCACTTCCGATTACCCTCTCCTTCGGATAACCGGAAATTTTCCATGCCGCATACGTCAAAATATCCACCGGATTGCTGACGATCAATAAAATCCCTTCAAAATTCTGAGCTGTGATCTGTGGAATAATGGTCTTATATATTTCCACATTCTTATGCACCAGTGCTGTCCGGCTCTCACCGGGTTTCTGTGCCGCTCCCGCCGTAATAATGATCAGTCCGCAATCTCTTACGTCCGAATAATCTCCTGCATAAATCTGCATCATATGCGCAAAAGGGCGTCCATGGGCAATATCCGCCGCTTCGCCATGGGCTTTTTTTTGATCTGCATCGATCAGCACCAACTCCGAAAAAAGTCCTTTCTGCATCAGTGCAAATGCCGTGGATGATCCCACAAATCCACAACCGATGATTGCTGCTTTCTGTCTGTTCATCTCCGTTTCCTCCAGGTCAACATCTATTTTTCACAGCTTTTAAAAGTCAGAACAATGGTTATCCAAAATTTCTCTTTCTCACTCATTTTTCCATTATTTCTACACTGTGACTTTTTTATATATTTTCCTGAAAATTATTTTTTATGCAGACACCACACAACGTGATATGTATCCATTTATAAGAATACACTTAGCAGCTTCTTCGGATTTTCCCGGTAAACCAGTTCCTGCATTTCTGCTGTCAGCCCCTCATCCATAGTCTCTGCCAGCTTACAGCACAACGGCAGCGGCGTAAACGGAGTATCACTTCCATATAAAATATGATCCCCGGTCGTTATCTGGCAAAGATTTCCGTACTGCTTTGGCATCGCTGTTCCACCCAGATCATAATACAGATCAGCCAGACATTTTCGAATATCGACACTTCCGTCCGGGCAGAGCATTTTTGACATGGAAGCCACACGATCACTGATAATCGGTAGATAGGCCCCTGCATGCGGAATCACAAAACGGATGCCAGGATATTTGTTCAATGTGCCTGTCAGGATCAGATTCATCACCGCACGGCAGGTGTCAAAGAAAAATTCCATCATCGGATACGGCAATGTCTCATTGACGCCCTGGGGAATCGCTGCCGGTTCTGTCGGATGAATCAGCACCAGTTCTTTTGACTGGTTGAGTACTTCCATCACAGGCTCTAATCTCGTATCACCAAGATACATCCCACAGGAATTGGTCTGCAGCGCAAATCCTGTCACCTGCAGATTTTCTCTGCAATATTTTACTTCCTCTACCGCAGCATCAATTTCCGGCAGCGGCAGACTTGCCAGCACACCGATCTGTTCCGGATATTTTTTCATCAATTCTGCACCATATTCGTTGGATGCTCTTGCAACCTCAATTGCCTCTGCTGCATCTCCCATATGTAAATGTGGAGAAGAAATCGAAAGAACACTGTAGCTTATGCCAATCGTCGCCATGGAGGAGAGCTGAATCTCCTCATTCCATTCCGGTTTTGGAAAGCCACCGTCCAACAGTTTCATTCCCCGCTTTTCCAGCATCTGATCATATGCCGGTGGAAAATAATGTGCATGAATATCTATTTTTTCTCTCATAAAATGTTCCCTGCCAATCTCTTTTTTATCACTTATTTTCTGATATCACTTTATCTGCGATATTTTATATCTGTAAAAACATAAATTCCTACACTCATGTTTTAATCTCTTTTCCTGTCGTCTCTGATATTTCCGGCATCTATATTTTTCTGAAAAAAGTTTTCAAACGCATAATCCCACAGTTTCTGTGAACCCTTGGCTGTATGTGCATTCCGCTTCATAATCTGGCTCATTGAAATCCCTCGTTCTTTCCATGCCACACCACCATTCGCTGCATTCAGCATGGCCGGCTGCAGGTTATCCATAGTATGTGCAAATTTTGCCTCCGGGGTCTTTGCCTCCTCAAATTCTTCCCAGATATCCCGCAGTTTTTTCTTCTGATCCTCCGGAAGCAGTGAATAGATACGGTCTGCTGCCCGGCTCTCCCGCTCATGCTGGGTTTTCTGACCTTCCTCATCATACGCATATGTATCCCCTGCATCAATTTCCACAATGTCGTGGATCAGAAGCATAGTAACTGTCCGCAGCACATCGATTTTTTCATTGGCATACTCTGACAGCAGCACTGTCATGATCGCCATATGCCAGGCATGCTCTGCATCGTTTTCCCTGCGGACGCCGTCTGACAGCTTTGTCTGACGCTGAATAAATTTTTCCTTATCTATTTCTTTTATAAAATCAAACTGCCGTTCCAGCCGTTCTCTGTCCATATATGCCTCCTGTAAAATGACTTTTTCCTATTATTATAGGCTACATCCCATGCAATAGCAATTTCTACCTCAATTTTTATAGGAAATAAGTATCAAATCTTGAAAAATCATGCTCAGATGCTATAATGAACAATGGTTATTTAATCAACAGATCATAATAGAACAGTTTTAGAGGAGATTTTTATGGGTACCATTTCGATTCCAAAAAATTATAAATCTGACCTCAATCTGCATGATACTCAGATTGCGATCAAGACAGTAAAAGATTTCTTTCAGACCCGCCTGGCACAGGAGCTGAACCTTGCCCGCGTATCCGCACCACTTTTCGTAGATCCGGCTTCCGGTCTGAACGACAACTTAAACGGTGTGGAGCGTCCGGTAAGTTTTGATATTGCCGAGCAGAACGGACGCACCGGTGAAGTTGTACACTCTCTGGCCAAATGGAAACGTTACGCACTGAACAAATATGATTTTGAAGTCGGTTCCGGTCTGTATACGGATATGAATGCAATCCGCCGCGATGAAATCACAGACAACATCCACTCCATCTTTGTGGATCAGTGGGACTGGGAAAAAGTAATCGAGAAATCTCAGAGAAATCTGGATACATTAAAAGAAACCGTTCGTCAGGTTTACAAAGTACTGCGTAAAACAGAAAAATATATGTCTATTCAGTATGATTATATCCATGAGATCTTACCGAAAGAGATTTTCTTTGTAACAACACGCGAACTGGAAGAAATGTTCCCGGATAACACACCAAAGGAACGTGAGTATTACATTGCTCAGGCAAAAGGAGCTGTCTGCATTATGCAGATCGGTGATAAACTGGAATGTGGTGAGCCACATGATGGTCGTGCACCGGACTACGATGACTGGGCATTAAACGCTGACATCGTTGTATACTATCCGGTTCTCGATATTGCACTGGAGCTTTCCTCTATGGGTATTCGTGTAGATGAAATATCTTTAAAAGAGCAGCTTGACAAAGCAGGCTGCCCGGAACGTGCAGAACTTCCGTTCCAAAAAGCAATTCTGGAGAAAAAACTTCCATACACTATGGGCGGCGGTATCGGCCAGTCCCGTATCTGTATGTTCTTCCTGCGAAAAGCACATATCGGAGAAGTACAATGTTCTCTGTGGCCGGAAGAAATGGAAGCTGAACTGAAGACAGCTGGTATTCAGTTACTTTAGTTTTTTTGTAACGAACAGGCTGGAACAGAACTCCGGGAAGATACGGATTCTGTTTCCGGCTTATTTTATCTCAGTTGATGTCAGCTTTCGCTGACCAGAATCACGCACCAAGTCTCACGTGCGTTCGACTTGAATTGCACTATGACAGGCAGAGGAAAGGACTCGGACTATTTTGTCCCGGCTAACGATTATCAGTGGTCAAGACAAAACAGAAGAGTCCTTTTTTGCTGCCTGGCGAAGTATAGAGTGCAGTGATTCTGAGAAGAATATGTCAGCTTTTGCTGACCAGAATCACGCGCCAAGTCTCACGTGCGTTCGACTTGAACTCAGTCGGAGGTCCAACTCAGACTAAAATATTACAAGGGGGAGTAAGATTATATGGGGAAACTAACATTAAACTGGGCAAAACTAAAACCGGAAGTAAAACAGGTCTGGCAGTTAAGTCTGCCCGCAATTTTAACACAAATCACAACCATTGCCATGCAGTACATTGATTCTGCCATGGTCGGTGCTCTGGGTGCCGCCGCTTCTGCCGCTATCGGTCTGGTCGTTGCCATGACATGGCTGTATAATGGAGTACTGTCCGCGGTTTCTGCCGGTTTTTCCGTGCAGGTGGCACATCACATCGGTGCCGGTCAGGATTCTGATGCCAGAAACGTCATCCGGCACGGTCTGATCAGTGCCCTGAGCATTTCCGGGCTCTTAGCTTTAAGCGGTCTTTTGCTCAGTCATCCACTGCCAATCCTGTTAGGCGGTGATCCGGCAATCTGTCCGGATGCAACTGCATACTTTTTTGTATATTCGCTAATGATACCTTTTTCACAGTTAAATTCTCTGACATCATCGTTTTTGCAGTGCAGCGGTGATATGGTGACGCCCAGTATTTTAAATGCCGTCATGTGTGTACTGGATATTCTTTTTAATTCATTACTGATTCCACGCTTCGGTGTCCTTGGTGCCGGTATGGGAACGGCACTCGCCTGTGCCATCATCAGTCTGACCATGACATGGCGCTGCTGCATCTGCAACAAGCAGCTGCACCTCAGACGTACTGACAAACATCATTTTGACCGTAATATTCTGCGCAAAGCATTTCAGATCGGAATGCCGGTGGCCGTTCAGGAAATCGCTATGAACGGTGCTATGGTCGTATCCACCCGGATCATTGCCCCACTGGGAGCCGCTGCCATCGCTGCAAATTCTTTCGCCGTCACCGCAGAAAGTCTGTGCTACATGCCAGGCTATGGTCTTGGTATGGCTGCAACCACACTGGTTGGACGCAACATCGGTGCCGGAAAATTTAAAACTGCAAAACGTTTCGGTAACATCAGTACCGCCATGGGTGCCATTTTCATGGGCTGCACCGGTGCCATTATGATGTTCGCCTGCCCGCTGGTCTTCCGTCTTCTGACACCAGATGTCACCGTGCAGGCAATGTCCGTTCATATCCTGCGCATTGAACTGCTTGCGGAACCGCTCTTTGGTGTGTCCATCGTTGCCGCCGGCGCACTGCGCGGCACCGGAGACACCTTCGTACCGAGTCTGATGAACCTCGGCAGTATCTGGATCGTGCGCATTGGTCTGGCACTGATTCTTGTCAGCCGCCTCGGTCTCACCGGCATGTGGATCGCAATGCCGGTCGAACTGTGTGTCCGCGGATTGCTCATGCTGTACCGCCAGCACACTACAAAGTATTACCGTTCGCATACTTAATGTAATGTAAGGAACAAAATGAAAACATCCAAGACAGACACGGACAATTTTCTATCTTCGTTGCGCCGCCTATTCCCGACTGCTCCCGCGAACTCGCCAACAGCAAAAATGCTGTTGCCTCAAACACACTCCCGCAGTCGTGCTATGCTCACTTCGATAACGAAAATTGCCCTACCGTCTTGTCTTTGGATGTTTTTCTTTTTGTTCCATTTACACAGTGGCTCACATGCCACATGCACATCTATACTTGTAGAAAAACAGCACTATGATGTGCATGCAGATTTACAGATGTTATATCATTCCGTGATTTCATAACTGAAATGGCAAAATCGGAGAAAATTATCTCAGTGAGCGATTAAGTAAACGACTGAGTTTCACAAGTTTTTGCGCGAGTGGGAACGACCTCTTTTTCAGGCGTGGGAACGAGCGCGATGAAAACGCAGTGAAACGAAGGTAGTGCACGTCTAGCGAACGAGATAATTTTCTCCGATTTTGCTTTCATATATTAAATTTTAAGCATTGTTTTTATTCCGCGAACTGGCTGTTATACAGATCTGCATAAAATCCACCCTGTCCCAGCAGTTCCTCATGGGAGCCCTGCTCGATGATATCTCCATCTTTCATAACGAGAATAATATCCGCATTTTTGATTGTGGACAGTCGGTGCGCGATCACGAAACTGGTCCGGCCTTTCATCAGATTATCCATGGCACTCTGGATCAGTTCTTCCGTTCTGGTATCCACAGAAGAAGTCGCCTCATCCAGAATCAGAATGCGGTTATCTGCCAGAATCGCTCTTGCAATCGTCAACAACTGCTTTTGTCCCTGCGAAATATTGCTGGCATCTTCATTCAGTTCCATTTCATAGCCACCGGGCAATGTCCGGATAAAATGATCCGCATGAGCTGCTTTTGCGGCTGCCACAACTTCCTCGTCCGTAGCATCCAAACGTCCATAACGGATATTTTCCATAATAGTTCCTTTATAGAGCCATGTATCCTGTAACACCATTCCAAATGCTTTACGAAGATCACGTCTGTTATAATCACGAACATCATGATTATCTAAAAGAATCTGACCACTATTTACATCATAGAAACGCATAAGCAGTTTCACCATTGTTGTTTTTCCTGCACCGGTAGGCCCGACAATTGCGATTTTCTGACCCGGCTTTACGTCTACGGAAAAATCGTTGATAATCGTCTGATTTGGATTGTAGCCAAAATTCACATGAGAGAATTTCACTTCTCCTGTTACGTTTTCTACAGATACCGCTCCCTCGTGTTCCTGATCTTCTTCCTCTTCTTCTAAGAATTCAAATACTCTCTCGGAGGCTGCTGTCATGGACTGTACCTGATTGATAACCTGCGCAATCTGCTGGATTGGCTGTGTGAAATTCTTTACATACTGAATAAATGCCTGAATATCACCGACACCAATCGTTCCTCTAATTGCTAACAGTCCACCGGAAATGGCAACTCCGGCATACCCAAGGTTTCCGACAAATGCCATGATTGGCTGCATTAAACCTGACAAAAACTGAGATTTCCATGCAGATTCATATAAGACTCCATTGGTTTCATCAAATGTTTTTACCATATCTTTTTCTTTGTTAAATGCTTTAATGACCAGATGACCACAATAACTTTCTTCTACCTGTCCATTAAATGTCCAAGATATTCCTGCTGTGTGCGGAAATATTTCTGAGAAAACTTTACGACTGTAGACATTAAGATTGCCGATACCGGTAAAATGATAAATGCAATTAATGTCATTAACGGTGAAATGGTGAGCATCATTACAACGACACCAATAAGCGTTGCTGTTGAAGTAATAACCTGCGTTACACTCTGGTTTAATCCCTGACCTAATGTATCTACATCGTTGGTGATTCTTGAAAGAACTTCACCATAAGTACGACTTTCAAAGTACTTCATCGGCATACGGTTAATTTTCTCCGAGATTTCTTTTCGAAGGCGGTAACATATTTTCTGTGTTACGCCTGTCATAATCCATCCCTGTAAAAAGTTAAACACTGTACTTGTCAGATACAATCCTAAAGTAAGCAAAAGGATCTTTCCGATACGGGTAAAATCAATCTCGCCTGTTCCGGCAATCTTTTTCATCAGGCCTTCGGCCAGCGCAGTAGTTGCCTTTCCCATAACTTTTGGTCCAGCTACTGAAAATACTGTAGATATTGCCGCAAAAATCATTACCGCAAGAATCGCAAATTTATAATTTCCAATATAACGTAAAAGCTTTTTAAAAGAGCCCTTAAAGTTCTTAGCCTTCTCGCCGCCATGCATCATTTTTCTTCCGCCGCCCATCGGACCACGACCACCCATTGGGCCTCTGTTTGATGTTCCTGCTTTATTTTCAGCCATTTTACTTACCTCCTTTCTTATTTGTTTCCTTCTCTGCTTTTTCTTTTACCAAACCTAATTTTTCAAGTCCAAGCTCCTTTTCAGAAAGCTGTGACTTTGCAATCTGAAGATATACCTCACAGTTTTTCAGCAGTTCTTCATGCGTTCCTTTTCCAACAATCTTTCCATCATCCAAAACAAGAATCTGGTCTGCATGTAAAATCGTACTGACTCTCTGCGCTACAATTACGATAGATGCATCCTGCACCTTTTCATTTAATTCCTTACGAAGTGCTGCATCTGTCTTCATATCAAGTGCAGAAAAACTATCGTCAAATACAAGTACTTTTGCCTTTTTCGCAATCGCTCTTGCAATCGCAAGACGCTGTTTCTGTCCACCAGATACATTACTTCCACCCTGGGCAATTGGACTGTCGTATTTTTCTTTTTTCGTCTCAATAAATTCTGTCGCCTGGGCAATTTCTGCTGCTTCTTTTATATCCTCAT
>ENA-OQKO01001373-OQKO01001373.1-human-gut-metagenome-genome-assembly--contig:-NODE-1373-length-14610-cov-3.993510_pt1 | contig 14610 bp, 9 predicted proteins | sample MGYA00242777_ERZ504796 | MGnify/ENA primary metagenome ERZ504796 (study PRJEB26092, sample SAMD00036404) | human gut metagenome | host: Homo sapiens | study: EMG produced TPA metagenomics assembly of... | reverse complement strand
AAATCAGTTCAATAGCTTTCAGATGGAACATATCTGTCATTTCACATGCAGCTTTTGTCGTATATCCCTCAATCGCATGTGTCAGTGCATCCATTCCGGTAGAAGCAGTCAGGCCTTTTGGCATGGAAGACATCATTTCCGGATCGATAATCGCGATGATTGGCATATCATGCGGATCTACGCATACAAATTTACGTTTTCTCTCTACATCTGTGATAACGTAATTGATAGTAACCTCTGCTGCTGTACCTGCTGTCGTCGGGACTGCAATGATCGGTACACACGGTTTCTTCGTCGGTGCCACACCTTCGAGACTTCTCACATCCTCGAATTCCGGATTTGCGATAATGATACCGATTGCCTTTGAGGTATCCATGGAAGAACCGCCTCCAATCGCAATTAAATAATCTGCGCCGGAATTTTTAAATGCCTGAACACCATGCTGTACATTTTCGATCGTCGGATTTGGCTTGATATCTGAGTATATCTCATATTCCAGACTGTTTTTATCAAGAATATCTGTAACTTTGCTTGTTACATGAAATTTGATAAGATCCGGATCTGAGCAGACAAATGCTTTTTTAAATCCATGTGCTTTTGCTTCATTTGCAATCTCTTCAATTGCTCCTGCTCCATGGTATGATGTCTGGTTCAAGTTAATTCTGTTTGCCATAATGTTTCTCATCCTTTCTCTTTACACACCTTACTATTTCTCATATAAGAATTCTTCCGGAAGTGTCACATTGAAATCTTTAGCAAGATGACGGAAATCATCCGGTGTGATTGTCTGAAGCTTATCCGGTCTCATGGATAACATTTTCACCAGGATTTCTGCTGATTTCTCTGCTGTGTGCATCAGTCCGAATGTCAGGTCAAAATCAAATCCTGCCGCGAACATTCCATGATGTGCCCAGATTGCCAGGTCATATTTTTTCATTAATTCACTTGTGGCAACGGCGATTTCTCTTCCGCCCGGAACCATCCACGGAACCACACCGATACCATCCGGGAATACAACCGGACACTCGGTAGCCATCTCCCATAATTCTCTTGTAAACACGCGATCTTCCAGTGGGAGAACGAATGTCAGAGCAATGACATTTGTGGTATGTGCATGATATACGACACGATATCTCTCATCCTGAAGTTTCTTTACTTCCAGGTTCATCAGGTGGCTCGGAAGTTCAGAAGTCGGTCTGCCGCCGTTTACAAGTCCCCAGACGATGCGGTAATTTTCACCTTTTTCATCCAGCTCAATCATACAGATGCTGTCTTCCGGTTTGATGCTGACGTTACGGAAATATTTGCCGCTGCCGGTTACCAGAAAATACTCACCTGCAAGATTCGGTACGCTTGTTCCGATCGGCTTCCATTCTTTTGCTTCAAAATTTTCTTTTACACTCTCTACTTCCTCCGGTTTTACACGGTAGGAAAGGTTTCCGCCGTTTCTCTCATGCCAGCCCTGATTCCATCCATCATCTGCCATTCTGATAAATCCTTTTACAAAATCTGCGTCTAAAAATCTCATATTTTCTCCATTCTGCTGCACACACAGCCACTTCTATTTTTATCTATTATTATCTTTGATTATTACAGTATCATCTATCCAATATAGTGATCTTCTCATTTCATTTTGAACAGGAGATATCATATAACACAGCCTGATTATCGGCAAATGATATCAACAGGTACATTCAATATTTTTGCAACTTTCAGGATCGTATCAATATGTCTTCCCACTGCTGCTGCCATATGATGAGTCGGACCTGCCTCGCTCCATCTGTTGCAAAATTCTCTTGCACCGATGGAAAATCTGGTTCTCATATTGGTATCACCGAAAGTAAAGATCGGTCCGTCCTCGTTTACGCCTTCTGCCACAACAAATTTAAAATGTCCGTCTTTGTCCTGCGTGATTCCGAGGTAAGTCACATCTCCTGTCGGCGGATAGAACTGTGTCAGATAACCGCCGCCTGTTTTTCCATGAAAGACATCAACAATTTTCATAGATGGTTTGCGCGCCTGTGAAATATCCGCATCACCGGATCCGGAATGTCCGATGATACAGATGTCTTTCTCAAAATCGATGGAATACATCTCGGAGAGCTGACCGGTTCCGGAAATTGTTTTCAGAATGCTCATGGCCATAGCCACTTTCATATCGCCTTCTACGGCACAGGCAGTACCCTGTTTGATCAACATGGAAAATGCCGGGATCAGCATACTGTCCAATTTTCCTGCAACACCTTGTGCAAATCCATCATAATGAGAAGCTACAAGTGCAATCTCTTCTGTTTTTACCCATTCTTCGAAAGCAACCACGTATCTTACCATATCCCAGACAGTTTCGACAGTGGCTCCACCTTCAATTTCAAACGTATCAAGAATTTCTTCTGCTTTTGCACGAATGGCTGCCTCATCCGTGATATGATCGGCAATCGCCCACATTTTCTCCCAGTCAAACTGCTTTGTGTACAAGCCCATACGGTTGTAAAGATTTGTCTCATCAATATACAAATCCATCATGCCCGGGTATGGTCTGCCAATCTGTGCAATATTGGTATAACGGAATCTTCTTCTTACCTGTGCTGCACGGCACCACTCATCAATCTCCTGTGTCACATACGCATCGCCGCCTTCTACCACGCCTGTAATGACAGCGTGTCTCTTGCCCGCACGCTCCAGATCTGCTACCATCTCACCGACTGCGCCACATGCATATAACTCACCAAGCCATGTTGCGGTATCTGTATTTGCATAATCCGGTGCTTTCTTTTTCTGTACATTAACCAGAACCACCGGCACGTTCAGATCACGGATTGCCGGAAGCATATTGTAACTTGTTGCATAGGTAAGCAGTTGTAAAATAACCAGGTCTACATCCGCCGCACGGAATTTATCGCCTGCTGCCATAGACAGCTCTTTTGTAGTAACAATTCCTCCGTCCACAATTTCTACCGTGTCTGGAATTGTCTTTTTGAACGCTTCATACTGCTGTTCAAATTCCGGCACCAGGGACGGAAACTGCGGCAGATAAGCACCTAACGCAATGGAAAAAACACCAATTTTTGCTTTTGTTTCTACTAACATATAACTCCTCCTAGTATTTATCTGTGTCCTGTCTCGCTCACATTTCGCGCAATAGCTTGTCAGAATTTTCATCTGCTATGTGATTTTGATCAGATCACGCTATGTTCTCTATTCGGCTTCATATTCTGTGATATCAAAAGAATGATAAATACATTCTCTCGCCGTTTTTAAATTTTCCAGTTCACCGGCAGCGATCATCTGCGCGGAAATATTTCCGATAGCGGTTGCCTCGACCGGACCCGCATAAATTTTCTTGTGACAGGCATGTGCCGTCAGACGGTTCAGATACTCCGCATTCGCACCGCCGCCAATGACATGGATACAGTCATACACAACACCAGTCATTGCCTCGATTTCCCGCGCTGTCTGTGCATAACATTCTGCCAGACTGTTGTAAATGACGGCTGCTGTCTCCCAGATTCCCTGCGGAACCTGTTGTCCGCTCTCTGCACAGGCCTTCTGTACTTCTTTCGACATACTCTCCGGTGCAAGGAACCGTTCAGAATTTGCATCTACGATAGACAGAATGCTCTGTTTTGCCGCACCTTCGCAAATGTCAGAAAAGCTCATATCCGGAGCAAGCTCGTTTCGTGCGGAATTGATCATCCACATTCCCATAATATTTTTCAGATAACGGAACCGGTAATCATATCCGCCCTCATTTGTAAAATTGAACTGCCGGCTCTCTGCGGTACAGATCGCTTCTTTCACTTCTGTTCCCATCAGGGACCATGTGCCGGAACTGATATACAGTACCTGATCATCTGCGGCCGGGACAGCCATAACTGCTGCTCCTGTGTCGTGTGTCGCCGGAACGACTACCTTACAGGTAAATCCAACCTCTGCGGCAATCTCCGCTGTCAGACTTCCTAGATTTGTACCCGGAAGACAGATTTTTTGAAACAGTTCTCTCTTATAGCCCAACCAATCGATAAGATTCCAGTCCCAGTCCTTTGTCTGCGGATCCAAAAGCTGTGTGGTGGAAGCGTTGGTGTATTCCGTCACTTTCTGTCCACTCAACAAAAAATGCAGATAATCCGGTATCATCAGAAGTGCATCCGCCTGTTCCATCAACTCCGGAATCTGCTCTTTCACAGCCATCAGCTGATAAATGGTATTGAAAGGCTGTTTCTGAATGCCGGTGCGCAAATAAAGTTCCTCCTCATCGATCACCTCATAAACGCTTTGATCCATGCCCTGTGTTCTGTGATCACGGTATCCAACTGCATCGCCAAGACGCTGATCCTTTGCATCCAGAAGCACAAAATCTACCGCCCAGGTGTCTACGCCGATACTCTCCGGAATTTTTCCAAGTTCCGCACATTTTTTCATTCCGGTAATGATTTCCGCAAACAGCTGATCCACATCCCAGACCAGATGCCCCTGTTTCCTTACCATTCCATTTCCAAACCGGTGTATTTCTTCCAGAATCATTCTACCATCTTCCCGATGTCCCAGAATCAGTCTTCCGCTGGAAGCACCAATATCTACTGCAAGATAATATTTCATACAAATCTCCTTTCTGTCTGATCTATACGATAAAGCGAACGTTAAAAATTTTTCATTGCATTTTCATAAGATCATTCTATAATAATATCAGATGATTTTTTAGGCTTTTATTTTCAAAAAAGCAGGACGTTATTTGCAAAAAAAGGGGATTCAGTTTAACATAATCTGGAGATCCGTGTTCAACGCCTGTTCAGACTCAGACAGATAGAAAAGGGGAAAGACATGCAGCAGGAATTACTGGACAAACTCAGACGGATTACAGAAGAAGAGCAGCTCATTCTTCAGGGTGCTTCTGACATCCAGTCAGATCTCTACACGACACAATTTGCAAAACCATCCGATTTTACTGTCGACAGCAAAAAGCTTCTGGAAAAAGGCTGTCTGATCGAAGTCCGTCCGCATACACGGTTTGTACACTTTCCAAAGCACAGGCACAACTATGTGGAACTGATCTATATGTGCAGCGGAACGACCACACATATCTTGAATGGAACAGACCGGTTGGTCTTACAGGAGGGAGACCTCCTTTTCCTCAATCAGAATGCAACACATGAAATATTTCCGGCCGACCAGAACGATATCGCAGTAAATTTTATTATCCTTCCGGAATTTTTTGACCGCTCTGTCTCCATGATTGAACAGGAAAATATTTTACGTGATTTTCTACTGAGTGCTTTATCCGGGAGCACATCACTGTACAGTTATCTGCATTTTTCCGCAAAAGATATTCCTCCGGTGCTGAATCTTTTGGAAAACATGATATGGACAATTTTCTGGAATAAACAGAACACAAATACCATCAACCAGACGACCATGGGACTGGTTCTGATGAACCTCTCCGTATTTGCTGAGAAATTAAACTGCCCGGTGCCGGAACAATACGAACAGACGCAGATTTTTACGATTTTGCAATATATTGAGACGCATTATAAATCAGGAACACTTGTGGAGATTTCCGCACAGATCAGACAGCCCACCTATTATGTGAGCCGTCTGTTAAAAAAGCATTTACAGAAAAATTTCAAGCAGCTTCTACAGGAACGTAAATTGCAGCAGGCTGCTTATTTGCTCAGCCAGAGTTCCCTGAGCGTAGAGCAGATCATGGAAGCCATCGGATACAACAACAGCAGCTATTTTTATAACAGCTTTAAATCAAAATACAACGATACACCCAGAGACTATCGTCAAAAAATGCACACTGTCATCTGAGCATGCCGGCAGGACACTGTTTCACTGTCCGAATCACAAAGAGCCTTTTCGGCTGTATGGGAAACCTGACTGTATTTCCCATGCACCGAAAAGGCTCTTCCGATCTTCTTTCTCTGTTGCCGTCTAAAAATTTTCTTGGACAAAATCCAGACATTCCTGTGATGCCTGTGCGATTTTTCCGTTCCGGATCATTTCTTTCACATCATCACCAAGGAAATCCATCTCACCTTCACTGATTTTTCCAAACCCACTCTCGTAAAATCCGTGCGGCATCCCGGATGCCAGCATATCTGCCACGCAGACTCCTGCATCGCGCAGCATTCCCGCATATTTCTGTCCTTCTGATTTCAGGCAGTCATGATCTGCATAGCAGATGATTGCCCGTGGAAGCCCCTCCAGTTCCTTTTTCTGTGCAAAAACCGGCGATACGATCGGCAGTGCTGCTTCCTCCGGTTTGCAATGCATTTCATTGAATACATACATCACCGGACCTTCCAGACTCCCGTTTCCTTTGCTGTCCGGATCAGTCGCACTGTCCAGAAACGGATACATCAGAATCTGTCTCTGAAAAAGATGTTTTCCCTGCTGCTTTGCATACAGGCAGACAGATGCCGCAAGATTGGCTCCGGCACTGCATCCCATAACGGAAATATCCTGTCGGTCAATGCCATATTCTTCTGCATGTTCATAGAAATAGACCGCCGCATCATATGCATCCTCAATGGCTGCTTTGTACTGATATTCCGGGCTTTTGCGATATCCTACAGAAGCTACGGCAGCTCCAAGCTGTGCACCGGTCTCGCTCCACATTGCATCATTTAGGGCACAGCCGCCAAACAGGAATCCACCGCCGTGGAATCCCAGTATGAGCGGTGCATGCTCTGTTTTTGCCGGATAGAATACAACCTCGATCTGCCGGTCCGGACGTACGATCTGCAACCGCTTTCCAGTCACCGGAACCACATGATTCAACTGGCGCATCTCCATTGCTTCTTTGCATACCGCTTTTTTCACCTGTTCGATTACTTCTCTTGGATATCCCATATTTTCTCCATCCTTTCTTCTTCAGAGTCTGCGTTGAGCCTCTCTCTTCCAGATTTCATGTAGATCCGACCGGATCAGTAGCTGTAACTTATTCTTATAACCAGAGCTGTAACCCATCTTTATGACCGGATCGTATACGCAATCGTATCCGGCACGTCTGCCTTTACTTTGATCTCATCATTTTCCCGTGTCACGTGAACCGTGATGGTTCCTTTGACGGAACGATAACTACATGTAAATTCGTTCATGCTGTCCGGCAGATACGGCTGAATCTCAATTTTTCCAAATCCGGGCTCCAGCGGACGGATGCCTGCCAGACCATTATAAAACCATTCTATAATATGTCCCATCATATCATGACAGTGGCTCCTCGGATTCTGTTCCCAGTATTCGCCCAGTGTCGTCTCGCCATCCAGTACAAACGCATAGTAACTCGGATGCTGCGTTCTGGTGATGAACTGACAGATCAGATCATTCATACCATATCTGCGTGCCGTCTGAATGATATATGGAAGGCCGACTTCCCCACTCACAAAGGCACCTTTTTCTTCCAGTGTCTGACGGAACGCATGTACCACATCTGCTTCTCTGTCTGACGGAACCATACCCCAGTACAGTGGCAACGCCTCTGCTGCCTGTGTCATGCAGATTTCATCTTTATGATCCCATGCCCGGTAATACCAGTATCCCTCCTGCGGATGCTGTACCAGAAGTTTTTCATTATAATTTTCCCTGATTTCTTCTGCCAGAGCCTCAAACGCTGCCTGTTCTTCCTCTTTTCCCAGAATACCGGCAAAATAAGCCATTGTCCTGCTGTCTGCATATAAAAATGCAGTTTCCACATTTTCCCGTACCAGTATATTTTCCGGATTGCCCCAGTCTCCCAGTCCGTGATTCAGGAACCCGTCTGCTGTCCGCATCTGTGCTTCATGTTCCAGATATTTTTTGCCTGCCTCATAATTATCACGGATGATCTGTTCGTCTCCATAAAACATATAATGCCAGTAAGTACCAAGGATACAGGTGCTGCCCCATGGAATGATATCATAAAAACTGCCCATCTCCGGAACCGGAAGTACATTCGGAATATAACAGGGACTCTGGGACGGCATCAAGCCGTCACCCGGATAGAAACGGCCGCCCTGTCCATCTGAAAAACTGTCTTCTGCTGTATGCTGGTCCGTGCGCAGATCTGTCAGGAATTTGTTCCACAAGCGGTCTGACCGTTTCATATACATGATCGACGGTGCCATCAAATGGTTTGGCTCCTGCCATGCAAAACGTTCAATCGTCGGGCAGTCTGTATGTACGCTAAGCATATTTGCCTCAACCGCTTTTTCCACCAGATCATAAATCTGATTGTAGCGCTCATCATCACAGTGGAAACTGCCATCTCTCTGCCATGCACTTGAAATCGCATCCCCATAGAAATTTCGGATCTCGGTATGCTCGTCCAGTCCTTCCACAGCAAAATAACGGCCTGCAAAATAAGTGAATTTCATACGGAACGTCTCCCACGTATCATCCTGCCCGATGGTGTAGGTGATGCAGTTGTCAATCAGCACCCAGTTTTTTGCCATCTGGTCTACATCTCCGTCTGCACCCAGCTTCTCTGCTACATAAAAGCGAAGCTTCGTTCCTTTTTTTCCTCTGACATCAAATTGCAGCATACCCGAAATATTCTGCCCCAGATCATATATATCACGACGGATACTTCCTGCTGCCTGCGTTTGTTCTGTAGCGATATGTTCTGTCTCTTCCGTTGTATCCAAAGACCGGTCCGTCTCGATCCGGTGCAGAAAAGCAGCTTCATAACGGTGGATCACCTGAATAGCCGGCTGATCCTGCTCCGTCAGTTCTCCCTGCGGTGCCTGCTCTTTTGCTACGATCTGTGCCTGTGTCCAGTTACTGTCATCATATGAGACGGTGTCCCATCCAAATGGATATGCTGCACCATCCGCCGTCTCCGAACCATATACGTTGCTCATGGAGATCTCATGTGCTCTTACCCGGAATGACGCATCCGTACAGATCGTCTCACTGGTTCCGTCCGTATATTCCACGTTCAGCTCCACAGCCAGAACCAGACTTTCTCCGAATGGCTGATACGGATTCGGATTTAGCGGCATAAATGGTGGAAAATGAAAACTGTAGTGTTCCGTCTGCATCAGGAACCAGCCGTTTCCAACTTCCGCTCCGATCACATTTGCTCCGGTATTCAGATATTGTGTCACATCAAATGTCACAAACTGAATTCTCTTTTTATAGTTTGTCCATCCCGGATCCAGTTCATGATCTCCGACTTTTCGGCCATTGATATGAAAAATAAATTGTCCGAGACCACAGACTGCTGCCTGTGCCTTACGGATCTCCTTTGTCAGATGGATTTTCTTTCTCGCATAAAACGGTTTTCCTGTGCCGTCTGTAATCCATTGTTGTCTCATTTTATTCTATACTCCTGTTTTTTGTACTCTCGAATTTTCGCTTTAACCTTTTTCAGAATCCATGCCTACTGCTCTGTTTCAACCACCAAAAGGGCATATACTATGCCCTTCTGATTTTTCGTACAAGCGTGCATGATAACGCACTTTTGCTCTGTGATTTATGATTTAGTTGGATTTCTCACTGTTTGCTGCAAGCTCCTGCATCTTTTTCTCCGGATAGAACTGGATAAAGATGATATACAGAACAGATGCTGCCAGCGGAACAAGGAAACGAACGGAATTGATACCGATCAGAACGGCTTCCGGTTCCTGTCCGATCGCATTTGCGATGTAACCAGTTGCTGCCAGAACACCTGCAAGAATCGCATTGGAGATTGCAGTTCCACATTTGTAGGAAAATCCACCAATTGCGGAGATCGTACCGTTCAGCTGATCACCGGTTGTTTTGTATACATAATCTGTCATTCCAAATACAGTCATCGGACGGAATGCATTTGTCATAGTGGAGAACATACATGCAATAAATGTCAGGACATATAATGCCGGAATGGATTTTCCACCTACGAAAAACAGGATCAGGTAACATACAATCGCAATGCTCTGTGTCATGGTTACTGCTTTTTTCATGCTTCCTTTTACTTTTCTCAGAAGAATCGGCATCAGAACCATAACACCTACCATACCACTGATAGAAATCACGAGCATATAAGTCGCAATCAGCCCCGGATTCATCAGATAGTACATGCAGTAGTATACAGAAGATGACATGATGATCTGGAACAGGATACAGCCTACGCACCAGAATGCGATCATCGGATACATTTCTTTTACTTTCAGCAATTTGGCTGCACTCTTGAATACATGCTCCTCATGTGTTACATCCACAGTATGACGCTCTTTACATTTTGCAAACGCGATCCAGCTTGTGATGCACATCAGAACAGCACCGATTGCTACCAGGATCATATATCCTTTTGCCGGATTATCCCCGCCAAGAACGCTTACAAAATTTGTTGTAAATGATGTTACGATCAGAATCATAATAGACGCAATGAAAGTTGCCAGAGAAATAACATCGTTTCTCTCCATCTCATTTTTTGACATGGTAGGCAGGATTGCATAATAAGGAATCTCAATTGCAGTTACCAGCATGCCGTAGCAGATGTAAAGCACTGCCGCATAGACAATTTTTCCGGTAGAACTCAGATCCGGTGCCGCAAAAAGCAGAACAGATACAATCGATAACGGAAGCGGAATCAGCAGCAGATACGGACGATACGTTCCCCAGCGGGACTTTGTACGGTCTGCCAGACCACCCATGATCGGGTCATTGATTGCATCCCAGACAGTTGCTGCTGTCATGATCACACCTGCTGCACCTGCGGCTACGCCAAATACATCTGTCATAAAAATCAGAATGTATGTACTGACCAGAGCCGTGATAAACTGACGACCGGTAGCCTGTCCCAGTGCCCAGCTGATTCTCTCAGATGTGGACAATTCTTTTTTTTCATTCATTTCCTCATACCTCTCTTTCGGTTTTTCAGACCTCTGTGCTCTTTTCTATGTCCATAATCTTACGTATTTTTTCTTATTTTGGCTCGTCCAATATTAACCCTTTTTTGCTTTTTTTCAGTTGTTTTATTTATATGAATTTTATAATCTTATATTTCTTCCCTGTTTTTAATGAAATATATCATTTTTTTACTTTTTATGTTATAATATTTTTCATGACATCCGTAAAAACTTACACACATATATTTCACGACAAAGGAGATTTCAGTATGCCATCTCTTCCATTTTATCAGCTTGAACTCGAAGCCAGCCCAAGTAACAGACCTCAGTGTTTTGATTCCTTTAATATTCTGTTGCTGTTACAGGGAAGCGGAACGATACAGTGCAGTGATCAGCTGGTTCATCTGAAGCCACATGACTTCACATTTTTTAATATGTATGAAGTCCATCAGTTCCTGACCCTCTCTCCGGATGCACGGGTTCTGATTCTGCTCATCAGCGAATCTTATATTCAGACTGCCGCACCGGAACTTGCATTGGCATCACTTCATACTCATGCGGTCACACCGGAATCAGAACCGAAACGCTATCAGTTTTTCTGTCAGGAATTCGGAAAATTTATCTATCATCATACGGTACATTCTCCCGGTTCTCAGCTACAGGCACTGTCACACCTCGGAACTCTGCTTTCCTATATCATCCGTCATCTGACCACTTCCTCTGCTTCTGCACTCCACGAAAGTAAGACACGGGATGACAGAATGTTCCACGCTCTGACCTATATTACGGAACATTACACGGAAGATCTGTCTCTTCCGGATGTGGCAGCCCAGGTGGGATTGCATCCCCAGTATTTTTCCAGATATTTCCGGGATCACAGGGACTGACACTGACGGAATATATCAACCAGCTGCGTATTGTCAATTCTCTGCCACTCATTATGAGTACCGACCGCTCCCTGCTTGACATTGCTCTGTCCTGCGGATTCAACAGTTATAAGACCTACAACACTGCATTCAAGAAATTATTTCATACGACCCCTTATGTCTGGCAGAAAGAACAGCAGTTGCTGCACCGCAATCAGAATCTGATGGACGAAACTTCTTCCACATTTTCGTTTTTCCGTGATTACTGGACCGAAAAAGAGGAACCTGCACTGTCTGAAGCAGACAAAAAGAACCGGATCACACTGGAGCTGAATACTTTGGAACCGGATCCCGGGCTGTCACGCTGCCATCTGCCTGCCTTATGCTACTCCATCGGCCGTGCCGCCGACCTGCTCCGCGGTGATATCCAGCAGCAACTGCGCAATATTGCCGGAGAATTATCCATCCGTCATCTGCGTCTGCGCAATATTTTTTCGGATGATCTCTTTGTATATTATGAGACACCGGACAAAGTTCCGGTCTACAACTGGCAGTATATTGACATGATCTATGATTTTCTGCTGGAGCTTCACATCCAACCTTATACAGAACTTGGTTTCATGCCGCGTATGCTCGCTTCCAGACAGCAGTTTGCCAACTGGCAACACCGGCCAAATATCAGTTTTCCACGCTCTCTGAAAAACTGGAGCCGTCTTGTGGAACACTTTCTGGAACATCTGATCCAGCGTTATGGCAGACAGGAAGTACGGACATGGAAATTTAATATGTGGACTTCACCGAATCTGGAAATGAAAGGCGGATACTGGCATGAATCCATGGAAAACTTTTTTCTGTTTTACCGTGTTACCTACAACGCGCTGAAAAATGTGGATGAATCTCTGCAGTTTGGCGGGCCGGACTTTTCCATTCCGAATGGTTTTTCATGGTATCAGTCCTTTTTTGACTATTGCAGAACTTATGAGCTTCGTCCGGACTTTCTGACCGTTCATCTGTATGCCTCCGCTTTCAGTGCTTCTGACCGGATGATACAGAACCGGTATCTGACCGACATGACGGCACATTCCTATCGTGGCACAACCGGGCTTTACCAGAGTTTTTTTGATTTTCTGCACCTTGTTCAGCAGGATCCGACCTTTTGCAACTATCCGGTTGTCATCTCTGACTGGAACAATACCTACCATCCGAAAGATTATGCACGGGACACCTGCTTTATGAGTTCCTTCATCGCATATACATTGCAAATGCTGATCGCCACTCCGGTTCAAATGCTCGGTTTCCGTTCCCTGTGCGATGTAAATGAAGATTTCTTTCCGGAAAACCGGTTGTTTGGTGGCGGACCGGGACTGCTTGACATCCACGGACTGAAAAAAGCAGCTTACTATGCCTTTGTACAGTTAAATCAGCTCGGCTCTCAGATTCTGTCCAAAGGAGAACACTATATCCTCACAAAAAATGAAACGCATTATCAGTTATTACTGTTCCATACTGCCTTTCCGCTGGATTATGACGAACATCTGCCTTCTATTCTGTCCTACGAACAGCGCTACGACTGCTATGGAACGATTCCGTCCCTTTCTATGTGTATTATATTAAATCTTCCTTCCGGTCACTATCTCATGCGTCAGACAGAAGTCAGCCGCACTTCCGGCTCCGCTTATGACCTGTGGCTGAAAATGGGGGCACCCAAATATGATTCCGGTGAAATTCTGGAATCCATCCGGAAAAAATCCAGTCCGGATACCTTCTACCGGGAAGCCGATGTCACAGATTATCTGCTCATTGATATCACATTGCCTGTCCACAGTGTAACTCTGATTGAGATTGCGGAGGAACCTGTTATTTTGAAATAAGAAAAGAAGAGACCTGGCCCGGGCACTCCCACCCGGGTTAAGTCTCTTCTTTTATCTCATTCGCATCTTGCACCATGCATCTGCTTTATTTTACTCTCGCAGTCAGATGATCTCCCTCTACATCAATGAGGATGACATCATTTGCATGTACTTCATCCGCAAGAATCAGTTTTGCTGATAAAGTCTCCACATGCTTCTGCAGGAATCGTTTCAGCGGTCTTGCACCGTAGATCGGGTCATAACCATGCTCTACGATAAAGTTCTCTGCTGACGGTGTGAGTTCTACGGAAATCTCGCGGTCTTCCAGACGTTTGTTCAACTGATTCATCAGCAGATGAATGATATTTCCGATATTATCCTTGGTCAGTGGCTTAAACATGATGATCTCATCCAGACGATTTAAGAACTCCGGTCTGAAGTTGCCACGCAGCTCGTTCATAACCAGTTCTTCTGCTTCCGGATTGATATCACCGTTTTCGTCAATACCTTCCAGCAGATGCGCAGATCCAAGGTTGGAGGTCATAATGATGATGGTATTTTTAAAATCTACGGTACGACCCTGGGAATCCGTGATACGACCGTCATCCAGAACCTGTAACAATACGTTAAAGACATCCGGATGGGCTTTTTCCACCTCATCAAACAGAACAACGGAATATGGTTTTCTACGAACAGCTTCGGTCAGCTGACCACCTTCATCGTATCCAACATATCCTGGAGGTGCTCCGATCAGTCTGGATACAGAGTATTTCTCCATGTATTCACTCATATCAAGTCGAACCATATTGGATTCATCATCAAACAGGCTTGCAGCTAATGCTTTTGCCAGCTCTGTTTTACCGACACCGGTAGGTCCAAGGAAGAGGAACGATCCGATCGGCTTGCTCGGGTCTTTGATTCCGGCTTTGGAACGAATGATTGCTTCAGTAACTTTTGTGACACCCTCATCCTGTCCGATGACACGTTTGTGCAGTTCTTCGTCCAGCTGTTAGGTTTTGTTACGTTCCCTCTCAGTCAGTTTTTCAACCCGGGTTCCTGTTCAGCGGGCAATGATTCCTTCGATTT
>ENA-OQKO01001366-OQKO01001366.1-human-gut-metagenome-genome-assembly--contig:-NODE-1366-length-14712-cov-3.608228_pt1 | contig 14712 bp, 16 predicted proteins | sample MGYA00242777_ERZ504796 | MGnify/ENA primary metagenome ERZ504796 (study PRJEB26092, sample SAMD00036404) | human gut metagenome | host: Homo sapiens | study: EMG produced TPA metagenomics assembly of... | reverse complement strand
ACAGCTGTTATGAGGAGGCTGGCTATAGTCTTGGTAGCGTATTCACCACCGACCTCGGCGCCCGTCGGCAGGTGTTCGAGTCGGAGCTGATTAAGAGGAACACCACCCGGGATGAAATTGACTTGGAGCTGCCCGGCCAGGAGCGGTGCGCCTACTTCCTTGTTACCAGCGACCAGGATAGCACCTTTGACTTTCTGGCAAGCCTGTTCCTGTCCTTCTGCTTCATCAAGCTGGTGCGGTATGCAGACAAGAACTGCGAAGGAGGCAAACTGCCGGTACCGGTGCATGTCCTGGGTGAAGAATTAACAGCCTGCGGCACCATTCCAGACCTCTCCCGCCGGTTAAGCGTCATTCGTTCAAGAAATATCTCTATGAGCTGTGTGTTTCAGAACTTGGCGGGCTTGCAGAATCGGTATCCTCTCAATCTCTGGCAGGAAATTCTGGGCAACTGCGACGCGCAGTTGTTCCTGGGCTGCACAGATGAATTGACGGCAGAGTTTATTTCTTCCCGCACGGGACTGGCTTCTGTGTCGGTATCCAGCAAATCCAAGCAGCTGGGTACCTGGCGTATCTCCAACTACACGCCGGAATACCGGGAAACCTCTGGTGTCGGCAAGCGTCCTGTCCTCACCCCGGACGAAGTTCTGCGGCTGCCTATCAAGCAGGCGCTGGTCATCATCCGGGGGCAAAAAGTTCTCAAGGTAGACAAAATGGACTATTCCAAACATCCGGAGGCATCCAAGCTCCGTTCCTGCAAGGCATCCGCCCACATCCCCGAATGGCGCAGGCTGGAACAGGAGCAATCGAAGCCCTCTGCGGCACAGCCAAAGCCGCAGGCCCCCGCGCCTAAAAATCCAGTGAAGAAAAAGCCGAAAGCGGCCAGCACATCTACCGGCACCAAGCAGACCGCAGCCGTTCCAACCGCAGAGGCTCCGAATGGCATCATCACGACAGATAAGGACTCGATCCTTTCTTAATACAAAACATCGGAGGTTAATTTTATGGCAACCAAGAAAAAAGTATTGCTGGAGCAGGAAACTCCTGTTCCTGAAAACACCGCCCCCGCGGACGGTACCATTTCTTCCGCTGGCCCCCCGGCTGATGCGGCGGCGCCGCCTGACAGTGACGATTTGAGTGCGCTGCTGGCCTCTATGGATCAGACCAATGACAGCGCCTCTACAGATCAGCCTGATGGCGACGCCACTTTGGAAGGCTCTGACCCTCCCCTTGAGTTTATGGAAACGGAGGCGTCTGATGAGGCTGCCCCCGAGGATGACGGCACGGCCTCTGGCGCCCCTTCCGATTCGGATGAGCCTGCCGGATCGGCGGCCGGTGAGGATGGCGACGGTGAGGAAGAGACTCCTTCCAATTTGTCTGCTGAAGGTGCAGATGGCACCCCAGCGGAGAGGGTTTCCGAAACTGCTGTGGGGCCGGCTCCCGCCAAGACCAAGCGGGCCCCCCGGCGGAAAAAGGCGGCGCCTGTGGAAGATCCCGTACATGGCGAGAATGAGGACTCTGCGGAGGCTCCGGCCGCTGAAGAGCAGGCTGTGGAATCTTCCGCCTCTGTTGAGAATACGGCGCCGCCTGATGAGGGAGAAACACCCATTTCAGAGGATACCGCTCCCCAAGAGGAGGCGCCGGTAGATACTGCGTCTGCTCTGCGCCGGACCGCCGTAACACACCGCAGTGACGCCTCTATCCTGACCATCCGTAGTCGTGAAGAGGTGGAAACACAGGAAGACCGCGAGGATGTCATTTGGCACGAGATCCACAACGCCTACCGCACCCGCCGCATCCTCACAGGTCAGCTGGGCGGCATTGAGCAGCTGGACAACCGCAAAACTGTGGCCGTAGTGGATTACAAGGGCTTCCGCATCATTATCCCCATCAAGGAGATGATGATCAATCTGGGCCGCAGCCCTTCCGGTCAGGAGTACGCTGACCTGATGCTGCGTCAAAACAAGATTTTAGGGAATATGCTGGGGGCGGACATTGACTTTGTGGTGCGCGGCATCGACTCCAAGACCCGCAGCGTTGTCGCAAGCCGCCGTGAGGCTATGATGCGGAAGCGTCAGACCTTTTATTTCGATTTGGACGCCGAGGGGAAGTACCGCATCTACGAGGGGCGTATTGTTCAGGCCCGGGTCATCGCTGTTGCGGAGAAGGTCATCCGCGTCGAGGTATTCGGCGTTGAAACCTCAATTCTGGCCCGTGATTTGGCTTGGGACTGGATCGGCGATGCCCACGAGCGTTTCTCCGTGGGCGATGAAGTGCTGGTCCGCATTCTCAATGTGCGGCGCAACAGCCTTGAAGACCTCGGAATCCGTGCTGACATCAAGAGCACATCTGAAAATACCGACCGGGACAATCTCCAGAAGTGCCGAATCCAGGGTAAATACGCCGGAAAAGTGACCGATGTACACAAGGGTGTGGTTTATGTCCGGCTTGCCAATGGCGTCAATGCGGTAGCTCATTCCTGCTATGACTACCGGATGCCCGGAAAGAAGGATGATGTATCCTTTGCCGTCACCCATTTGGATGTGGAGCGCGGCATCGCTCTTGGAATCATCACCCGGATCATCCGGCAGAATCTGTAAACCGAAAACCGCCTGGGAAGTATCAAATAACTGCTTCTCGGGCGGTTATTTTATTATTTCAGCTACTTCATAGCCATGCAGCCAATCCTGCCCCGGCATCCGCTATGTTTTGCAATCACTTCTGTAAATTGGCACAGGATTGTCCCTACATTGGCACAGCCTTGCCCTTGAGCCGCAAATCCATATCTGTTATACTTGGTACAGTCAAAAATTTGTAATGCAGCCGCTCCGGCCGGGAGCGGCTGTTTTTATTTCTGAGTAAAGGTGGTGGTTTTTATCCATAGCATACTGCAAAAGCTCCGCAGGGCATTAAAAAATGAGCGGGGTGAGGCCAACTACTTTTCCACGGTAGTGTTTATCTTCATTGCCGTTGTTTTGCTGGCCTTTATCATCGACCTGTTCGGCATCATCTCTACAAAACAGGAGCTGGACCATGCAGCCGATCAGATGGTCAAGCAGATCCAGTTGTCCGGCGGCATCAACAGCGAGACGGATGCCCTCTTTGATTTCCTCTGTTCGGAGATCGAGGGAGCCGACAATATCACCTATTCGATTGACGCCACATATAAATCTCCCACACCTTCCGGGATGTCCCGGGCCATCCAGCTGGGGACACCTTTCTATATCACCATTGAGGGGGATGCCAAGCTGGGCGGCTTCTGGAATCTGGATCTGGTCAACATCACGGTGGTGGCCCGCGGCTCCGGCGTCAGCGAACATTACTGGAAGTGAGGTGGCCTATGAAGCGTTTTTTCTCACGGCTGCATCGGCCGCTTCGCAACGAGCGGGGGGAGATCACCTTCTTCGCCTGCTTCTTTGTGGTTGGAGTCGTCATGCTCATCTCTTTCCTGCTACTGTATGCCTCGGTGAGAATTACTTGCATCAACATCCGCAACGGGGCTAAAATGGAGCTGAACAATCTGAGCGCCACCATCTACGCAGATACCTACCGCTCCCAACGGGAAACCAATTTTGAAGAGTATTTACGCACCCTCTACTCCAGCCGGGACTACACAGAAATGCTGGAGGCCACAGTTGCCGGCGGCCTTGCCGAAAAGATCCCTCTCTCTACCGATGACTACCCAGTTTCCGACCTCAACCTTGAATTCAATGTGGTGGGTGATCGTGTGGAGTACATCTTTTACTGTGATGTTGACTTTTATGTGCGGATGTTTGGACATAGTTATCCTACCATCACCCAGCGGGTAGAGCTGACCGGGTACCACAACACCAAATTTTAGCTGTGCTGTTGAAAATTCAGTCAGAACTACAGTATAGGCTTTATATAACAGCAAAAAAGGAGTGTAGCACACATGAAGAAGTTTTTTCAATCCAAAGGCTTTATCGTTACTTCGCTGACTGTCCTCTGTGTTGCCATCCTGGGCGTCTGCTGGTTCGCCAGCCGGGACTGCACAGAAGATTTCAAGCCGGAAGAATCCCCGCCCAGCAGCACGACCAGCGATTGGTCGGATGGCGGTACACAGACAGATGGTGAGAGCGGAGCCGGAGCCTATACGCCCGGCCAGTCCTCCAGTCCTGAAGAGGAGTACCCCAAGGTGACCTCTGAAACTGAGGATGAAGTCGTGATCGACTTCACGGACACGGAGAAACCGGAAACAACGCCCCCGCCCGCGCCAGAAGGGAAAACCGAGCGGGAAGACCCCGGTGAAGATCATCCGGTCAATCCTGACCCGGAAGTGCCCAAGGTCACCACTCCCCCTGCGGAAAAGGAGCCGGCCAATAACGAGCCGGCCCCCGGAGCCAGCAATGGCAACGGCGCTGTGTATGATCCAGTGTTTGGGTGGGTAGTTCCCGGCGATGTTCAACAGTCTGTTGGTGATAGTGATGGTGACATCAACAAGCAAGTCGGCAATATGGGCTGACCCATCTACAACTGAATATAACCTTGATTGGCCGTCACAGAGCTGTGGCGGCCTTTCTATTTTAAGAAGAACGGAGTGTGATGTATTTGAAGCGACTTCTCGCCCTCCTGTGCAGCCTTGCCCTGGTATTTTGTTTGCTCCCTTCCACTGCGTTTGCAGAGGGCGGTAACGGAAATATTGACGGCGGTGGCGGCAGCATGGGCCAAGGCCCATCCTCTAATTTCTGGAATCCTGGAAATGATGGTGTGCGAATCACCGTTGTGGATGCCGATAGCGGTACAGCAATATCTTCCCCCGTAGACTTCTCCAACCGGGTACAAAAAAACAGCGTCCTGCACTTTGGGAAAGTCAACAAGTTACAGTATCTGGGCGGCACCGCACTCTCCCTCCAGTCTGGCGTGGCATACTCCTGCATCAAACCAGCGCAGTCTATGCCCACCATCGTCAGCAGCAAGGGGCAGAGCAATATTGAGGCCATCAAGCGGTATTTTTGTTCGGAATATGCCTGCCAGATGGTTGCCCAGGCGGCCGGTGTGGACTATGGGCGGATGATCGCTGGCGACTATAAGCTGCTGATCGAGCCCATTGCATACTTTACGCATAACGGCCAGTATTACTGTATGACCGCTACAGAGGCGGCGCTGTATGACCAAAAATCCGGCGGGGCGCTTCGGAAAACCATGACTTCCCTCACCCACAAGAATCTGCCTCTGTCGATGTTTTTGGAATTTAGCGATCTCGGCCTGCCCGCATGGACAGGCAGCACCACAAGCAAGCAGAGCAACGCTGACATCATCAGCAGTCTGGGCGTCGGCATCGTCTGGTTTGATGAGCGCCCGCCCGAAGGGGAAATTGAAGCGCCCGATGTAGAATATCGGGTAGACACGGATGTGATCACATCCGTCACTCTGCGGACGGATACGGATTTAACACCGGACAATCCGGCCTCGGTGACCTTCCATATTCTCGGCACCACCTACCGGGTCAATGATATAGTCATCCCGGCGGGCGACAGCCAGGTGGTCTGGGTCAAGTGGCACACGCCCTCCACTCCACAGTCGGTAACCATCACGGTTTCCGTCAGCGGAGCCTATACCGCACAAGATACCTTTGTTGCGGAGATCGTGGACTTGAACGAACATATCCCTCCAGATCCGACAGCAACGGATACCAACCCCAACTACACCGTGCCCTCACTCCCCAATGAGCCGCAGAAGCTCACTGCCAACTGGGGTATATGGAGCTGCTACTGGGTACCGGTTTGGGTTTGGTGTGACCACGATGACTGGGGGCACTGGGTCGATGAAGGCTATTGGGAATACGAGTACACCGGCTATTCTGCCTCCACCAGCGGTGTGATGTCCCTGATGCCGGATGATATTGTGCCCACGGCCTCCGGGAAGTCAATGAAGAGCGGGTATGGCGTCAAGCAGGATGTGACAGCCACCCTTTCTACCGACGCGCCCACCAGCCATATCACCCATCCGCAGACGGCATTTTCCGTGTTTCCCGAGTTCCAGTACGAAACATACTTACGCCTTCTGCAGCGGGTGTCCAGCGGCCGGAGTGCCAAATTCACTTTCCAGCCCAACGAGTTCTCTACCTATAACCGGGCTGTGCATTTCAGTCCGTTATGGTTCCCGGATTCCACAGATTATACCGTCTTCACCCAAGTCTGGGACACCTGGACCCCTGATGGAATGTTGAGCATCAACCTGAACGACTATGTTTCAATCGATGGGAGCCGTTATGATGATTGGTACACCAACCGCGAGTAGCCTGTGGCCGGCATACCTGCGCACCTTTTTCTCTGTTGTGGCTGGTTTTGCTGTTTACGATATTCTATATAGGCGGGTGCCGGATCGGGCGCTCGCCTTTTTTATGCCCTTCGCCGCTCTGGCTCCGCTGCTCAAGGTCTGCCTTGCCGGGGACGGTGGGCAGCTCTGGCCCACCGTTGCCGAGGCTTTGGCGGGGGCATTGCTTGGCTTTTGCATCCCTCTGGCTGCTGCCATGGCAACGGGTGGAACTGGGCTTGGAGGAGGCGATATTAAATTCTGTGGGATACTTGGGCTGATTTACGGCCCTTCCGGGATGGCTCTGGTTTTCTTTGTGGCCGCAGTCTTTGCCATGCCGATGGTCCTTCTGTTCCGAAGGCTTTCCCGGCTCCGCCAGCCCATCGCCATCCCGTTCTTACCTTTTCTTGCCTGCGGCTGCTCTGTTGCAACGCTGGCTGAACTATTTTTATGACAGGAGAATGTGCTTATGAAACTCAACAACCGATTTATTTTCGGTATTTTGTCCCTGGTATTGGCAGCAGTCATTGCTTTTGTGGCTCTGCCCACCATTGCCCGGCAGACCAACGGGAAAACGGAAATTGTCCGCATCACCCAGCCTGTGCTCAAAGGCGAGCAGGTCACAAAAGAAAACGCCGAGGTTGTGGAGGTCGGCGGCTACAACCTTCCCGCCAATGTGGCTCACAGTCTTGATGATGTGGAGGGCCTGTATGTGACGGCCGATCTGGCTGCGGGCGACTATATTCTCACCAGTAAGGTGAGCAGCGTCCCGATTTCCTCCGATGTGGCGCTCAATGACATCCCCTCTGGTAAGGTTGCTATCTCTCTGACCGTAAAAACACTGGCCTCCGGGCTGTCGGATAAGCTCCAGCCCAATGATATTGTCCGCATCTATCACTTCCTGGAGACTGCGGAAGAAGTACCCGAACTGCGTTTTGTCAAGGTCCTTTCCGTCACGGATTCTGATGGTATCAATGTGGACAATACCAAAGAGCCCACAGAAGATGAAGAGCCGCAGCAGTCTGCTACCATCACAGTGCTGGCAAGCCCAGAGCAGGCCCGCATCATCACTGAGTTGGAGAACGACGGCGTAGCTCATGTGGCCCTGATCTCCCGCAACAATGACCAGCTGGCTGAAGAACTGCTGGCCGAACAGGACAAGACGCTCCAGGAAATTTACTTCCCGGAAACGCTGGTGGATGAAAACGCTGATGCGCAAAGCAGCGAGCCTGCCGCCGAAGGAGACGTCGAAAACACCGAAGGGGGCGAGCCTGAAACCGTCTCCCCTGAAAGCGGCCAGGAGGATAGCAAATAACCAGGGCGGTGAATCGCTTCACCGCCCTGGTTTTACCATCAGGTATTTGTTTGGATGAGTTTGTCCTCGTTGATCAGGAACAGGCTGGGATTCTGTCCGGCCATATCAAGCAGCCGTGGAGTAAAGCCGCTCTTGGAAAACACCCCGTAGAGGAACTGATAGCCTTTGAATGCTGATTGGATTTCTGCGGACACCTGCACTTTGTCCCGCAGGGCAAAGAAAACCGGCGCATCCACTGGCTTGACATGGAACTTGCATTCGCCGGCAAAGACCTGATGATTCTGGTGGTCTACCGCCATTACATCGATTTCGGTATCGCTGTCAAGGTCATTCAGCCAATAGGCCCCTATACGGGATGGCGTAAATGGAATTTCCCTGTTTCTGCACAAGTCCGCAAAAACGGCCCTGCAGACATCCTCATAAGCAAAGGCTACAAACTTTTGTTCAAAATCTTTTTCGATCTCGTCCATGACGAGCCGGGAGTTATCCAATTCCAGTTCTCCCTTATACGGGTAGACATACCGGAACCAGAAGCGCACAAAGTTATCTTGTATGAAGTAAAGCCCTTTGCGGGACTTCTCTGGATTTTTCTCCGTCACAGGCGTGTCCTTGACGATAAAGCCCAAATCGCTGAGGGTAGAGAGATAAGGCGTCAGGCCGGAAGTCTCGATCCCCATAGCGCCGGCGATTTTACCCAGCTTATGATTGCCCTCCGCTATCACTCGGATAATGGAAAAATAGTTTACGGCTGAGGTCACTTCATCTTTCAGCAGGAAGTTGGGCTCCTCATATAAAAAGCCGTTTTTCGAGAGGATAACAGATTCCACTTGCTGCAGCAAATCGTCCCGCTCATTAAAGAACTCCAGATACTTGGGTACGCCGCCTGTGATTGAGTATTGCTTCACCGCATCTTCAAACGAAAGGCTCTGTGCCGCATACACATCCGGGAATGGCAGCGGAGCAAGGCGGATCTGCGCGGTCCGGCGCCCATACAGCGGGCTGTCATATGAGAGGGCATACTTTTGCATCATTCCGATCAGTGAGCCACAGAGGATCAACATCACATTACTGTCCTTGAGGATCTCGTCCCATGCGTTTTGGAGAATGGAGGGGAACGCCGGATTCGATTTGACCAGATACGGGAACTCATCGATCACGAGCACCTTTTTCTCCTCCGGACGGTATTCCGAAATCACACGGAACAAATCCAGCCAATCGGAAAATGCGACTCTCTGCAGCATAGGATTTTTCGTGATCCGTGCGGCAACACTGGCAAGCCGCTTCATGCTCTGGGATTCTACTTCCTCTGTTGCGAGAAAGTAAAAAGCGAGCTTGTCTTTGATGAACTCTTTGATAAGCGTCGTTTTTCCCACGCGCCGTCTGCCATAGATAACAACAAAGCCGCCGTCTGTTGGATACGCGGTTTCAAGGGATTCCAACTCCCTGCGTCTGCCGATAAATTTCATATTGCTACCTCCTTTATCATAATTTATTTTATGATAATTTCATTTATATTATACAACTGACAATGAAAAAGTCAAGGGGTATCCCACCTCTTTTGAAAGGAGCCTTCGACTATGGGAAAAGTTATTACCGTCTGGGGCAGCCCAGGGAGCGGAAAAAGTATGTTTTCCTGCATTCTGGCAAAAGCCCTGACCCGCGACAAGCGGAAAGCGATCATCATCAATGCGGAAATCAGTGTCCCCATGCTCCCTGTCTGGCTGCCGGAGCAGATCATTCAGACCAATGCCTCCGTAGGGCAGGTACTGAGCAGCGTGGAAATCGATACCTCTTTGGTGGCAGGGCATGTTACCGTGCTCAAAAGTTATCCCTTCATTGGCGTGATGGGCTATGCTGCCGGTGAAAATCCGTTGAGTTACCCGGAAGTCAAGTACGCCATGGTACTCCAGCTGGTCAATGCCGCCGCAAGGCTTGTGGATTTCGTCATTCTGGACTGTAGCTCCAATATGACGAATGTGTTCACGCCTGCCGCCATTGAGTCAGGGGATCTGGTCATTCGCATCCTGACGCCTGACCTCAAAGGTGTTAATTACTTAAAGGCCCACCAACCCCTGTTGGGAGACGGACGCTTCCATTACGATCAGCATATGACCTTTGCCGGTATGGCCCGCCCCTTCCATGCGCTGGATGAGATGGGCCATATCATCGGCGGCTGGGACGGTCTTCTGCCTTATGGCAAGGAGATTGACCGTTGCGCCACCGAAGGAGGGATGTTCCAGGCCATCAAATACTGCAACCCCAAATACACAGCTTCACTCAACAAGGTTTTGGATGCGCTGGAACAGATGGAACTGGCTGACGATGCCGCAGAGGATGATGTAAGCGAAACCGAGCATTTTGAGGAGGAAACTGCCGATGAATAATCTCAATGACATTTTCTTCGCACCTTCGGCAAATCAGGAACTTACCTACGAACAGATTCTGGAAGATGTACAGCGGTACTTTGCGGAAAACCACGCCGCCACGATTGCAGAGGCCGGCGATGGAAATACCGACCGCGCCTCCTCCCTTTTGAAAGAACTGATGGTGCAGTACATCGTCAAGCGAAAATACGCCATCGAGGGGCTGACCACGGAGGAGCTGTGCGAGAAGCTCTATGAGGACATGGCCGGGTACTCCTTCCTGAAAAAGTGGATCTACAAGCCTGGTATTGAGGAGGTCAACATCAATGCTTACAACGACATTGAGGTAATTGAAGCCGGCGGACGCAGCGTTAAGATCCCGGACAAGTTTTCCTCCCCACAGCACGCCATTGATGTGGTCCGGCGTATGCTCAACGCCTGCGGCATGGTCATAGATGATACCATGCCCAGCGTGATCGGTTTTCTGGATAAGAATGTGCGTATCTCTGTGGATAAGACACCGATTGTTGACCCGGAGGTGGGGATCAACGCCTCCATCCGTATCGTGAATCAGCAAACGGTTTCCGCACAGAAGCTGCTGGACTCCGGCAGCGCATCCGCGGAAATGCTCCATTTTCTGACCGCCTGCATCCGCTATGGCGTATCCGTCTGCATTGCCGGGGCCACCGGCTCCGGCAAAACTACCATCATGGCATGGCTGTTGTCCCAGGTCCCTGACAACCGCCGCCTCATCACGATTGAGGAAGGCAGCCGCGAATTTGATCTGGTCAAGCGGGACGAAAATGGAAACATTCTGAATTCCGTAGTCCATCTGCTCACCCGGCCCAGTGAAAATCCATCCTTGAACATCAACCAGGACTTCCTGCTGGAGCGGGTCCTTCGCAAGCACCCGGATGTGATCGGCGTCGGTGAAATGCGGTCTGCGGCAGAAAGCCTGTCCGCTGCTGAAAGCTCCCGTACCGGCCATACCGTCTGCACCACAATCCACTCTAACAGTTGCGCCTCCACTTACCGGCGCATGATGACGCTGGCAAAGCGAAAGTATATGATGGGCGATGATGTTTTGATGCAGATCATGGTCGAAGCCTATCCAATCATCGTGTTCACAAAGCAGTTGGAAGACCGGAGCCGTAAAATCATGGAGATCATCGAAGGAGAAGGCTGCGAGGGGGAACGGCTGATTTACCGCACCCTCTACTCTTACAATGTGCTGGACAATACTGTTGATGCAGATGGACGGCCTCTTGTGGTCGGCCGCCACAAAAAAGTTTCCGAGATGTCCAGCTCATTGCAGAAGCGTCTCCTGGACAATGGGATTTCCCATAAGGAGCTGGATGAATTTCTTGAGCACGACAAGGAGGTGTTGAACGGATGCCGTGGGTTTACATCATATGCTTCGCCCTCATCGCCGCTGGACTCCTAACGCTGTTTGGTGTGCGGCCGGGCGATTTCATTGATGCGCTTTTCCGGTCACAGCGCAAGTCGGCCACTCTGACCGATGAACTGAATGTTCTGATGGGCACTCCGGCCAAAGGCTTCTTTAATCAGGACTTTGAATTGAAGCAGATTCTCAAAGGCACCGGGCGGGCTGACCGGTATGAAGCAGTCAAACGGCTGTCTCTGATCCTATTCGCGGTGGGCGGTGCCCTGGCGCTGCTGATTGGCAATGTGTACATGGTCCCGATTTTAGGGATCGGATTTTCACTCGCTCCTATTTGGTATCTGCGCAGCACCGCAGCCAGTTATAAAAAGCATTTGAATGAAGAACTGGAAACGGCCATCTCCATCATCACCACTTCCTACCTGCGCACGGAGGACCTGATCCGGGCAGTCAAGGAAAACCTGCCCTACATCAATGAGCCGGTGAAGGCCAATTTTGAGGCATTTGTCTATGAGGCAGAGTTGATCAACGCAAATACTACGAGTGCCATCAATTCGCTCAAAATGAAGATTCCAAACCGTGTTTTCCATGAGTGGGCTAACATCCTCATTCAGTGCCAGTCTGACCGGGCCATGAAAAATACGCTGCCTACCATCGCCCAGAAGTTTTCTGATGTTCGTGTGGTGCAGTCGGAGCTGGAGGCTATGATGCAGGGGCCGCGCCGGGAGGCGATCACGATGATGTTCCTTGTGATCGCCAATGTACCGCTGCTTTATTTCCTGAATGAAGATTGGTTTCACACGCTGCTCTTCACCACGCCGGGCAAAATCGCTTTGGCAATCTGCGCAGCCATTATCCTGTTTGCCCTGACCCAGATCATGAAACTGAGCAGGCCCATTGAATATGGAGGTGACAGCGCATGACGCTTTTAGCTCTCACAGCAGTGCTTTGTTTCGGCTTTGCCGTCTATAACCTGACTTGTGCCTTTGCGGAATTCCCACCAAGCGCACCTCCCGTATGAGGCTTCTGGCCCGCAAGCAGCAGGGCGGAAAGGCCGAGAAACTGCTGGATGTCTATATCACCAAAAGCGCCGGCCTGATCGCTCCGTACCTGAAGTTGGACAAGCTCAAGCGGAATAAACTGCAGCGGGCGCTGGACATTGCCGCCATGGAGCTGACACCGGAAGTCTACACCGCCCGGGCCTGGGTCACAGCCGGGGCAGTCGGCCTCAGTTCTCTGCTGATGGCGTTTCTGATACCGCTTATGGTGCCTGTTCTGATTGGTCTGGCCGTGGCGCTGTGGTTTTCAACCTACTACAAGGTTTTTGACTTTGTGAAAAAGCGGCGCAAGCTCATTGAGAATGAGATCCCGCGCTTTGCCCTTACCATCGGGCAGAATTTGGAAAACGACCGGGATGTGCTGAAGATCCTTACTTCCTACCGCCGGGTGGCGGGAAAAGACTTCGGCGCGGAGCTGGACCAGACGATTGCCGACATGAAGACCGGAAACTATGAAAACGCCCTCATCCATTTTGAAACCCGCATCGGCAGCCCCATGCTGTCTGATGTAATCCGGGGACTGATCGGTGTTCTTCGCGGCGATGACCAGCGGATGTACTTCAAGATGATCTGTTTTGATATGCGACAGATTGAGCAGAACAATCTGAAAAAGGAAGCTGCCAAGCGTCCCAAGAAAATCCAGCGTTACTCCATGATGATGCTCATCTGTATCATGATCATCTATCTGGTGGTCCTCTGTACCGAGGTTATGGGCTCCTTGGGCGCTTTCTTTGGATAATCGGACTGCGAATGGAACGGCCCCACATCTGAATGTGAGGGCCGTTTCCTATAAGAGCTCTATGGTTTTCTCTGCAAGATACAGCGGAAGATTCGTGATAAATGATGATGCACATTCGAGGTGTCCACATTTTTCTTTGTTTTGCAATTCATTTTTTCACATTTTTCTGAATGTATGAAGCAGAAAAAACACATTTTTCTACCTCTTGCAGTGTAAAGGAGGTAAGTGCTTGTTCTATAGCGGATTTTTGTAGCGGTAGTCAGCTGCCGTCATTTATTTCTGGGCCAGCCTGTCATATACAGGCCGGCCCTTATTTTAAGGAGACTTTTATGCCTAAGAAAAAATTTTCCCCGTCTGGTGGCGCACGGGAAGAAAAGCGCCGTTTCCGATGGCTTCTGTATCAAAAGCCGAAAGCCTATCCCAGCCGGCCCATTTCCAATAAAAAGGACATGCTCAAACCGATTCGTCGTTCTTGAGCGGTGAGCAGTCTTTTTATAAAACCATCAACATCAAAACAATAAAATTTCAGGAGGTCTTACCATGAGAAACTTTACCACCCGTATCCAGAACAAGGCGAATGCACTGGCCCTTCGTGCCCGTATGGCGCTTTCCAACCAGCGCGGTGATTTTTACATTTCGGACGCTGTTAAGATCATCATCGCCGTAGTGCTGGGCGCCCTTCTTCTGGCGGCCCTGACCCTCATTTTCAACGACACGGTGATTCCGCGTATCACCAGCGAGATCGAGGGCCTGTTTGGCTAAAATCACCGGCGGGGATCGGTCTGTGGGTTTCCACGGCCGGTCCCCGCTTTTTTAGTTTTTGAAAAAACGAATAACGGAGGTAGACGATTAAAACATCCTGCAAAATTTGTTCTTTCCTGCGGGCTGTTCGCGGAAACTGGCGGAACGCTATCTTTGGAAGCTGCGATTGCGGCCACTGCATGTGCGGCCGGACAACACCCTGTTCCGGTTTTCTTCTGGCTGTGGATGAGTGCGGACAGGTTATGCTGCTTTCTGCCGAGGACATCCAAAGACTATCCGGAGAAACTGTAGATTCGTCTGAGTGCATTGCCATTTTGTCCCGGCGCGCCTTTGACGCCGCCTTTTCCAAGTACATCGAATGGCACACACCGGAGCCTTCCGCCTGTGCGCTCAGACAACTTTCTCTGGACCCGGGCTGCAATTAACACTGTTTTTTCACACTGAAAGACGCCTTTGCGCCGTCATCTATACGCATTTGGAGGTGATGATTTTTATGACGAAGCAAAAACATATCCAATGCCCTTATTGCCATGCTAACGCCTCTCTTCGCCCCGCCAGCACAGTCTATGGCTGTAACCGCCGTTCCCAGGGCAAATATATCTATCTCTGTGATCGCTGGCCGGCTTGTGATGCCTATGTGAGTGCCCATGACCGGACACACCGGCCTATGGGGACTCTGGCAAATGGGGATCTCCGGCACAAACGAATCCTGGCCCACCGGGCGCTGGAGCATCCGCAGCAGAGCCGGCACCTGGAAAAATGGGAGGTCAACCACTGGCCCCCGGCCCAACTGGGCCTCA
>ENA-OQKO01001359-OQKO01001359.1-human-gut-metagenome-genome-assembly--contig:-NODE-1359-length-14829-cov-2.742552_pt1 | contig 14829 bp, 11 predicted proteins | sample MGYA00242777_ERZ504796 | MGnify/ENA primary metagenome ERZ504796 (study PRJEB26092, sample SAMD00036404) | human gut metagenome | host: Homo sapiens | study: EMG produced TPA metagenomics assembly of... | reverse complement strand
AGTGAGGCCTTTACGAATGCTGCATTAGGTAAAGTTTCAAGTGTTGTCCCAGACTTGGATACAACGATAAATAAGGAATGTGCAATATCAACGCTTGCTAAAACTGCTGCTGCGTCATCTGGATCAACATTGCTGATGAACTTTGCTTCCATCTTGAAGGTGTTGTTTGCCTTTGCCCAGTTCTCAAGTGCGATATAAAGAGCACGAGGACCAAGATCACTTCCGCCGATACCGATCTGAACAACGGTGGTGAACTTCTCGCCATTTTCATTGGTGATCTCACCTGCGTGAACCTTGTTTGCAAAATCAGCTGCCTTCTTCTGCTGTGCTACATAAAACTCGCGCTTGTCAACGCCGTCTGCAACAACAGCCTTTCCAAGCTGTACACGAGCAAGGTGATGAAGAACCATACGGTTTTCTCCAGTGTTGATAACGGCACCGTTGTAAAGCTCCTCAAATTTTTCAGAAAGCTCAGCCTCGTTAGCCAGCTTTTCAAGAGCGGCAAGAACAGTCTCGTCAACCTCTTTTGCAGCGTAATTGTAGCATAATCCAGCTGCCATCGGTACGCTGTATTTTGCGACACGCTCAGCTCCGTTTTCTCCAGACATTGCCTTGGCGATATCGACATGATTTTTCAGTTTGGAAAGCTCGCCATAAGAAGCAAGTGTATCCAGATTTTTCCATGCTGCCATAATAAAATCCTCCTTATATAGGTGGCACCGTACATGACGCGTTGTATGTGGTCATGCCAAAGGCCATCTCCAAGACTGATTATACATAAAAACATCAAGGATTTCAACTTGCTTTTTACTTGCGTTTTTAATTTGTGTGTGATAAGCTGAGTGCAGAGACTGGCAGCAATCCAAGAAGATCGTACAGATAAAGATTGCTCTTGGTTTTATCGGAAATTGAAAGGGAGAAAAACAATGGAGGAGAGAAAAAAAGAAGTTCTTAGGGTGTATAACAGAAAGACGGTAAAAGGACAGTATCCGAATGGGTTAGCATATAGCGTACATCTGTCGGTAAAGGAAAATGAAGAGGAGTGTCCACTGCACAACAATTATGGTTTGGTATTTCCAAAAGCATGGGTGAATGAGGATAATGTGATTGTACCAAGCTTTGTTGGCAATTTAAAAGTAGCAGCAGTAAAAAAGGATGGGGCAGTTACCTATTTAATTACGGGAGAAGACTGGAAATCTGATGGAAGTGTGAACAGCGAAAACAAGGGATCTTTTTGGAGTTGGAGCACAGCTGATTTTCTGACTTTTGACGAATGGGGGATTTGCTCAGGGGCACAGCTGTGTGAAAAAACAGGCTTGACGCTTCAGGCCATTCGAATGATCGTTCAGCTTGCAATACCGGATGAAATGGCACAATGTTTTAAACATCATTGGAATGCCCTTCATGCAAAAAGGCAGATGACAGAGCCAAAATTAAAATTCCCACTTGCGCGGGGACTTGCTGATCCGGTGGTTTTGTTATGGAAGGATGACTATTATTTTATTGCGACGAACGACAATGAGAATGACATTGGTTTCTATGTGAGAAAAGCGCATGAGCTAGAGGATTTGTTTGCAAAAGATGTAAAGACGTATAAGATTTTGGATAAGGATACGGAAAATGGGTTTGTTCAGCTGTTTTGGGCACCGGAATTTCATGTGTTGAATGGAAGTTTGTATTTGCTGTTTACAGTCAGTGATTCTGAATGGAATCCGCAGTGCCATATTATGAAGTTAAAAGAAAATGGCGACATCTTAAATCCGAAAGATTGGGAAAAGCCAATCCGTGTAAGAAGGGCAAATGGAGGCTTTTTGTCAGAAAAAGGCATTAATATTGATATGACACCTGTAAAGTCGGGAGAACGCTATTTTTACGTGTGGTCTCATCGAAAGAACATTGGAACACCGCTTGATACAGGCTCGATGTTAATGATTGCCGAATTTGATCCAGTGCATCCAGAACGGCTGATTAGCGAACCTAAGTGCTTGTCCAGACCACTGTATGGCTTTGAAAATACGGAGCATACAATTAATAACGAAGGACCGTATGCATTTTATTACAATAACAAAATTTATTTGGCCTATTCGGGAGGCGATGCGAGAGGATATCTGTATGCAATCGGCATGTTGACGGCAAATGATGGAGATGATCTTTGTGATTTGTCTGTGTGGGAAAAAGCGAAGACACCGATAGCTAGCTTTGCAACAATTCCAGGCGAGTATGGTCCGGGGCACAATTCATTTTTCTGGGATCGGGATCAAAATTTGTGGATTGCCTATCACGCGGTTACAAGCTTTGAGGAAAAGATTGTGTCAAGTGGAATGAGACGTGTCTATTTTGAACAGGATAAAACACCGAGATTTGATGTCATCGTTGAATAAGGAAACAATAAAAAGTGGAGGAGCGAATGAGCTTCTCCACTTTTTGTATGAAAAAATTAAATGCGTTTAAATACTGGCATTGAATCAAGCGGTGCGTCTGCGGTGATTGTCTGGCCACCATTGTAAATCTTATGGTCTCTTGTATCTTCCCACTTGCCGGCTGGCAGATAAACTTCACGCTCAAACTGATTTAAGTGGAAGATTGGAGCAACCAGGTAGTCGCTTCCGAACATGTACTGATCCTGCAGCTCCCAGCACTTTGAATCCTCTGGGAACTCATAGAACATTGTACGAATTAATGGAGAGCCGTTTGATGAAGCTTCTTCGTAGAGCTGCTTGATGTAATCATGCATCTCGATACGGATATCATAATATTTCTTCATGATGCGGTAATTTTCCTCACCGTAGCTCCATAGCTCATTTGGCTGTCCTGTATGAAGGTAGCCGCCACCCCAGTCGCGTGTATCAAGCGGTGGAATGTTGTAAGGACCGCGGTCGCCGTGCATACGAAGAACTGCAGAGTAAACAGCAAACTCATACCAGCGAATTAAAAGCTGCTGGAAATCTGGATCATTTACATCATCAGTCATGAAGCCGCCGACATCTGTTGTCCACCACGGGATTCCGGCAAGACCCATATTTAAGCCTGCCTGAAGCTGGTCATAGAATGCCTCAAAGGTACTTGGAACATCGCCAGACCATACAACATTGCCGTACTTCTGGCTGCCGGCCCATGCACAGCGAAGTAAATTAACAACGGTGCCGTCACCAAGATCCTTCATGTTGTCATAGAAAACGCGGCTGTACAGCTGTGGATAAATATTAGAGCAGGAGAGAGCAGGACCTGCAATGTAGCGGTAATGGTCGAAATCGTATACACCGTAATCAGGCTCGGAGTTGTCAAGCCAGAATGCGTCGATGCCAAAATCATAATAATTTTTCTTGCAGATTTCCCATACATATTTTCTTGTTTCAGGATTAAATACATCGATCTAAACACAGTCACCCTGTTAGTCGTAAGTTTGTGCTGCACCGCGCTCAGCCCGGATAACAAGACAGCGATCCATCATTGGCTGGAAGTTTTCGCTCTTTCTGTCAACTGATGGCCATACAGAAACTATTACCTTAATGCCCATGGAGTGGAGTTCATCTACCATTGCCTTAGGATCAGGCCAGTAGGTGGTATCAAATTTCCAGTCACCCTGAACAGTCCAGTGGAAGAAGTCGATTACGATCTGGTCAATATGGATGCCTTCCTTCTGGTACTGACGTGCAACGCTAAGAACTTCATCCTGTGTGCGGTAACGAAGCTTGCACTGCCAAAGTCCCATACGATCCTCAGGAAACATCGGTGCGCGTCCTGTCACGGCTGTATAATTTTCCAAAATCTGCTTTGGTCCGTCAGCAACTGTAAGCCAATAATCCATCTGCTTGGTGGAACGTGCAGTCCATTCAGTATAGTTCTTTCCAAATGTGACCTGTCCGACAGCCGGATTGTTCCACAACATACCATAGCCGAGATTGGATACAGCAAAAGGAACACTTATCTGGGAATTTCTCTGGGCAAGCTCAAGGGTACATCCCTTTAAATCCATGTAAGCTTGCTGATACTGACCCATGCCGAAGATCTTCTCACCGTCATTGCTGTCAAATTTTAAATTCAGACTGAATTCGCTTCCGCCAATGATGCCCTTCCACTCGCGGTTTACAGTTTTTAAGCAGCGGCTTTCGCGGCTCAATGTGCCATCGTAGCTGCGATAATACTCGCGTAAAAACTGTTTGCCGTCACGGTAAAATGTGATAACGCCTGCAAAGTTAACAACGGCGCATATGCGTCCATTTGTGATAGAGGCAGACTCACGCTTATCAATAGTGCCGTCACCAACCCAGTGGTCAACTTCGTGACACTCTACATCAGCATGTGAACTTTCTGGTGTTTCTGTAAGTGCCCAGTCTTGATTTGATAATTCTGGGAGCATGGTTGCACGAACACGAAGAGAATTTTTGCCCCACGGCTCAATACGAAGCATTTCGCCGCCATTTCTAGCGATTAGAACGCCATTTGCTGTTTCAAATTGCATAGAAAACCTCCTTATAAATAGTGCGATAAGTATCGCAATTTTCTTCTGCTTGTATTATACTAACAAAACAAAGAAAATACTTGACCATTTTTCACAGATTCTGACACAGAATTGATTTTACAGTTCACACGTTGCGTGCGATTTTGCGAATGAGCGTCTTGTGAACTGCAACAAGAAGGAGATTTTCAATGAACAAACTAGAATTTGCTCGTATTCATGAAATGCAGTTTCACGGAGATATTCGTTTTCATCTGCGTCTTCATGAAATGACAAAAGAACCTCTCTGGCCAGAGCCAGTACCGCCGCATTGGCATGAGGAGTATGAGTTTTTGGTGATTACAAGAGGTACTGGAACGGCTTGTCTTAATACAAGAACAATGCACATTGAGCCTGGGGATATTTTATTTATAAATGCAGGGATTGTGCATTCATTTAGGGGGAATGAGAAAAATCCGTTGGCTTTTTATGCGCTTGATTTTGGAAGAGAGCTTATAAGCAGCTATGGCAATGATGATATTCAGCAAAAATATATCAGCCGTCAGGTAAATGGTGAGCTTATTTTCAGAGACCATTTCAAAAAGGATGATGCTATGTGGCCGTATATTGAAGAACCACTAGAAGAAATACGCACTCTTTGCAGTAAGGAAATGGCAAAAAATGAGCTTCTGATTAAATCAAGTCTGCTTCGTATATGGCATTATCTGTGCCTCGATGCAGAAGCAACGTCGATTCCTCTAAAGAAAAAGGATGATGAACGAGTGCGTCTGATAAAGCAGATTTTGCAGTATATACAGGAAAATTATGAAAAGAATTTAACGTTGTGTGGCCTTGCAGCATATTTTCATATGAGTGAGGGACAGTTTTGCCGTTTCTTTAAATCGCAGGTGGGGATGACGGCAATCGAATACCTCAATTATTATCGGATTGGAGTATCGTGTGACCGTCTTCGCGAGTCGGATACGCCAATCAGTGAGATTGCAATTGGCTGTGGCTACAACAATATCAGCTATTTTAACCGAACCTTTCGAAAATATATGCACTGCACACCGGGAGAGTATCGGGTGAAAAAATAGACTGAATATAGCAATTTTTGAGAAAGATTAAAGAAATAAATGAAGTCTCCACGCCCATGCGGTGCATAGCTCCTATGGACGTGGTATCAAAAGCGGAGCTTCGCTCTGAAAATACACACTAAAAGCTATGACCGATGTTTGTAAAGTTTTTGATGCCGTGCTACTTACGTCTCTCGAACGTAGACGAATGAGCCTATCGCTAGCCGTGCATGCAAAGGACTGTTCACGAAGTCCTCTATCCATTGGCGAATGAAACCTTTGGAATACTTAGATCCGGATCTTTTCAACCTGCCTTGCAGGGCGCGTCCGGATGACGCAGTTCTACTACTTATTTCTTTTTATTTGCAGCACGTTGTTTCTGTCTATTAAGAACTGAGCTTGGATTTAAGCTTTCAAATCCGACAGAAGCAGGTGTTGACAAAAATTGGAAATCTTTGCATGCATCCCATGCATGCGGAAACGCTTTTCGAAGGATATTGGCAGCCCCATTACAGTCTGCATTGATGCAATATCCTGCTTTGCACAGATACAATCCTCGCTCAATACGACGGCCTGAGAATACCGGATGTGTCCTTTCCTTTCCGTATACCGGAATCAAGTCACCTGCAGTACAGTCTGCCTTTGAAGTATAGCTTTCTTCCTGCCAGATTACTTCAATGCCGGCAATCAGTGCCTTGTAGGAGATCATCCAACGAAGCCTTTCGTGAGGGATGGAGACAAACTTCTGATTATTCTTCTTACTCATGGATGCGTGTTGCTTCCACAAGCGATTGGTTCCAACAACAAGAATACCGATTCGATGAGCAATACAGTACCGGACAATGGCTGTACTGAGTTTGTGCATTTGATCTTTGAGAAAACAATCATGCTTCAACGAAAGATCGTTCAAAAATGCAGAGGACGCATGACGGTGTTTCTTTCCTTTCGTAAGGATAGATACGGCAGATGCCTTTTGCTTGGCAAAGAACTGATTTGCGGACAGAATGGCACCGCCCTTGTATACAACAGACGAGCCGTCTGTGCATGCGATAGCTGCGATGTTATCAGTTCCCAAATCCATTCCTGCCATATTCGGCAGATCCGGGTAAAAAGGTGGTACCATATCTTCAATGATAAATGTCATGATATACTTTCCATAGTAAGGCTTAAACACAATCTCACGAAGATTAGAAGTATCCTTCAGATAAGAAAGTTGTATCCTGTTAGGATCCATCTTAGGTAATTTCAAAAGACACCCCTTTCCATCTTTTGTCGGATAAAGAGCCGCATCCTGATTTGTCACCTTAAAAGTCTTTTTATCCGCCTTACAATAGCCGGGCATTTTCGGTTTTCCCGTAAAGGAAGAAGGATCTTTCTTATAGGCTTTTAATGCTTCAAGCCAGGCTTTAAAGTCAGTCACTGCCTGTCGTACAATACTTTGTGCTGTTTGCATGGGCAGACCTGCAAAAAAGTCCGGATTCCTGTTTGCGCGCAAAATCCTGTCTAACGACGGATAGGAAAGAACGCGACGACAGGAGAATTTGCCATAAGCTTCTTTCACACACTCAATTTCATCAAAGACAGACTGCTCTAATGGAGTACGATTATCTTTCTTGTCCCACCCTGTAAAGACCTGACGGATACGAAAAAGAGCAGCATTATACAGTGCTTTTGCAAGTTTTGAATACTGCTCTGCAAAAGCAAAGATCTGTTTGAAATTATCTTCTGATAAGATCATTGGAACTGCCTTCTTCATAATGGATGTACCTCTTTACAACAATTTATTTCTATGCTATTATTATATCATAAAAACAAATGGATGTAAAGAGGAAACCAAACATATGTATAAGAAAAAGTCAGGGCAAACGTATTATACCAATCGACACAGTTGTTTTTTATTACAGTATCATATCGTACTGGTAACAAAGTACCGTCGTCCTGTTTTAACCGGGGCTGTTAAAGAACTGATCTATCAGGTAATACAGGATATCTTCGACGAGAAAGATTTGGTAATCTTAGAAATGAATGGGGAAGCTGATCATATCCACATTTTATTTGAAGCAGATCCATTTACTGCACCGGGTACACTGGTAAATGTCATTAAAACCAAAACAAGCCGTTATGCAAGAAAACAGTATGGTGATACCATTCTGAAAAAATCCTGTCAGGATTCCTTGTTTTGGAGCAACAGCTATTTTACTACAATTGCAAACGAAAACAGTTTGCAGCTGATACAAGAATATATTAAAAATCAATAAGCAGCAGCAAAGGCATTCACCCACGCCCATGCGGTGCATAGCTCCTATGGACGTGGTACTCTGCCTACTTTGATAGAAAATTGACAGATCGCGTACAGCGAAGTAGAATAAAAACTGAAATTGACTTAAAATACAAAATTGACTGTATAACAGTCAAGAAGGAGGAAGTATGGCAGAGTGGTTGAAAGATGCAGTTTTCTATGAGATTTATCCGCAGTCTTTTCAGGATACCAACGCAGATGGAATCGGTGATTTTCAGGGAATCATTGATCGTCTAGACTATATTAAGGAGTTGGGTTGCAATGCGATTTGGATGAACCCATGCTTTGCATCTCCATTTGGTGATGCGGGCTATGATGTCTCTGATTATTATACTGCAGCGCCGCGTTACGGAACAAATGAGGATTTAAAGCGACTATTTGATGAAGTACATAAAAGAGGAATGCACATTCTTCTTGATCTGGTTCCAGGTCATACATCGGTGGATCATCCGTGGTTTAAGGAATCTCTTAAAGCTGAGAAAAATCCATATACAGACCGTTACATCTGGACGAACAATATCTGGGATCAGCCAGAGGGCATTGGCTCCATCAAGGGTATTTCCGATCGTGATGGCTGCTGCGTAGTAAATTTCTTCTCTCATCAACCAGCATTAAATTATGGCCATTATATTTGTGAGCACCCATGGCAGCAGCCAATGGACGCCGAGGGACCAAAAGCTACGGTTGCGGAGATGGAAAAGGTAATGCGTTTCTGGCTGAAAATGGGTTGTGATGGATTTCGTGTTGATATGGCAGGTTCTCTTGTAAAGAATGACCCGGATGGTCTTGGAACAATTAAATTGTGGCAGGGCATCCGCCCATTCCTTAGTAAAGAATTTCCAGAGGCAGCGATGGTATCGGAGTGGGGAGAGCCGGATAAGTCCTTACAGGCAGGCTTTGATATGGACTTTCTGCTTCATTTTGGACCATCTCACTACAACGATCTGTTTCGTTGTGAAGAGCCATATTTTTCCTCCAGAGGAAAGGGCAGTGCGGCAGCCTTTGTTGAGAAATATAAGGAGAGCCGCAAGAAGGCAGGCGAAAAGGGCTTAATCTGTATTCCGTCTGGAAACCACGATATGGATCGTTTGGCAAGAACGATGCATGGCGATGAGTTAAAGGTAGCATTTGCATTCCTTTTAACGATGCCGGGTGCGCCGTTTATTTATTATGGAGACGAGATCGGTCTTCGCTATGTGGAAAATCTGGTTTCGGTTGAGGGTGGTTACAACCGTACGGGTTCTCGTTCTCCGATGCAGTGGAATCACAGTGTCAACTTTGGTTTTAGCAATGCATCGCCAGAAAAACTGTATATTCCAACTGATGATAAGCCGAATAGTCCGACAGTAGAGGATCAGATGGCAGATCCAGCTTCCCTGTACTATGAGGTAAAGAAGCTGATTGCGCTTCGCCGTGCACACAGCGCGCTGTTAAGCGACGGTGACATCGAGTTTGTATCGGATGGTGCAGACGGTGCACCGCTTGCCTATATTCGAAGCAGTGCAGATGAGAAGATTCTTGTGATCATCAATCCGGCGGACAAAGAGGCTGTCTTGGAAGTACCGGGTATATGGAATGAGAGCTTGTATACGGTGGGTGGTACCGTAAAGGCAGAAAATGGAAAACGGATTATTTCGCCAAAGTCTGCCAACGTATTAAGATAATTTATCAAGGCCAACGATAAAAATGCAAGTGATAAAAGAGTAAGCAAGTAAAGCGAGGAATTAGTAATGATTTATTTTCAGTGTGATTACGAGGAAGGCTGTCATCCAGCCATTTTAAAAAAGCTTCAGGAGACAAATTTGGAGCAGACAGTCGGATACAGCATGGATCCGTACTGTGCAAGTGCAAGAGAAAAGATAAAGAAGGCGATCGCACGATCGGATGCCGATGTGCATTTTCTGGTAGGCGGAACGCAGACAAATATGACGGTTATTGCGGCAGCGTTAAAGCCGTGGCAGGGTGCAATTTGCGCTGATACCGGTCATATTGCATGCCATGAGACAGGTGCAGTCGAGGCAACCGGCCATAAGGTATTAGCACTTCCTTCCGAGGATGGAAAGATTACAGCCGAACAGATCGAAGAGACCGTGAAGAAGCATTATGCGGATGGCAGTCATGAGCATATTGTGCAGCCAGGTATGGTGTACATTTCATTTCCAACTGAAAGCGGAACACTTTACAGCAAGCAGGAACTGACTGATATATATGCAGTCTGCAAAGCACATGATATGCCGCTGTTTATTGACGGTGCACGCCTTGGCTATGGCTTACAGAGTCCGGCATGTGATGTTACACTGCCAGAGCTTGCTAATCTTTGTGATGTATTTTATATCGGCGGAACAAAGTGCGGTGCGCTTTTCGGTGAGGCTGTTGTCATTTTAAAGGAATCACTTAAACAGGATTTTCGCTATATGATTAAGCAGCGTGGCGGCATGTTTGCAAAGGGTCGTCTGCTCGGCATTCAGTTTGATACGCTGTTTACAGACGGTTTGTATGAAGCAATTTGTGGCGAGGCTGTAAAAAAAGCAATGACTCTGCGTGAGGCATTTTTGGCAAAGGGTATTTCTATGTATGGAAGCTCTATGACAAATCAGCAGTTTCCAATTCTGACCGATGCACAGAAGGAGGCACTTGCCAAAGACTTTGCCTTTGAATAATGGGGAGAAGCCGAAGAAGGCAAATCGATTGTTCGTTTTTGCACAAGCTGGGCAACAACCGACGAGCAGATTAAGGCACTGACCGATGCAATTGCAACACTGTAAGCTTCACTTGCAATTTAAATCATGAAAGAAAAAAGAGTCGCCCAAAGGTAGCTACGCATAAAACAGTATCAACTAACAAACTGAATTAAGGTAGCTGCCGTACAGGGTGTAAAAAAGAGCAAGTGAGAAAGCGGATTGCCTATCACTTGCTTTTTTTCTTTTGCCGTCGTGCGGCAGATTATTTCTATTTTGTTTTCAAACTGATTTATGAAACTTGATGTTTAGCGAATACTCTATGCGAGATAAGCGAGCCGACTATTGCCAAAATGATTGCGACAGGGACAGCCCATATAGCATAAAGCATACCATTTTTCATTTGCTCCACAGACATTATGGAAATATACTGTGAATAGTAAAGCGGAGAAAGTACAATTATTCGATACAATGCGTTTGTTTCAGAGATTGGAAGCAGCATAGGCATAACATGGAGAGCCGCCAAAACAACAAATGCTATCATTGGTTGTTTACACACAGCGGATAAAATCAATGTAATTCCAGTTACACCGATTGCGCTCAAAAATGCTAAGAGGATTTGATACTTCAACACCGTACCACAGGTAATATTAAAAGGGATATATCCCTCGGAAAACTCCAATGGTGCAAATAAAATGGAGCAATCCAAGCCTTCATTTCCGTAGACAAGAAAAGCAAAAACAAGATTAAATGCAATAACTAAGAGTGTTATGAAAATGGCTGAAATTAGACTTGCCATTACTTTAGCAGTAGCACATTTTGTCTTTCCATATCGGCTTGTCAAAATAATATTATCAACTCCACTATATTCGCCGGAGAAAATGGGAGCGATTAGCAGAATGATTACGAACGATAGTACAATAAAAACCTTAGCTAAGTTTTGACTTGTATTCAGCCAACCGTTTACATATCCGACTTTTATTTCTTCATTACCGAATACATCTGATACCGTCAAGCCGTTCCAGTTTCCGTCCATATCAGAAAAATGATAGAAAGCGGCTGATTGCATGGCGTTCGTATAAAGGTATTTTGCGTTCATACCATGTAAATCGTAGTTTGGCTTAAAGTCAGTCATTATTTGCTGTACTTTATCGTCAGTTAAAATGCCCTCGTATTTTGCTGCGATTTGTTTGTCAATTTCAACAGCAGTCTTTCCGGAACCCTCTGCATTTTTGCCGTCAAATGCGTTCATACCTTGAAGCGTAGAAAATGACAGTATCAAGGATAATAACAATACAGCGGCAATAGAAATAAGGGCAAAGCGTTTTGTCAGTATTTTCCGCAGTTCAAATTTAATTAGATTTTTCATTATTCATTCACTCCCTTAAAATAGAATAGGTACAAATCTTCTAATGTTGGCTGTACCTGAATAGCATTGTCAATAGGCTGATGTTTTGAAATTACTCGCAGCACCGTACAATCATTTTCAATGTTTCGCAGGTTGCTGATATTCATAGTTTCAGAATATTGTTCTACGCGGCTGGTTGGGACAGTACATTCCCACACATAGCCGTCTATTTCTTTGGTAATTTCCTGTGGTTTTCCAAAATCGAGGATTTGACCGGATTTCATCAAAATTATATCTTCTGCGATATACTCAATATCGGAAACAATGTGCGTTGATAGAATAACAATCCTATCTTTAGAAAAAACACTAATCAGATTGCGAAAACGGACGCGCTCTTTTGGGTCAAGTCCTGCTGTGGGTTCATCTAAAATCAAAATACGTGGGTTGTTCAGCATTGCCTGTGCAATACCCAAACGCTGCTTCATACCGCCGGAAAAAGTTCTGATTTTGTGGTTGCGTTCCTCTATCAAACCAACCGCCTCTAATAATTCTGCGGCTTTTTTCTTAGCTTGTTTTTCGCCTAAGCCTTTCAATGTGGCAACATACATGAGAAAGTCCCATGCTGTACAGTCCGGGTAGTATCCAAAGTGCTGCGGCAAATACCCCAACAAATTTCTGTATTTCTCCCCAAGAGCAGATATACTTTTTCCGTCCAAAGTGATTTTCCCAGAGGTGGGGGTTTGAATATCGCAGAGCAAGCGCATAAGGGTAGTTTTTCCTGCGCCATTTGCACCAAGCAAACCGTAAACGCAATTTGATAACGTGATGTTCAAATGGTCTACGGCAATTTTTGAGCCGTATTGTTTGGTACGTTGGATTGTTTTAAGTTCCATATCGAAAACTCCTTTCGTTATAGGGAGTAAAAAAATACTCTCCATGTGTTTACATAGAGAGTATATAGTGCAATTTTCTACTTTTTATCTACAAATCGAGATATTTGAAAAAAGCCGTTACTTTTGCTCCTGTGGAACAGTTTTCAATTTTTAGATAGCCACCATGATGTTCACATAGAATTTTACAGATATATAGTCCAAGTCCAAAATGCTCGGAATGGTCTTTTTCCTCTGTGAAATATGGATTTGTTGCTTTGTTCAAAACGTCTTTTGTAAAGCCGCAGCCGTTGTCTGAAACAGAAATGTAAAAGCCGTTATTATCACTTACATAACTAATATGAACTTCTGATTTTGCGTATCGTAGTGCATTTGAAATCAAATTATTGTTTACTTGCGAAACAAAAGAACAATCAATGCAGATAAGAATATTCTTTATGTTGATTTGAACCCAAAGAGTTTTTCCGTGTTGCTCACATAAAATCTTTACACTATCAGCTATGGTGTCTACATAAGCTCTTATATCAAACTTATCACTTTTGGGTTGTGCGTCCTCCAAACGACGCAAGTGACTCATGCTGTCAACATATCTTTCCAAACGGAAAATGTGTTTCCCCATTGTTACAGCGGTATCCCTTGTCGCCGGATTGTTACTGGCTTGCAATATTTCATCATAGCCTTTTAATACGGTAAGCGGTGTACGCAAGTCATGTGCAAAGGCAGCATTGAGTTGTTTTCGTTCTTCCATTTGCCGCCACATTTCAGAAAAGTTACTTGCAAGCGTAGAACGCATAATTTCAAAGGAAGTACAAAGCTGTCCTAATTCATCTTTGGAAGAATATTCAACTTGAAAATCCAAATCGTTGTTTGATATTTTTTCCGAAGCAACTCGGAGCTTTGCAAGCGGTACTTTCAGCTTATTTTGATAGAATAACAAGGCTGCCGCAATGACACATAATGCGGAGTAGATTGGTGTAGCTACAATCGGTATGATTTCTAACACAGAAGTCAATCGTTCATCTTCTTTGCTCAATGATGTTTCCTCGTTGGAAATATAGGTACCATCGCCCAATCTTTCCCCATTTTCATTCGTCAAATAATATTTTTCTCCTACTGGCGGATAAGCGTCTTTAATTTTATTTACTGTGTCATTGCACAGTGCGAAAGTTACTGTGCTTAACAAAATGGCGATTATCGCAAATACAGTTATATATAAGACGATGTTTTTTTTCAAAGACAAGTCCTTTCCTAACTGCCTTATTTTATCCATTTATATCCACACCCCCAAACCGTTTCAATATATGATTTCTCTGTATATGTGGCAATCTTAGTTCGTATTCTGCGGATATGTTCGGCTACTACGCTGCTATCGCCCTCACTGTCATAACCCCAAATCTTTTCATAAATGCGCTCTTTATCAAAAACCTGTCCCGGATTTGAAGATAGTAATTCAACAATATCAAATTCTTTTTTTGCAAGAGAAATTCGATTATCCTTGAAAAAAATACAGCGTTCTGCGTAGTCAATCGTCAATTCATCAGCAAATTTTATTTGAGCGTTAAAACTATGCCTTGCTTCACGGCGCAAGTGTGCCTTTATCCTTGCGTCTAACTCGACAAGAGAAAATGGCTTTACAATGTAATCGTCGCCGCCTACCGAGAAGCCTTTGACTTTATCTGCGTCCTCTATACGGGCAGTTAAGAACAGAATAGGACACGATACATAATTGCGTATGCGTTCACAAACAGATAATCCGTCCAATCCCGGCATATTTATATCAAGTAAAATAATATCAGGCTTTCGTTCTGCTTGTTTTATCGTATCAATCCCATTTGCAGCAGTTAGAACATTATAACCTTTGCCCGAAAAGAAGCCTGCCAACATTTTTACAATATCAAGCTCATCATCAGCAATCAATATGTTATATGACATACTTAAACACCTCCATTCAAAAGATATTATGGATTATAATTTTCAACTATTTTTCAATTTTCCTGTTTTCTTTTTTTCGCCCGTCAACTGGCTTTTCTGCGTCCTCTGGTATCAGCCACATCTAACTGAATTTCGCAACTCCCTTTATGCGATTATTTTCCAATAACT